>Ga0302325_10030578_pt1 | contig 11101 bp, 10 predicted proteins | sample Palsa_T0_2_FD_201948 | JGI IMG/M metagenome (GOLD analysis project Ga0302325, IMG submission 201948) | Peat permafrost microbial communities from Stordalen Mire near Abisko, Sweden - Palsa_T0_2 | ecosystem: Environmental > Terrestrial > Soil > Palsa > Peat permafrost | place: Sweden: Abisko...
CCGCGCGGCGGCATCGGCCGCCGCGCGGGGTCGCCCTCCCTGTCGGGAGGGTCAGGCGGGAACCTTGTCGAGGAACCCGTAGACGTTCGCGATCCGGCCGTCGGCGTCCAGGACCAGCACGTCGAACCCGACCACGAGCTCGTCGCCGAGGTTCCAGGTGAACCGGGCGATGTCGTCGTGCGCGTCGACCGGGCCCGCCAGCGTGAAGGCCAGCCCGGCGAACTGGCCCTGCACGGCGGCGATGGTCGCGTCGATCTGGTCGCGTCCCGCGGCCGTCGCGATCGGGTCGTTGTAGACGCCGTCCGGCGCCCACAGCTCGTCGATGGCCTTCCTGCGGGCGGCCGGGTCGGTCTCGTTCCAGGTCTCCAGGTACCGGGTCACCAGGTCGTTGATGTTCATCTTGTTCCTCCATCGGTTTGCGTTCCTGCAGGTCAGAACGCTACGGAAAACCGCCTGCGGAGGAATCAGTCGTGTATAGGTAATTCCCGCGGCCCTGATCGGGTTGCATAAGACACATGCGGTTGTACGGCCGGGACGCCGAGCTGGCGGCCCTCAGCGACCTCCTCGACCACGCCCGCAACGGGACCAGCGGCACGCTGGTGCTGCGCGGCGACCCCGGCATCGGCAAGACCGCTCTGGTAAGCCAGGTGATCGCGCGGGCCGACGGCTTCCGGGTCATCCGCGGGGCCGGAATCGAGGAGGAGTCCGAGCTTCCCTTCGCCGGGCTGCACCTGCTGCTGCGCCCGGCCCTCGACCGGATCGACGCGCTTCCCGGCGTCCAGGCGGAGGCGCTGCGCGGAGCTCTCGGGCTGGCCCAGGCGGGGCCGCCGGACCGGTTCCTGGTCGGGCTCGCGGTCCTGTCGCTGCTGGCCGAGCTCGCCGCCGAGCAGCCGCTGCTGTGCGTGGCGGACGACGCGCAGTGGCTGGACCGGGCCAGCGCCGACGCGCTGCTGTTCGCCGCCCGGCGGCTCGACAGCGAGTCGATCGTGCTGCTGCTGTGCGCCAGGACCGGCGCTTTCGCCGCCGCCGGGCTGCCCGAGCTGGGCCTGAAGGGCCTGTCGGCCCAGGCCGCGACCGAGCTGCTGCCCGACGGCCTGCCCGCCAGCACCCGGTACCGGGTGCTGGCCGAGGCGGCCGGGAACCCGCTCGCCCTGCTTGAGCTTCCCCGGGTGGTGGCAAGCGCGCGGCCGGAGGTCCCGCTGCCGCTGACCGACCGGCTCCGGGCCGCGTTCGAGAGCCAGCTCGCCGGCCTGCCCGAGGCCACCAGGACCGTGCTGCTGGTCGCGGCGGCCGAGGGGGCCGGCGACCTCGCCCCGATCCTGCTGGCGGCGGGCGCGCTCGGCGCCTCGCTGGCCGACCTCGACCCGGCCCGCGAGGCAGGCCTGATCGAGGTGAATGGCGGCGCGCTGACCTTCCGCCACCCGCTGATCCGGGCGGCGGTCCATCACACGGCCCGGTTGGCGCTGCGGCGCGCGGTCCACCAGGCGCTGGCCGCCGCCCTGGACGCTCCCGGGCAGGCCGGCCGGCGCGCCTGGCAGCGGGCGGCGGCCGCGGCCGGCCCCGACGAGGAGATCGCCGCCGCCCTCGAGCGCGCGGCCGGCCAGGTCCGCGAGCGCGGTGGCGATACCGGCGCCCTGGCCTGGTACCAGCGCGCGGCGGAGCTCAGCGCCGACCCGGTCGGCCAGGCCAGGCGGCTGACGCTGGCGGCCGAGACCGCCGCCGGATCGGGCGATCTCGACCAGGCGGCCGCCCTCGCCGGGCAGAGCCTGGCCCTGATCGCGACCGGGGCGACGCCGGACCAGGCCCAGCTGGTCGCCCAGGCGCTGCAGGTGCAGGCGACGGTGGCGTTTCTACGCGGGGAGCCGGCTGTCGCGCACCGGCGGCTGCTTGCGGCGAGCGAGCTGATCGCGGCGGTCGATCAGGACCAGGCGAGCGGGCTGCTGATCGAGGCGGTGCACGCCGGCTGGTACGCCGGCCAGGACGAGCTGGCCGAGGGCGTGCTCCGGTTGGAGGAGCGGCTCCGGCCGACGCCGCTGGAACGGCTGCTGCTGCGGGCGGTGGCGCCGATCCTCGGACGCTCCGCCGACCGGTCCGACCCGAACGGCGCGCTGGCCGAGGCCAGAGCGGCCGCGGCCGGCAACGTGCCCGAGCTGGTGCTGGTGTGCGGGCTCGCGCTGCTGCTCGGCCAGGACGAGGCGGCGCAGCAGATCGGCGGCGAGCTGATCCGGGACCTGCGGTCAGCCGGGCAGATCGGCTGGCTGCCGACCGCGCTGTTCTACTCCGGGTCGGCCCAGGCGTACGGCGGACGTCACCAGGAGGCACTGCGCACCGTCGCCGAAGGACTGCGGCTGGCCCGCGACACCGGGCAGCAGCGCTGGGTGGACGCGTTCGCCGAGCCGCTCGCGCTGCTGGCGGCGGCGCGCGGCGACGAGCAGCTCTGCCGGCAGCTGACCGCCGAGGCGCTCAGCCGGGCGAGTCGGCCCGCCTGGAACACGCCCTGGACCAGTTCGGCGCTTGGCCTGCTCGATCTCGGCCTCGGCCGGGCCGAGTCGGCCCTGGCGCGGCTGGAAACGCTGGCCGCGGGACGGAAGTTCTTCCACATCGCGGCTACCAGGTCCACCCCCGACCTGGTCGAGGCGGCGGTACGGCTCGGCCGGCCGGCCGCGGCGTCGGAGCCGCTGGCGCTGTTCGAGACGTGGTCGCGCAACACCGGGCAGGGCTGGACGAGTGCCCTCGTGCACCGCTGCCGGGCGCTGCTCGACGGCGATGACGACCTATTCCGCGCGGCCCTGGCGCTGCACGAGGAAGACACCCGCCCGTTCGATGTGGCCCGCACCCAGCTGCTGTACGGCGAGTGGCTGCGCCGGGACAAGCGCAAGGCCGACGCCCGGGCCCAGCTCCGGGTCGCGCTTGAGACGTTCGAACGGATCGGCGCCGCTCCGTGGGCGGAGCGAGCCAAGATGGAGCTGACCGCCACCGGGACCGTCGGCCGGGCGGCCGAGCACGGCCCGTCCGCGAGCCTCACGCCCCAGGAGTCGCAGATCGTCCGGCTGGCCGCGCAGGGCCTGTCCAATAAGGACATCGCCGCGCAGCTCTTCCTCAGCGCCCGGACCGTCGGTCATCACCTCTACAAGGCGTACCCGAAGCTCGGGGTGGTCTCGCGGAGCGAGCTGGCCGATCTGGAACTGGGCTGAAGGCCGCGCCAGGCCGCCGATGAAGGAATAGCCACGTGACTTTCCGTTGACCGTCTCTCACTGCGGGTTTATGCTCCAGTCGCGCCTCCTGCCGCGCAACGCCGCGCTCGCAGTTTGATCTAGGGAGAGCCGAGGGCCATGCCTGACTACGATCCGAGGACCGCGACCGGAATTCCGACCGAACCGGTCGGCTCGCTGCCCCGCCCGAGCTGGCTGCAGCAGGCGTACGCCCGCTACGACGCGGGGGAGATCACCCACGACGAGCTGGAAGCCGAACAGGACAAGGCGGTCGCGGACTCGATCGAGCACTTGGAGGCGACCGGCGAGCCGATTATCTCCGACGGCGAGCAGCGCTGGTCGAGCTTCGCCACCTACGCGATCACCGACACGCTGGCCGGCACCGGGCTGGCCGATCACCTGGCCGGGACCGGCGGGCAGTACTTCGCCATCTTCGCCGACGGTCACAGCCGGCAGCTGCCGAGGCTCACCGGCGGCCCGTTCCGGTACAAGACCTACGCCGCCGACACGCTCAGGCGGTCCCTGCCGTTGGCGCACCGGCCGATGAAGCAGGCCGTGATCGCGCCGTCGATGCTGGCCCTGCTGTACCCGCTGGACGAGGAGATCCCGGGCTACACCCAGGCGGAGTTCGAGGCGGACCTGGTCGACGAGTGCGAGAAGGACATCAGGCAGGCGTTCGCGGCCGGGGCGGCGCGGGTGTCGGTGGACTTCACCGAGGGGCGGCTGGCCACCCGCGACGACCACCGCAACCCGTGGACCGGCCGGAACATGCTGCCGCACTTCATCGAGCTGAACAATCGGGTGATGGACCGGTTCACCGCCGAGGAGCGGACCAGGATCGGGATCCACACCTGCCCCGGCGGCGACCGGGACTCGGTCCACAGTGCCGACGTGCCCTACAGCGACCTGCTGCCGTCGATGTTCGGCATCAACGCCGGGTACTTCCTGATCCAGCTGGCGAGCGAGCGGGACAAGGACCCGGTGTACCAGATGATCGGCGACAGCCTGCGCGACGACGCCAACGGCGTCGCCCAGATGGCCTACGTCGGCGTCATCAACCCGCTGAACCCGCGGGTGGAAAGCCCTGAAGAGGTCCGCGACGCGCTGGTCCGGGCGGCCAACTTCATCCCCAGGGAGCAGCTCGGCTCGACCGACGACTGCGGGTTCTCGCCGTTCAGCATCGACGAGAAGCCGAGCCACGGATCGCCCGACTTCGCCCGCGAGACCGCCTGGCAGAAGATCGCCAACCGGGTGACGGGCACGAGGCTGGCGGCCGAGCGGCTCGGCGTCAGCTGACGGGCGGCGTCAGCTGGCAGTCGTCGTCAGCCGGCCGTCGCGGTCAGATCCAGATGTTGTCGTGGCGCCGCGCGACTTCCGTTCGCTCGGCGTCGGCGGCCGGGTTGCCGGCCAGCCGCGCCAGCGTCTCGAAGTACTCTTCGCGCGGCGCTCCCGGGGCGAAGAGGATCAGCATGGACGCCGCCAGGCCGGACTCGTTGCGGAAGGCGTGGATACCGCCCTCCGGGACGTAGGAGAAGTCACCCGCGCTGGCGTCCACCCATTCCCGGCCGTCGTAGAGGCGCACGGTCCCGGAGAGGATGAAGAAGGACTCGGAGATCGTGCGGTGGAAGTGCGGTGCCGGGCCGCTCGGCTGCGGGCTGAAGTCCCAGCGGTAAAGACCGAAACGCCCGGCCGTGCTGGCGCCGGTCGCCAGGTAGCTCACGGCGTTGCCGGAGCGGTAGGGCAGCTCGGCCGGCTGGCCGGCCCGGCGGAAGGTGGCGCTGACCTCGCCGGTCTCGCCGGTGTAGCGGGGTTCTGGATAGGACATCGGGGTGCCTCCTCGTTATCAGGAGGCAGGATAGCCCCGCCCCGGGCGGTCAGGCGGGCGCCAGCAGGTCGGTCAGCGTGAACCGGCCGGGCTGCCGGGCGGGCAGAGTCGGCCGCCAGTCCGGCTCGGCCGATCGCTGCGACGAAGGATCCCCGTCGATCACCGCGAGCAGTACCTCGCCCACGATCAGCGACCCGATCGGACCCAGCCGCTCTCCGTCCTCGCGGACCGCCGCCTCCCGCAGCAGGTAGTACCAGAGGGGGGTCTCGCCCGCCCAGCCCAGGTCGGCCAGGCCGATCTCGTCGGCAGCGAGCGGCGCGACCCCGACCCACCGGGCGACGGCCTCACCGGAGGGCAGGCCGGTGGCGGTTCCGCGCACCAGGTCGCGAACGGCCAGCGAGGCCTGGTCGTCGTCGTCGACCGCCCCGGTGAGGTCCACCGGCAGGTGAATAAGCGAGTTCGGCAGACGGCCGTCGATCGCCCTTGCCCGCTGGGCCGGCGGCTGGCCGGGGACGTCGAGCAGCAGCGGCCAGTGCACGACCCGGTCGGCCGGCGTGGGCCCGAACCCCATCAGGTCCGGCATCAGCTTGAGGGCGGCGCCGTCCGGCTGGAGCTGGAAGCTGTCGCGCATCTGACTGTGCCCGAACCGGTAGGCGGCGTCGGCGAACTCGAGCGGGATGGCGACTGCGCCGTCGGGGCGGAAGTACCGCGGCCCCTCCGCCAGCAGCCTGGCCGTCCGCTCCCGGCCGATCGTTTCCGGCAGGTAGTCGTGCAGCACCACGTACTGGTAGTGCCAGGTCAGCGACCGCCGGGCCGCGCCGAACAGGTCGGCTTCCTGGGCGCCGTCCTCGCGCAGGCGGTCGACCAGCCGGTTATGGGCCCGGATCATGGCCACCTGCAGCTGGGAGATCAGCACGTGGGAATCCTGGCGCGGGTCGCCCGCCAGGGCGACGCCCTCCGCGTTGCTCGGCGTCGTCGTGATGGGCCAGCGGGGAGCGATCGGCGGTCAGGTCGTGGGCCAGGTACTGTCCGAACACCGGCCGCCCGGCCGCTACCGCGTGAGCCTCGGAGGGGCTGCGGTCGGTGGCGTCGCTCAGGCCGCCGGCCCGACCCATGGCCCGCAGCAGCCGCGGCTCGATCGCCAGCGTCGGAAGCTCGGGGAACAGCCGCGTGTAGCGGCCAGCGGCGCGCCGCCGGCCCTGGCCGGGCCCAGGCAGTGGTCGCGCACCTGCGTCATCGCGCAGCCTCCCTCCCGTCTCGGCCGTTCACTCTTCGTATCCATGATCGCGCACCGGCGAATGCCGTTTGGAATGGGCCGACCGAGGCAGATGTGAACGTGAGGGCCAACTGGCCTCTCGATGTAGTCATTGTCTGCCGGAGGTGGATGGCATGGAGCTCCAGATGGCCCTTCACCTGCCTCGCGATTCGGTCAGCGTGCCGGTCGGGCGTCAGGTTCTCGACAGTTGCCTGGAGACGATCGGCGTCACCGCGGACACCCGCGCTGACATCGCCCTGGCGCTCAGCGAGGCCTGCGCCAACGTCATCCAGCACGCCGGCCCCGGCGAGGAGTACGAGGTAAAGGTCAGCGCCAGGGATCGCCGGTGCACGATCGAGGTCGTCAATGCCGGCAGCGGCAACGGCAACGGCGAGCCGGCCCCGGGCGGGTTCGCTATCGCCGACGAGCCGGTGGCGGTGACCGCAGAGCACGGCCGCGGCCTGAAGATCATCGAGGCGGTGGTCGACAACCTGCAGCTCACGGGCAACGGGCGCCAGGGCACGACCGTGCACTTCGAGAAGACCCTGGAGTGGGTGCCCGGGGCAGCAGGGCAGTATCTGTTCAGCTCCGACGTCGAGGGAAGCGATTCGGCGGTGGGAGTCATCTGACCGGCGAGCGGGGCCATACGGCGCGGCGGCATCGGCATCGGCGCGCCTCCGAGACCTTCGTCGCCCTGGCCGCCGAGCACGGAATCGACATCATCGGCTCCGGCCTGACCCTGGACAACTACGCCCAGTGACCCGCGTCAGCTTCGGTGTTGGAACGGTGGCTCTGGGTAAGGTCTCGGCGTGCGATCTGACATCATTCCCGGTGCTGCCTTCCCGGATTACGCGCTTCCCGACCAGACCGGCACGGTCCGCAGGCTCAGCGAGCTGCAGGGGCGGGATCCGCTGATCCTCACGCTGGCGCGCGGCAACTACTGCCCCAAAGAGCACCAGCAGCACCTGGAACTGGCGGCCAACTACTCGAAGATCGCGGTGGCGTACACCCAGGTCGCCACCATCGCCACCGATGACCATCACACCCTGCAGGAGTTCCGCGCGTCGGTCGGCGCGGTGTGGACGTTCCTGTCCGATCCCGGCCGCACGGTGCAGCAGGACCTGGACATCCAGGAGTACACCGACCCCGAGCACAACCCCATGATCCCGCACACGCTGGTGCTCAAGCCGGGGCTGGTCGTGCACAGCATCTACAACGGCTACTGGTTCTGGGGCCGCCCGTCGTTCGTCGATCTCTGGCATGACCTGCGCGCCGCCAGCAGCGAGATCCGCCCGGACTGGGATCTCAGCGCCCCGGGGCTCCGCCAGGAATGGGAGAAGAAGGACTTCACGCACTTCCACGGGTGGGACAGGAAGTCGCCCGGGGCGATGCCGACCTCGTACGTCGAGGCGAGCAAGAGCGCAGGGTGAACGCGGTGCGCACACCAGTGTGCGAGCTGCTCGGGATCGAGCGGCCGATCGTGCTGGCCGCCATGGTCTCGGTTCCCGAACTGGCGGCGGCGGTCTCGAATGCCGGCGGCCTCGGCATGCTGACGCTGACGTGGTCCGACGACGTCGGCGCGGTCGTCCGCGAGACGGCGGAGCTGACCAAGCGGCCGTTCTGCGGCAACCTGGTGCTCACCGAGGATCGTCACCATCGCCTTGACCAGGCCCTCGACGCGGGCTTGAAGGTCGTCTCGTTTTTCATGGGCGATCCAACCGACTACGTCAAGCGCGTGCACGATGCCGGCGGGGTTGTCCTGCACACGGTCGGCACGGCCGAGGAGGCGCGGCGGGCGGTCGCGTCCGGCGTGGACGTGATCGTCGCCCAGGGCTGGGAGGCGGGCGGGCACGTGTGGGGCAACATCGCGACCCTGCCGCTGGTGCCGGCGGTGGTCGACGCGGTGGCGCCGGTGCCGGTGATCGCGGCCGGCGGGATCGGCGACGCCCGCGGAGTCGCCGCCGTGCTCGCGCTGGGCGCCCAGGCCGCGTGGGTGGGCACGCGGTTCCTGCTGGCCGAGGAGATGCCGATCCACGAGGAGTACCGGCGCCGCCTGATCGCCGCGGCCGAGACCGATCCGCAGCGGTACCCCAACCTGTACTCGTACGGGTGGCCCGACTCTCCGCACCGGGCGCTCCGGAACTCGACCGCCGATTCCTGGGAGGCCGCGGGCCGACCTCAGCTCGCGCAGCGGCCCGGCGCGGGCGACGTGATCGCGCACTTCGCGTCGGGCGAGGCCATCGTCCGCTACGAGCCGGCCCCGCCGATGATCGGGACCACCGGCGACATTGAAGCGCTCTCGATGTGGGCCGGGCAGAGCGTTGCCCTGGCGAGGAAGTCGCAGCCGGCCGCGGACATCGTCGCCGAGCTCACCTCCGCCCTGTAGCCCGGCCACCCGATAACGGCGGCCGCTCTCGCTGTTCTCGGGGGAGTAGACGACCGGTCGTACACTGGTTGCATGGGACGAACCAGCGATGCCAGGGAGAAGATCCTCAGCGCCGCGCAATCGCTCATCGAGCTGCGCGGCTACTCCGCCCTCGGCGTGGCCGAGATCTGCAAGGCAGCCGATGTGCCCAAGGGCAGCTTCTACTACTTCTTCGAATCCAAGGAAGCGCTCGCGCTGGCCGTCATCGACGAGCGCTGGGCCGAGCAGGAGCGCACCTGGTCGGGCATCCTGACCGGCCAGGCGGAGCCGCTGACCCGGCTGCGGCAGCTGTTCGAGGTGACCGAGGCCGCCCAGCTAGCCGGCCAGCAGAGCTGCGGCACGGTCTCCGGCTGCCTGTTCGGGAACCTCACGCTGGAGATGAGCAACCACACCGAGGCCGTGCGCAAACGGCTCCAGGAGATCTTCGAGGCGCAGGTCGACATGGTCGCCCCGGTGATCGCGGCGGCTCTCGCGCGTCACGAGATCTCCGTCTCCGACCCCCGGGAAGCCGCGCGGTCGGTGGTGGCGCAGTTGGAGGGCCAGGTGCTGTTCGCCAAGCTCTACAACAACACGCAACTGCTCGGCCCGCTGTGGACGAACTGCCTGGCGCTGCTCGGGGCCAAGGCTCCGAGTGCGGCTCTGGCCGGCTGACGTCCCGCCTGCCCGCCGGCGTTCTTCCTGGTGGCGGGCCCCGGTTCGGCGCCGACGTAGCATGATCAGGGTGGAGCTGCGCCAGCTGCGGTACTTCGTCGCGGTCGCCGAGGAGCTGAGCTTCGGCCGCGCCGCGGAGCGTTTGCTGATCGCCGGCCCCTCTCTGTCCCAGCAGATCAAGGCGCTCGAGCGCGACCTCGGCGTGCGCCTGTTCGACCGGGACCGCCGCTCGGTCGCCCTCACCCCGGCCGGCTCCGCCCTCCTCACGGACGCCCGCGCCCTGCTCGAACGGGCCGACGACCTGCAGCGCCGGGCCCGTCGGCTAGCCGGATCGGAACCGGTCCGGCTTGGCTACGTCAACTGGCTGCCGCCCGACCTGGACGCCCGCACCGCCGCCGTCGCCCCGGTCCGGGTCGACACCTGGGTCGCGCCCTCGCACGTCCAGGCCGCCCGGGTCGCCGACGGGAGCCTCGACCTCGCGGTCTGCTGGGTCACCACCGACGAGCTCGAGCAGCACGGCCTGCACGCGCGCCTGGTCGGGGCGGACGGCTCTACGCGGTCGCGGCCGGCGACAACGGCAGCGAGGTGGCCGCCCGGGACACGCTCGTCCTGCTGGACGAGGACGCGACTTCCTGGTCATCCTGGAATGCGTACGCGGAAGAGCTCGGGCGCGAGACCGGGGCCCAGGCGGTTCGCATCTCCGATGGCGGCGTCACCGGCCCGGCGTTCTTCGACCACGTCCGCCGGCGCAAGCGCCCGCTCATCAACTCGCCCAAGGGCCAGACCGCCGCGCTCCCGCCGGACCTGGTCCGCCGCCCGGTCGTCGCGCCGCGGATCTACTGGACCTGGTCGCTGGTGTGGCGCCGCAGCGAAGCCCGCGCCTCGATCCTGGCCGTCGTCGACGCCCTCGGAGACCGAGACCGAGGCCGAGACCGCGACGGCGACCTCCCGCGCTACGGCGCTGACCTGCACTGGGAGCCTGCCCCTACCAGCTACGAGAGAGCGGGTCCCGGCGCCAGGGGTCCTATCCGTTGACTTCGCCCTGGCGGCGATCTAGTGTCCTAGACAAATAGTAGACCGGTCGGCTAGTAGCGGGCCGGACGAGATAATCGATCCTCACGGAAAAGGTCATCATGAACACTCAGTACCAGAAGGTCGCCGTCATCACCGGTGCCTCGCAGGGTCTCGGCGCCAGCATGGTCGACGCCTACCGCAAGCTGGGCTACGCCGTCGTCGCGACGTCGAGGACGATCACCCCCTCCGGTGACCCGGGGATTCTCACCGTCCAGGGCGACATCGCCGACCCGGCCACCGCCGAGCGCGTGATCGCGGCCGGCGTCGCGGAGTTCGGCCGGATCGACACCCTGGTCAACAACGCGGGCATCTTCGTGGCCAAGCCGTTCACCGACTACACGCAGGACGACTACGCCGCCACCATCGGAGTGAACCTGGCCGGCTTCTTCCGCATCACCCAGCTCGCGATCGAGCAGATGCTCGTCCACGGCGGCGGCCACATTGTGAACGTGACCACGAGCCTGGTCGATCACGCCAACTCCCAGGTTCCGTCGGCGCTGGCCTCGCTGACCAAGGGCGGCCTGCAGTCCGCCACCAAGTCGCTCGCGATCGAGTACGCCACCCGCGGCATCCGCGTCAACGCGGTCTCACCGGGCATCATCAAGACCCCGATGCACCCCGAGGAGACCCACGAGTTCCTCGCGGCCCTGCACCCGGTC
>Ga0302325_10030580_pt1 | contig 11100 bp, 8 predicted proteins | sample Palsa_T0_2_FD_201948 | JGI IMG/M metagenome (GOLD analysis project Ga0302325, IMG submission 201948) | Peat permafrost microbial communities from Stordalen Mire near Abisko, Sweden - Palsa_T0_2 | ecosystem: Environmental > Terrestrial > Soil > Palsa > Peat permafrost | place: Sweden: Abisko...
GCATCGGCCGGATGCTGGTGCAGGCGATGGCTAAAGACCTCACCCGGCGCGGAGTGCGGGCGATCGAAGCCTTCGGTGACCGGCGCTGGGAGTCGCCCGCCTGCATGCTGCCGGTGGATTACCTGCTGGCGGTGGGATTCAAGACGATCCGTCCGCACCACCATTACCCGCGCCTTCGGATGGAGCTCAGGACGGTCCTGACCTGGCGGGAGGATGTCGAAGTGGCCCTGGAGCGGCTGCTCGGCTCGATGACCCCGTCCACCCCTCAGGGCGCCCTGCGGCCGGTGTAGCCGCCGGACGACCCGGGTAATCAGCGGCTCAGATATAATCAGCCAGCTCGCGGAGCAGAGCCGACTTCGGCTTGGCCCCGACGATCTGCTTAACCACCTGTCCGCCGGAGAAGACGCTCATGGTCGGAATGGCCATGATCCCGTAGCGCTGTGCCACGCTGGGGTTTTCGTCAATGTTGAGCTTTACCACGTCGATTTTGTCGGCGTACTCGGTAGCGATCTCCTCCAGTACCGGGGCGACCATGCGACACGGGCCGCACCATTCGGCCCAGTAATCCACGACGACCGGCTTTTCGCTCTTCAGGACCTCAACCTCGAAGGTCTCGTCCGTCACGACCTTGGTCGCGCCCACTACGATCACATCCCTTAGCTTGTGATGAATGAATTCTTGCCGCCCGCAGGGGTCAGCGCTTCCTGGCTGGCCAGCCAGCGCTCCGCGTCGAGCGCCGCCGCGCAGCCCGTCCCCGCCGCGGTGACGGCCTGCCGGTAGGTGCGGTCCACCACGTCGCCCGCGGCGAAGACACCCTCGATGGCGGTGCGCGTCGACGGCTCGTCGACCAACAGGTAACCGTCGGGGTCCGTGGCGAGCTGGCCGGCGAACAAGTCAGAACGCGGGTCGTGACCGATGGCGACGAACACCCCGGTCACGGGCAGCACCTGTTCCGTGCCGTCCTTCGTGCTCCTGATCCGCAGGCCGGTGACCTTCTCCGAGCCCAGCACCTCCGCCACCTCGCTGTCCCACCGGAACGTGATCTTCGGGTTGGCGAACGCCCGGTCCTGCATGATCTTGGAGGCGCGGAGCGTGTCGCGGCGGTGGACTACCGTCACCGACTTGCCGAACCGCGTCAGGAACGTGGCCTCTTCCAGGGCGGAGTCGCCGCCGCCGATGACCGCGATGTCATGACCGCGGAAGAAGAACCCGTCACAGGTGGCGCACCAGGACACGCCATGGCCGCCGAGGAGCTTCTCGCCCGGCACCCCGAGTTCCTTGTACCTGGAACCGGTGGCGATGATGACGGCCTTGGCGAGGTACGTCCCGCTTTCGGTCTTGACCACCTTCGGGTCCGCGGTCAAGTCGACCGCCACCACATCGTCGGGCACCAACTCGGCACCGAACCGCTCGGCCTGCTTGCGCATGGAGTCCATCAGCTCCGGACCCATGATGGAGTCGGGGAACCCGGGGAAGTTCTCCACGTCGGTGGTCTGCATGAGCGCGCCCCCCGCCATGACCGAGCTCTCGAAAACCAAGGGCTTCAGCTCGGCGCGAGCCGCGTAGAGGGCCGCCGTATAACCGGTCGGGCCGGACCCGATAATGATGACGTTCCGGACTTCGGTCGCTTCTGCCAACCGTAATCAACCCCTCATCTGACTGGCACTCCAGTGAACCGATATTAGGGCCCGGAGATTCCCGACCGGACCGGACCTACGGCACCGTTGTGGTGGCAAGAGGCTTACCGTGGCTGGCTGAGCAGCCCGCCCCCGCGACCAGGGCCACCTCGCCCTTGCTCGTGCGCATCACGATGATGGTGGCCGCCTGGTCCTGGTAGCGGGCACTCTCGACCATCAGCGGGGTGCCGCTTCCGGCTACATTGCGCACGCAGGTGATGACGGCCGTGGGCGCGTTCTGGGTCGCGCCCGCCGACTCCGCGACCCGGAGCGCGGCCTCGACCTGCTGCTTGAGCGTGCCGGGCAGGAAGTTGGTGTGGCTGGTCAAGAAGGGGAAGCTGTCCGGTCCCATGCGCTCGGGCGCCGCTCGCGCCGCCGCGCCGCTGCGTGGCGCCAGCGCGGGGGCGTTGGCCGGCTTGGCCGCCCCGGCCATCCCGGAGGACGGGCTGGCCAGGTTGCCTGATCCGTGCGGGAGCTGGCTCAGGCCGTACCCGGCGACGGCCAGCACGACCGCCGCGGCGGGGGCGAGCACGCGCAGGGACACCAGGCGCCACCCCCGGTTCCTGGCCGGCCGGCCGGCCGGGCCGCGGTGCCGCGGGCTGTCACCACGCGCCCGTTTGGAATCATTCCGGCGAGCCACCTCGGCGGCGAGCGCGCTGTCGAGCCGCTGTGCCACCCGGTCGGGCATGGCCTGGGCCGGGACCGCTGCGAACAGCGCGGAAATCCCGGCGAGCTCGTCGCGCAGCGCCCGGCAGCGATCACATTCCGCCAGATGCGCGGCGATCCTGGCGCCGCGGCGCCCGGTGGCCAGGCCCGCGTCGAACTCGGCTAGGACATCGGTGTCCGGGTGGGTCGTCTGCCCCCTCATGTGTCGCCTCCCTGCGCAGGTGAGACGCTCTCGCTCGCCGATCGGTTCCCTCGTAGGTGGGACACGTGCGGAAGCAGCCGGGCGCGGGCCCGGGCACAGCGGCTCTTCACCGTGCCTGGTGAGATGTCGAGGATGACGGCGGCCTCAGCGACCGAGAAGCCGAGCATGTCGACGACCACGAGGGCGGCCCGCTGCGGCGGCGGCAATACCCGCAGCGCGGCGTCGACATCGAGCCTGATGTCGGTGGTGTGGGCGGGGTCGCCCGCCGACCCGGCCAGGGCCTCGAAGGCCGGCTCGTCGCCGGCCGACAGGGCGGGCCTGGCGGCCCGCCGGCGGAGCCGGTCAAGGGCGGCGTTCACCACGATCCGGTGCAGCCACGTGGTGACGGCCGACTCGCCGCGGAAGTCCGCGGCCCTCCGGAAGGCGGAGACCATCGCGTCTTGCAGCGCGTCGGCCGCCTCCTCCGGGTCGCAGATGGTGCGCAGCGCGACCGCCCACAGCCGGTCTCGGTGCCGTCCGAACAGCTCGCCGAACGCCTGGTCATCTCCGGCCACATGCCGACGGAGCAGTTCAGCGTCAGAAGGCCACTGCTCGACGGCGTCCCGCATGCGGCATCAACCCGACTGGCCTGGAGCGGATCCGTGCACGACGACGTTGTAGATCAGCGCCTGGTACTGGGTGGTGTAGCCGGTCTCCGGGGGCAGGTCGGTGATCCAGATCAGCACGTACCGGCCGGTCGTGTCGTTGGTGATGTTGAACGTCGTGGCGTTCACCGCCGAGGTAGAGCTTTGCAGTGTGGTGAAGGTCTTCAGGGTCGAAGCGGTCGGGGTGTCGCTGTTGCCGATCTCGATATCGACGTGCGTGCAGCAGAGGGTGCCGAACTGGATCATCACCTGACTCAGCCGCACTTCCTTGCCCATGTCGAGGATCAGCCCCGTGCCCGTTTTCAGGCCCCCGAAGACGGAGTTGCCGAGGTAGTAGTCGGTGTGCCAGTACGTGCTTGGGCTGCCATCTATCGCGTAGTGCGCGCCGCCGGGGTCGTCCGTGCTGACCGCGTCGAAGCTGTTGGCGCTGACCGGGTTGAGCAGGAGATCCCCGCTCGCGGCGGGGGACGTGGACTGGCTGCGGCTAGGTGACGGGGAGGCCGAGTTGGGCGAGCTACGGCTGGCTGACCATACGGCCACGCCGATCGCCGCGAGGACGATCACGATCACCACGCTGATGACGGCCCTGGTCACGGTGGAACGCCGGCGGGGCGGCCGGGAACTGCCGCCGCCGTGCCGGGATCGCGTATCCGCATCAGCGGCCGGGTACGGGTTCGTGGCCAGATCACGGCCGTAGCCGCTGGCCGTCGTCCCGCCGGCGGGGGCGGCCGGGAGCATCATCGGGACCGGCGGGGCCACGCTGGCCAGGGCGTCGGCGAACATCGCGGGCGTGCTGAGCGCCGGGCCGTGCCGGCTCGGCCGCTGGAACAGCGCCTGGCAGGTCACCGCGTCGATGCTGGCCGGGACGCCGGCCGATACCTGGCGCGGGGTGCACAGGGCCCCGTCGGTCTCCGGCGCGGGCGGCAGCAGCCCCGGCCCGGACCCGCCAGTACTCTGCTGGCCGGGCCAGTATCCGGTCAGGGCGGCGTAAAGCAGCCGGGCGAGATCGCGGGTGTCGGTGAGGGCCGGGTCCTCGACGCCCTGTCCGGCGGTCAGCCCGGGGTCGGTCAGCTCAGGGTCGGTCAGCCCGGTACCGGTCAATTCAGGGCCGGCCAGGGCGGCGTCGATGCCGAGCCCGGCGATTTTCACCCCGCCGCCCGGCGTCCAGTGCAGGCAGGCCGGACTGAGCCGCAGGTGCGCCAGCCCGGCCGCCTGGGCGGCCGTGATCGCCTGGGCCGCCTCCAGCACCAGCGCAACCGCGTGCGGGGGGTCGAGCGGGCCTTCGGCGAGCATGTCGAGCAGCGACTCGCCGACGACCCATTCCATCACCACATAGGGCAGCTGATCGGCGTCTTCCACGTCGAACACCTGGGGGAAACGCGGGTCGTTGAGCCTGCTGGCGGCGCGGGCCGCGGTGATGACCTCGGCCACCCGGGGAAAACCCGTGGCGAAGGTGAGCACCGTGACCGACCGGGCGAGGGTCTCGTCGGTGGCTTTCCAGTATGTCCAGCCGGCACCCTCATTTACCTGGTCGACGAGTCGATACCGGCCCGCAAGCCGGGTACCTGGTTCCGACGTGTATGTGCTCATAGGTTGCCACCCATGCTAATGCCGCCCGCCGCGCCGGCCGAACCTTGCCGCCATCGTCCTGGCGAGGAATCCGAACTCGGCCACCCGCAGCGCCCTGGCGGACAGCGCGTAGAGCGCGACCGCGCCGCCGCCGCCGACCACGGTGACGATGAAGCCGTATACTACGCCGGGGTTGTGCGTCACGTGCCCGGCGCCGATCATGACCAACACGGCGAAGACGAGCCCGGGCACGGTGGCCACGTGCATCCGGGTCAGGCTCCGGGCGATCGCCCAGCCATCCAGGCTGCCGACCCGGCGCAGCAGCAGGGCCCACCCGGCGATCGTGCCAGTCAAGTTCGCGATCCCGTAGGCCACGGCTAGCCCGGCCACCACGTCCGGATGCGGCAGGATCGCCAGGGCGACGTAGCTGGCGGCGATGCTGACGGACATGGTGAGCACGCCGACGAAGGCGGCGGTCCGGCTGTCCTGGAACGAGTAGAACACCCGCAGCTGCAGCTGGGCCAGCATGTACGGCACCAGGCCCAGCGAGAACAGGCCGAACGTCTCACCGACGTACCTGGCCTGCGCCGGATCGGTGGAGCGGTACGAGAACAGGAACTCGGCGAGCGGGCCGCCGAGCAGGCCGAGGTAGATTGCGGCCGGTACCACGAGCACGGCGGCCAGCCGGACGCCGATCGAGAAATCGTCCCGGACCAGTGAATAACGGCGGGCATTCGCGTGCTCGCTCATTCGGGGTAGCAGCGCGGTGATCACGGAGATGCCGACGATCGCGTACGGCAGCTGGAACAGCTGCCACGCGATGGAATACGCGGAATAGCCGTTCTCCCCGGGCGAGGCCGTGTTCGCGACTCGCTGGGCGATCAGGTTGCCGGCCGTCTGGGAGGTCACGTAGACCAGCATCCACCTGGCCATCCGGCCTATTTCTGAGACCTCGGCCCGCTCGAAACTCAGCGTAGGCTGCCAGCGGAACCCGGCCCCGCGCAGCGAGGGGAACAGCGCGACGGTCTGCGCGACGACGCCGAGCGTGGTGCCGATGCCGAGCAGCTCGACCTCGGACGAGGGGATGGTCCACGGCTGCTTGGTCCCGCCCACCGTGACCACGTAGAGCCCGCCGACGACGATCACGACCAGGTTGTTGATGACGGGGGTCCACATCGGCGCCGCGAACCGGCCGCGGGTGTTCAGGATCGCCCCGATGAGCGAGCTCATGCCGTAGAAGAAGATCTGCGGGATGAAGAAGCGGGCCCACACCACCATCAGCTGGTGCTCAGCGGCCAGGTGGCTCCCGGGTGGGCCGTTGATCGTGCCCGCGGGCAAGTCGACCAGCGGTCCCGCGGCCAGCGTGGCCAGGATCGTGATCACCAGCAGCGCGATCGCACCCAGCGTGAACAACCGCTGGGTGTACGCCTCGCCGCGGTCCGGATCACGCTTGGCCGCCCGGACGAGCAGCGGCACCACCACGGCGGTGAAGATGCCGCCGAGCATCAGGTAGTAGACGGTGTTCGGCAGCGTGTTGGCGTTGTTGTAGGCGGCGCCGAGGGGGCCCAGGCCGATGCCGATCGCCAGGACGAGGGTGCGCAGGAACCCGGTCCCGCGGGACACCAGCGTGCCCACCGCCATGCCGGCCCCGGACCGGACCAGGCTGGAACGCTGGGTGCCGGTCTCCGCCGCGGCCGTACCGGGCGCCCGCCAGCCCGTCGGCGGTCCGCCGGGTCCGCCGGGTCCTGGGTCTCGGGGCCCGGGGCCAGGGACCGGGCGGTCCGGCTGGTCGAAGGGGTGGAAGCTTGGCTGCGGTCGTCCGGGCTGAGGCGCTCGAGGCTGCGCTGGCCCGGGCCGGGGCACACCCGGTTCGGAACGCCCTGGCTCAGGGGGGCCCGGTCGGGGGACCCGGGGCGGGGCGTAGCCGGGTGACGGGTCACCGGACGGACGGGCCCCGGAACCCACCCGGCGCCAGCCAGGCGGCGCACCTACCGATTCCGCCGGTCCGGGCGGGTTCGCGGGTCCGGCCGGATCTGACGGCGTGAACCGGGGCGTCCTAGGTGGCGGGGCAGGCCAGCTGAGCGCCAGCGGCAGCGTGGTCTCGGCGGGGGCCGGCCCGCCGCCCGGCATCGGGCCTTCCAGCGGCGGCAGCGGGTCGGGTGCGGCGGCGTGCCGGCCTCGGCGGTGCCGCTCGTCCCCCTCTGGCCGCTGGTCCTCCGGATCCTCGCTCCGGGGTTCCTCGCTCCGGGGTTCGTCTCGTCTGGGGTCAGGCGTCGTCGGCCCAGCGCCGTGCATCGGCCAGGTCATCCGGTGCCTCCGTCGGGTGTTGCGCGCTGGTGCCTGTCACGACGCTACCTGGTGGATCGCCCTCTTCGTAGACCACCTGCCCGTCGTCGGACAGCCGACGCCGGACGCCGCGGTACACCGAGGTGAGCACGAGGACGCCGATCGCGGCGCCGATGAGGAACAAGATGGCACGACCGTACCTGGTCGACTCCACGGTGAGCTGAGTGCGGGTGAACGGCAGCGGGGTGCCGTCCGCGCTGCTGAGGCTGAGCCGGATGACGGTCGATCCTTGCGGTGCCGAGCTGACCGGCAGCCGCACCGTGACGGCCTCCCCGGGCTGGACCTGGACCAGCTTGCCGGCGGAGCGGCCGATGGTCAGCTGCGAGGGCCGGCCGGGGGTGTTTTCCGCGCTGGCGTTCACCCGGACCTCGATGGTCTGACGCAGCAGGCCGTTCTGGATCGAGACAGGGATCTGCCCGGACGTGCCGGCCATCGGCACCTCGGCCGAGGTGATGATGCTGACCTTATTTTCCGCGCTACGGAGGTACTCCTGCAGGTGGCCGGCCAGCGCCTGGCCTTGCGCCGCGCCGCCGCCGCGCCAGGCGGCCGACTCGGCGGCGGACAGGGCCTCGTCCAGCGACTGCAGGTAGGACGGATTGGCGCCGAAGAGCATGGACTTGTACGTGCTGAGGCCGATGCCGAGTGACTTCACCGGGCCCAGGTAGCTGCGGCTGAGCTGGCCCGGGCTTTCCTGGCTGGCCGGCGGGGCCTGGCGGCGCACCGCGCGCTCGGTGTCGTGCGCCGTGGGCAGGCTGCTCAGCGCGGCCGGCTTCAGCCATGGCGCGGCGGCCGTCTCGGTCAGCAGGTCGCTGGCCAGTGCCTGCGACGGGCTCCAGTTTTCTGGCGGCGCCAGCACGACCGAGCGGGCCGAGTCGGGGGCTTCGGCCGCGATCATCGCGGTCTCGGCGAGGAAACGCTGCTCGACGGCGAACTGTTCGCTGCCGGACAGCACGCCGGAGCTCGTGTCCCCGGCCGCGAGCACCCCGGTCAGCGTGTCGTCGGCGAGCAGGACGTTCATCGACGTGCCGGCGCCCGTCGTGATCGAGGCCACCGCGTCGTCTGGCTGGTAGACGGCGGTATCGGCGGGCGGCATCTCGCTGCTGTTCAGCACCACGGTTCCGATCTTCTCGGCGGTGGCCAGGCTGGTGAGGAAGCTGAGGTCCGCGGTCCCGCCGGGCGGCCACGCGATCGTCGGCGTGAACCTCTGGCGCAGGATGCTGCGCGCCACCGCGTCGCCGGTGCTGTAGGCGCTGGCGAGATCGGCGTTCAGGCCCTGGTGGACCAGGGCCGTCATGTCCACGTTGGCGTAGGGGGCGATCACGGTTGGCTGGCTCGAGGTAGCCGTCTTGACCGTGGCCAGCCAGCTCACTGCCGCCTTGCTGGCAGGCTCGCTGGTGGAGTGGGTGCAGGTCGACGTGCCGCCGACGGCGTACCGGCTGGTCATCGTGGCGACGTCGCTGAGCAGCGCCGGGTCGATGAACCAGGTCAGGTCGGCGTCAGGGTGGCTTACCCCGGCGGTGACCAGGGCGGACAGGCGGCCTCCCGGGTTCAGGCTGGCGGCCAGGCCGTTGTTCGTCAAGGCGGGGCACACCTGATGGTGCGGCTGATCGACGAGCGGCCACAGCCAGGAGATATTCAGCGGGGACAGCAGGCCCGCGGCCCGCTGTCCGGGCCAGAACGGCAGCAGCGTCTGGGCAGAGGTCAGCACGCGGCCGGCGATGTCGTCCACCAGTTGCAGCTGGGCGAGCATGGGGTAGACCCCGAACTCGCTCATTCCCATCGCATTGACAGCGAACGAAGCGCTCCAGTGCGCGGTCGCGCCCGGTTTCACGCTGGTCGGGAGGAGGAACGGGCTGCCCGCCGCTTCCAGATCGCTGTCCACGCCTTGGCTGAGGAAGGAATCCATGCCGTCGCGGGAGGAGAAGCCGGTCGGCGACGAGTACAGCTGCACGTCAAGCCCGGCCTCGGTCTGGCGGGTGTCGTTGCTGATCGTGCCGGCCACGGTGACCGTGGCGCCAGGCCCGGCGAACTGCGGGTTCATCGAGGTGATGGCGATCGACACGCGGCCCGTCCCGGCCAGGTCCGACCCCAGAACCGCCTGATCGGCCGGGCGTGCCTGGGCCGCCGGGGCCGGCCCGGCCAGCGCCAGCACGGCGGAGGTCATCAGCGCGGGCAGCGCGACGGCGGCGGCCAGGGACAGGGTCCGCCGCTTGACCGTCGCCTTGACCGTCGCCTTGACCGTCGCCGTGAGCAAGCCGTGCACACCTGGAATGTTATTGCCGTTCGCGCGGAGCCCGTGCTTATCGATACTCTCGATGGCCGTGCCTATGAACCCCGAACAGCGGAAGGCAGCCGCCGCGCTCTTGCGCGAGCGGGTTCCCGACGTGGCCGGAATCGGCCGCCTGTTCGCGGACCACGGGCATGAGCTCGCCCTGGTCGGCGGCCCGGTCAGGGACGTTTTCCTGGGTCAGCAGCCCGGTGACCTTGACCTCACCACGGACGCGACGCCGGAGCAGGTGCTGCAGCTGACCAAGGACTGGGCCGACAAGACGTGGACGGTCGGGATCGCCTTCGGCACGGTCGGGCTGCGGAAGGGAAATTCTCTCTTCGAGATCACCACGTACCGTAGCGAGCAGTACGGGCGGACCTCACGCAAGCCCGATGTCCAGTACGGCCGGTCGCTTGAGGAGGACCTGGGCCGCCGGGATTTCACCATCAACGCGATGGCGGCCAAGCTGCCCGGATACGAGATCGCCGATCCTTATCGCGGTTTCGACGCGCTCAAGGAAAAGGTGCTGCGGACCCCCGGGCGACCGGAGCAGTCGTTCAGCGATGATCCGCTGCGCATCCTGCGCGCGGCCCGGTTCGCGGCCAAGCTGGAATTCGAGGTCGCGGCGGACGTGCGGGCCGCCATGACCGACCAGGCGGACCGGCTGGCCATCGTGTCCCCGGAGCGGATCACCAGTGAGCTGACCAAGCTGATGCTGACGCCTGACCCCGCGCTCGGCATCGACCTGCTGGTTCAGACCGGAGTCGCCGAGCAGGTGCTGCCCGAGGTGTCCAGGCTGCGGATGGAGGCCGACGAACACCACCGGCACAAGGACGTCTACCAGCACAGCCTGACCGTGCTGCGGCAGGCCATCGCGCTTGAGCCGGCCTACGGGCTTGACGGCGACCTGAGGGTCCGGCTGGCCGCGTTGCTGCACGACGTCGGCAAGCCGCGAACACGTGCCCTGCTGCCGGACGGGCGGGTGGCGTTCCACCTGCATGAGGTGGTCGGGGCCAAGATGACCAGGCGAAGGCTGACCGCGCTGCGCTTCGGCAAGGACGTCGTGCAGGACGTGTCCCAGCTGGTCGAGTTGCACCTGCGGTTCCACGGGTACGGCGAGGGTGAGTGGACGGACTCCGCGGTCCGCCGCTACGTCCGCGACGCGGGGTCGTTGCTCACCCGGCTGCACGTGCTGACCAGGGCCGACTGCACCACCAGGAACCGGGAGAAGGCGCGGCGGCTGGCCCGTGCGTACGACGCGCTCGAGCGGCGGATCGTCGAGCTCAGCGAGCAGGAGGAGCTGGCCAGGATCAGGCCGGAGCTTGACGGCAACGAGATCATGCGCATCCTCGGCGTGCCGCCTGGCCCGCTGGTGGGCAGGGCCTACGACTTCCTGCTAGAGCTGCGGCTCGAGCAGGGCGAGCTCGGCCGGGACCAGGTGACTCAGGAACTGCTGCGCTGGGCGGCGGGTGAGGGGATCGTCCCCCCCGGCCCGGAGCCGGACGGGGACTGACCTCGCTCGCCGGCCAGCCAGTATCCGGCCGCGGCGACCAGGTATCCGGCCGCCACCAGGCCGATGATGACCGGGGAGTGGCCGTTGGACGGCATGAATGCCGCGCTCAGCGCGGCGCCGATAACGTAGGTGACGTTGAACATCATGTCGTAGAAGGCGAACACCCGGCCGCGGTAGGCGTCGCCCACCTCTTCCTGCAGGATCGTGGTCGCGCA
>Ga0302325_10030581_pt1 | contig 11100 bp, 10 predicted proteins | sample Palsa_T0_2_FD_201948 | JGI IMG/M metagenome (GOLD analysis project Ga0302325, IMG submission 201948) | Peat permafrost microbial communities from Stordalen Mire near Abisko, Sweden - Palsa_T0_2 | ecosystem: Environmental > Terrestrial > Soil > Palsa > Peat permafrost | place: Sweden: Abisko...
CAAGACAAAGACGAGGTCTCATGCGGCAGGAAATGATTGTCGGCAATCCAGTGCTGGTGGTGGTGGATATTCAGCGAGGATCGGGTGGTACGCCTGAGAGGCCTGCGATCCCGATCATGGCGGATGGTGTACCCACAAAAGACAATGCAAAACGTCTCATTGCCGCGGCCCGCGGGGCTGGGGTGTCGGTCGTCTTCATCCAGGAAGTTCACCGGCCGGATCTTACCGACTTTGGGCGGGAGTTGGACGGCGAAGAAGAGATTCACTGCCTCGAAGACCATCCCGATACAGCAATTTCAGATGACATTGGATATCGGCCTGACGACATCCTGATTCGCAAGCGGCGCTACTCCGCCTTCTTCGGAACGGAATTATCGATCGTCCTCAAGGGGCTCAAGGCGGAGACGCTGATCCTGATTGGCGGCCTGACCGACGTGTGCGTGCATTACACGTTTGTAGACGCGCATCAAAGCGACTACTACACGCGCGTGGTCGAGGATTGCGTCATCGGCTCATCGCGCGCAGCGCATGACGCTTCTTTGAATGCAATGGAGTATCTGCAATCTGGCGCTCGTCGAACGACTGCAGAAATTCTTGCTGCGTTCGCACTCATGCAAAGCAACTTGCTGGCTGGAGTGCGATAGACTTCGATCCAGCTCTTACACTCAAATCGCAGCGATTTGACGGATGTGATCGGGGCGGGTCCGGCAACAGCCGCCAATCAACTGCGCCCCGGCCTCGCGCCATTGTTTGGCGAGTTCGCCGAATTCCGTTGGATCGCTGGAGCCGGCCCAGCAGCGTGCCTGCGCGTCCCAATCTTCCCCAGAATTGGGGTAGACGACGATCGGCTTGTTGGATGCCCTTCGCAGCTCTGCGACGAGACTCGGAATCCAGATGGGCTGTGTACAGTTAACGCCGACGGCAATCGTTTGCGAAACGCCTGCGGCCAGGACAGCGCATTCACGGAGAGACTCGCCGTGGGCCACTTGGAGGTGGACAGCGCGATAGTCCGGGCAGACGAAGCTGAACCATGCTGCCAGATCGGGCCATGGCCTTAGCGCCTCTCCGATGGCACGAGCTTCCTGAAGCGATGGTAGTGTTTCGAAGGCCAACAGATCCGCGTTACTTTCCGCCAGGACGGCGATTCTCTCCTGGTGAAATTGGACCAGATCGGCGAAGGTGCAATCGTAGTTGCCGTGGTATTCCGCCCCGTTGTGGAGCGCCGCTCCATAGGGCCCCAGCGAGGCCGCAATGAGCACGTTACATCCAGGAAATTCGCCACGAGATGCGCAAGCGAGCTCGACGGAACGCAGCAGCGCCGCATCGGCGCGGCTCGGATCGAGGCCGAACTCCGCATAGCCCTTGCGAGAGACTTGGTAACTTGCGGTCAGCAGAACGTCGGCGCCGGCCTCGACGTAAGAGCGATGCACGGCAATGACCTTCTCGGGTGAGTCTTCGAGGACGTGCGCCGACCAAAGTGGTCCGGAGATATTGGCGCCGAGGAATTCAAGCTCCGAGGCCATGCCGCCATCGAGCACTCGGGTTTGCGCGAACTGGAACTGGTCCCGGGACGTCATACAACGATGATAATTCCGGCCAATCCATAGGAGTAGCGCTGAGTCATTCCCCGAGTGATTGGCGACTGCGAATGGCGTTGCCACGCGCTTCTTGCCAGGCGGGCGGGTTGTTGGCGACGGGATCAGCGATTGAGTCGAGGGTGAGACCGGGTTCCCCCGTCGGGGGCCGCGGAAAGGACGCAAATTCTGATACACTCAGACGAGCGCACGCTGGCCGCCCATTCAGACCAGGCCACGGCAGGAAAGTGTGCGACTGTTGCAAACCAAGTTCGGGGAGTGGCTCAGCCTGGTAGAGCACCTGGTTCGGGACCAGGGGGTCGGAGGTTCGAATCCTCTCTCCCCGACCATTTCAAGCCTCTGTTTAGTCCTTCTAAATCAGCCTGTTACAGGCCATCTCCAACATCTACAAAGGAACTAAGCTCTGTGGAAGAGTGGGACCATGGGGACTAACCGGCAATTTTATTTCCATACTTGCCTGTGAAAACAAGGCGAATTGAGAGGCGATTTGCTGCCTGTAGTCGTCTTGGAAGTGGGTGTAAAGGGAGGTTGTTTGCAGGTTGGAATGTCCCACCCACTCTTTAATCAGGTCACCCGGCACGCCCATCGTCTGGAGTATTGAAACCCGCCCGTGCCTGAAGGCGTGAAGCCCGGCCTTCGGAAGGTTGAGTTTCTTCAGAACGATGTTCAACATGCGACGTGCATTCCTCTTACAGATGGGTGTTCCGGTTTGAGTTTGGAAGACCCTTCCTGCTCTGCGCCATCCCAGATGCTTCGCCAACATCCCTGTCAAAACCGGATCGATGGTGACGGTGCGGTAGCCCTGCTTTGTTTTGACGGTGACCTCTTCGCCTTCCCAGACGCTACGCCGGATATTGATTCGTCCCCCTGTTAAATCCAGATCGTCGACGTGAAGGCCGGAAGCCTCACCGTATCGCATCCCTGTTCCCGCCAGCGTCGCGAAGAGTACCTTCCACTGGCTAATGGCTGCTTCTACGATTCGGCGCATTTCCTCCGGGGTAAAGAAACGCTGTTCTTTGAACGGAATCTCGGGGTATCGCAGGTTCCACTCCCTCCAGACCTTCGGCCCCACAATCAGTTTCAGGACTCCGACGATATTGCGGACAGACTTTGGGCTGAGTTTGCGTCCCCCGCCATTCCCACATGCGTATTCTGCACGCGCTAGGTCGGCAATCAACTCTTGCACTCGCTTTTCGTCAACCGCTGTCATCGGCAATGCCCCCAATCGGGGCATCAGGTACTTCTGTAGATGACTGCCCAACGTCTGCTGACAAGATGGCTTACAGAGGAGCAGCCGGTTTTCCTTCCACCATTCAGCTTCGTCGCGAAACATCTTCGCTCCTGCAACCGAGCGCTCAAGGTGGGTGTCATCATTCAACCCCATGCCTTGAAGCAGCGCCCGGAGCTTCCGTCTGGCTTCTGGCTTTTTCATTTTTGTGACTGAGCCAAGAGATACTGACGCTCGACGTCGCCCTTCCCTACCTGGGATGTCGACGTAATAGCGCCCGCACCACATCTGCCCCTTACGGACCACGGTTCCACTCTTACCAGATCGGAATGACATGCTTTTCTTCCGTTTCCGATTCGGCGTCGTTGTGACGAGTCTACCATCGGTCTCCGGTGCCACGCAGGTCAGAGCAGGAGCCGGAACTACAGGCTCAATACTCGCGGTCTGGATCAGCATCTCAACCGAGCGCGACGGAGCGAACAGATTCTCAGGCGCTGTCCACGTCCTCCCAGGAGGGAGGTAATAGAACGATCTGGTCGACGATGTAACGATCTCTAAGCTGTTCAAACTTCACCTACAGGTGCTCATACCGCCGTCAAGAGGCATTTGCGGCGGAAGGTCGCGATTGGTTGCGCGATTTGGTCACTGCGGATGGAAGGGGACCAGTAATGTAGAAATTGGAACTAGGGCAGCGTGGGCCGCTCAGATGTTCCGAGGGCTACGCTGCCATCGCAGTCTCGTTGCTGTAATTCAGGGCACGAGGCCTAGCGTTTATTCTGGCTTCGGCCGCTTCTTTCTTTTTCATCCAGAGCTGCAAAGTGTCTGCATATTCAGCAGCCAATTGTGGATGACGGTACATAGCAGTATCTTCTACTACGACTCCTTCGTACTCAGCAAGCACCGGTTCGCAGCCCTGCTCAAACGCCTTCTTCGATCTTGCTCCAGCAAGTTTCCAAAGCTTGTCATGATCGAGTGGTAGAAACCCTCCGCTATCCCATGCCAGCGCCTTAAGGCGAATGTACCAACCAGTTTGAGCATCGCTCATCAGCATGACATTAGGATTCGAGAACCAATCACGCGTGTTGAACTTGAACCAATACAGTGGGTTCTGCTCCTTACGCTTTGCAGACTTTTTGGGACCGGATTCTGCCGGATAGCGTTTGCAAATGCTGTCAGTGATCGCGATGACTTCTGACCGATCCAAGGGAGGGTTGCAGCTCTCCATGTTGTAATTATGGAGTATCGATAATATCTGATCGCGATTCTTTCCCAGTTGGCCGCGCAACGAACAGCCCACGTCGAAAAGCTCGTCATTACGCTCGCCTTCGTTGATCTTGGGAGCCACCTCAGACGCATTCTGATCTATCTTGTTCATAGCTGTAATCTCCTTTTCGTGACCGGTGATTCTGGAAAGCAAAAAGCTTGGCACTTCTGCGATTGGCTGTTCTCCGTCTACCCATGCGTAGCGTGAACCGTTCGCGTGTAACGATGGTGCTGCCACGACGTAGCCACGCTCTGCTCTCACGTCAATTCCCGTGGCAAGCGTGCCAGCGCTGTTGCTGACATCGATGCCAGGATGACTGAAGAAGAGATGTTGCCCGTTGCCCGTGGTCGCTGTAAGCGTAGCTGGCAATCCGCCGAACCTAGAGGCGAGTGCAGCGAGATTGTCGCCACCTTGTCTCCCATCTTTGTTGTCGATGTCTATCACTAACAAGCCGGATTCAGCTCCGGTCAAGATGCCTATGTTGGCGTCTGGCCATCTGTCCCACCAACCCTCAATCCTGGTCTGGTCGGTTGTTGCATCCGATAGCCCGTGCTTCGTGCGCGGATGCTTGCCTACAGCCGTGCAGGTTAGCCCTCTGTGGCAGCTACAGCCGTTCGCTGCGGGATTATGTAGGGGAAGTACCGGCCAACCGCGCTGGGCGTAGCTGAGGGCTGCTGTGCGCATGTCGGGCGTCATCGCGCACCGCCTACATAAAGCTCACTATCCAGGAATCGTTCAAGAGCAGCCGGGACGATGAATGTGCGTCGTCCTATCCGGAGACCTTGGAGCCGTTTTGTGGCGAGCAGTATGTTAAGTGCGGATCGGCTGATTGCAAGCAGCTCAGCAGCTTGATCCTTCGTGAACAGCACTCCCTGTTCAGCCAGCTTTGCGAGTGCCTTTGCTTGCGACGATGACGATAAGTTATGGGCAAATCTATTGTTCATGTACCCATTATCCGCCTGATTGAAATCGGCCGGAAGACGCAGATTATTCGGGGATGATTATTCTGGAGGGGTGGAAGACGATTTTTCTACAATCTTCAACTATCGGGACCTGGCAGTCTTCCTGGGAGTTCCTTTTGCCAACTGTCCATAGCTTGTCAGCATCGGAAATGCACTCTCCTCTTTGAGAAATTTCTTCAACTCGCTAACAGCTGCTTTCATCGCACGGACACACCACTCGCAAACGCGCTCCTTCTTTCCTTCGGGTCGGATCGTACAACCGCATTCGCCGCAACTCGCCCTCGGCTCTCGTGGCTTCAATCCACTTGGCTTGTCCTTTGGTCGCTTCACATCGCGGCAAATATTGCAGAACCACACGCACTGTCTATCCTGGCACGGTCCCCTGAGTTTTTCCGTGATCTGGCGGTCAGTCTTGCCAGTCGTGAGCGACAGCGTGAGTGCACGTACTGCGAACGGACCAAGTTCCTTCGGACGGCCACGCTTTCGTCCCAAGCCGCTCATGCCCGATGCGATCTTCTGGGCTTGCTCCTGGAGATACCCGGCCTCAATCAATTTCCTTTCTTCCAACTTTCGGCGCTCTCCGATAGCAGCTTCATTTTGCCCCGGAGACCGTGGCGGGAGCCTCCACACCAGGATTCTCGATATCTTGCCTGATGCCTCATTCCGAACGTCTTCGTATTCGGAATCGAGCTCTTCTTTCAGCCCTTCGAGGATGTCGTCGAGGCAAGACTCGATGCTGCACCACCGCAGAAGCAACGAGTCGAGCTCGCGCATCCAGTCTGGGCGCGGGGTTATCCCGTCGGGTTGATCTGTGCGGATCGTCGAATTGGATGCAAGGAATTTATTCGACATACTGCCCTGATTATGCGCTTAAAACGCTCTATACCCCCACCTAAATCCCCCCGTATATAAAAGGAGCATAAATGATGGATAACTCCATGAAATATAATGGTTTCTGTAATCAGCAATGGCAGGAGAGCGGCAGTAATTAGCGTGACTTTCTGTATATCAAGAAACAGATGCAAAAGCCACCTCTGAGCTAAACCGGTTGGTCCCGGCTGAATGCGGTTCAGGCTGATCCGGGTGGACTATGGAAGCTGAGTGAAGCTGGTTTGTTGTCCAACAGACAGGTTGGGTTGTTCGGGATGGTCCGGGCTATCGATGATGGATAGGGGGATGATGAACTAATGGTAAGAATATCTCTTACTCTACTTCTTACTCTTAATCTATATCTAGGTAGCATATGTTCCACAGCTGTTCCACCATCTATCAGTACCCGACACCCATTCTGACCGTTGCTGGCAGCGTATACGGCTAGCAATGCGTACAGGATACGGCAAGGAAATTAGACCATGACGGAAAGTCGCCACCTAGACTCGTCATCAAAATGATTGCCGTTCGATCCCAATACTGTTGTATGGCTGTGACGCCTCCGAAGATGATAAAGTCATGTTTCCCCTTGTGTAGCTAGATCGTTCTCGAATACAGCACTCCCGGCGATGTTGATAGGCCGCAGTGTGCAGATATTTATCGGAGAGCCGAATGGTAAACAGTATCGAAGATGAAAAGTCTCCTGAGCAGCGAGCCGCTTCCTGGCGAAGAACCCCAGGACTGGGTATGTGTATTTGGGGATTAGGCGTAGCTTCCTACTCGGGGGCATTGGCGATGGATTTACGGATGCCGCACACATTCTGGGCCATCGTAACCTCTGTTCTGACGCTCGTACTCTCCACATCATGTCTGTTCCGCAAAGACAAGGGGAACGCGAACCCAGGTTGTCTGCTCCTTTTCGGTGTGTTTATCGGATTTGGCGTCGTGTACTATTCCCGTCTTCATAGTTGGACTCCCCTAGCCACTGGCGCTCTCTTCGCCCTGTACATCTGGCTTCACCTTAAGGCGACCGGGAGGTCCTATCCGTTCATGGTTGCTGCTTGTCTCGTGTCAGCAGGGTTGTCGCTACAAGTCCCTTGGCCCAATGACCAGCGATGCCTGCTGACGATTGTCGGCGTCGGTGTCGGTGCGATTCTCCAGGGAGCATCGCTCTTGACTCGCCATCTCCAGGGGCACAGTATTCCGTATCCAGAGACAGCACCTGGCTATCCAGGTCGGGGTGCGGTCCGTGTCGGCATATTGTCGTTCGGTGAGGTTCGTCATTATCAAGTCTGGTCGCCTGAGTTCCAGGACAGGATTCGCGCTCGATATCAATCGCAAATCAAGGAGCTTGAGAGCTTGAATTTTGCCTACTGCTATTGTGATGGAGAGAACTTCGCTCTGAACAGGCTTCTTCTAATCTTCCCGGCAATAATCGTTCTCGTGATGTTGTTCACAGGCGAGGTAATGACGATCTATGAGGGAAGGAGACTGATGCTCGGATTCACAGTCTATGCCTCTAAGGACAACTCTACGTTCGCGCATTCGTATGGACTGGGAACAAAGTTCTACACCGTGTTTCAGGATGGGACGCTCCTGATCTCGAAGGACCACGGCGACGGTGACGGATACGGACCAACCATTATTGTGAATGTCTGCCCCAAGAGCAGCATTAGCGACTTGTGGGCCAGCCATCAGGAGCGTATCGGACAGTTGGAAGCCATCGGCAAGGTTGCTGAGCGCAACATCAGCCACGAGGTCTATGCAGACTTGGCGCATAGGGATACGCCTGCTTGATGTCGATACATTGGGGCGGATATCGACGAAGGCTAACATGAGCTTCGAATCGCTCTCTGTAATGGGCTGCCAGTGGCCCTACAAAGCCCGTAGGCGCATTCTCTCGGTTCGGTGATCATATCCGCACGAGGGGATTCGGTGTAGGGGCTTAAACGACGGGGATGCTGCGGCAAGTTACCGATAGCCCTGTATTCAGAGAATCACGTTCTCGGTGAGGCGAATAGACAGCCTGCCTACACGCTACCGCGCCTACCCGCGCGGTATCAGCTCTCGACGCTTCCTAATCGGCTTCCCGTATTATTGTCTCGACTCTAATCGAGGACCCGATACCCATGGCTGCTGAGAAAGGTTTTAAGGAACTGCTGCTGGAGAAACTGCCTGATTTGGTTGGATTAATAGTGTTCATTGTCGGAGCAGTGTTTTTCGTCCTTGCCGCCATCCACAAGTTTTCTTACGGCAAACTAAACGCACCGATAGACGATCCTCAGTGGCGCAATTATGCAGCAGTCGTAGGGATCATACTGATAGTGATCGGTATCGGTATCCAGGTGTGGTCGTTGCAGAAATCACCCGTGTTCCTGTCGCAATCGCAGGCAGATGACTATAAAATCGAGATCGTTTATCCAACTCCGCACACTCCAGTGGATTCCGTTACGGTCCAAGGGACGATGAAGAAATCTTTACCAAAAGGCTACAAGCTTTGCATTCTTCGTCTCTATCACGACGGCAGATACTACCCGCTTCACCAGTGCATCGTTAGCGATGACAACAACTGGACAGCACCGAATTGCGAGGCTGGCGGCGTTCCAGGTGACTATCGGGCCTTTGCAGCAACTCTGGTGGGTCCCGACGGGCAGGCATTGATCGGCTTTGTCAGAGAAGCTAATCAAAGATTTGGGCCAATCCGAAAAGACCTAATCGCGCTCGCCAAGAAAGACGTTCCGAACCTCCCGACCGTCGGTCAACTCACACGCGATATGATTGTGTGTGATCAGGTCGTGATCAATCCAATTTGACCTACCGCGTTTGATTGGTAACTAAGACTGTTGATTCTCGAAAAGTCGGGTCATCGGTAACTTCCTCCACAACCGTCGATCCGAAAAAAGACTCACTGTTGACCCGTTTACCGTTTAGTTATCTGCCCGTCTGCTGCCGGGACTCCGGCTGTCCGCTCTCTAATCGAAGACTACCTAGTCAACAAATTCAGTGTCGAAAGCAGTCTGCTCCGCAAGGATGACCGGCTACTCTTCTACTACTCCGGCCACGGAGCCGACAAAAATGGCCGGATAGGTTTCCTCGAGTTCTCCCACTCTACCCCCGGTTACTTCGCCGGCGACGATGTCCTTGAGGTCGACCAGTTCGTGCGGTGGTCGCCCGTGATCGTCGCCAAACACCTGCTTGTCATCCTCGACTCCTGTGCTTCGGGTCTGGCCGTCTCTGCCAAGGTTGGTGAGTCACCTGAGGAGCGACGCCAGATGGAGGCCAACTCCCTCAGCGGCGAAGGCAGCGGATTTCTCATTACCGCAGGAACTGAAGCCCAGAAAGCGTATCAGTTGAGCCTCAGTAACCAGAAAGGCTACAGCGTTCTCACCCACGCTCTCCTTACCGCACTGCGTCAGGGCCAGAATGACGACGCCTTCATGACCATCAATGAGGTATTCGGAAAGGCGCAGAAATCCGTAGCCTCTTTTAACGCCGACGAGGGGAAAAACATGGATCCTCCCATGTGGCCCATCAACCGTCAGGACGGTGAGGCTCCTGGGACTTTCGTCTTTGTCAATATCAACGCAAAGAATCCACCAGTTCCGCCGATATCGAGCGGCATCGTCGCCGCCAAGGGTGACGATGCGGAAAACAGAACCGAAACTCCGGACCCCAATGGACAACCCACCAAGCAGCCACAGCCGGCCAACGCTCCAGACGCTTCGCAGCCGGCCGCACAGCCCATGCTTCCGCCACCAATTGTGCCTGTGATTCCGTCGGTTCTCCTACCTACCGCGCGGGTAGTGTTCTTTGCACCGCATGGCGGCAACAGCATAGGACTAAGCAAGCCTTCGATCTACATAAATGGGGATGAGTACGCTCGCATCGAGAATGGAACATTCTTTTACATCAACCTACCTCAGGGCGACTATACCTTCTGCGTCGGCGGCCCCAAAAAGGGATGTGTTCTCAAAACAGTTAAGAACAAAGAGCTCACCTATGTTAAGGTTCAATATCCCCCTATCTCGTACCGTCTCACACTGGTTGATGCAGACACCGGTGAGCAGATGCGCAAAGAGAAGGCACCTCTACCTGTTCCCGAGATCCTCATTGTGAAGAAGGATTCTGTCGAGACAGGCTGGACTTCACCTCAGAGATAGATCTCAATTAACGCAGGTCACTTCAGGAATCGCTCAAATGCCCTGCGCCAACCGGTCGGATACGGGATCCTAGGAAATCGAGAGGCTGGGTTGAATAAAAACCTGAGACAAGCCCGCCGTGTCATTAATAAATGTTAAGGTCGTTTATCATTCTTAATCTGATTAGCGCTGAATGCGATCAATTCTGCCATGCATAACAATCATCAAATGCTGCAGTAGAGTGAAACGTTATCCTGATATCCCCTGTCCGTTTCAGTCGCCTGCAAGACCTCGGGACGCGCTTTGGCGATCTTTCAATTCCCGAGGTTCTGCTGTATTCCAATCGAGGTCAACAGCTCAGAATGCTAGGGTCGTCGAGCGGATTTGGTATTCCGGAATTCTCGGACGGCCGGAGTAACAGCATGACTCCTCTAATACTTCGGAAGCTCTGCCAGAACAAAATGACTGCGGATTCCGTCCGCATCGATTGATCTTGAGAGTGACCGATTTGCGTTGGCAGATACGTCCACGCGGACGCTATCCGGTCTGGATGAGTTCGGGATATCCGATTCCCGTTACGGATTGATCTTCACACTGAGCGTCGAGGAGATGGACGCTTCGAGGTTTGGGTCTCCGGAGTAGTCAGCGACAATGGTGTGCGCGCCCGCGGCAAGCGAGGTTGTGCTGAAGGTTGCGATGCCTTCGAAATCAACCGGAAGAGCCGCTGTCAGGGGCTTGGAGCCCTCACGAAAAACAACTGAGCCGGTTGGCTGCCGTGGGCCCTTTACGACGGCCTTGAAGGTGACGCTTGTCTTGACGGTGGCAGGATTGGGAGAGGCCGACAGCGCAATCGAAGAGGGTGCCTTTTGAACGACCTCAGAAATCGGGCTTGAACGGCTAGGATTGAATGCGCTGTCACCCTCGTACGAGGACATGATCGAATGGGTGCCGACAGCGAGCGAAGAGAGAGTGATGGAAGCAGTCCCGTTGGCAAGCTGAGCGACCCCGATTTGACCGCCGTTGTCGATAAACTGCACTGTCC
>Ga0302325_10030583_pt1 | contig 11100 bp, 8 predicted proteins | sample Palsa_T0_2_FD_201948 | JGI IMG/M metagenome (GOLD analysis project Ga0302325, IMG submission 201948) | Peat permafrost microbial communities from Stordalen Mire near Abisko, Sweden - Palsa_T0_2 | ecosystem: Environmental > Terrestrial > Soil > Palsa > Peat permafrost | place: Sweden: Abisko...
CACTGCTCAAAGGCGTGGAGAATCATCTCGGTATCCGAGTGATCCGTTTTCCATTGATGGCCGCCGAGCGCCTCGAGCTCTGCGCGGATTGCCGCGTGGTTGTAGATTTCGCCATTATAGGAAAGCCACAGCGTTTCGTCCTCGTTGCACATCGGCTGCGCCGCGGCATCCGATAAATCAATGATGGCGAGGCGGCGGTGCGCCAGACCCGCGCGACCGTCACCCGAAACCCAGACGCCTGCGCCGTCAGGCCCGCGATGGGCCATCGTATCGCGCATGTTGATCAGATAGCAGCGCGTAATCGCGAAACGTTGTGGGGCGAATGAAAGCGCTCCCGCGATGCCACACATTTATTTCCTGCCCCACCCGGGAGACCACAGCGTCAACTGAATCGAGGAGGCCACGTTTGATTGGTGGCCCGCAGCTAGAATCGGGAAGATCCAGTTTTCATACTGCACCTGCCAGGAAACCGAGAGTACAGACTTCAGCCAAAAGTCCTGCCGGACACCGGCATCCCAGAGCGTCCCGCCATAGACGATGAAGTCCTGGCTGACCTTCTCATGGCGATAATACGTCTGGATACGGCTGCGCGGACTGAACCAATAATTCATCCAGGCCTGCGCGCCCTGCCCTTGCCTCCCAATCCAGTTGCCGATTAAGGTCCCATCGTTTGTGTAACCGTTGATGTAGCGGCTGTTGTAGTAGAAGAACCCATGGCCCAGATCGCCGCCCGCGGGAAGATCGGTGAAAATGCCTTCAAACTGTAAATCCACATGCGGGAGACCTGGAAGGCGGGGGAAATACAGGCCTGAGCGCCACGCAGATCGATCCCAATAAGCCACGGGGGAAATTTGGTCTTCCGCAAAACCGTCGGCATAGTACGTGACCCATTTTCTCAGTCCGGGAAGGCGGTACGTGAGGTCGAAGCTTGAACGACGATCGCCGGGATCGGAACTGCTGCCCACGACTCCGTTGCCCAGGCTGAAGACGCTGTAAGCAAAGTTATGCGGGGTTAGAGGCACGCCTGGGCCTCCGTACAATGTGGTCTTGGAAAGAGCAAATTCGAAATTCGGTGTTGGCTTAAAGCTGATCCGTTGGCCATGTATGAAAGGTTGTGGATTGAGCGTTGTGCCATACGAGCCCACCAATCCAGTGCCTATGGTAGTGTCCACGCCGTAAACAAATTGATCTCCCGAAACCTGGCCCAGGAAAGCCTCCATTTTCATGGGTCCTAGATATTTAAGGATCCACGGAAGCACGATGGGCGAAACGCGCGAAACGCGGAACATGTCGATAGGCTCTGGGTTGTCGCTGAAGATCATCGGAGCGCCCGCGCCACCGGGACCCCACCAAAGGCTCTGTCTGCCGAATGAAACTTCATAGTTATCCAGAGTCATGGCGACGTACGCATCCAGCAGCTGGGGCTGGTTGACCTCAGGAGGCGGAATGCCGGGCGCGACCGGAGCCTGATCGGGCGGAACATCGCTCCCGGATATCGAGAAATCCACCAGGGCAACTTCCTTACGGGCCGCGAGGGGAACGATTGGCCCCGTGGGCGCATGTTGGTACTCGGCGCGCACGTAGCCCACGAACGGGCCGTCCGTGGCCCAGGCGGAAAAACCTGTCTCGTTGTTGAATCCTCGTTCGTACGGACGGCCGAAATCATCGATTATGGTCTGGCCGAAGTGATAGCCATCGGTAAGCGGAGGGCCGGCGATTTCGAGGGCGCGTGTGTAAAGCGATTCGAGGCGAGCATGGCGATTCGTGCCTCCCTCGAGCAAGGCCAATTCCGGCGCGAACTCAATTTGCAGGGCGTTAAAAATCTGCAGAGCATCGGTTCCCGCAACCTCCTCCGCGTGGATATCGTCGCTGGATTCGCTCAGCAGCCGGGCACACTCCGTGCGCGTCCAGGGACGCATGTCCTGTATTCCCGACGGCAGATAGCCGAGAGCCTCCAGGCGATCCAGCGCGGGATAAATCCAACTATCCAGCGGGACAGATGGCGAGCCCATATCCTTGAACTTCCAGGTGCGACTCTCGGAGGCGAACGGCACGAAATCCCAACCGCCGCCGCCCAGCGCTGGGTCATGGTGAGTGCGATAGACATATTCCGATGTCAGATATCCGAGTGCGCTTCCCACCAGCGCATCGGAGGGAAAGTGCTCCTTGCCCAAAACCCGCGCGCTGCTGACAGCGGCGGCCAGACCATAGGCGAATATTTTGGTGAAAGGGCCCGGGTATTCGTGAGCCAGAATGCCCGCTGCGGACCATGCAACGGCGGCATGCTCGGAGGGAAAGGAAGTGCCGCCATTCCAAAAGTTCCCGTTCCCCATGTCTTGCTGCGGGCGGGACCTTCCGGTCGCATATTTCAATGCTTCGGTGACTACAAGGCTGTCGATGGCGGCTTCGCCAGCCAGCAAGCCGGTCTCACGCTTGTGATCGTCGTGCGTAAAGTGGCCCCACAGGAACAATCCACCATTAACTCCGGCGAGTACGCCGACACCTGCGTCCGAGGCGTCCTGAAAGTGTTTGAGCGTATTAGGATTGGAGTTTATGTGCAGGCTGGTGGTCCGATCTGTCCCCAGCAGAGCCGCTGTTAGGCTGCCCAGCGGAACCAGCCAGACCAGCTGCTGCTCGCGAATGTGTGCAGGGCTGGTCCAGATGGACTCTTGGTCTGAAACAATATGTTTGACGAGCAAAGGCCCAAGCGTATTCACTTGGGCGTCGCTCATGGGCAAGGTCGGGGCCGGTTCGGCGGAGGCAGGCGATGCGGGAGATTCCGCCGCCGATTGCGCAGCTGGCGGCACAGCCTGCGCTGCCGTTTGCGGCTGCGACTCAGGCTGCGGAGTTTGCTGCTGAACCCGCGCCGCCCCCTCTGCCTGCGGAGGCTGCGCGACTGCGGGAGGGGGAACGCTCGCCGACGGTGCTGATTGTGGAGGAGTCAGCGGCTCCTCCGGCGACTGCGCGGCACAGGGCCGAGCGGCAGCGGCCAGAAAAATCAGCCACAGTGCCAGCAATGCCCCGAATTTTTTCAGATCCGGAATCGCGCCCTCTCAATCAGAAATAGACGGCCGCGATCACGGCGGTGCTGGCGATGGCCGCGGCGGTCTGGGCAATTAGCAACTGCGTTTGGATACCGAGTCCCTTGCCCAGGGCCTTTTCCGGAACCACGATCGTGTCGCCCGGCATCAGGACGGCATCCATGGAATTGCCCGCGAACAGGGAACCCTTGCCTCCGATGACCGTGCCGTCTCCGCGTATGACGAAAATGGCTTTCTTATTCGCAGTTTGCGTGGGACCGCCCGATTGCTTGAGATACCAATTCGCGCTTTTGCCGGGATGGCAGGAAATGGCCGTGGAGTTATATACCTGGCCGGTGATCATGACGTAATTCGGCTTCTTGGGAATAATCAGAGTGTCCCCGGCGCGCAGCTCAATATCGGAGGATGTATTCGGCAAGCGGCTGAGGTCCTGCGGAATATGGACGGTAAGCCGACCTGTCGGCGGATTGGCCATAAGGTTGTCCAGTGTCTGCTGCCATTGCAGGTAGGCCGTTTCCTTTTGGTCTTTGTTTTGAGGATCGGTGATGGCGTCCGCCTTCAGCCCCGCTTGAGCTTCCTTCATTCTCTGAATCATTGCCGCGCGGGACCTATCCTCAATCTGACGAATTTCGATGCGGTTCAGTGTCCCGGCATATGGATAAGCCTGGGCGCTGAATCCGCCCGCGCGTTCCAGCACCGAACTCAGCTTCTCTCCCGGCTTGATGCCGTAGGTGCCAGGATGTTTGACTTCACCCTTCACAGCGACGTATGCCCCCAGATTGTCCCAGCCGGTCAACTGGCGGACGGTGAGCACATCTCCTTGCTGCAAAGGAATATCGGCATTGGGATTGCCGCCCAAAGCTCCGGCAAGCGGCACGTCAATGTGTTCGCCCCTGGACAGGTTTCCCTGATCCGCCACAAGGCGCGTCAGGTCTGCCGACTGGGTGTCGGCGCTCCGCCGCAGTCCCCCGGCAACTCGGATCAAATCGCCCGCGCGCATGTTGGACGTGTAAGGATAGCGCCCGGGCTTGGCCACCTCGCCCTGCACGTAAACGGTGGCAGGGTCCGCCTGCGCGAGGTTCTTGTGAACAAGCACGCGGTCGCGCGGCTCGAGCAGTAAATTGCTGACGGGATCGCCCGCGAGCGCCTGTTTCAAGTCCACGCCCAGGATTTCCATCCCGCCGTTGGGGGTGAAGCGATAAACCTGTGCGTCGTTAGTCGAAGCATCGGATGCCAGACCGCCGGCCACGTGAACGGCATCGGCTAGATGGATTTGACCAGTGGTGCGATAGACTCCGGGGTTGCGCACGTCACCCAATACCGAAACAGTCGGTGGATTTTCAAAATCGAAGCGACTGAAAATCTGCACCGTATCCATGGGCTGGAGCACGGGCGCAGGGACTTTGTTGGTCATCACTTGGGCCAGATCAAAACTCTGAACCGTGGGCCGGTAATCGGGAGGATTAAGGCGAATAATCTCGGCATAATCGGCCGCCGGCTCCGGCAACATGTCCTTATACGAGCTGATGAGATCGGTAACCGTCATTCCCTGATGATAGGAATACTTTCCCGGTCGCAGCACGTTCCCTTCCACATAAACCGCGTTCTGGTTGTAGGGCGCGATGGGGAAAAGGCGAACGCTGTCGCCATCCTGAATCTTGAAAGATTCGAGTTGTTTCTTGATATCTGCTTTATTGCTGTCATCCGTGGAAGGGATATCCAGGCTGAGCATGGTGCGCTCCTGATGAGCGTCCAGCCGCTGGACCCCGATGTGCTCGAGGGCAGCCGTGGGCAACATGCCACCGGCTAGGCCAAGCACCTGGGAGAGATTTTTTTCATCGCGCAACTCATAAATTGCGGGACGGCGCACCATGCCTTCCACGGTGATTTCGGGCCCGATGGGAGGGACCAGGACGGTATCGCCGTTCTCAAGTCTCTTCATGTCGCCAAGCACGCCATTCAACAGGAGGTCGTACACATCCACATCCTGGACGAGATCGTTGCCCCGCATGTGTTTCAGAGTGCGCATGGAGCCATCGGGCGTCGGGCCGCCGGCGGCAAACAGCGCATTGAGCGCCGTGGAAAGCGAACTGATGTCATAGGCGCCGGGCCGTGCGACATCTCCCACGACGTACACGCGAATGGTGCGCAATCGGCCTAGAGAGACATCTGCGGAAACATCCTTGTATTGTGTGCGCAGGATTTTCTGGATCGATTCCTGCACATCACCCAGTGTTCGACCATTCACCAGGACGGGGCCCACTTCGGGAAGCGAAATCCGGCCTTCGTTATCCACCACGCGGTTCAAGCGCATGGACATTCCGCCCCAGAGATCCACTGACAGCATGTCGCCCGGGCCAACAACATAATCCGGCCCGACCGGCAAGTCCATGGGAAGGAAGCGAGAGCCACGCGCGCCGTAGGTGAAAAGTCCTGACCCGAAGCGTTCGGGCTTGGTCGGCTGAGGCTGTGCCTGAAAATACATGTCATAAATGGAGGGCACTTCGTAATACGGATTGGGCCGCTGTACCATCTTGGGCTGTTCCAGTCGTCTGTAGACCGGATTCATCTCATATGGATAAGTTCCCGTCATGCCCGGATATGCAGTCGACGGCATCGCGCCATATCCAGGGGTGCCGGCTGTTGCGCCCCCCCCACTCAGCATGCTGGAAAGCGCTTCTGCCTGTAGGCCGCCATTCAATCCTTCCATCCCACCGCCGAGCGCGGACATTGGGTTTCCGCCGCCCATGGAAAGGCCGCCCATGCCACCAGCGCCCCCTGCTGCACCTTCGGCGCTCATACCGCCCAATCCGCCTGGCATCTGCTGCTGGCCACTACCGGCAGAGCCAGTTCCTGAACTTGCGCTCATTCCACCAAGCGCGGCTCCCAGGCCACCGCCCCCGCCGGAATCTCCCCCTCCGCTGCCGGTGTATGCTGAACCGGCCAGTGCTGGGGAAAGACCGCCCCCCATCATGCCCATGCCGAGATCAGCTTGTTCTAGTTGATTTCCCACGCCTGGAACCTGCGGGTACGCCGGGGAACCGGGCACGTTTTGGTAGGGAGAATAGGGTTGCTGGGGGCCCATCTGGCCTGGAATTCCCATCTGTTGCGGAAATTGGCCCGGGATACCTCCGGGGCAGGTGGGATCTGTGGAAAGGTCGCCGCAGATTTGCCCCGTTTCCTGTAAATGCTTCATTCGCTGCTTTTCGAGATCACGCTGCGTGGCGAGGTCTTCGCCCTGTAACTGGGTGATCCATTCGGCCCGCTGCTTGATTAGGAGTTCCTGTTCCTTGCCTTCCGCGGAGTCCGGATTCACCTGCGGTGTCAGGTAACCGTAGCGCTGAAGTAAACGCGTGGCCACGGAACGGAACTCCACATCCGTGCGCAGGCGCTGAAAAACGGCATCGTCGGTCAGGTCGGCATCCACGACGACCTGGCCCTGGTCAGTGGCTTCCTTGGCGATCCAGTTTTTAAGCTCCACCATCAGGCCGATGTCGCCGTGAAGGACTTCTTCAATCTTGTCCGCCGAGGCAGCCACACGATTCAAGTTCTGGCGGCCCAACTCAGAGGTGGTGGCCCAGCGCGGCTCCTGCGATTGCGGCTGGGGTTGCACTTGCGCCTGCGCGGGTGTCTGCGATTGCGTTTGCGCCTGAGTGCGGCAGGCGAAACCCAGCAGGCTCGCCGCAGCCAAAAAAATGCCCCCGCAGCGCAGTCGTCCGGCGAAACCTGGCGAATGGATCGTGATTATGACACGTGACTCCATATCAGTCCCTCGATTGCATTGGCAGCCCGGAAAACTCCGGGAATCCCGGCCTGTACGTAAATTGGCCATCTTTTTTGCTTCCCCCTTCCATCGAAGAGCGGAACACCCGGCATCAAAGCGTTTCATTATCCGGCCTAGCATACATATTAGCAAGTACTTTGCATTGTCAAGTACTTTTTGAAGAGAATTGCCCTGCGATACCGGAAAAGGGGGCCACGGGTCGGCGAACTTCAAGAATGGCGAGACCGCAGGGTGGCCGCAATCTCCCGCGCGGCCTGCCGCGCCCTCTCGAGGTCGTTCGGCCCAAAGCTGATGGCGGCTACTCGGGCATGACCCCCGCCGCCATAGCGTTCGCAAAGAGACGCCAGATTCATTCCGACATCGGGTTCCATCCAAGGATTGGTTCCCACCGAAACCTTGGCGCGGGTGGGCGAAGCGCTGATGCCCACGGAATATAAGCAATCCGGATGTAGCAGGTAGGGGATGAACTTGTTATAGCCCTCCAAATCCAGATCAGTCACGTCGAAGAAAATCACGCCATCGCGGGCGTTGATGCGCTCGCCGAGAATTTTCAGCGTAGCGCGATGACGTTCAAGAAGAGGCGCTAGGTGTTCCTCCACCATGGGCAGACGAATGATCTCCGCAAAGGGAAGCTCCGTCAGGTGCGGAATCAGGCGCGGCACCAGGAGCGGATCGGGCGCCGCTTCGACGACCAATGCCAGTTGCAGCGCCGGTTCCGCAAGAGCGACGGCCATTTGCGGTGATTCGAATTGCGCGCCATCAATCACGTCGGCCCAGTGAACCAATTCCGCCAGCGGACGCGCGTCGAACCCGAATTTTTCGGTTGCCACGGTAGCCAGAAATTTTGTGCAGGACTTGTAGGAAGGATCGTAAAACTTGCGGCCCGATGGAGCGGCACGGAAGTGGACGGCATCCTCGGGCGTGAGGAAAGCGCTCTGGTGATGATCGAACCACCAGGTGAGCAGGGGCGAGCTCGAGTACTTGAAATCCACGATGGCATTTTCGTCCCCGTCGAACGTTCCGTCTTCGAAAGGCCGAGAGGCTTTATGGGTCATGCCGGTGTAATGAAATTCCGCGCCCGGATGGATACGCTCGCGGTAAAAGCGGGAAAAAATAGAAGCGGATGCCGCGCCGTCAAAACACTTATCGTGGAAGCAGACTCGAACGTTCACGCCGTTTCGAACTCCATCAAGTTTATGACCCTCGGGAAAACCACTAAAGATGGATGGACGCGGGAAGATTGTCAAGCGGAAAGGCGTGAGTATGGCAGCGCTTCGTTGCAATAGGCGGGTGCGTTGGATAGAATCGCGGTGATCGCGACCATGGTCAATACTCCCGCCACAATGCCGGCCACGTCGGAAGCCACGCCGGATTCTCCGGCGAAGCCGCGGATTGCGCTGGGCGCGGACCATGCCGGATTCCGCCTGAAGGAAACGCTGAAGGAAATGCTGCACGGAGACGGCTATCACTGCGAGGATATGGGGACCACGTCGGAAGAACCGGTGGATTATCCGGAATTCGCGGCGGCGGTGGGCGAACGCGTGGCGCTGGGGCAATGCGATCTGGGCGTGCTGGTCTGCGGGACGGGAATTGGGATGGGGATTGCCGCGAATAAGGTGGAAGGCGTTCGCGCGGCGGTGGCCCATAGCCTGGAGACAGCACGGTTATCGCGAGAGCACAACAACGCCAACGTGATCACCATGAGTGGCCGTCTGCTGGCGGACGCGGAGGCCATCGCTATGTTGCGGGAATTTCTGGCGACAAAATTCGCGGGCGGGCGGCATCAGCGACGCATTGACGAAATTACGGAACTGGACGAAGAGCGAATTCGCTGAAAGGCAAACAGGACATGGAGACCCCGGAATCGCGAAGAATGGGCCGGACGCTGGCGGAAGCCGACGCGGGCGTGGCCGCGGCGTTGCGCGCGGAAGTGGAACGGCAGGCGACGGGGCTGGAGCTGATCGCGTCCGAGAATTTTGTTTCCGAAGCGGTGATGGAAGCGATGGGGTCGGTTTTCACCAACAAGTACGCGGAAGGCTATCCGGGAAAGCGATATTACGGCGGCTGCGAGAACGTGGACACGGTCGAGCGGCTGGCCATTGCCCGTGCTCTCGAGGTTTTTGGCGGCGAGCACGCCAACGTGCAGCCTCATTCCGGGACGCAGGCGAATATCGCGGTTTATATCAGCGCGCTGCAACCGGGCGACACGGTACTGGGGATGAATTTATCGCATGGCGGTCACCTGACACACGGACATCCGCTGAATTTTTCCGGGAAGACGTACAAGTTCGTAGCGTACGGTGTGCGAAAAGAAGATGAATTGCTGGACTACGACGAAGTGGAACGCCTGGCTGGCAAGCACAAACCGAAAATGATTGTGGCGGGTGCGAGCGCCTATGCGCGCGTGATTGATTTTGCGCGGCTGGGGGAAATCGCGCGCAAGGCCGGGGCGCTGTTTTTTGTGGATATGGCGCACATCGCCGGGCTGGTGGCGACGGGAATTCATCCGAATCCCGTGCCGCACGCGGATTTTGTCACCACCACGACGCATAAAACTTTGCGCGGGCCACGCGGCGGCCTGATTATTTGCCGCGAAAAATACGCGAGGGACCTGGACCGCGTGGTGTTTCCCGGAACGCAGGGAGGCCCGCTGGAGCATGTGATCGCTGCGAAGGCTGTCTGCCTGAAAGAAGCGATGGAGCCGGAATTCAAAGCGTATCAGCAGCGAGTGGTGAAAAACGCGCGCGCGCTGGCGGCGGGCCTGACGGCGGAAGGGTTCCGCATCGTCACGGGCGGAACAGACAACCACCTTTTCCTGATGGACCTGACCACGCGCGGAATGACCGGGCGCGACGCGGAAACGGCCCTCGAGCGCGCAGGAATGACGGTCAACAAGAATGCGATTCCGTTTGATCCGAACCCACCGCTGAAAGCCGGAGGAATTCGCGTCGGCAGCCCGGCAGTGACGACGCGCGGGATGCACGAGCCGGAAATGGCGCAAATTGCGAAGTGGATGGCGGCCGTGATGTCCAACGTCGCCGACACGTTGGCGCAAGAGCGCGTGCGAAAAGAAGTCGCCGCGCTCGCCGCGCAATTTCCTCTTTATCCCAAGCGGCTGGCCGCCGCGCAGGCAGCGGACCAAACCGCGCGAGCCGAAGACCTGCGCCGACCCTAGCTATCGGCGCGCCACAACAGATTAGAGCAGCTCCACAATTTTCCTGTACCTTTCTTATCATGGTAAGTGCGAACAGCGTTTCTGCTTTCAAACGAAGCGTCCCTTTCTCCGCTTCGACTATCCTCCAAGGGACATTTATCTCACTCCAGGCATTCAGTCTTCGACGAACGACTTGAGCCTGGACAGTGCCTGATCCCAGTGTTCGGAGACGCGGTCGAGGTACTGCTTGATTTCTTCTATCGGCTCCGGAACAAATTCGAATAGGTTCTCCCGTCCCGTGCGTACTCCGCGCACGATTCCCACGCGTTCCAATACTCGAAGATGCTTGGTGATCCCCTGCCTCGTGAGCTTAGAGCCCTTGGTTAGTTGAGAGATGGAATAAGGCTGCCCCCCACAGAGCTTCGCTACAAGCGATAGCCGTGTCTCGTCGCCCAACGCGCCGAATACTGGAGCACGAGGACGCCGCTTGGCGGCCATGGCACTATGGCCTTTCCGCAACATAGCTTTCAATATTCTTCATCTGCGCCGTCCACCCGCCATCATTCATTCGGAACGCTTCGAGGAGGCGCTCGTCGGGAATCTTGTCGAAGCCGGATTCCCTCAGCAGAAGGCGGGTGCCCGTTTGCGTTTTCTCCGGCCTGAATTCGACAAGGGTGGGCGTTTCGCTCGAATAATCTTTCTTGGGATCGACGGCATAGGGATGCCAAGTAAAGGAAAACAGCCGTTCCCGCTCCATCTTCTGCACGGCAACCTCCCATTGAACGTGCTCGTAACCTGGATGGGTGATCCGGCCATGCGACACCTGACCGGGTACGAACGGGCCATCCAGCTTGACTCGAAACCACTCGCCAAATTCACGGTAATCCGTCAGCGCACGCCAGACCCGCGCGACCGGCGCCTTGAGTTCAATCTGCTTCTCAATCTGATTGTTCATTGTAAGCAACCTCCAGGTTGCATACTAGCTTAGAGCGGCCCAAAAAGCAACCGTGCGGTTGCATTTTACAGCAGGGCTCCGGAAGCGTGCTTTGCGTCGATTGATGTGTCTGCCGGCAATCCGGTTATGGCTTCGGTTGAACCGTGGCTGGAACAGATTCAATCCG
>Ga0302325_10030584_pt1 | contig 11100 bp, 11 predicted proteins | sample Palsa_T0_2_FD_201948 | JGI IMG/M metagenome (GOLD analysis project Ga0302325, IMG submission 201948) | Peat permafrost microbial communities from Stordalen Mire near Abisko, Sweden - Palsa_T0_2 | ecosystem: Environmental > Terrestrial > Soil > Palsa > Peat permafrost | place: Sweden: Abisko...
TACCACTTCGCCTTCGAACACAAAACCCGCTTGACTGGTGAGATCGTTTACTGATGCCATGGCGGCACCTCGCTTTGTTGAAGTGACAGAATCACTTTCTGGCCCGGGAATTTCGAAGCGACTTGGAACGAGAAACCACGAACACCGCAAGCATGCAGAGGATAGCCATCAATATCCAAAGCTCCGTGCTGTGATCACCATGGTCGGGAGAAATACGAAAGAGCCGTTCGATCCAGTCCATGTGCTGCTCCTGGGTTGATAAGTCGTGATAGCGAACAGTACGGAAGAAGATCAGCCTTTGTCAAGGATGGGTAAATACGAAGATTCAGCAGTAGAGGGCTTGCAGGGCCTCTACCTGTTCCGGGACAGCGCGCAGCCGCAGCGTAATGGAGTCATGGGGTGGCGAAGACCTGAGTTCATAGGTAAATGTTTGGCAGCAACTGCGTTCGAAGAGAATGAAGTCGAGCAGGCTGCGGGCAATGTCCTCTGAGAACGGCCACCCGAGTTCCACGCCATCAGAATGGCGCGTCAACGCCGAACGCCGGGCGAATAAAGCATGTATCTCAACCCGCCGTTGCCGGAGGTCTCCATCTGGGAGCGTGCATACGATATTCACTGTAGTCCCACGTCAAAAGTGTTCGGTTTGTAAGCTGAGATTTGATCCAAACACCAACTAGGCTACTCTTTTTTCGGTAACCACTACCTTTACTTGAATATGTCCGTTGAGCTTGTCGGCATACCGCGCCCGCTTAGAAAGCCCCAGGACGCTGAGCTTCCCGTTCATCAATTCACTAACCCTTGATTGGGGAACTCCAAGAAGCTTTTCGAGATCCCTGGACGTGTAGCCGCGTTTTCGGATTAGGCGCAGAATGCCCAAATGGATTTCCGCTTTGATTTTTAATTCCAGCGTTGTCTTCGGATCGAAACCTAAATCATCCAGTACGTTTCCTCGTGTTATGTGTGGTTTCCCCCGGCTTGCCATTTTCTTCACCCTCTGCGCTCCTCCGTGCGTTTATTTGCTTGAGGCGCTTCTTCGCGGTTTCGAAGTCTCGCTTCTCGATTCGGTTCGACTGCTTTTCGAAGCAGTGGAGGACATGTATTTTGCCCTTGATGCGCTTTAAGTAAAGGATCCGATACCAAGCGCGTTCATCTTGGTCGCGGAGTTCACTAGACGTCTTACAATCGAGAACGAAGGAGTCTCCCATTCCCACCATCCCCGTAAACTCGGTCCTCGAAACCAGCACTCTGAAGCTGGACGACGTGGCGACCCACGCCCCTGGGCCGCGCGGCATGTTGCCCATCACCCCGGAAATGCTGCTCAACGCGCCCTCCGGCAATCTCTTCGGACTCAGCCAGAACGCCGGCATGGGTTGGGAACCCCAAAAGCTCCTGGGTGAGGAAGTCCTCATCCTCAGCACCCACGGCGGCCTCCGGGCTGCCGACGGAACCCCCATCGCCCTCGGCTTCCATACCGGCCACTGGGAACTGGGCGCCCTGGTCGCGGAAGCTGCCATCACGTTGAAGTCCATGAACGCCATCCCCTTCGCCGGCGCCTGCACCGACCCCTGTGACGGACGCACTCAAGGCACCACCGGCATGCTCGACTCCCTCCCCTTTCGCAACGACGCCGCCATCGTGCTCCGCCGCCTCATGCGTTCCCTGCCCACAAGAATGGGAGTCATCGGCATCGCCACCTGCGACAAAGGCCTCCCCGCCATGATGATGGCCCTCGCCGCCGCCGGCGAACTACCCACCATCCTCATCCCCGGAGGAGTCACCCTGCTACCCGAATCCGGTGAAGACGCCGGCAAGGTGCAGACCATCGGCGCCCGCTATGCGCAAAAGCAAATCACCCTCGAAACCGCAGCAGAGATGGGCTGCCGCGCCTGCGCCACACCGGGCGGGGGCTGCCAGTTCCTGGGCACCGCCGCCACCGCACAAGTGATCGGAGAAGCCCTCGGCCTCTCCCTCCCGCACACCGCGCTCGCCCCCTCCGGCGCACCCATCTGGCTCGACGCCGCCCGCCGCTCCGCCGCCGCCATCCTGCGTCTGCATCAACTCCACCTGGGCACTCGCGACATCCTCACCCAGGGATCAATTGACAACGCCATGGTGGCCCACGCAGCCTTCGGCGGCTCTACCAACCTGCTCCTCCACCTCCCCGCCATCGCCTACTCGGCCGGCCTAAGGCGCCCGGTAGCCGCCGACTGGGCCCACGTGAACCGCGAAATCCCGCGCCTGGTGGACGCGCTCCCCAACGGCCCCCGCAACTTCGCCACCGTCCAGGTCTTCCTCGCCGGAGGCCTCCCCGAAGTTATGCTTCACCTGCGACGAGCCGGCCTCCTGAACACAAAAGTAAAAACCGTCTCCGGAGAAACCCTCGACACCTGCCTGGACTGGTGGGAAACCAGCCCCCGCCGACACGAACTCCGCAAGAACCTGATCAACCGCGACGGAATCGACCCTGACGACGTCATCATGGACCCCGATCGCGCCCGCTCCAGCGGCCTGACCCCCACCGTCTGTTTCCCCGTGGGCAACCTCGCCCCGGACGGTTCCGTAGTCAAAAGCACGTCGATCGATCCTTCATTAATCGACGATGACGGCATCTTCCACCACCGCGGACCAGCCCGGGTCTTCACCTCGGAAGAGTCCGCCATCCACGCCATCAAAAACGGCGACATCCGCGAGAACGACGTCATCGTGCTGATCTGCGGCGGCCCCGCAGGCGCGGGTATGGAGGAGATTTACCAGGTCACCTCCGCCCTCAAATGGCTTCCCGTGGGCAAGCACGTAGCCCTGCTCACCGACGCCCGCTTCAGCGGCGTCTCCACCGGCGCCTGCCTCGGCCATATCTCGCCCGAAGCCCTGGCCGGGGGCGCCATCGGCAAGCTCCTGGATGGCGATGAGATCGAGATCATCATCGACCGGCAGAAGTTGACCGGCTCCGTGAACCTGGTGAGCGGCGGGGATGCCGGCGAAGGCACTCGCATCTTAGCCGGGAGACCCTCCCGCCCTGACCTGAAGCCCCATCCCGCGCTGCCTGCCGACACCCGGCTTTGGGCCGCGCTGGTCCAAGCCAGCGGAGGAGTATGGGGAGGATGCGTCTACGACGTCGACGCCATAGTCTCCCGTCTGTCCAAAAACTGAACACTGGTCGCAGGGATCCTGGTTTCGCGCCGATACCGGTAACGGAGCCGATTGATGCCCAACACGCAATTCAAGATCCTCCCCGCCGAATACACCGCGATCGTCAAGCCGAAGCCGGGCCGGGGTAGTTCCCGGTCGCAGACGGGGGTCGTCCTGGTTCTTCAGCCCGCCACCGAGGAGGAAGCGGAACAAGTCTTCTCCTTTACGTCATGGAAGGTGCTGCGCGAGAGTTTGTGGGTCTTCGGATTCGCCACCGCCACGGAACTCGACTCCGCCGACGTGCGGCTTTCGACCGGCCGCCAGCCTTACATGTTTTCCCGGCGCCGCTGGGAAGCTCCGCTCATCGAGGCGCTTTATGGCAACTGCGAGTTAGCCTAATCCCCCAACCGAGATCACCGTTTTCATGCAGTGCTCGTGCCCGGGCGCGAGCTCCACGGCATAGTCACGGATATTGCTGGCCTCAGCACAGGCCATGGTCCGCCATTCCTCATCCCCCAGGTCGGCCAGGGCCTTAGCACCCGTGCTCCAGGGATTCCAAACCACCGTGGTACGGGAGTCTTGCTTGGTCAGCCGGATGCGCCGGCGCATCCCGGGATCAACGATCTCGACCGCATGCTGGGTAGCCAGGTAGGCGCGATCGGTGGAGGCGGTGAAAACGATGTCGCCCTCCTGCTGCTTTTCGCGGTTGTTGTCGGTGTTGTCCAAGTAGGCGACCCCATCGAGCCCACGAATACGAATAGCGTCCGCCGCGCTCACCCGGTAATAAGTGTGGAGCGCCTCCTCAAAACGCATGGGTGCGTCGCCGGTGTTGCTCACTACCAATTCCTGGGTAAGCACAGTCCCGATGATCACCCGGTGCAGCAGCCGGAAATCGTGCGGCCACCAAACCCGCGTCGCCGCGTCGCTGGCCGTTGACAAGGTTACGACCGTGGAATCGTCCTTCCGCTCCACGGAATCGAGCTGCCAGGCCTTGGTGCGCACGAATCCATGCGAAGGCGCTTTGGGATCGTCCACTTTATTGCGGAACCAGGGGAAGCAGATGGGGATTCCACCCCGGATCGCCTTGCCTTCTTGCCACAGCGACTGTTCGCTGAGAAAGATCACTTCCTCAGCGCCGGCCGGGCGCCAGGACGTAACCTGCGCGCCATGCAAATAGATCTCTGCGGCGGCCGCGGGGGTATTTACCAATACCCGCGGCAAGCCATTCTTTCCGGGAGTTATCTTACTCATTGTTTTCCCACAACCTCCAGCACCTCGCTCGCCGGGGTGAGCTTACCGGCAGCATCATCCCAGTGCAGCGTGGTGATGCTGCTGCTTCCCTTCTCGTAGGCATAGGTTCTGCCGTCATCCTGATAAAGCATGAAATCCCCATTCGCCCCCGGATATACCCGAACCTTGGCCACCTTCTGCACCTGGCCCGTATTCTCTACAGATTCACCCAGCGGCAGAATGGACCCAGCGCGAACAAACAAAGGCAGCGTATCAATCGGCGCATCCACCCGGACCGTCTTGCCACCAGTGATCCGCTCCCCAGTCCAGTAGTTATACCAGTCCGTACCGGCAGGCAGATAAACCATGCGCCTGGTCGCGCCTTGTTCAGTCACCGGAGCCACCAGGAACGCCGGCCCGAACATATACTCATCGCCGATATCCGCCACCTTGGCGTCCTGGGGGAAATCCATAAACAGCGCCCGCATGTAGGGAGCGCCGGTCTGGTACGTTTGATAGCCCAGCGAATAAATGTAAGGCATCAACTGATAGCGCAGTCGCAGATACTTTTCCAGGATCGGCTCGGCCTGCTTTCCATAGGACCAGACCTCGTTATAGGTGCGGCTGCCGTGGGTGCGAAAGTTCGGCTCAAAGGCGCCATATTCAAACCACCGGGTATAAAGTTCCGGGTAGTCATCGTAGCCACCCACGTTATCCCGTGCATCCGACGGATCTAATAGCGGCGCGTGCGCTGGGTGATGCTCCGCCGGGAGATACTGCCACCCTCCGATGTCGTTTCCCCAGTAAGCAATGCCGGAAGCGGTGGCATCGAGCCCCGTGGGAATTTGCCGCTTCAGCGTGTCCCAGGTGGGATAAATATCCGACGACCAGAAAATCGCCCCATTATGCTGGGCGCCCGTATACGCGTCGCGGGACAGAATCAGCGCCCGATGGTTCGTATCTCGCCGAAAACCGTCGTATAGAGCCGCGGTATGAAAGAGCGGGTAAACATCGTAATAGCGGGTTCCCGGGCCGATGGAATAGTAACCGCCATTGGGCGGTAAGTCGGGCTCGGTCTCATCCGCCCAGATCGCATCGAACCCTTTGCTGAGGATGTTGTCCCGGATCGTATCCCAAAACCACCGGGCCGCGGCGGGGTTGGTGGTGTCGATATCCGAGCCGGCGCGATCATACGGCAGGCCATCGATCGGCGTGCCATCGGCCAGATGCTCAAACCAGCCCTTCTTCAGCACCAGGTCGTAAAAGCGGCTGCCCTTCTCGAAGCGAGGCCACACGCTGATCATGGTCTGAAAGCCCATGTCATGGAGTTGCTTGTTCATCGCCGCCGGATCGGGCCAATTGGCGGGCACCATATCCATCTGCCCCATCTTGGAGTAATAGAACCAGTCGACCACAATCACATCGGCCGGCAGGTGGCGTTGGCGATAGCCCTGGGCGACAGCGAGCACCTCATCCTGGGTGCGGTAGCGCTGCTTGCATTGGATAAATCCATAAGCAGCCTTGGGCAGCATCGGCGTGGATCCGGTGAGTAACCGGTATCCGGAGTAGATTTCGTCTGTATTGGCGCCTGCGATCACAAAGAAGGAAACGCGATCGCCGGCCTGAGATGTCCAGCGCGTCTGCTCGTTGAAGCCGGGCTGGATGGTGGTCTGCGAGGGATTATCCCAGAGCACGCCGTAGCCCTTATTGGTAACCAGGAGAGGAACGCACCAGGTTGGCCCTCCAGTCGCGGTGTAATTGTTCCAGCACTCGACCGTATGGCCGCGGTGATCGAGGAAGCCCTCCTGGTTTTGTCCCAGCCCGTAGTAGTGTTCGTCGTCGGGCGACGCAAAGGTGGCGCCCACCTGGTAGAAGGCTCCATCGCTCGGCCGCCTGTCGTTCAGAACGCTGGCCGTCCCGTCCTTATGGTTGGGCTGTGACATGGACCAGCCTTGCATATCGAGCAGCCGGGTGCCTTCCGCCGTGCTGAAGCGGATGTGAACTCCGGGAGCCGAGCCATTGAAGTATTTGGCAATGTCGAGTTGCGACAGCATGGGCTTGCCGGGTTTCCCGGCGGCGATAACAACGGAGAGCCGGCCGGACCGGTAGACATCTCCCTGCTCACTCGTTTGGTGGGTCCAACCCTCGGCGGAGGGCACAGCGGTAAACCCAAAGCCAGGTGGGGCGAGGGCCGGTTGCTTGAGCAGGCTGAGCGTGACCCGGATGACATTGGGTGCGTAGGGTTCGAGCACGATGGTGCTGCCCCCGCGCTCCAGAACCAGCCGCGTCTCCTGCGCCTGCATTGCGGAGGCCAGCAGTACAACAAAAAGCCATAAGCGAGAGGGAAACACCGAAACCACCCCCTCACCACTGTAATCCATCCCACCTCTCCCCCACTCAAGCCTTCTTTTGGCTTGAGTGGGGTGGGTGGGATGTAAATCCTCAACCAGGCCCTTCGGAAACAAGTAACTTAATCAGGCGCCGCAGGCGCCGCGCAGTGCTCTTCTTTCAGAATCAACCGAATCGCCGCCAGCAGAGTATCGTTCTCCACCGGCTTTTGCAGAAACGAAGTCGCCCCGGCCTTAAGCGCCCTATCCTGGTTCCCCACCCGATCTCTTCCCGAAAAAACAATCACCGGCATCGACGACCAACTCTCGTTAATTCTCATTCTTTCCAACACGCTGAACCCATCCCCCGCCGGCAACCCCAAATCCAGGATCAGCAAATCCGGCTTATGCTTCCGCATCTGGGCGATCCCCGCCATCCCATTCCCCGCCAGGATCACCTCGTAGTCGTACGCACTCAACCGCAACTGGAGCCCCATCAGCAAACCGGGATCATCCTCGACGATCAAAATCTTCTTTCGACCCATGTCAGGTATTCCCTCACAAAATGTCAAACCAGTTGATGGCCATGACCACCGGAACCGCTCTCGCCGGCGCGCTGTTGTAATTTCCAGCGAAAGGACCAATCTGCTGCGGACTTATGGGGGAGACGAAGCTGGCCGCCTCCGTCCAGACCACACCATCGACTGAATAGTACGCAATGTAATTGCCGGAGCTGCGAGCCAGCCGCAGGCATATGGGATTGTGATATTCGCTGAAAACCGCCTGGTTAAACACCGTAGTCGCGACCCCGGCGCTGACGCTGTGGACCGCGAGGCTGATGTTGGTCCCATTCGTCTCCACCTCAAACGTGAGGAAGTCCGTGTTATCCGCGAGCACCATGAGCCCTTGACTGGTATTCGCATCCTTGGCGCTGATGGCGGAATCGATCTTGATCGAAACGTCGAAGTTGGAATCGTTGACAGTCTGCACCACCCGCACCGCGTCGTTGGATGGCCGCGTACTGTCGTGATTGCTGCCCCCGGGAACACTCAGCGTCAGGTGTGCATTCGCCACCGACGCGGTTCCCCCCACGGGGGCTACCACCTCCCAGAGTGGTCCGGGAAAGCTGCTGGGCAACGGCGCGCCGGCATCGGAAGCAAAGGCGCAAGGCACGGCCAGCACCATCGCCAGCCAAGGAGCACTCACGCGAAGATATCGAGATAAGTTCTTAGACATGCACGACTCCTCGTGGGGGAAACCATTGGTCGTAACTACCATCGCCCTGGAGCGGTAGCGGTCACAATGCCCATTGCTGTGCATTACTCACGTTACAGCGAACCCGGCACGCACTGGCTACTGCACGTCAAACCAGTTCGTTGACATCACGACCGGCACAGCATTGGCAGGGTTGGTGTTGTAATTGCTGGCAAAAGGACCGATCGCCGTGGTGGGCGCGGTATCGGTGAAGCTGGCCGCCTGGGTCCAGTTTTCTCCGTCGACCGAATAGAGGGCAACATAGGCACTGCCGGTTCTGGTCAGCCGCAAATACATCGGGTTTTGATATTGACTTAAGGCTTGATCGTTGAGCACCGCAGTCGCGACCCCATTTGTAACGACGTTCGCGCTTAAGCCAATTTGATTCCCATCCGTCACCAGCCCAAACGTGAGGTAGTCGGTATTATCGGAGATCACCATGAGCCCCTCGCTCGTACTCGCATCGCCCGCATTGAGCGGCGAATCAATTTTGATGGCCACATCGAAATTCGTATTGCCGACGGTCTGCAACACACGAACCGCCTGGTTGGATGGGTTCAGCGCATCGTGGTTGGCTCCGCCGGGAACACCGATGAATAAGTGCGAATCCGAAACAGACGCAGACCCGCCCGCCGGGTTGACCAGCATCCAGAACGGTCCCAGGAACGCATCTCCCAATGCCGGCCCCGGTCCCCCCGGAGCGGGCCCCGCGGCCAGCGAAGTCGCCGGCGCCCCACTACCCGAAGAAGCGCCCGAAGGTGCTCCCGAAGGTGCGCCCGAAGGTGCTCCCGAAGGTGCTCCCGAAGAAGCGTCGGAAGGCGTCGCCGCAGAGCTCCCAGCATCGCTGGCGATGGAAGCCACACTCATACTGGACGCATCAATCGCAGAAGAAGCAGCGCTCGTACTCGACACAGCCGTGCTCGGCGAAGTCGTGCCAGGCTTGCTGACCGTCACCGCCCAGGGAGAAAGCGGAACATTGCCCACCTTGGCCTGAATATTGGCCGTTCCCGCGGCCATCGCGATCACGCGGCCTGACATGTTAATCCTTGCAGTGGCCTTGCTGCTGGTGCTCCAGGCGGTCACTTTATTGCCGTGTGCATCCGGCAAAGCGCCTACCGAGCCGTCTGAGTAGACCCCGTACGCCGTGAACTGCAACGAGCTCCCGGTGGCCACGGTATCGGCATGCATGTTGTTATCCAGGTAGCCGCCGACAATGGTCTCGGCCGTTGACGCGGCGGCTGCGGCTGCCGCAACGGAAAGAGTCGTCACCGCGCTAGGTACATATCCGAAGGAAGGAAACACAATGCCCTGGTTGGCGCCCTGCCCCCAGGACGCGATCGCCTTCACCGTCGTTCCCGGCGCGGCCGCGGACGGCGCGCTGTAGAGATGCGTCGTCCCGGCCGAACCGCCCGGGCCAAAGATCGCCGGCGTGGAACCGTCCGTGGTATAGAAGAACGAGAGCCTGTGCTTGGTATCGCTGTCGCTGATTGTCACCGTAGTCGTTCCACTACTCGTGGACGTCGTGATGGCCGGAGCGACGGTCGGAATCGCGGCACTGGTCGCCACGACGGTGTTGGGCGTTATTACCATCCCGGGATTGGATGCGTCCGCATCAGCCTCAAAGCCGACACCTCCGCCGCCCGCGACAATATCGTAGCCGGAAAAGTAATTGTTCGTGACGTTGGCCTTACTAAACGGCTCACCGACGGACACTCCCCAACCGCTACAGCCCCATCCCGCGTCACAGGTATCCGGATCGTTTCCGCCCTGGAACAAGTTATACTGCGCGGTCGCCCCCACCCCCCACATTTCCAACCCGATTCCGTAATGCGCTCCCGAACCTATGATGGTCACCGGAACATTTCCAATGTAAACATTGTCGTTGCTTACGGTCGCTTGGCCGCTGCCGTCGCCATTGCACCCGGCGCCTGTGCTGCCGCACTGGTTCAGAGGGATAGACAACTCGAATGTGTTATAACTGGGATTTGTAGGCTGGTAAAAAGCATTGTGGCTAAAGACCGCATTTGCGTTGCTGGGCTGCTGATCCTCAATCGCTATACGCGAGTTACCCCGCATGTTGTTATTTTCAACCTCGGTGTTGAAACTAATTGCATACTGATACGACTGCTCATAAAACTTGAAGCCCTCCTCGGTCTGATCCACGACATTGTTGCTGATGTTCAGATAGTTTGTGTAGCTTTGCACGTGGACCGCGTTGCAGTCGCCGCCCGCGTCGGGCCATGCGTTGGCTCGTATGGAGGCGCAGTTGTTAAAGAAGGTGTTCCACAGAATCGACACGTAAGACTCACCGTCCGACGGCGTGTTTCCCCCGTTGTTTCCGTCCAGATTGATACCCGGATACGAGTCAGGATTAGCGTCATTCCAGTCAGGGTTGTTGTTGTAGAACGCGTTGTATTGAACCGTGATCCCCGAACTGGGCTGTTGGACGTAGATGCCCCCTTGCGTCCCGTTGAACCCCATGTACTGAATCGTACATCCCGCTGTGGGCGAGGTGTTCGCGCTGCCATTGTTGCCAATCCCAAACACGTAGTTATCAGGAGCCACCGTAAAGATGGCCGTAGGCAAATTACCAATCGACATGACGCCCTGGCTGCTGTAGCTGATCTTCTGTTGCCCGACCAATGGGCCGGTATACACTGTCCCATTCATGCACGGGAGCCACACCGTCTCTCCCAAGTTGTACGTGCCCGCCGAGAACATAACGGTGTTCCCCGGCACGGCACTGGCCGTGTTGACCATGGCCTGAATGACTCCCACGCTGGAACCGGCCGGGACGGTGTAGGTAGCAGCCAACGCCGGGATGCCCATACTCAAACAGAAAACCGCTGATATCTTTCTCACTCTTGAACCTTCCGGGCCAAAGGAGTCGTGTTTCGCAGCCGAGACCGGAACCGGGCGTACCCGCATCCTCTTGTCAATTCGGTTGGGTCTTGTTCTTAGCGCCTGGGGTCAGTACTGCAATCGGGTCGTGCGTAAACTTACGTTGAGCGTCCCTCAGTGTCGTGCTCGGGAATAGCTTCCGGGTCAATCTTTCCTATGACCAGACTGTCTGCTCTGGCGACCAGCAGCAATTACCTGTGGTGGCCATTACCTATGTAACATTCGGAAATGGCCCCGGGGGGCGAGGTGTCGTGGTTGC
>Ga0302325_10030585_pt1 | contig 11100 bp, 10 predicted proteins | sample Palsa_T0_2_FD_201948 | JGI IMG/M metagenome (GOLD analysis project Ga0302325, IMG submission 201948) | Peat permafrost microbial communities from Stordalen Mire near Abisko, Sweden - Palsa_T0_2 | ecosystem: Environmental > Terrestrial > Soil > Palsa > Peat permafrost | place: Sweden: Abisko...
AGGTTTGTGCTTTTGTTTTCTTCATTTATTCGTGGATTTCTGCCAATTATTGAACTAACGAACTGTCTGCAGAGTTGAGCGAAGAGGATCAAGGTCTGTCTGCCCCCACCCAACCTCCTCGGACATTCAACACGAGACTTCGAAACTTGTGGCTGGCATATATAGGGACTAACATGTGCCAGAACAAATGCGTATAGGCACTATCGCTGTCCGCGAGGTGCTTCCTGCTGCCACTACCCAGATCACGGATAAGGAGATACAAGAGTCGCTGTGGCATTATTATTATGATGTTGAGAAGACGGTAGCGTATTTGCTGGGCAAGCATACGCCGAAACAGAAGGTGGTGAAGAAGGAGAATTTGAAGGGAAAGGGGGGAAATGTATCTGGTGGGTTGATCTCTTTTACACTTGCTATGGGGCCCGGGTCTGAATGGGTTATGTTAGCGGAGAATGCGCGAGGTGGGTTTACCTTTCGTATTTTCTTGTGGGCATGGATGTAGAGGATCTCATGCTAATGCTTTAGATTCAGGCGTTCGAAAGGAGGAATGCTCGAATCCATTCTCGGTCAAAGACTTCTTCAAGGATATGCCGTGGCTTCACACCGCGCAGGATCGGCAAGCTACCTTCATTGCGCCGTTATATCCTCGAGGTGGACTACTTGGTGGTTCTTCTGATGGGGCACCTAAGATGTCGAAACTTGCGGCCCTGGCTGCTTCGAGGAAGAAGAAAGCACAGGAGCAGAAAACAGGTGGAGGTACTGGTGTAGAAGCACCTTTGGCAAAACTCACGCTCGACTCATCCAAATCTACGGATCAAAAAGCGTCGTTTTCTCGAGGTTTTCCACAACGAAAACGAAAAGACTCAAAACCTCATGAAAAAGCCCCAACACCTGTCGAGCGAGAATCCCCGAAAGATGAGAGCCAAGATATCCCAATGGAAACCCCACCACTAGACCAAGCCGAGCCCTCTGCCTTCGCAAACATCATGTTTAGCACGCCATCGAAAGCCTCTCCAAAACCAGATAGCTTCTTCACACTTCCATACAACGCAAAACCTATCACAAGCACTGACCCGTTCGCAGGACCTAGTCCAGATGACGTAGTCATGGCTGCGCAGTCGAAAGGTTCGACGATTTCCGCTTCCAAGCAAGCAAAATAAACTTGGGTTGATGGATACTGATATTTAGCAGCGAGTGGAAAGGGTGGTAAAGGACCGCCGAAGACGAATGGGGAGAAGAGGGCGGATCAAATTGCCAATGGAGTTGAGGCCATGAAGATGGATGATACGCCCAGAGCGAAGAGTAAAAACTTAGATGTGTTGGCGGAGTTTGACAAAGCTAAGACGAAGAATGCGGCTAATTTTGTGGTTATTGGTATGCTCCTTTTTCTTTTCGGGATCAGTGCTGATTGGGTAGGTCATGTGGATGCTGGCAAGAGCACATTGATGGGCCGACTACTATACGACCTGAAAGTCGTCGATCAAAGAACGATCGACCGCTATAAAAAAGAAGCAGAAAAGATGGGCAAATCCTCCTTTGCATTAGCTTGGGTGCTCGATCAAGGCAGCGAAGAACGAGCCCGGGGCGTCACAATCGACATCGCAACAAACAAATTCGAAACTGAAAAGACGGCTTTCACAATCCTTGATGCTCCTGGCCACAGAGACTTCATCCCAAACATGATAGCCGGCGCGTCGCAAGCTGACTTCGCTGTTTTGGTAATCGATGCTAGCACCGGTTCATTCGAATCGGGACTTAAAGGGCAGACGAAAGAGCATGCTTTGCTCGTCCGCAGCATGGGAGTGGCACGCATCATCACTGCCATCAACAAACTCGACACGGTCTCCTGGTCTCAAGACCGCTTTACAGAAATCAAAACCCAGATTTCATCCTTCCTCATCACCGCTGGCTTTCCAGCAAAGAACCTGGCTTTCATACCTTGCTCTGGCCTCAACGGCGACAACATAACTCGCCGCTCCACCGAGCCTGCTGCGAGCTGGTACACTGGCCCTACACTTGTAGAGGAACTCGATAACTCGGAACCTGTAAACCGTGCTCTCACCAAACCTCTCAGATTAACAATCTCGGATGTCTTCCGCGGCGGAGTACAAAATCCATTATCAATATCCGGGAGGCTCGAAGCAGGATCGCTACAAAACGGAGATGCCTTACTCATCCAGCCTTCCTCTCAAAAATGCTTCATCAAAGCGCTGGAAATCGACAATGAGGCCGTAGACTGGGCTGTTGCGGGCCAAAACGTCACGATACATTTATCTGGCATTGAGGAACAATACGTCAAAGTCGGCGACGTTGTCTGTTCTCCATCGAGCCCGATCCAAAACGTGAAGGAAATCATGTGTAAAGTGCTCGCATTTGAAGTGCTTGTCCCCATGTCTGTGGAAGTGATAAGAGGACGCTTATCAGTTCCTGGGAAGATCGAGGAGCTAGTTGGCGTGTTAGATAAAAGCAGCGGTGCAGTGGTAGCTGGGGGGAAAGGGAAGAAAAAAGTCCGAGTCGTGAAACCAGGACAGTTGGCGAGGGTTAAGGTGGTGCTTGAGAGGGGCGTCCCGCTTGAAAGTCCTGGGAGGGTGGTACTGAGGAGTGGCGGAGAGACGGTTGCTGCTGGGTTGTTGGAGTAAAATGAAAGCGGGTTGCATGGTGCATGGCGGGCTTTTGTGCATAGAGTTGAGATGGTTCTTGTGGAGGTAGAACGAAATCAAAATATAGAGTTGAATGTGAATGGTTTGACTGGCTGTTAAGTGTTGATTTGTGTTTTCTAGGGTGAGGCTCGCTTTCCTCTATATCTCATGATGCTGGACGGACGGAGAAAGAGAACTGCGTGAGGGAAATCTAACAACTAAGGGACACTCTCGGTTTGAGTGACGCGCCGAATTGTAGATCTGCACTAACGACTAAGATAATGCTCGAGAGCTGCCTTTTAAGGTAGTCGAAGGGAAAGCGTACGATTTTGGCATTTGCGCAATACCGAGTGTTAGTGCTGAGGTAGAGATCAGCTAATACAGCTCTATGACAATTTATGAAACTAGCTCAATGAGTGCAGTTTTTATTGCATGTATTGATCCCTAAATTTTATAGAATAACTCTGCTTTCGTCTGTTGGGGTCAAAGAGTTAGAAAGCGTGGAAGTAAGTTGTCTGGTGCCAAACACCAAAGATGTTTTTTCTTCCGTGCCTTGAGAAAGGTATGGTGAAGAGAAGGAGGGGTGGCTTTTTGGCATCTGAGATTGGGTGGGTGCAGAGGACTTTGCGTTTCAAGGCTTGATATCCGGATGTATAGTAGAAATGAGGCGTGTGGGTACTTGGATGCTGGGGATTTGTGTTTCTTGTCTGGGACTGCTGTGGTGTACAATTTTGAGGGACAAATGGTTGACTGCTCTTTAATCCTTTGTAGAGACACCTCTGGGGTAGGAGTTAATATTCAATAGCCTTGACTCGTGCAGATTCTTTTGCTTGAAAGGCTTACCACTTGATTTAAGGTAGGTACTAGGTAGTGGGTAGGTAGTCACGTGATGAGACTGACTTCGTTGGTTTGCTGGACCTAGAGCATAGTCCATAGAGATATAGTTGATCAATACTGTAAATTAAAGCTTGTTTGAAACTAAGATACATGAGGTACGCTGGAGACCCAAGTTGACACAAATGCTGAAGGTGGAAGGAAGAAGAGACAACGGAAGAGCTCGACTATTAGGAAGAGACGAGCGAGGATGTAGACCAGAACCGTTAGATATATAAGCTTCGTCTCGATGTCCTGACTCATAGCTTTAAAATCTTCCTTGCCAATGCCTAGAGTGTGTTTAGCAAGGGAGTAGGCACAAGCTGTCAGCGAAACGGCGAATAATATCAGTAAAATTATGCTTGTGCAAATGGCGCTCGCAACACACCACAAGATCCTCTCTGTATAACTTGGGAACTGTGACTTTACGGCTGCAAAGTGAATCGCACCGAAGGTGATGCTCGTCAAAGCGAAGCCAATCATTTCGGTCACGTCAGCATCTATTGTTGTGAAAGCGGTGGAGTATCGCTGAGAATTCGAAATAAAAGATGCTCGGTGTTTCTGCGTCGGCCAAAGGAGCCATTCGTTGTTCAAATTCTGGTGAAGTGGTTGCAACATCTCGTCCGGCATCCGTCTTGCGAACGAATATAAAGTCCAGGGCACGCCAACATTCTTCGGTTTGTGCCAATTTAGAGCATAGATTATGATTGCGCAGAAAGCAAAGGCTGTGGTGCCGATTTCGAGCTGCGAGACTTCAAGGTGCCGGCCAAAGCGTACAAGCATCTGGACGACAAGCCAGAGCGTTTGGCAAACAGTAATGACACGTGCGAAGCTATCACTCTTGCCCTTATCCATGATCTCGTCCCTAGTAATGTAAGGTAGTTTGATAATGGCCTTTTTGCGCAATACCAACATATCCCTCGCGAGGAGGAAGATCGCTCTTGGCTTCGCATGTGGTTGACCTTCGACATGGTCCTGCAATGCATTTCTGGATCCGGTCAACAACTCGGCAGCATGCTGGACACCCTCCTTCGTGCTTTTAAATTCTGCAATGCCATCAGGTGTAGTGTTACTATCAGTGCGTTGAGAAATTTCCACACCCTCGATCGCCGAATCGGTCATTTCAGGGGCCACATGCTGACCAGCCTGAACGCCTTCTCCCGCTATGTTGATGTCTTGCGCTTTCACACTTCTGTTTCCCTCTCGTTGTCTCTTAGTGTCAAGAGAGAGTAGATCGCACGAACGGTCAGGTGTAAACTCTCTCACCACAAAACCTCCCATGTTCGCAAACAGCGAGTGCGTTAGGCTCCATGGGACACCATCTTCCTTCGCGAAATGCTTCAATTCCTCCAACTCCTGCAAGGCCCAGGTAAGCTGCCCAGTATTCAACGTTATCAGTACTTCCGGAGCAAGGACTGTTATGATCATCCATTTCGCACTCGTCCAGAAGTTCTTGGCCGCATACTTCAGATCTCCTTTCCACCCAGGATCCCCTGATTCCTCTCGCTGGGGGGGAACATTTAGATGCTGTACGGTCCAGGTACAGGCGAATATGGTGAAGAGGCAAGACCAGAGAATATCGAATACAGTTCGTGTGGAAGAGATCTGAGCCTCGAGGCTGAAGGATGTTGTATTCTGAGACATTATATATGGGCGTTGATGATCTTCGTAATCGGGATCATATTGAGAGAGATGAGATGGGATATGGAGATGAGAAATGTAAAGTGAAATGGAGTTGAGGTGTAAGGCTGTGATGAAGAGAGATGATGATGCCTGGCGGCTATTTTTAGATTCAGCCTTGGTGGTTGACCTCATTGGCCGGCGCTCTCTACTTTTGCAGCGGAGGCTCTCGACAAAGATCGTGACATATTTTCTGTCACTAAACATCGACGCGAAGGGTTTTGACTAAGCGGTTGAGTTGATGTGATGCACAAGGCACATCCCCAAAGCTAGCTGATTAAAGTGTACTTAGGTACACTGTACGTTTTGTTCCCCCAAGAATGGTAGAGGCTACGAGTACTTTGACTTGATACCTTGGTCTTCGCCCATCTCTTTGCCAAATCCTGTGCAATTCTTAAGATCAGAAGGGCATAAACACAACTGTTCGGGGCTTCCAGAACACCAGGAAATTGATTTGCGTGGGTGGGTTCCAGGAATCTTGACACTTGTCAGTCCGAATTGAGCACCAACTTTTGAGGAACAGAATTTCTCATCATGGAAACCCTAGTCACTTCTATCAGGTCCTTTGGAAATTCCCTAGAACCGTTCACTAAACCAAGATCAATGCGCACAGTCAGCATACAAATATCAAAGTCCAAAAATAGAGACGCTCCTTTCCCAGCCCCTCTACTTGCCACACACGTGACCTTCACCGTCAAGCCACATTGCCGTGTTTTTGACACCCGGGGCGATGGAACATCCCGATGCATTCCTTTGTGACCTCTTAATATGTCCTCGGATCAGCATTTATGCGCCAAAGGGTAGTTCTCATACATTCGAAAGGTGTCCTTCGCCTTCGCCTCCTTTCTTCGGATGATTTAGGTTGAGGCTGGAACAAGGACAGAGTGTCCGCTAAGCGTCATGCCCAAGCGATCCAATGAGCGCCCGCCCTCGATTTGAACAGATTACAGATTTCCCGTGGGAGCTGTGTCCTGATAAAGTCTGGGGCAGCCGAAGAAATATTTAATTCCTGAGCACCTTCTACCTCTTCTTCCCTCCTTCATAACACTCACCACCGCATTCTCAAGGACACAAGAGAATACGTTCACCATGGCGAGATCACATCAGACGTCCCTATTGGGCATCTCTATTCTTGCCTTCTTTGGCCTTCTGTTCTCCGTGGGGTTCCTGAGTACGGCCCACGCACAGAGTGATCAAGACCCATTACAAGAAAACTATGGCACTGGTAAGTCTGGCTGCACCTGCAAAGCTGCAGACACTCGAGAGCATTCGCTAACGTATCTGCGGCAGTCATCGGTATTGATCTGGGAACCACATACTCCTGCGTCGGTGTGATGCAGAAGGGCAAAGTCGAGATTCTAGTCAATGACCAGGGACACCGAATAACACCCTCATACGTGGCCTTTACCGACGACGAGCGATTAGTAGGAGACGCAGCAAAGAACCAAGCAGCTTCAAACCCCAAGAACACCATCTTTGATATTAAGTAAGTTCCTTCGTTGCAAAGGTGTCCTTTCCGAAACTAACAGGTGTCTGATCGCAGGCGTATGATCGGTCGCAAATTCTCGGATAAGGATGTCCAAGGTGACATGAAGCACTTCCCCTTCGATGTCGTTGAGAAGGATGGCAAGCCAAGCGTCAAGGTTCTTGTCAATGGATCCCCCAAGACCTTCACCCCTGAGGAGGTCTCAGCTATGATTCTCGGAAAGATGAAGGAGGTCGCAGAGTCATATCTTGGAAACAAGGTTACCCACGCAGTTGTTACTGTCCCGGCCTATTTCAACGACAACCAAAGACAAGCTACAAAGGATGCTGGCATCATTGCCGGCTTGAACGTCCTCCGTATCGTCAACGAGCCCACTGCCGCAGCTATCGCCTACGGCCTCGACAAGACTGAGGGAGAGCGTCAAATCATTGTCTACGATCTCGGTGGAGGAACCTTCGATGTTTCCCTCCTCTCCATTGACCGTGGTGTATTCGAGGTCCTTTCTACTGCCGGTGATACCCACTTGGGAGGAGAAGATTTCGATCAGCGAGTCATCAACTACTTCGCCAAGAAGTACAACAAGGAACACAATGTCGACATCACCACCGACCTCAAGACCATGGGCAAGCTGAAGCGTGAAGCCGAGAAGGCCAAGCGAACGCTCTCCTCCCAGAAGACCACCCGCATCGAAATCGAGGCTTTCCACAACGGTAACGACTTCTCTGAGACTCTTACCCGCGCCAAGTTCGAGGAATTGAACATAGATCTCTTCCGCAAGACTCTCAAGCCTGTTGAGCAGGTTCTCAAGGACGCCAAGGTCAAGAAGACTGATGTTGATGACATTGTCTTAGTCGGTGGTTCCACCCGTATCCCCAAGGTCGTCGAGCTCATTGAGGAATACTTCGGAGGCAAGAAGGCATCCAAGGGTATCAATCCCGATGAGGCCGTCGCTTTCGGTGCTGCCGTTCAAGGTGGTGTCCTCTCCGGCGAAGAAGGAACTGAGGATGTTGTTCTCATGGACGTCAACCCGCTCACTCTTGGTATCGAAACCACTGGCGGCATCATGACCAAGCTCATCCCCCGCAATACCGTCATCCCAACCCGCAAGTCTCAAATCTTCTCCACCGCCGCCGACAACCAGCCAGTAGTCTTAATCCAGGTCTTTGAGGGAGAAAGACCCATGACTAAGGATAACAACCTCCTCGGAAAGTTCGAGCTTACCGGTATCCCACCCGCACCACGCGGTGTCCCACAAATTGAAGTTTCCTTCGAGCTTGACGCAAACGGAATCCTGAAGGTTACCGCTGGCGACAAGGGCACTGGAAAGTCCGAGTCCATCACCATTACCAACGACAAGGGACGTCTCACACAAGAGGAGATTGACCGCATGGTTCAGGAAGCTGAGAAGTACGCTGATGAGGACAAGGCAACCAAGGAGCGCATTGAGGCCCGAAATGGTCTCGAGAACTACGCTTTCAGCTTGAAGAATCAGGTCAACGATGAGGAAGGTCTCGGTGGCAAGATTGATGAGGATGACAAGGAGACTGTAAGCTTTTCATGCCTATGTCCCATTTACTTGAAACTCTACTAACTGGTTGATAGATCCTCGAAGACGTTAAGGAAACCACTGACTGGCTTGAAGAGAACGCCGCCACCGCCACCGCTGAGGATTTCGAGGAGCAAAAGGAGAAGCTGTCCGGCGTCGCGTACCCAATCACCTCCAAGCTCTATAGTGGAGCCGGTGGCCCTGGTGCCGCAGATGACGACGAGCCCGATTCTCACGACGAGCTATGATCGCCTCTTGCTTTTCAGTTTCGCATGGATGGTACTACATAGAACGGGGAGTGTAATATCCAGTGGTGGAGGGAAAGCATCAGATTTTCTTTGAGATTTCGAATTTGGCTTTTTTTTTCTGGCGTGCAGGGGTTGCGAATCACTCGATTGTAACATAAAAGCATTAAGAAGATCGTGGAGCCAATGCATACCCGGTTTCGATAGAATCTCACTTGTTCCTCCTGCTTGTCTTTCTGTGATTTTAAAACTTGCATTCATGTTTATGGTGATGTGATGCACCTGGAGCGAGGAGTAAGATCTCACAGCAGTCTATGGCACGTGATCAATTTCATGTGGAAGGAACCTCCAATTCTTGCCTTTTTGAAACCTTCCCTTTATTCTCATTCCATCGACAGCATCCTAGTCACAATGCCAGAGATTAGGTGCAGTTTCCACCTCCGAATCAAATCTGTGAAGTGTATGGTTGTGCCCTCCATCAGGTCTACCTCATGCATCGAAGCAATCATTCCTCCGTCTGAGACTTCTGTAATCAGGTAGTAAGGCAAGTGTACCCTCTTGCGATCATTTGATCATGTTTTCAATTTTTCTCTCGCTGTCATTGAAGGAGCCATGGGCGTTGCAGTCTGTCTTTGAGTTTCCAAGCTATATTGTTCTTGTTACTCGGTCGAAGATTGATGTACAACTTTGCCTTCTCAAGAATGCATTTATGGCTGTGGATATCTTGACTACCTTTTTTATTGTCGCTATTGGTTCTTTTATTGTCATCTAGTGACCAGCAAATCATCGGGCTCACTTGCAGCTGCAGGTTCAAGAGTCAGTTGAACCTAAAATGTGATGCTCCACTTCTCTTCGGTTTTCAGAGCGTGTACAAGAGTTTGAAGTGTTAGAGCAGTATGCGAAAGCTCACTGTAGGAAAGCTCTTACCTTGCTTTATGGTATGCAGTGCTCAGCCAGGACACCGCTCAGCGGATGCAATTACTCGCTGAAACATGTCCGAGAACCCGATATTTCCCTCTCCAACCACTTGAAGTACTCTTCTATCACTGAAATCACATCTGTTTTGTGATCCGCAAAGCATCCCAAAAGACCTCGGCCTCTTGGACGACCCACCGATACACGTTCCGACACGCAAATCCTTCGTAGAGGGTGTAGATTGAAATCTAGACCCTCTCGTATAGCTTCCCTCCAATTTGCAGCATTCTCCAGTTCGGCGAAGAACCTATTTAGAGGCAGAAAAGTGATGTTCAGAGTCCTTAGACTTCCTGGCCCGGATGTGGAGAAGAAGTCCCCAATTTCTTTTACCTGGTTAAGGCGCATCTGGAACACTTTAGACTTCCACCCATCGAGCTTTCTTGCATGGTCTAGGGATTGGTATTCAAGTCGAATGATAAGAGAAAGGCATTTGATAAACCGGAAGCCCGGTGGTAAACTTGAAATCGATCCGAACTTTTTATTCGCAAAGAAGAGATCATTTTCCTTGAGGTACACACAATAACTTGTCGAGCTATACCAAAGTTCGAGTATTTCGTGATATACTTGTCGATTGGTACGTAGGAGAGGAAGCGCGCTGTCCATTTTAAGTGACCTCAGTTTCGCCTTCGAAATCCAGCTTGGCACCATGTTTTTCGGTACCAGGTACGAGTAAATGAGTGTCCTCATCTCGACTGGAAGGTTCACGAATGGCGATTCAACGTGCTGCGGATACGTGGGGTCGTGAGACCCAAACCTTAGCATGCTTTCCAAGGTAAGAGAACCAAATTCAGAACTTTTTGCATAAACGTACAGTAGCTTGCATCTCTCTTTGAGAGCGTTTCAGAGCTTCTTGTCGGTATTTCTCGATCTTCGAAAGAATAGAACGATATCTAGACAGGCTTGCCTCTGTTGGTGGGCAGGAAGGGACCATGTCCATAGTGACTCAAGTTGATATCAAGAAAGTCTGTGTCTTAGTTTCATTGAAAGTCACTCCTAATAACTTGCAGAAATATTGTATTGTCGCATTGCTGGTGTGGATGTAGGTGGCGTGGGCGTGAAGATGTGATTGTCTGTAGGGCAGTTCATTTCCAAATTTAGTTTTACCGGACTAAAGGTTTTTGCACCGAATCTCATGAAATGGCAAAATATGACTCATCTTATTCTCCAATGAACTAGCAGCTCGATAAAGCCAGAACTTCAAAAATATGTGGACAAGAGCGCGTCTAGACTCTAGAACCGCTTCTAGACCCGCGAACATTTTCGGGTTCAATTAAAACGAAATAGCAACTTTATTATTGCATCAGAAAACATCTATCGGCGGAGCTCTGCTCCTTGTCCTACCTCGATCCTTCCCTGACAATCATAGGCCGAAAATATTCGTTCCTCATGTCACACATACCACCGCCGCCTTGCGAAATGAGGGGCAATGTAACCACAGGGTTACTGCATGAAGAAAAAGGAAAGTTGTTACTCTGCTGCATTGTGACTTGACAAGTCAACCTGCACTTGCGGGTCTCCTGCCATGGCAGTAATTTTTCTCTAGCCCAAAATGACTTTTTAACATGAAATTCATTTCCAATGCACTGGGTATATAACTCAAGCCCTCCCTTATTTTACAGTAGGCGGATACTTCCCCACAAACTCCGAAGTCTCCATAAC
>Ga0302325_10030587_pt1 | contig 11099 bp, 9 predicted proteins | sample Palsa_T0_2_FD_201948 | JGI IMG/M metagenome (GOLD analysis project Ga0302325, IMG submission 201948) | Peat permafrost microbial communities from Stordalen Mire near Abisko, Sweden - Palsa_T0_2 | ecosystem: Environmental > Terrestrial > Soil > Palsa > Peat permafrost | place: Sweden: Abisko...
CGATAGCGCCCGGTTCGCCCTTTTTCCTCCCCAAGGGTGCGATCGTCTATAATGAGCTAATCGAATATATGCGGCGGCTCTATCGCCGCTACGGTTTCGATGAAGTCATTACCCCGCAGCTCTACAAGAATCAGCTCTGGCATACCTCGGGCCATTGGGAAAATTTCCGCGACAACATGTTCCTGACCACCGACGGTGAAGGGCAGGGCGAGCTCGACTACGGCTTCAAGCCGATGAACTGCCCGGGCCACACGTTCATCTATGGCGCCGAGAAACGATCGTATCGCGATCTGCCGCTGCGAATCGCCGATTTTGGCCGGCTCCATCGCGCCGAGCGCTCCGGCACCCTGCATGGGCTGACTCGTGTCCGCGCGATGTCGCAGGACGACGCCCATGTCTTCTGCGCGCCAGAACAGGTTGCCGACGAGATCGACCTGAACCTTCGGATGGTCCGCGACGTATACGGCGTGATGGGCTTCGAGAGTATCGAGGCGCGACTGGCGACGATGCCTGAAAAGCATATGGGCGAAGAGGCGATGTGGCGCACGACCGAGGCGACGCTCGGCGCCGCGCTCCAGCGCAACGGCCTGCCCTATGAGATTAATCCGGGCGAAGGCGCGTTTTACGGCCCCAAGATCGAAATCTACGTGCCCGATGCCCTCAAGCGCCGATGGCAGCTCGCGACGATCCAGCTCGACTTCAACATGCCCGAGCGCTTCGACTTGACCTATACGACCAGCGCCGGCGCCGAAGCGCGTCCCGTCATGATCCATCGTGCGATCCTGGGGTCACTTGAGCGCTTTATCGGCGTCCTGATCGAGCATACCGGCGGCGTCTTTCCGTTCTGGCTGGCGCCCGAACAGGTGCGCGTGCTGTCGCTCAGTGAGAAGGTCGAAGATTACGCGGCGAATCTGAAGACCCGAATCGCGGCGGAGGGCTATCGCGTCAGCGCCGATATCCGCAACGAGAAGCTCGGCTTCAAGGTACGCGAGGCGGAAATCGCCAAAGTGCCGTACATGGTGGTCGTCGGGGAGCGCGAAGCAGCATCGGGCGCCGTATCGGTGCGGATGCTGCGCGGCGACAAGGGCAAAGTCGTTGCGATCGACGAGCTTATAGCTATGCTCAAAACTGAGCCCGTGCCAACTTAAGAATGGCGCTCCAAGATCGGTTTGGCTTGCTTATTCCAAGTCTGTACGGCTTGGCTTGATTAGAATGGTTATTTTGATTAGCGAGGGAAAGTAATGACCAATTCAAAGTGCGTCTGTCTGGAACGGACGCCGCAGACTAAGGAGGTGCGTTATCCGTAGGGATTTCAGAACCCCGCCCAGCCGGGAACCGGCGATACGAACCAATCGACTGATCCGGGCGCCCGAGGTCCGCGTTATCGACTTCGACGGCCGCCAGGTTGGAGTCATGAGCGTGGCCGAGGCGATCAAGATTGCCGAGAGCCGCAACCTCGACCTCGTCGAAGTTGCCTCGCAGGCTACCCCGCCGGTTTGCCGGATAACCGATTTTGACAAATATCGCTACGCGCAGAAGAAAAAGGCCCATGATTCGAAGCGCGGCGCCAACGCCAGCCTGATCAAGGAAGTCAAGATGGGCGCGCGCACCGAAAAACATGACGTCGAATTCAAGGTCAAGCACATCAGGCGCTTTGTGGGAGAGGGACAGCGTGTTAAGCTGTCCATCTGGTTTCGCGGCCGGGAGATAACCCATCCCGAATTGGGACGGACTCTGATCGAGCAGATCCTGCAGCAGGTTCAGGATGTTGCCCAGCCGGACGGCACCGCCCGGATGGAAGGACGCAACATGTCGTTGCTGCTGACGCCGCGATAATTTAGTGTTCTTGTGATTTGGAGACTGTGGGATGCCCAAGGTAAAAACCAACCGTAGCGCGGCCAAGCGCTTCAAGGTCAGCAAAGGCGGCAAGGTCAAGCATAAGCGGGCCTATCTGCGCCATCTTTTGACGAGCAAGTCGCGCGGCCGCAAGCGTCGTCTCGGCACGCCGGGAATTCTTAACGCGACCGACGCCAAAAAAATGCGGGCGCTGGTTCCTTATCTATAGACCGCATAGTCTATCCGGATTGGCCCGGCGTTCGATCGTCCGCGTAAGCTTTTTGAATCTTTTAAGGAAGGAACTAATCTCCGATGCCTCGCGCCAAGGGCGGGTTTAAGACCCGCCGCCGCCATAAGCGGCAACTCAAGCTCGCCTCCGGTTTTGTCGGTGGCCGCAAGCTCTACAAACAGGCTCGCAGCACCCTCGAAAAGGGGCTGACCTACGCGTACCGCGATCGCAAGGTAAAAAAGCGCGATTTCCGCGCCCTCTGGATCACCCGAATCAATGCGCTCGCCCGCGAACACGGCATCAGCTACAGCAGCCTCATCAACGGGCTGAAAAAGGCCGGTATCGTGATCGATCGCAAGCAGCTCGCCCTGCTGGCCAAGGAGCATGACACGCTGTTCGGCGATCTCGTGCGCGCCGCCAAGCAAGCGCTCGATCAGGCCGCCTGATAAAGCCTCGACAGGCCAAGTTTGGTTGCTCGGATTGCCCGGTTTGCCCGGCCTGACCCCATCTTGACCAACTTTGACCAATCTTGAGAAGACCATGTGGAATCCCACATGGTCTTTTACGTTGGCAAAGTCACAGCCGCGACGAATTCTGCGATAACCCGTGCGAAGACGGCCGAACGTCCAAGATTGAACAACTCGCAAGATCGAACTCAAATGATCGAACAACTCGAAGCGATTCGCGAGCGCGCCCTGGCCGAGCTCGCCGACGGTGCCGACGATCGCCAGATCGAAGCCGTCCGCGTTCGCGTCCTCGGCCGCGCCGGCGAGCTCACCGATATCATGCGCCGGATGCGCGACGTGCCGCACGCCGAGCGTCCGCTGATCGGCCAGACCGTCAACCGAATCAAGACCGAGCTCGAAGCCCGTATCGAGGAGATGAGCGCGCGTATCCGCGAGGCCAACCTCGAACGATCGCTCGCCGAGTCCCGCCTCGACGTGACGATACCCGGCGCGCGTATCCCCCGCGGCCGGCTCCATCCGATTACCCAGACGATCGAACGGATGCTCGAGATTTTCACCGCGATGGGCTTCGAGGTCGCCGCGACTCGCGACGTCGAGGACGACTTCCACAATTTTGCGGCGCTCAATTTCCCGCCTGACCATCCCGCGCGCGACATGCAGGATACGTTCTTCCTCGGCGGCGGCCTGCTCCTGCGGACTCACACGTCGAACGGGCAGATCCGTGTGATGGAACAGCGCGAGCCTCCGCTGGCCGTCGTATGCCCGGGCAATTGTTTTCGCCGCGATGAACTGAGCGTGCGCGCCTCACCGATGTTCACCCAGATTGAAGGCTTCATGGTCGACAAGATCGGTCGCGTCACGATGGCTCACTTGAAAGGCGTCCTCAGCGAATTTGCCCGCGCGCTCTTTGGACCGTCGACCGCCGTGCGCTTCCGCGCGAGCTTTTTCCCATTCACCGAGCCCAGCGCCGAAGTCGATATATCATGCCTTTTATGCGGCGGGCGCGGATGCCGCGTATGCAAGCAGAGCGGATGGACGGAAATTCTCGGCTCGGGAATGATCCATCCCAACGTCCTGCGCGCGGTCGGCTACGATCCGGCGGAATACCAGGGCTTCGCCTTCGGCCTCGGCGTCGAACGCACGGCGCTATTGCGGCTCGGCGTCGATGATATGCGACTTTTCTTCGAGAATGACCTGCGCTTTCTCGGTCAGTTTCAGGCCTCAAGCGAGCGCTTCGCATGAAACTGCCGCTCGGATGGATCCGCGAATTCGTCTCGCTCGACGCAGATATAGATGAGATCTGCGCACGCCTGACCCTAGCCGGAATCGAAGTCGAAAACATCGAGCGGGTCAAACCCGCCTTCGACGGTGTTGTTGTCGCGCATGTCACTGCCGTCGAGCGTCATCCGAACGCCGATCGGCTGAGTCTATGCCAGGTCGACGCCGGCCCTGCCGGCCAGTTCAGCGTCGTCTGCGGAGCGCCCAACGTCCGCGCCGGAATCACTGCCGCCTATGCCCGCGTTGGCGCGCGCCTGACGGCGGGCGTGCACGGACAAGGCGGAACCGCCGCGATCGAACAGGCGCCGCCGCTGACCGCCGCGGTGATCCGCGGGATCAAATCCGACGGCATGCTCTGCTCGGAACGCGAGCTCGGCCTGTCGGACGAACATAAGGGAATTCTCGAACTCGACGGCGGCACGCTCGGCGCCGATCTCGCCGCGACGCTAGGCCTCGATGACACCGTGCTCGATATCGCGATTACTCCCAACCGCGGCGACTGCCTGTCGGTGATCGGAGTGGCGCGCGAGCTCTCGGCTCTCTTCGACGTCCGGCTGAACGAGCCGCGAATTGCATCAGCCGGCCTGCGCGGCGGCGCGGCAGTCGCTGGGCTGCCGATCGAAATCTCTATCGACGCGCCCGACCTCTGTCCGCGTTACGCGGCGCTCGCGATGGCCGGCGTAAAGATCGGACCGTCGCCGATCATCCTACGCCGCCGGTTGGAACTCGCGGGCATGCGGCCGATCAGCAACGTCGTCGACGCGACCAACTACGTGATGCTCGAGCTCGGGCAGCCTCTTCACGCTTTCGACCACGACAAGATAGGTGGCGGCCGGATTATCGTGCGCCGAGCGGGTAGCGACCGCACGATGGTTACGCTCGACGGCGTCACCCGCGAACTGACGCCCGACGACCTCGTGATCGCGGATGCCAACGGGCCGGTTGCAATCGCCGGCGTGATGGGCGGCCAGGGCTCGGAAGTCAGCGAATCGACCAGCTCGATTCTGCTCGAGAGCGCATACTTCGAGCCGATGACGGTCGCCCGCACGGCACGCCGCCTCGGACTGCGCAGCGAGGCGGGCTATCGATTCGAGCGCGGAATCGATCGCGCCGGCCAGGTCCGCGCGCTCAATCGAATTGCCAAGATCATCACGGAGTTTGCCGGCGGCCGCGCGGCCGGACCGATCATCGATGTCGAAGCGCGCCCGGCCGAGAAGCGCATGATCACGCTCGACCTGGCCGCGATGACCTCGCTGCTCGGCGTCGAGATAGCGCCGCTTGAAGTCCGCCGGCGGCTGCGCGCGCTCGGCGCGGAAACGTCGAGCGGTGGCCGCGGACGGTTGATCGTAACCGCGCCCACATTCCGTCCTGATCTCAATGAACCAGCCGACCTCGCCGAGGAAGTCGCCCGCCTGAAAGGGCTCGCCGAAGTTCCCGCTGAGCTGCCGATGCGCCCGGCCGCGGGGCCGCTCAAACCCGACCCGTCGCGTCAGTTCGCGCGGGCGACGCGGGAGCTGATGCTCGGCAGCGGGCTTACCGAGATAAAGACGCTCGCGTTTATCGCGCCGGCCGAAAACGAACGCTACGCGGGTATCGCGGCGGGCGATCCGGCGCGGGTTTCCAATCCGTTGTCGGCTGAGCTCAGCGAGATGCGCTGCAGCCTGATCCCGGGACTGCTCGGCGCGCTGCGCTTCAACCTGAACCGGGAGGCGACCGCGTTTCACGCCTTCGAAATCGGACGGGCCTATGTCTCGCGGGAAGGTATCGTGGTCGAAGGCGAGCGGCTGGCAGCCGTCAGCTACGGCGACTACGTCCTTGGTGGAATCGGCCGCCCGTCGCTGGCGGCGGACTTCGGCACGGCCAAGGGTATTATCGAGAATTATTTTGCATCGCTCGGCGGTAAACCGGCCGCAGAATATGAGGCCGCCGATCCGGCGGCAGTGCCCTATCTCCATCCGAGCCGATCGGCGCGAATCATGATCGGCGGCGCCACCGGCGGCTACGTCGGCGAGCTTCATCCGCGTGAAGCAGCCCGGCTGGAACTCGATCGCTCGTGCAACCTGTTTGAACTTGACTTAACTATGCTGCTGGCCTATGGTCCGACCCTTCCGGGACCAATCGAACTGCCGTCGCGCTTTCCGGCGGTCAGACGCGACGTGGCGCTGTTGGTCGATTCGGCGCTGCCGGCGGCGATGCTGGTCGGGTCGATAAAAGAAGACGCGCCACTGCTCCTGGAGAGTGTCCGTGTGTTCGACGTCTACGAGGGTGAATCGCTGCCGGCGGGAAAGAAAAGCGTGGCCCTCGCCTGTCTTTATCGCGCGGCGGAACGGACCCTGACCGACGAGGAAGTGAACCGTGCGCACGCCGAGCTGGTCGATAAAGTGCGAGTGCGTCTTGGCGTGGAGCTGAGGCAATAGTCCTGCGGCCCGGACCAACCGGGGAAAACGGTGCGCCCTGGGGCATGACCAAGATCGATCTCGTGGAACTGATCTACGGGCGGGTGGGTTCTTCGAAAAAAGAAACCGCCGAAGTGGTCGAAGAAGTCCTGGCGATCATCTGCGAACGGCTGTGCGACGGCGAAAAAGTCAAGATCTCCGGCTTCGGTACCTTTATCGTCAATGACAAGCGAGCCCGCCGGGGCCGCAATCCGCAGACCGGCGATCCGATCATGATCGAGCGCCGCCGCGTGCTATCCTTTAAGCCGAGCCAGGTTCTCAAGGAGATGGTCGCCAACGGCGGCAAGTCCGGGTAATGCCTCGTCAACCCGTCCGTTCCGCGTCGCGCGGAAAGAAAACCCCTGAAAAAGCGCCGGCCCAGGGCCCGCCGAAGACTTATCGTATCGGCGATGCGGCCCGGATGATCGGAGTCGAGCCGTTCGTGCTGCGCTTCTGGGAGACCCAGTTCCCGTTCCTGCGAAATCGCCATACGCCGTCCAAGCATCGTTCCTACGGTGACAAAGAGATCGAAACGCTCAAGGCCGTCAAACGCCTGCTGCACAAGGAGCGCTTTACGATCGAGGGCGCGCGCAAACATATCCGCGAACACGGGCTCGAAGCGGTTCTGAAGGGCGCCGACACGACCGCCGCGCCTGTGGCGGCCGCGCGTACCGCGCTTACCGATGGACCGTCGGCCTCGGCGTCGGAGGCGATCCTGCGGCGCGCGCTTACGGAGTTGCGGCGGGATCTGGTTTCATTGCGCGCCCGCCTGCATTAGTACCGGCGGCGCGAAATCGTTTAGACGAGCGTATCAGGCGTGCGACAGCGCCGATGCGGATACTTGAACACCCCGCGGATCCTGCTCGATGAGACTGGCGCGATGGACGAATCCGGCGACGCCGTCGGCAGTCAGGCTCGCGATAAGATCGGGATCCTCGGCGTGCATTCCACCGTGCATTCCACACAGTTCGACAATTATCGGCCGGTTATGCGACGGCCGTTTACCGGAGCCGCCGCGAGCCGAATCGATCGCCTTGCGAATCGCCGAAACGTCGAGTCCTGCGGTCGTCACATAAGTGAGGTCTTCGTCGAACGGCGCCAGTATTGGCTCCGGTAGCCGGGTACGCACCGCGACGAAGGAGTTTCCGCAGGAAGTCGCACGAATCACGTCGATCAGCGCGCCGATCACGTTGCGTATGCGGGCCGGGCCGTGGAAGCGGATAGTCGGCGGATCGAGCGGGCAATTGATCAGGAAGCCGGACAATGCCGGCCGGCCGGCCAAGTCGCGCGCCGAGGTCTCGAACCGGCTGAGGACGCGGCGCAGTCCGCGACGATCCAGAATCGCGGCCGGATCGGCCTGAATCTCCACGATCGCGTAGAGACCGGCCAGCGCGCAGAGGTCGAGAGTCGAATCGGCCGATCGAACTCCCATCAGGAGGGTGTTGATCCCCGCTTGTTTTAATTCCCCAAAATCCGCCATCAGGCGCAGCTTGGAATCAAAATTGTCGGCCCGTCGATAATCTTCGAATTCAGTCGCCCGCAGAAGAAATCTCCGCCCGTTGCGGTTCAGAAGGTTACCGGCGGAAGTTAAGGGCGGGATCGCCTCGTCTCTGAATGACCGGTGGAATGACATGGGTAATAACACGGAGACACATAGAAGCGAAAATAGTGCCATAAGAAAGGGACGCTTTTTGGCCGATGATTGGTGGTCGACTCCTCATGAGCGACCCAATTGGTATCGAGAAGCTACGATATAGGAATGTCGCGGACTTGACTGGCGCTTTGCACTCTGCAAACGATTCGGCTCGTAACCCTAGATTGTTCAATTTGCGAATGTTATAGAACATTTACGGGCTTGACACATTTGCGGTTCTTGGGGGAAAAAGTCGCAGATTGTTCACGCCGCCCAAAATTCTTAAGACCGCACTCCGGGTGAGCTTATGAAGCCAAGCCGCGGGTTCCCGCGCTGCAATACCAAAGGTGTGACGCCTCGCCGACCCACTGATATATCGCTGGCGGCGACGCCGGAGGAGTTGCGATCGATTCACGCGGGACTCCATTCGATCGAAAAGTTCCTCACCCCGCTATTCGGAGAGGACTACGGCCGCCAGCCGGCGAGCTCTGCCGCGCGCGTCGCGGTGGCCGATCTGATCGACAGCAACTTCGACGTCGTCGTTGAAGGCTGGCATAGCGCTGTCCACGCGATTATCGGCAGGGCCACTCCGGCGAACGGACGTCAGGCGCGGCTCAAGGGTGACGCCCATATCGAAGACCTTGCCAACGCGCTCATCCGGTTCATCGATCATCTCCGCAATCCCGAAGACATCCAGACCTACGTACATCTGCTCCGCCACTGCCAGGTGGGTATCCTGTCACGCGCCGAGCCATCGCAGTTCAACACGATTCATATCGCGCTAAAGCAGGTCATTCTGGATCTGATCAACGGCACGGCCCATAGGCGCCATCGCGAAATTCTGCGCAATACGGTGGTGGCCGCGATCGACGAACGGCGTTTGATGGTATCGCAGTTCTATATCGAGGCGCGCGAGCGGGCCCTGCGCCTGTCGGAAGAAAAATATCGCAACTCGATAAATCATGCGCCCGATCCGATGTATGAAGTCGAGCCCCATACGTGGCGGGTTATGAGCGCCAATTCGGCTGCGGAAACCCTCTGCGGACAAATGTCGCAAGGTTGCGACCTGCTCAACGGCGGATCGATGGCCGATCTGGTGCCGCCCGAGCATCGCGCCGAGATGCTGCGCCATCTGCACTGCGTCGTTCAGGGCGGCGCCGACAAGATGCTCGACCTGCAGGTTGGCGGCAGTTACTTCGACGTAAATTCCTCGCTGATCCCGTTCGGCGATTACCGCTTCATCCAGGTCATCCTGCACGACGTTACCGCGCGCCGTGAGATGCTCGATGAACTCCTCAAGGCGGAACGGCTCGCGGCGGTCGGAACCTTCGCGGCCGGCGTCGCGCACGAGGTCAACAATCCGCTCGCCTCCATCTCGTCGCTGGTTCAATCGCTGCTGCCGGCCGAAACAGACTCGACCCGCCGGACCACGCTGCATACGATGCTCTCGCAGATAACCCGCATCTCGGCGACTTTGCGGGATCTCATGAACTTTGCGCGGCCGTCGACCGTCCAGCGCCATCCGGTCGATATCAACGAACTGGTGACCGAGACTCTGCGGCTGGTCAGCTATAACAAGCGTTTTCGCGGAGTCGCACTCGAACCCGAGCTGGCACCCAATCTGAAGCTCGCCTTTGTCGATAATAATGAAATTCAGCAGGTGCTGATAAATCTGTTGTTCAACGCCGCCGACGCCACTCAGAGCGAGGGAGGCGTCATCCGTGTAGTGACGGAGAACTATCCCTCGGGCGACAACGGCGAGCCGGTCAGCAAGGTCAAAGTGCGCGTGGTCGATAACGGTATCGGCATCCCGCGCGAGCATCTGGAACGGATCTTCGATCCGTTCTTCACCACCAAGCCTGCGGGCGCCGGCACCGGTCTCGGCCTGTCTTTGTGCCAGCGGATCGTGCTGGGCAATCGCGGCGGGATCAAGGTGGAAAGCGAGGTCGGCCGCGGCACGACGGTGACGATCGCACTCCCCGCCCATGAAGCCGAAGCTGACGCCCCGGCCGCCCGAACGGCGAGCCTATGACGCGAGCCCCCAATGGATGAAGTCCAGCAGCCGCTGAACAATACGCCGCGCGGTCCATACAAGATCCTCGTCGTCGAAGACGAAGATCTGATGCGGTCGATTATCGCGCAACTGCTGCGCGCCGAAGGCTACGAGGTCCATGAGGCGCACTCGCCCGAAGTCGCGCTCGACCTGTTCAACAGCGAACGCGTCGATCAGATCGACGTCGCCGTGCTCGATCTGAACCTGTCCAGCAACGTCAGCGGCCTCGATCTGCTTAACCGCCTGCGCGCGATAGATCCCGAACTGATGGGTATAATCGTGACCGCCTATGCGAGCGTCGAGTCCGCCGTCGAGGCCCTGCACAGTGGCGCTTACGACTACATCACCAAGCCGTTTGCCAACGATCATCTGAAGGCGGTGGTCCGCAACGCGCTGAAGGAAAAGGCGCTCTTTCGCGAGAATCGTTTCCTGCGCCGGGAACTGCGCGAAAAATACCGCTTCGACAATATTATCGGCAAAAGCGACGCAATCGAGGAGATCTTCCGCGTGATGGAGAAGGTCGCGCGGACCGACTCGAGCGTGCTGATCACCGGCGAATCGGGTACCGGCAAGGAACTCGTCGCGCGGGCGCTCCATTTCGGCTCGGAGCGTGCCAACGCCCGCTTTCTGCCGCTCAACTGCGGTGCGCTGCCGGAAAACCTGCTCGAAAGCGAGCTCTTCGGTTATAAGCGCGGCGCCTTCACCGGCGCGGCCCAAGACAAGATGGGACTGCTCAAGGCTGCCGACGGCGGCACGATGTTTTTCGACGAGATCGGCGACATGCCGCTGCCCCTGCAGATAAAGCTGCTGCGCGCGCTGCAGGAGCGGGAGTGCTACCCGCTCGGCTCCAACGATCCCGTCCGCTTCGACGTGCGTGTCGTATGTGCGACCAACAAGGACCTCGACCGAGAGGTCAAGGCCGGCCATTTCCGCGAGGAACTGCTCTATCGGATAAACGTCATCAACATCTCGATGCCCGCGCTGCGCGAGCGCCGCGACGATATCCCGCTGCTGGCGAATCACTTCCTGCGCAAATACGAGAAGTCGCTCAACCGCACCGGCATGCGGTTTTCCCGTGGCGCGATGCGCGTGATGGTCGATTACGCATGGCCAGGCAACGTCCGCGAGCTCGAAAACACGGTCGAGCGCGCGGTCATCCTGGCCGAAA
>Ga0302325_10030588_pt1 | contig 11099 bp, 7 predicted proteins | sample Palsa_T0_2_FD_201948 | JGI IMG/M metagenome (GOLD analysis project Ga0302325, IMG submission 201948) | Peat permafrost microbial communities from Stordalen Mire near Abisko, Sweden - Palsa_T0_2 | ecosystem: Environmental > Terrestrial > Soil > Palsa > Peat permafrost | place: Sweden: Abisko...
TCATTCGTTTCCAGCAGTTCAGCGGCTAGTTACCCGCGTCCCTCCCCCGCTTCCCCGCTCTTTTTGCTTCAGCGAGCACTGGTCTGACCCCCCTGTCATCTTCTCGCCCGCATCAGGATCCGGCCCGGCCTGACCCGTCGCCCTCGCCGCGCAGCCGGGCCAGCTGGTCACGCACGATCTCCTCGAGCCGCCGCTGGAATTCCAGCAGCAGCCGCAGCTCGTCGTCGGAGTAACCGGCCGCGGTGGCCCGCCACGCCTTGATCAGCGGCCCGAAGGTGGGGCCGATCTCGCGCAGGCCCGGGCCGGCGTTCAGTTTGACGATCACCCGGCGCCGGTCGTGCGGGTCGCGTTCCCGCCGGACGAAACCCCCTTCCTCCAGCCGGTCGAGCACCCCCGTGATCGACGCCGTGGTCAGCCCGGTGGCTCGAGCCAGGTCCCCCGCGGTCATCGAACCGGTCAGGGCCACGATGTTCAGGCAGTTCAGGTCGGTGACGTTGATCCCGATGCGTTCGGCCGACACCTGGCCGAGAAGCTGCATGATCGAGCCCGCTCGCCGGAGGGCCAGCAAGAAGTCGGTCTCCAGCCGGTGCCGCTCAGCGCCGCCGCCCCCCTCCGGCTCGTCACCCTTTCTCCCTTCGCCCCCGCCCTGCTCGCCGCGCCCCTGCTCGCCGCGCCCCTGCTCGCCGCGCCCCTGCTCGCCGCGCCCCTGCTCGTCCCGGCCTTGCTCGCCGCGCCCCTGCTCGCCCCCGTCCTGCTGAGGCATGCCTCCCCCTTCACCGGAAATAGTTAGGATTACAAGTATCTAGGAAAATTAGACAATAGCTTTCCAAGATGATAGTTTCCCTAGGTGTAGTCCTGTAGAGGCGATCCTATGAGTTCAGGCCCGACGCGGTGTCACAGGGCCGCGACGGCCACCGCCTCACTGTCGCCAACATGAGGGGATCATCACCATGACAAGCACGCAGGAAAGCACTCGTCCGGCGTTGTCCGTCGGGCAGGCGGTAGGACAAGCCGAGGCCTCCCTGGCCAGGCTGCTGTCCGGAGTACTGGCCGAATCGGGTACCAGCCACGAGACCTATCTCGGTCTGCAGCGGCTGACCGCCCTCGGTGGCCAGGCCGCACGGGACACCTACGAACGCGACCTGAGCGACTGGCTCCAGCTGGACAGCCCCGCCGCCGGCCGGCTGGCCGGCGACCTGCTCGCGGCCGGCCTCGCCGCGATCGAGGGCGACGCCATCCGGCCGACCGCTCAGGGCCAGGCGCTGCGCGAGGGGATTCTCGCCGCCTCGGCCGAGATCACGGGACCGATGCTGGCCTCGCTCGACCGCGTCGACCTGGAGACCACGACCAGGACGCTGCAGGAAATCACCAGGCAGGCCCGGGCGGTACCGGCTCGCCCGGCCGCCGCGGAGGAAAACCGATGACCACCCAGAAACTGCCAGGCAGCAACGCCGCACGGTACGGCACCGGCGACGCCGACCTGACCATCATGCTCGCGGCCCACGACGCGTTCCGCCGTGACCTGACCAGGCTGGCCCACGCGGCCGCCTCGGCTGACCTTTCCGACCCGGCCAGACGCCAGTCGGTGGCAGCCGGCTGGGAGCTGTTCAAGCGCGAGCTGCACATCCACCACACCGCCGAGGACGAGCTCATCTGGCCGGCCCTGCGCCCGCGCCTGATCCACAGCGAGCACGCCCAGTCGGTGCTGGACGCGATGGAGGAAGAGCACGAACGCATCGACCCGCTGCTAGCCGCCGTCGACGCCGCCTTCACCCAGCGCGACAACGCCCCAGCAGCCGGCGCCCCTACCCCAGCGGCCGACACCTCCGCTCCAGCGGCCGGCGGGGCCGACGACGACTGGCCGGGCGCGGACCGACTGGCCGACGTGATCGACGTCCTGACCAGCACGCTGACCGGTCACCTCAGCCACGAAGAACGCGACGGCCTGCCGCTGATCGGAATGGCCCTGACCGCCGCCGAATGGCGCGGCGTCGGCCGCAAGATCGCGCGTAAGGGCGGTCTGGCCAGCGGCGCCGAGATGTTCGCCTGGATCCTGGACGGCGCCGACCGTCAGTATGCCGCCGCCACCCTAGGCCAGCTCCCGCCCCCGGTGCGCCTGCTCTACCGCGCCGTCTGGAAGCCCCGCTTCCAGAAAACCCCGCGTTGGTAAGCAGAGTCCGGGCGCCCGAACCGACGCGATGTGATTGGTGCGGCCGCAGCCGCACCAATGTCACATCGCGTCGGCCTAGAATCGGTCGACGGTGGTACGAGTGCGTTTGCTGAGGCAGGTGGGCCCGGAGAGCGAACCCGAGACAAGCTCACACAACGGCGCTAGCTCAAACGAGATGCCCAAACGCACCACCCGGAGACGCTTACGGCTTGAACCGGTAGCCCATCCCGGACTCGGTGAGCAGGTACCTCGGCCGGGACGGTTCTGGTTCGAGCTTGCGGCGCAGCTGAGCCAGGTAGACCCGGAGGTAGTTGCTCTCCGTCTCGTAGGCGGGACCCCACACCTCGCGCAGCAGCTGCCGCTGGCTCACCAGCCGGCCGCTGTTGCGGACCAGGATCTCCAGCAGCTGCCACTCGGTGGGGGTCAGCCGGACGTCGGTGCCGTCGCGGCGCAGAACCTGCTTGGCCGCCAGGTCCACGGTGAAGTCGGCCGTGGTGATCACCGGTTCGTCCGGTGCGGGCGAGGCGCGGCGGACCGCGGCGCGCAGCCGCGCGAGCAGCTCGTCCATGCCGAACGGCTTGGTCACGTAGTCGTCGGCGCCGGCATCGAGCGCCGCCACCTTCTGGCTCTCCTGGCCCCAGGCCGACAGCACGATGATCGGGATCGACGTCCAGCCGCGGACGCCGTGGATCACCTCGGTGCCGTCCATGTCAGGCAGCCCGAGATCCAGGATGATCACGTCGGGCCGGTCGCGGGCCACCGCGGCCAGCCCGGTGGTGCCGTCGACGGCGGTGCTGACGTCGTACTCGCGCGCGGACAGGTTGATCCGCAGCGCCCGCAGGATGGAGGGCTCGTCGTCCACGACGAGCACGCGGGTCATGCCCCGGCGCCGAGCACGCGGGTCATGGCTCCGCGCCGAGCGCGGACTTGTCCGGTATGGCGGCCGGGAGCGTGACCGTGATCGTGAGGCCGCCGCCGGGGGTGTCGCCGGCCTCGATGCGCCCGCCCATGGCCTCGGCGAAGCCCTTGGCCACGGCCAGGCCGAGGCCGACGCCGGGGTGCCGGTCGGCCACCCGGGTGAACGGCTCGAAGATCCGCTCTTTCTGCGAGTCCGGAACGCCCGGTCCGTGGTCCACGACCTCAAGCCGCACCATGCCGGAATCGAGCTGCGCCTGCAGCTCGGGCGGCCGCGCGGCCGGGGAGTATCGCAGCGCGTTGGAGAACAGGTTGGCCAGCACCCGCTCGAGCAGGCCGGGGTCGGCGAGCACCAGCGGGAAACCCTCGGGCACGGCCAGCTCCAGCCGCAGGCTGTCATCCAGCCCGCCCACGGCCACCGGCGCCACCTCGTCGATCGCCGTCGGACGCAGGAAGGGCTGCAGCGAGCCGGTGTGCAGCCGGCTCATGTCGAGCAGGTTGCCGATCAGGGCGTCGAGCCGGTCGGCGTTCTGCTCGATCGTGGCAAGCAGGTCGGCCTCGTCGGCCGGGGACCACTGCACGTCGGTCTGCCGCAGGCTGCTCACGCTGGCCTTGATCGAAGCCAGCGGCGTGCGCAGGTCGTGGCTGACCGCCGCGAGCAGCGCGGTCCGCATCCGGTTGCCCTCGGCCAGCGCCTCGGCCTGGGCCGCCTGGGTACGCAGTCGCTCCCGGTCAAGCGCGGCCGCCGCCTGGGCCGCGTAGCCCGCCAGCAGCGCGGCGGTGGCCGAGTCCCGCTGCCCGGTGACCAGCAGGGTCAGGTCGTCGCGGATGTCGATGCGGTTGGCCGCGGGCAGGCTGCCCGCGACGTTGCTCGAGGCGGTCCGCACCCACCGGCCACCGGATCGTTCCTGCAGTTCGGCCTGCCCGCCGTGGGTCGCGGTGAGGTGATCGAGGACGGCCGTGGGCGAATCTGCGCCGCCCAGCACGGTCTGGGCCAGCTCGAGCAGCGAGGCCGCCTCTTCCCGGGCCCGCGCGGCCTGGACGGCGCGCCGGGCGGCGAGGTGCACCACGCTGCTCACCGCGACCGCGACCGTGACGAACAGCAGCAGCGCCAGCAGCTCCCTCGGCTGCTGGATGGTGAATGTGTGCAGCGGCTCGGTGAAGTACCAGTTCAGCAGCAGGCTGGCCGTGACGGCGGCGAGCACGGCCGGCCAGAAGCCGCCCACGACGGTGATCGTCACCACCGCGACCAGGTAGAAGAGCAGGTCGTCGGCCAGGTTCAGGTGCGGCCGCAAGGCCGCGAGAACGACGGTGATCAGCGGCAGCAAGACGGCGGCGAGGACCACGCCCGCCAGCCGCCGCCGGATGTCGATCGCGCTCGGGGCACCCGATGTTCCCCCTGTCGCGGCCAAGCCCCCGAACAGGCTCGGGCCCCCGCCTGCCGCTCGGTTGGCCCCGGCGCCGCCCCGGGCATCCCGGGCGGCCTTCTTAGCTGCCCGCATGCCCGTATAGGTACCCATGCTTACCAGTGTGAGCCGTCGCGCGAACCAACGGAACAGCAGGCCGAGACAAACGCCGGCTAGCGCGCTCGCGCCGATGACGATGGCCGCCCGGGTGGCGATCGCCCCGGTGAGGTGCAGCTGGGCGTAGGGCGGGCGGGAGAACCCCACCGTGGTGAGCCAGCCGATGCCCGCTAGCAGGACAAACGCGGCCGGCTCGGCGGCGAAGGAGGTCAACCCCGCGATCGCCGCGCAGGCGATCAGCACCCCGGTGGCCGGCAGGTGGCCGTGCAGCGCGGCCGCCACCGTGCCGACGGCCAGGAACATGGCGAAGCTGACCGGCAGCGCATAGGGCGCCGGTATCGTCCGCGGTCCTTGGCCAATACTCATCTCTTGCTATTTCAGCCGCCTTACCAGGCGATATCAGCGTTCTTGACGGAACCTTAACGCCCCCGCCGGCAAGCTTGACGGCGCGCATACGGCGGCGTACATCCGCCCCTAATAGCGTCGGAACCGTGATCACCAACGCAGCGCCAGGGACCGGGCGGCACGCCTAGTGGCCGTGCGAAAGGCAACCACCCTGCTAGACGGCAGCCGGAACGGCGAGCTGCCGGAGACCTTCTGGTACAACGCGAAGCGCCGTCTGCTCGGGCCGCCGATGATCAACGCGCAGCTCCGGGAGCAGCGGCTGTCAAAGTTCCTTGCGCTGGGCGTGCTGTCCCCGGACGGGATCTCCTCCTCGGCCTACGGCACCGAGGAAATCCTCATTGAGCTGATCCAGCTCTTCGGCATCACCGCGTTCGCGGTGCTGATGCCGGTGACCGCGGTGGTCCTGTTCGTCATGCTGCTCGTGGTGCTGCTGTACCGCGAGGTCGTCGTCGTGTACACCCGGGCCGGCGGGTCCTACGTGGTCGCCAGGGACAACTTCGGGCCGCGGATCGCGCAGGTCGCCGCCGTCGCGCTGCTGATCGATTACGTGGTCACCGTCGCGGTGCAGATCGCCGCGGGCACCGCGGCCGTCGCCTCGGCGTTCCCGGCCATCGGCCCGTACGTGACGCCGATATCGATCGGCATCATCCTGCTGATGTGTTTCGGCAACCTGCGCGGGATCAAGGAGGCGGGCAAGATCTTCGCGCTGCCTACCTACCTGTTTTCCGGGTCGGTCATCCTGATGATCGTGGTCGGGATCGTCCGCGAGGCGCTCGGTAACCTGCCGCAGCAGAACATTTACGCCCTCCACGGGCTGTACCCCATCGGCAAAGGCACCTCCAGCGTTACGAGCTTGTTCATCATCTTCGTATTGCTGAAGTCGTTCGCCAACGGGGGTGCCTCCCTGACCGGTATCGAGGCGGTCTCCAACGCCGTCAGCGCGTTCAAGCCCCCCGAGGGCCTCAACGCCCGCCGGGTCCTGGTGATGGAGGGCCTGATCCTCGGCACGCTGGTGGCCGGCATCTCCTGGATGGCGCACCTGACCCACGCCGCCCCCTACAAGCTCGGCTACCCGACCGTGATCTCGCAGGAAGCGAACATAGTGTTCGGGTCGGCCGGGCACTTCATGTTCTGGGTGGTGCAGGCGGCGACCGCGCTCATCCTCTACACCGGGGGAAACACGAGCTTCAACGGCTTCCCGTTCCTGACCAGCTTCGTCGCCGAGGACTCCTTCCTGCCGCGGTGGTTGACGAAGCGGGGCCAGCGGCTGGTCTTCTCCAACGGCATCATCGTGCTGACCGTGCTGTCCGTGACGCTGATCGGGGTCGTCGGCGCCAACGTGAACGCCCTCGTGCCGTTCTACGCGATCGGCGTGTTCACCGCCTTCACGATGGCCGGATTCGGCATGGCGAAGTACTACCGCACGCACAGGGGACCAGGCTGGCGGCACAAGCTGGTCATCTGCTTCTCCTCCGGGGTGCTCACCTCGATCGTGGTGGTGATCTTCGCGGTGGTGAAGTTCACCTCGGGCGCCTGGCTGATCCTGATCATCTTCCCGATAGGGGTGTTCGCGCTGATCCGGCTCAACCGCGAGTACCGCAGCGAGGCCCGGGTCCTCGAGACTATCGGCGAACGCCGGGCTTCCTCCGGCGGGGTGCAGCCGCAGCGGAACTACAGCCGCCGGGTGGTCATCGTCTTCGTCGATGACTTCGACCTGTCCACCGTGGCCGCGCTGCGGTACGCGAAGAGCCTGCGGCCCACGACCGCGCGTGCCGTGCACTTCGTCATCGATACCGAACAGGCGGAGAAGCTGCGGGTCGCCTGGCTGCCAGACCGCCAGGTCTCGCTCGAGTTCATGGACTGCCCCGACCGCAGGCTGACCCGGTGCGCCGCCGAACTGGTCAGCCACGAGGCGGAAGTTCCTGGTACGCAGGTGACCGCGATCTTGCCCAGGCGCAGCTTTTCGTTGCTCGGCAGGCTGCTGCACGACCGCACGGCCGACAAGATCGCCGGCGTGGTGAGCCGGGTACCGGACGCCGCGGCCATCGTCATCCCGTTCGACGTGCAGAACCGGGTGCGCATCCTGGCCGAGCGCCAAGCTCAGGACGGGCACGCGCCGGTGGCCGTCGTGTCGAAGCCCGGCCCGCCCGCCGACGGCCCGCCCCCCGACGGCCTGACCGCCGTACAACAGGACCTGAAGTCAGCGGCCGCGGCCGCCACCCCCCAGGAGGAAAAGATCGAGCCGCTGCCCGGCGCGGGCGGCTACGACCGGCCGATACCGCCGCCGGGTGTCACCCCCATCGGCTCCCTGCACCAGCCGGGCAAGGCCAGCGTCGAGGGCCGCGTCCGGGTCGTCGAGATCCGGTCGGTGGAGCGTAACTCCGTGCTGGCCTGCGAGATCTCCGATTCCACCGGGGACCTGACCGCCCTGTTCTACGGCCGGTCCCGCATTCCCGGCCTGATGTGCGGCTCCCGGGTCAGGCTCCGCGGGCCGGTCGGCATCAAACACGGCGCCCCGGTCATGGTGAATCCCGCCTATGAGCTCATCGTCCCCCAATCAGGCGGCAAGTCCCCCGCCAACGATGAGTAAATTTTTTCGGAACGATCCTCCCTTACAGCGCAGGGAAAAGTAGCTCGTAGGCCGGGTTGATCATGACCGGGTGCCCGTCGGCCCGGAAACCGACGGTGCCGCGGAGCCGGACCCGCGAACCGCAGACCAGGCCCGGGATATGAGAGCGGCCGTAGAACAGGGCGGTCAGGGCACCGGTGTTGTCAGAGATCTCGCAGGCCAGCACGGAGTTGCGCTCCACCGGCTTGATCTCCACCACGCGGATCCGCCCCTCAACCACGGCCCGGCCCGGCGTGTCCAGCAAGCCGATGGGCGTGACGGTGGCAGGCGTGCCTGATTCGCGGTTGTCAGCCCTCCACTTGGGCGGCCGCTGGCCGTCCGGTGCCCCCGGCTCAGACGTCCGCTGGCCGTCCGGTGCTCCCGGCTCAGACGTCCGCTGGCCGTCCGGCGCTCCCGGCTCAGAGGTCCGCTGGCCGTCCGGTGCCCCTGGCTCCCGCCCCTTCACCTGGCCACGCATCGAGGCCGTCGGTTCGTCGGGCGATTCCGGCGTCGGCGCCCCGTGCTTGGCCCCCACGTCGATCTCCCGCGACGTGACCTTCTGCCCGGCGGAGGCGTCGCCGTTCGCGCCGGCAGCGGCCTTCGCGGCCTGGCGTGCCTGCAGGACCCGCACCCGGGTGGTGACGTCGTAGGGGACGATGGTGGCCGCGGACCGCGGGATGCGGCTCACCACGGCGGCGATCTTGTCCGCGGTGCGGTCGTGCAGCAGCCGCCCCAGCAACGCGGAATAGCTCCGCCGGGGCAGCACGACGGTCACGTGCGTCGAGGTATCGGCGGCCTCGCGCTCGACCAGCTCGGCCGCGGCCCGGGTCAGCCTCCGGTCCGAGACGTCGATGAAGTCAAGTGGGATGCCGCGGTCGGCCCGGGTCCACTTTTCCCTGAGCTTGTCCGCGCGGACGCTGTCGATGACGAAGTGCACCGCGCGGATCGTGGTGGGCCGCATGCTCCTGGCGTAGCGCATGGCGGCCAGGGTGGCCAGGTCGAAGCTGTCCACGAAGACGAATACGGTGCGGCGGCTGTAGTGCGGCGGTGGCGGCGGCTGGTTCTCGCTGATCGTCTCGAGCACGTCGGTCTCGGCCTGGTACTCGTGGTTGAGCCGGATCAGCGCCGGGACCAGGATCACGAACAGCAGCACCACCACCCAGGCGCCCTCGGTGAACTTCACGACCGCGAAAATCAGTACCACGATCAGGGTGAGCACGCCCGCCGAGAAGTTGATGATCATCCGGCGCCGCCAGCCGCGTGTCCGGTGCCTGGTGTGGTAGCGCGCCATGCCGAAGCCGGCCATCGAGAACGCGGTGAACACGCCGATGGCGTACAGCGGGACCAGGCTGTTGACGTCCGCGTCCTTGATGATCAGCAGCGCGATGGACACCACGGTCAGCAGGATGATCGCGTTGGAGAACACCAGCCGGTGCCCCCGCTTGAGCAGCCACCGGGGCAGGAACGAGTCGCCGGCCACGTAACTGGTCAGGAAGGGAAAACCGTTAAAGCTGGTGTTGCCGCCGGTGTACAAGATCAGCATGGTAGCGCCCTGTAGCAGGTAGAACAGGGCCTGGCCGAAGATGGTGTGCCCGAAGATGAGCTGGGCCTCCTGCGCCAGCACGGTCGGGTAGCCGAGCGTGCGCGGGGTCGCGTGGGTGATGTGCGCCAGCCAGGAGATGCCCGCCACCAGCGTGCCGAGGATGACGCCTTCGGCGATCAGGACCTGCCGGGCGTTCCGGCCCTCCGGCGGGCGGAACGCGCCGACCGCGTCGGAAACCGCCTCGATGCCGGTCAGCGAGGCACCGCCGTTGGCGAACGCCTTCAGCAGGATGAAGACCATGGCCCCGGTCATCAGGCCGGCCGAACCCGAGCCGATCGCGTAGGTCCCGGGCAGGGTGTGCGGGTCGTACGGGTGCAGGTTCCCGAGCATCGCGCGGATCAGCCCGACGACGATCATCAAGATGACCGAGCCCGAGAACAGGTAGGTCGGCACCGCGAAGGCCCGACCCGCCTCCTTGAGGCCCCGCAGGTTGCCGAACGCCATCAGCAGGACCACGCCGACCGTGATCTCCAGCTTGTACGGGCCGATCGACGGGAAGGCCGAGGCGACCGCGGCCGTGCCCGCCGCGGTCTGCACCGCCACGGTCACGATGTAGTCGATGAGCAGAGCCACCGCGCACACCTGGGCGATCCGCGGCCCGAAGTTCTCCCGCGCCACCACGTAGGAGCCACCTGGCCTGATGTAGACCATGACGATCTCGCGGTAGGACAGCACCACCAGGACCATGACGAACAAGATGATCAGCGTCATCGGCAGAATCAGCGTGAACGCGGCCAGCCCCGCCATCGGCAGCAGCGCGATCAGGATCTCTTCGGTGCCGTAGGCCGAGGACGAGATGCCGTCCGGTGACAGCACGCCGAGGGCGAGTGGCTTACTCAGCCGCTGCTCGCCAAGATCCTGGTTGACCAGCGGCGGCCCGAGCAGCTTCCGCTTGGTCGAATACCAGAATGTGTCAGGCAGGCTGCCTCTTTCAAGCAAGCCTGTTGCCTTCCGCGTGGCCACTGATATGCGCCTTTCCTCCGGCATGCCCGTTATGAGACGCCAGAGACTTCATACCATCACAACCAGAGTGATCCTGACCGGCCCGTTTCAGCATTGCCCGGCGTGGCCCACTGGGGGAAGGACTACCCGGTACACCCCCCGTTCATCCGCCTGTGCCAAAGTGGCCGCCGGCGACATAACTCCAGGCCTGACCGGGAAGACGTTACCGACTGAGAAAGAAGAGGCCTCTCATGACGACTACACCGGCGCCGGGCCCAGCGCTCCCGCGGATAACGAGCCCACACTGCGCCTGTCCCGGTTGCTAAAACCCTCGTCGCCGACAGCAGCGGCGAGTCGATCGGACGGCTGGCGGACGTCATCGTCCGGCTGCGCGGCACCGACTATCCGCTCGTCACCGGCATGGTCGTGGCCGTCGGCGGTCGCGACATCTTCGTGCCCGTCGAGCAGGTGAGCGGCTTCGCCGGCGATCCGCTGCGGCTGTCCACCAAACGGCTCAGCCTGCGGCCCTTCGATCGCCGCGATGGGGAAGTGCTGCTCCGGGCCGACGTGCTCGGCCACCGGCTCATCGACGTGCCCAGCGCCCGGCTGGTCCGCGCGGCCGATCTGGAACTGGCCTGGGACGGCCAGGAACGGGTGCTGGCCGCGGTCGACACCCGGCGGCGCCCGCGGCGGCCGTTCGGGCTGCTCGCCCCGCAAAGCCAGGACCAGGGGGCGGCGTTCCGGGACTGGCACGACTTCGAGTGGCTGATCGGGCACGCGAGCAGCGCGTTGCTTCGCGGGCCGTTCGCGCGCATCCGCAGGCTGAAGCCGGCCCAGATCGCCGACCTGCTGGAAAACGCTTCCAAGGAGGAGGAGGAGGAGGAGAGCGAGATCCTCGGCCGGCTACACGCCGACCCCGAGTTGGAGGCCGAC
>Ga0302325_10030589_pt1 | contig 11099 bp, 10 predicted proteins | sample Palsa_T0_2_FD_201948 | JGI IMG/M metagenome (GOLD analysis project Ga0302325, IMG submission 201948) | Peat permafrost microbial communities from Stordalen Mire near Abisko, Sweden - Palsa_T0_2 | ecosystem: Environmental > Terrestrial > Soil > Palsa > Peat permafrost | place: Sweden: Abisko...
ACATTGAACGGCAGCGGCTTTCCCAGCGACGGCGACTACGGCAACGCGTTTATGAAGCTTTCGACTTCGAGCGGTCTTGCCGTGGCCGACTACTTCGAGATGGACAACGGGGTAGCGGAGAGTGGCAGCGACACCGATCTGGGCTCCGGAGGAATGATTGTGCTGCCTGATCTGAACGACGGCTCCGGCAACACCTGGCACCTCGCGGTGGGCGCCGGCAAAGACAGCAATCTATACCTGGTGAATCGCGACTCGATGGGCAAGTTCAGCTCCAACAACAACATTTATCAGGAACTCGCGGGGGCGTTGCCGGGCGGAGTGTGGGCCATGCCCGCGTATTTCAACAACACGATTTACTACGGATCGGTGGGAAGCCCGATCCAGGCCTTCACCTTCACCAACGCGAAGCTGTCGACGAGCGCAACGTCGCAGACCGCCAACAGCTTTGGATATCCGGGAGCGACGCCCAGCGTCTCGGCCAATGGCACCAGCAACGGAATCGTGTGGGCGGTTGAGAATAACAGCCCGGCGGTGCTGCACGCCTACAATGCCGCGAATCTGAACGAGCTCTACAACAGCAACCAGGCCAGCGGCGGCCGCGATCAGTTCGGCTCGGGAAATAAGTACATCACGCCCATGATCGTGAATGGGAAGGTGTTCGTAGGGACTCCGAACGGCGTGGCGGTGTTCGGGCTGCTGCCGTGAGCTTACTTGTTTGTGTGGGGACAGCCGCCCTCGGCTGTCCGCGGAGCGAAGCTCCGCATTTGTATAAGCCATGCCGACTCCAAGTGGGAGCAAACGGATTCACAAAGGGCTTGGTCCCCACCAGGGATACTGAGTCCATTCGCTAACCAGCCCAGCCCGAACAGGATTCTCGAGCGGGTAAACGATTTTCGCATCCAGATTCTCCGAACACCGCAGCACAGGATCGAACGATTCTGGCTGCCAGAGCCTTCCCTTCCGCCCCAGAACCTTTTTCACCGCGTGAGCTGAGGCGCCTTTGACGGCATCCCTGATCTCTGCGAGCGAATCGATTTCGAAAGCCTTCTCCTTCACCGATGGCGTGAGCAGCCTAGGAACATGATCCGGCATGACGACCGCCGCGCGCAGGTCAAACTTCGTTCCATCGTCGTGCAGACAGCATTCGAGCACGACAGAACGCACCTGCCCAGGAAGAGTCTGCCGGCGATCGCTGCCGAATGTCACAACGTGCTGCCCGTTGTCGCGCTGAAGATGCGGAAGCTGTCGACCGATAGAAACCTGCGGCGTAGGTTTCTATGGGGGGACCGCAGCTCTCGGCGGTCCACGGAGCGAAGCTCCGCTGTGGTTGAAGTCGATTGGGAGCTGTAAGGCTGTGGGGTTGGGGAGCCTGATAAATTCTCGCCTAATTTCAGATCGGGAAAGCCATCGAGGAAAGCCAGGCGAGCTTCGCTCGCCCGGACCGCCCGAGGGCGGCTGTCCCCGCATGGTCATTGCCGGATAAATCGGATCTTCTTAATCTTTCGACCCACCCGAAGCGTTGCTGGCGTTCGAATTTCCAGGAATACGACCGGACCGGTTTTGAGCTCACCATTCACTTTGACAGCCCTCTGCTTTATCTTCCGAACAGCATCACTCACTGAATCCGCAACTCCAGCAGCCACCAGCAGTCTATCGAGCCTAGCGCGGAACTCTCCCGATTCAAGGATCTCTGTCACGCCGCTAGGGTCCTCGGCGCTTGCCATGACTGTTTTAATATCCACTCCTATCTCTTCCACGTCTTCCGGTTCTTCGTCTTTCTGAAATTGCTTTGCCCAGGCCTCGCCAGACTTTGTCGCCGCCTCTGCCGAATGGAAATCCGCTACCACCCTCCGTGCCAACTCCTTCTTGGCCTGCATCGGATGCACCTCTCGCTTCATCTTCTCAATCGCAGCAAGCGAAACGTCCGTCAGCAGTTCGTAGTATCTCCACATCATCTCATCGGAGATGCTCATGATCTTGCCATACATTTCCAGCGGCGGTTCGTGAATGCCGATGGCATTGCCCAAAGACTTCGACATCTTCTGCACGCCGTCGAGGCCTTCCAGAATGGGCGTGGTCAGCACTACCTGCGACTCCTGTCCGTAGGAGCGCTGCAGTTCGCGGCCTACCAGCAGGTTGAATTTCTGGTCGGTGCCGCCGAGTTCCACATCGGCTTCAAGCGCGACCGAGTCGTAGCCCTGCACCAGCGGGTAGAGCAACTCGTGGACGGAGATGGGCTTCTCATCCTTGAATCGCTTGTGGAAGTCCTCGCGCTCCAGCAGTTGCGAGACGGTGTACTTCGCCATCAGGTGGACGAAATCGTCGGAGCTGAACTGTCCCATCCAGCGCCGGTTAAAGTCGATCACAGTTTTCTGCGGATCAAGAATCTTGAAGACCTGCGCCTTGTAGGTCTCGGCGTTTTGCTCGATCTGCTCGCGCGTCAGCGGCGGCCGTGTCGCCGAGCGGCCGGTGGGATCGCCGATCATGCCGGTGAAGTCGCCGATCAGAAAGATGGCGGTGTGGCCGAGATCCTGAAAGTGTTTGAGTTTGCGCAGAACGACGGTGTGCCCGAGATGCAAGTCGGGAGCAGTCGGGTCCATGCCGAGCTTCACGCGGAGCGGCTTTCCCGTGGCGCGTGATTTCTCCAGTTTGGTGCGGAGATCGGACTCGCGGATGATTTCCGCCGAGCCCTTCTTGAGATAGGTGAGTTGTTCCTCTACCGGCCGGAAGGTTGACATGAGAAATGCCATTATAAGGAAGGAAACGTGGAAAGGCAGTTACCAGCACGATCACGCGCTAAAATGAACTAGGTTGCGGGATAATCATCCCCGAGGGCTGGGAGTGACAAGCAAGAATTGAATTTGACTGACGACTTGAGGGAGAGCCAATGTCCAAAAAATGCAAGCATCTGGATCAAATCAAGATCACGACCACCGACCTCCACGTCTGTGAAGAGTGCGTGAAGATGGGCGACACCTGGGTTCACCTGCGCCTGTGTATGTCATGTGGAAACGTGGGCTGCTGCGATTCGTCGAAGAACAAGCACGCCACCAAACACTTCCATCACGTACATCATCCGGTCATGCGTTCCATTGAGCCAGGAGAAGATTGGATCTGGTGCTATGTCGATGAAATGATTGCGGGCGAGGTCGCCGCGTAAGAAAATCTTAAACACTGGGGGACACTGTGGTTCCACAGAAGAGATTCTTGGAGCGAGATTCTTGGAGCGAACGACGGGCGGGGAAAAAATTGAAAGGGCCGTGACATTGGTTATGCTCTAGCTGCCGCCTCCTGCGAGGGAGCCAACAGCGTGGACGCATGTACCGTCACAGCCCCTTGATGCGATCACTGCTTTCACAGTCCCAAACCCCAACTGCCCCTCGCAGAGCCGTCGGTTTTTTCAGGTTTGGCTGCCCCGCAGGTTGCCCCGCTTGGCTGATCACCCAGTCTACTTCGGGTCAGCAAGTTTTATTTCGCTGTCCCTTTCAACCGTCGACGGGAGCAACAGTAACAGAGCATTGATAAATGTCAACGCAAACTAATGGTGCACTGAAGGGGCGCAAGCCTGTGAAAATCATTCGAGCCAACCTGTTGCGGCGTCGATGCTTACTGATACGTGTTCCCAATTCGGACCAATTTTGCACAAAGGCTTGCACAATGCTCCTGATTCGGAAAATTCATGAGACGAAGCTAAGAATCATCTTGACTCCGCAATCTTCTCAGCGCATCTTGCTGTTAGTGGACCGGCAGTGATAGCAGAACTCGTGGCCTACGTGGACGGCGGCTCCTTGGGTAATCCGGGGCCATCGGGTATTGGAGTGATCATTGACGGCTGCGAGAGTGGCCCGATCCGGATCGCCAAATGGATCGGCCACCAGGATAATAACGTCGCCGAATACGTAGCCCTGCTGGAAGCTCTGCAGTGCGCGCTCTCGCTAAAGGCCAAAGCCCTCCATGTTTATTCCGACTCCGAGGTCGTTGTCCGGCAGATGAGCGGCGAGTACATCTGCCGCAGCGCCCGCCTGTACTCGCTCCACTGGACTTGCCGTAAGTTGGCGCGTGCCTTGAACTTCTCCATCTCTCACGTCCCGCGCGAGAGCAACGCTGAGGCGAACCGCCTGGCCAACGCCGCCGTGCGCGAACGGACGATCTAGCCCCCGACCGGCCAAACAACCAGAAGGCTTTACAGCTCTGGAATCGGGCCTGGCAGCTCTCCTGCAGGAACCTAACTTGACACTTAGGGAGTAGGACCTTTGAGTTTTTAAAATCTTGACACTCATCTCGCAGCAGTTGAGACTGCAAAGTATTGCGCTTTAAAAAACTTGGAATGAGTTTCCTGCCGGCCAGGGCCGGGCGGAACGACCAAGTTCGGGGATCAGCCATCGCCAGCATGGAATCGCCAACCACATTCGACTCCGGCTCTTCAACCGCTGCCGCAGAGCGATATTTACGAAGCGGCAATCCTCACCGGCCCGCAGCCGCCAGCGTCTCGGCGGGAATCGCCGCGGCGAATCTGCTTTCGAGCCTGTCTTCGGATGGGTCGCCGCGCTTTCCCGGGGAAGACGGTGGCCGTTCTCTCACCGAAATCGCCCGCGGCGATCTCGATGCCGCTTTGCAGCTGTTGGCGGATCGCGCCCAATACATCACCGGAGCCAGCGGCGCCGCGATCGCGCTGCGCCGCGGCGAACACGCCGACATGCTTTGCCGCGCCAGCTCGGGTATGAATGCACCCGAACTGGGCGCACTTCTTTCCATGGAATATGGGCTCTCGGGAGAGAGCGTGCGCACCGGCCGGGCCCTGCGCTGTGATGACGTTGAGAACGATCCTCGGGTGAATCGCGCGGGCTGCCGCGAGCTGGGCATCGCCTCGGTTGCAATCATGCCCATCACCAGCGAGCGGCAGGTGCTTGGCGTCTTCGAGCTTTTTTCCGGAAAGCCGCATGCTTTTGATGAGCGTGACGTCTCGGCTCTGCAGCGTCTCGGTGAGATGGTGGAAGTCGCGGTGAAGCAAGCCGTTGCCGCGCAGGGCATCCCTGCGCTCCCAGAGGTTCCCCACTCGGTAAGTAATCCACCCGAAGCCAGGGTGGGAGCACGAGTCATCGCGTCCACCCAGCATACGGAATCTCGGGCTCAGGCGGGGAGCCCGAGCGCGGGACCCGCGCTGTCGGTGCCCGCACGGCCTGCGCCAGCAATGCCGGAAAAACCGCTGCACTTACAAAAGGAAGAAAAGGCCGAGCCGGTCTCCAGTAAGCCGCTGTTCTGGTCGGCTGCGGTTCGGGCGCAGGGTAGCGCCGACCGCCCGGATGGTCAGGCAAGAGAAACGGCGCCGCAGCCGGTCATCGCACCCCTTGCCGCCGTTCCTCCTGTGCTGAGAAGGCTCGAGAAATGTCAGGCGTGCGGGTTTCCCGTTTCCCCGGGGCGCACCTTCTGCGTGGAGTGCGAAGAAAAGCAGTGGCGTGGCCAGCGTCTTCCGCAATCCGGGGTAGAGAATTCCCGGGAATTACGGAGCGAACGCCGGCCCGACCCGCGGGATGCTCGGGCCAGTGTCGTTCCGTCAGAACCCTCGGCTTCGACGATCACTCTTCCAGTTGCAGTTGTCGGCGAGAAATCGCCTTCGGCAATTGCCGTCAGGACGATTCAAGTTCGATCCGCTGCCGAAACCCCGGCGTTTTCCGTGCCGGAGCAAACTTTGGTAGATCCCACGCCCGCAGCGCCAACTGAACTCGCTGCCGCTGAGGACTCGGCCCTATTCTTGAGCTCGATCGCGCCGCCCCAGTCCTGGTTCGCGGCGAACAAGTACGTCGTCGGGGCGCTGCTCGTGCTTGCCATCGTCATCTCCGCGATCGTCTGGCTGCGCTGACTTCACGACGCCTCGTGCTCCGCTTTTCTTTCTTGACCTGATTCTTCGTTGTCCTGTTTTGTGTGAACATGGCCCCGCGACAGATTACAATTCCTTTCCCGTTTCCAGCCGCTGGTTCAGGAGGGTGGATGGCGCTACCGAGCAAGCGAAAGGTATTCACCTGGAGTCTGTTCGTGCTGCTGCCGAGTGCACTGGCCGGCGCGCAGAGTGCTGAACAGCGCACTGCCCGCTATCTCGATTCCGTGCGCAAGCAGCCGCCGCTGCTCCTGGCATTTCTAGGCGACCTGCCCAAGGGAGGCGATCTGCACAACCATTTGGATGGCGCGATCTATGCCGAGGACCTGGTGGATTTCGCCGCCTCCGGCGGCCTCTGCGTCGACCGTACATCTTCGCAGTTGCTGGCCCCGCCCTGTGACCCTTGCGAGAATTATTCGGCCAAGCCCGCCGCCCGCTGCGCTTATGGCGATCATGTGCTTTACAACCAGATGATCGATGCCTGGTCGATGCGCAATTGGACGACCAGCGAGGAATCCGGCCACGATCATTTTTTCGCCACCTTCGACAAGTTCGAACCGGCTGCCGACACGCATCGGGCAGAGGCGATTGCCGCGGCCCTGCATCGTGCGGGCATGGATCACCTGCAATATGTCGAGCTGATGCACACCGCCGACGGCCGCGCCGCGGCGCAGCTGGCGGGGAAGGTCGAATGGAATCCGGACTACGCCAAGATGCGCGAAACGCTGCTCAGCGGCGGTTTGAAGGACGTTACCGCGGAGACCGGCAAGAAACTCGCCGCCGACGAAACTCGCGCTAAAGAAATTCTCAAGTGCGGCTCCGCCGATGCCGCACCGGGATGCGACGTGACCGCGCGTTACCTTTATCAGGTGCTGCGCGGCTTGCCGCATCAAAGCGTGTTTGCCCAGATGCTGTTGGGCTTCGAGCTGGCGTCGTCCGACTCGCGTTTTGTGGGGCTGAACCTTGTGATGCCCGAGGATTGGTACGTCCCCATCCATGATTTCAACGAGCACATGGCCATGCTCGATTATTTGCACGGCGTCTATCCCAAGGTTCACATCGCTCTGCATGCCGGCGAACTGGCGATAGGTCTGGTGCCTCCGGAGGATCTGACGTTTCACATTCGCGCGTCGATCGAGCGCGGCCATGCCGAGCGCATCGGCCACGGGGTCGATGTCATGAACGAAAAAGATCCCATCGGCCTGCTGCATGAGATGGCGGAGCGCAGCGTCCTGGTAGAGGTTTGCCTGACCTCGGAAGACTTGATCCTGGGCGTGAGTGGGGAGGATCATCCGCTTCCGGTTTATCTGAAGTACAGCGTTCCCGTCGCCCTCTCAACCGACGACGAAGGCGTCAACCGTTCGGATATGACGTACGAATACCTGCGCGCGGTTGAGAGTTACCGCCTCTCCTACGTGGACCTGAAACGCATGGCGCGCCAAAGCCTGGAGCACAGCTTTCTTCCCGGTTCCAGTCTGTGGACGGATACGAAGCTGGTGTTCCGCATGCAGCCGGCGTGCGCCCGCGATAGATCGGCTGCGGAGCAGCCTTCCGCGGGATGTGATGCGTTCCTCGCGGCCAGTGAACGCGCCCGGATGCAGTGGAAGCTCGAAGTCGAGCTCGCCAAGTTTGAGAAGAAATATTAGGGCGGCCCTGAGGAAGATTCGCAGGATCGCTCGGAAACGTAAGGTTGGTTTTGAAAGGGCGCGGATTCACCCGCGCCGCTCAGATTCCTGAAAACAATGAGGGCTTTCACCCCTGAGGTGCTAATCACGCAAGATCAATTCACTCTGGCCGAAACGGCCGCCCAGTCCGTGCTGCAACGGACGCGCGTCCGTCCGCAGATCGGCCTGGTGCTGGGCTCGGGCCTGGGCGCCTTCGCCGATTCCTTGACCGCAGCCGCGCGCATTCCGTATGCGGACATCCCGGAGTTTCCGCTCTCCACCGCCGTCGGTCACGCCGGACAGTTGGTGATTGGAAGGTCCGGCGACGTTCCGGTAGCCGTGATGCAAGGCCGCGTGCATCTTTACGAGGGATATTCCGCACAGCAAGTCGCCTTCCCCATGCGCGTCTTCGGGCGCATGGGAATTCGCGCGCTCGTCCTCACCAACGCCGCCGGCGGCATCAACTTGAACTACCAGCAGGGTGCGCTGGTGCTGATTCGCGACCACATCAACCTGCAGGGAACAAATCCTCTGGTCGGCCCCAATGACGATCGCTTCGGCCTGCGTTTTCCCGACATGACGCAGGCCTACGCAAAAGACTACCGCGCCATGGCGCGGGAAGAAGGAGCCAAGCTGGCGATGACCCTCCACGAAGGGGTTTACGCCGCGCTTCGCGGTCCGAGTTTCGAGACTCCCGCCGAGATTCACTATCTGCGAACCATCGGCGCCGACCTGGTGGGAATGTCGACCGCGCTCGAGGTCATTGCCGCGCGTCACATGGGGATAAAAGTGCTGGCGATCTCATGCGTCACCAACATGGCGGCCGGCATCCTCGATCAACCGCTCTCGCACCAGGAAGTCATCGAAACCGGAGAGCGCGTAAGGACGAGCTTTGAATCTCTTCTGCGCGCCGTGCTGCCCCGCCTTACTTCCCAGCCCGCGGAATAAACAATTCCGCCGGCGGCTTCACTCCGTACACCGCGGCAAAATTTCCCTGGTTCACCGCCAACGCAAAACGTCCGCGCGAGTCGATATAGAGCAGCGGCTCTTTCAGCGCTACGTCGCTGAAAGTCCTCACATACTTTATCGTCATTGGTTTTCCATCCAGCTCGACCGGAACGTTCTGTCCGCGCTGGTAGCCCAGCTTTAGAAAATCTTCGCCGTCCAGATTCGTAACCAGATTGCCGAACGGACCATCGGTGGCAATCACTGTCGCATTGGCGCCGCGATCATCGAGCCGTGCCGCCTTCAGTTCCAGGTGCACCAAGGACGCAACCGGCATCTCCGGACCGACCTTCGTCCAATCCTCGCCGCGCGCCACGTGCGCTCCCACCGGAGAAAAAATGTCGCGCCCGTGGAAGGTCGACGACATCTTCGTGCCAATCATCCAATCCGTATTCGTGATCTCGTGCACGCTCTCGATCCCGTCACGCTGCTCGACCAGCGTGAGCAGCCCGTTATCGGGCAAAACAAAGTATTGTCCGCGCCTCGATCGCGCGACAATGGCTTTGCGCTTGCTGCCCACGGTGGGGTCGATAACCACAACGAACACCGTGCCGGCGGGATAATAAGGCGTCGCGCCATACAGAAAGCGCGCGCCATCTCGAATGGAAAATGGCGTCACCTGGTGCGACAGGTCGACAATACGAACCTCCGGCATGATCGAATACATGACCCCCCGGCAGATCGCGACGGAGTCGTCCACCACGTCGAAGTCGGTCATGAAGACGATGGTCGGCGGATATTTTCCGCGCTGAGCGCCGGCCAGCGTCGAAAGCAGGAGCACCAGCGCCAGCAGCACGGTGGACCCGCGGCTTCCACGCGTTCGAGAACACCTTGATCTGAGATTGGCCGATACGAGATTCGGCTTTGAAGGCATGCCACCTCCAGCCGTGCCGCAGAACTCCACCGAGATCAACCGCGGCTTCAGCCGCATAAGGTCCCTCCGTTAGGATGGAATTGTGGTCTGCAAGAATACCCGGACTTCCCGCCGCGCGGCAAATCGAGCTCCTCCTCGATATAATGTGAGGTCAATCCCGGTAGCGCGATTGCAAGGAGGCTTTATGTCGGATGTGATCCCCGAGAAGTATCGTGATCTGTTCCAGAAACGCGCCTTTGCCAGCCTGGGCACTCTCATGCCGGATGGCCGCCCGCAGGTCACGCCGGTGTGGTGTGATTTCGACGGCCAGCATGTCATCTTCAACTCCGCCAAAGGACGCCAGAAGGATCGCAACGTCCGCCGCGATCCACGGGTTTCTCTGGCCCTGATCGACCCGGAGAATCCTTATCGCTATCTCGAAATTCGCGGCCGCGTGGTCGAAATCACCGAAGAGGGCGCGAGCGCCCACATCGACAAGATGGCCAAGAAATACCTCGGCGTCGACAAATATCCTTACGGCCAGCCCGGCGAAGTGCGCGTGATCTACAAGATCAAGCCCGAGCACACCCAGGTGATGGGCTAAGAGGAAACCAATCCCTACCCACAACCTTTGCTTCCTGGGCTTCGGCAACGTGAACCGGACGCTGGCACGACTGCTGCTCGATCGCCAGAACGAACTGCGCGAGCGTCATGGGATTTCGTTCGCGTTCACGGGAGTAGCCTCCCGCCGCCTGGGCTGGATCGCCGAACCCGAAGGTCTGGATTTGGATGCCTGTGTGGAGCGAGCGCCCTCGCCCGCTACGGACGCCAGTCCCACGAACGCCGGCAGATCAAACCGGACGTTGACGAACGTCCGCGACTGGCTCTCCGCCGCCCACGCCGATGTTCTCTTCGAAGCCACATCGCTCAACGTCGAAACCGGCCAGCCCGCCGTCGATCACATCCGCGCGGCCCTCCGGCACGGAGCCCACGCCATCACCGCGAACAAAGGACCAATCGTTCACGCCTACCGCGAACTCCGCGATCTCGCCGCCGCGCGAGGCAAGCGCTTCCTCTTCGAATCTGCAGTCATGGATGGCGTTCCCATCTTTTCTTTGTTCAATCAGCTGCCCGTTCTCCAACTGCAGGGATTTCACGGAATCCTGAATTCGACGACGAACGTGATCCTGAGCGAAATGGAAGATGGCCTAAGCTTCGACGAATCGCTGAAGAAGGCGCAATCCCTCGGCATCGCCGAAACCGACGCCACGCACGACATCGATGGCTGGGACGCCGCTGTAAAAACCGCCGCGCTGATCACCGTGCTGATGGACGTTCCGGTGCGCTTGGAAGAAATCAAACGCGAAGGAATTCGCGGGTTGAGCGGGGAAGCCGTGCGCGCCGCGGGAAAAGAAGGTCGTCCCTGCAAGCTCATCTGCCGAGCCGAGAAAACAGAGACGGGAATAACAGCCAGCGTTCGCCCCGAGCAAATTCCACGCACTGATCCCATGGCGCAAATCACCGGCCCGTCGTCCTACATCTATTTCAAAACCGACATCTTCCCTGGGCTCGCCGTCACCGAACAAAACCCTGGCCTGTACGCGACGGCGTACGGGATGCTGGCGGATTTCGCGCGGGCAGTGGAGTAACCTGGCGGCTGAGCCGAGTTTTGAAAGGGGCGCAATAATTTGGCTTAACCGCT
>Ga0302325_10030591_pt1 | contig 11099 bp, 7 predicted proteins | sample Palsa_T0_2_FD_201948 | JGI IMG/M metagenome (GOLD analysis project Ga0302325, IMG submission 201948) | Peat permafrost microbial communities from Stordalen Mire near Abisko, Sweden - Palsa_T0_2 | ecosystem: Environmental > Terrestrial > Soil > Palsa > Peat permafrost | place: Sweden: Abisko...
CCGGGATCCTGCAGGGCCAACACTCCGTGCGCGGACAGCACGCCATGCGCGAGGCGGGGCTGAACGGCATTCCGCTGATCAACATCGAAAACGCCTGCGCCTCCGGGTCGACGGCACTCAATCAGGCGTGGCTCGCGGTTGCGTCGGGCTATGTCGATGTTGCGCTGGCGGTGGGTGCCGAGAAGCTCTATCACCCTGACAAGGCGCTGACGTTCGCCGCCATGGGTAGCGCGCTGGACCAGGATCGGCTCGCAGAGATCTTCGCCGAGATCGGCGGCGGCGGCGGGGACCAATCGGTCTTCATGGATGTTTACGCGAAAGCAGCCACCGACTACATGGACCGCACCGGAGCCACCCAGGAAGACTTCGCTCGCGTTGCGGTCAAGAACCACGACCACGGTGCGCTTAATCCCAAGGCGCAGTACCGGACCCGTTTCACCCTCGAGCAAGTGATGGCTGCCCGCGCCATCTCCGGACCGCTGACCCTGCCGATGTGTTCGCCTATCGGCGACGGATCTGCCGCGGTCATCGTGACCACGCCGGACATCGCGGCGCGTTGGGGCGCTGAGCCGATCACGGTGCTCGCCAGCATGACCGGCGCGTCGAAACCCGGTGTCGGCGGGGAGCTTGTTGCCGGAGTGGCGAAGCGGGCGTTCGACTGGGCCGGCATCGAGCCAGCCGAGGTTGACGTGCTGGAATGCCACGACGCCACCTCGCCAGCCGAGTTGATCGTGATCGAAGAACTCGGGCTGGCCAAACCCGGCGGAGCCGTGGACATGATCCGCAAGGGCGACACCAGTATTGGTGGCAGGCTGCCGGTCAATACCAGCGGTGGCCTGGAAAGCAAAGGACACCCGATCGGGGCAAGCGGTCTCGCGCAGATCGTCGAGCTCACCGAGCAACTCCGCGGCCGTTGCGGCGAGCGTCAGGTCGATGGCGCACGGATCGCCTTGGCAGAGAACGCGGGGGGCTACATGGGACCCGACGCGGCAGTGGCTGTCGTGACCATCCTCGGCGCGCCGTCTAGATGAGCGGGCAGCGGGGAAGCGTCGCCCTGCGCCTCTTCAACCCGTTGGTCCGGGCGGCGTCCCAATCGGCGTTTCGCCGATACCACGACGACCTCGACGGGATGCGCGCGTTCTTCGACCGGGCCGGTGCGGCAGCGGGCCTTCTCGACCGGCCCGCGCCGGGATGCCGGATCGTCGACGGCGAATTGGGTGGCCTGACCACACGCGAATTCCACCCCGCTCGCACAAAGGCCGGGCGCACCGTGCTGTACCTGCACGGTGGTGGGTTCCTGATGTACCCCCGCAGCCTCTACACCGGATTCCTGTCGCGGCTGGCCAATGACTTACAGACCCGCGTCGTCGTTCCGGACTACCGGTTGGCTCCCGAGCACCCGTTTCCGGCGGCCATCGACGATTGTCTGCGCGCTTATGAGGCGTTGCTTGACGCCGGACAGGAGCCGGGTCAGTTGATGATCGCGGGTGAGTCGGCCGGCGCCAATGCTGTCCTCGTCGCGTTGCAGCGGGCCCGCGACGCCTCCCTCCGGATGCCTGCGGGCGCGATCATGCTCAGCGGCGGCTTCGATTTCTCCTGGGACAGCCCGTCGATCAGCAACAACGCTCACTGCGACACCGCATTGGGGGCGCGTGGGCTGGCATTCCTGCAACGGTGGTACCAACCAGATGTCGATGCGACAGACCCCCTGATTTCCCCGGTGTTCGGCGACTTCGCCGGCCTGCCCCCGCTGCTGTTCCAGACCGGGCACACCGAGGTGTTGCGCGACGATTCGGTGCGGGTGACCGAGCGCGCGCGTGCGGCCGGAGTACCGGTATGGCTCGAGATTTTCCCCGAGGTTCCGCACGCATGGCATCAGCTCGGGACGTGGCTTCCCGAGACGCGAGCCGCGCTGCGCCAAGTCGGGCAGTTCGCCAACACCATTTGCCAACCGAGGAGCATCTCGTGAGTATCGATCAGCTGTCGCCCCCGGGTGCCGAGGTAGTTGACGTGCGCAACCCCGCGACGGGTGAGCTCGTCGGAAGTGTCGACGTGCAGACCGGCGAAGCGGTCGCCGCGATCGTGGACGAACTACGCACCCACCAGTCGTCCTGGGAGGCGCTTGGGCCGGACGCTCGTGCCGCCTGGCTGCGAAAGCTACGGAACTGGTTGCTGGACAACGAATCCCGACTCGTCGATATACTGGCCACCGAAACCGGTAAGCCGCGAGTCGAGGCCGCGTTCGAAGTCATGGTCACCTGCGACGCGATCAACTACTACGCCGATCGGGCCCGGAAGTTCCTCGCGGAAAAGAGGTTCCGACCGCACGGTCCGCTCACCTCCACCAAAAAGCTCACCAGGGTGTACCGCCCGTACCCGGTCGTCGGCGTGATTACGCCGTGGAACTTCCCGTTACTCATTCCCGGTGTCGATGCCATCGCGGCGCTGCTGGCCGGGGCAGCCGTCCTCATCAAGCCCTCGGAAGTCACTCCGTTGTCGGCGCGGGAACTCGCCCGCGGCTGGGAACAGATCGGTGCACCGCCGGTTCTGGCGTGTGTCACCGGTCTGGGCGCAACGGGCGCAGCAGTGGTGGACGCCGTGGACATGGTGCAGTTCACCGGTTCCACCAGGACCGGACGGGCCATTGCCGCGCGGGCGGGCGAACGATTGATTCCCTGCGGTGTCGAACTGGGCGGCAAAGACCCGGCCATCGTCCTGGCCGACGCCGATCTTTCGCGCGCCGCCAACGGCATCGCGTGGGCAGCACTGTTCAACTCGGGTCAGGCCTGCATCTCAGTGGAGCGGGTGTACGTCGAGGCGCCAGTCTATGACCGGTTTGTCGCACTGCTGACCGAGCGGGTGCGGTCGGTCAGGCAGGGGATCGACAACGGCTCGTACTCGGTGGATGTCGGCACGTTGGTCACCAAGCAGCAGATCGAGATCGTGCGGAGCCACGTCCAGGATGCCGTTGCCAACGGGGCCACGATCGCAACCGGCGGAAAGACGACCGGCAACGGCGGGTTCTTTGAGCCCACGATTCTTCTCGGCGTCGATCATTCGATGACCTGCATGCGCGACGAGACGTTCGGCCCGACGATCCCGGTGATGAAGGTCGCCGACAAAGAAGAGGCGATCCGGCTGGCAAACGACTCCCAGTATGGGCTGTCGGCCACGGTGTGGACCAAGGACATCGCTCGCGGACGCGACATCGCGCAGCGACTCGAGGTCGGGGCCGTGAACATCAACGATGCCTACTCGAACCTGTTCTGCTTTCCCCTGCCACATGGCGGCTGGAAAAACTCCGGCCTCGGGGCCCGACTCGGCGGCGCGCAGGGCATCCGGAAGTACTGCCGTCAGCAGGCGATCACCACACCACGCGTGCCACGCTTGGAGAACCAACTGCTGTGGTACCCCTACTCGCGTCGGCGCGGCCGCATCGTTGCCGCGTTGCTGCGCCTGTTCGTGGCCCGCGACGCCCGGCGGCGACTATGGCGACCCGGTAGCCGAAGCCACGGTCACGCGTCGTCCGGGGCGAAGTAGAGATCCGGCATCCGCCGCCACGCTTCGAGTAGGCGTTTTTCCTCCGTACTGCCATGGCCCGGTTTGCTGGACGCAGCTCCCAGCATCGAATTGATCACCACCAAGCAGAATTCGGGGAATCGTTTGTGGCCGGCGCGCTGCTCGCCGAGCAGCGCCTTGCACAAGTCGAGGTTCGCCCTCGCGAACTCGCTTTCCAGGGGCTTCAGGTATTCACGCATGTCGGGATCGTGTCGGGCAGCGATGAGCAGCTCGAGGGAGGCTCCGCCCAGGGGACCGGAGATTACCTGCCAGAGCAGCGACGCCCAGTCCTCGCCGTTGAGCGCCTCGGTGGCACGCAGCCGCGCCTCGCCGACCTTCGTGGCATACAAGCGGCGTGCCGCCGCACTGATGAGCTCGCCCCGGGAGCCGAAATAATGCAACAGGACCCCGCGAGAGACGCCGGCTTGCTTTTGCACCTCCAGCGTGGTGGTAGCCACGTAGCCCCGCTCGATCAGGATTGACACGGTGGCGTCAAGCAGCTTCCGTTCCGCGGCTTGGCGACGCTCGCGCTGACTGATCCGGACGGGCGGCGCAGCGGTCGGATTCCTTGCAGTCAAGGCGAACTCCTCACGGGGTACGGCAAATTGACACAATACAGAAAATTGCCTCACTTTCAATACTAGTCAACATTGACTATTATTGCAGCGTTGAGTGGAGACGGATATGACAACTGGACCTTTGTCTGGTGTGAAGGTTCTCGAAATAGCCGGGATCGGACCGGGGCCCTTTTGCGGAATGCTGCTCGCGGATCTGGGTGCCGACGTGGTACGCGTCGATCGACCCGGTGGCGGGGGCATGCAACTGGTGCCGTGGGCCGACGACCTGCTCAACCGCGGAAAACGCTCGATTGCCGTCGATCTCGCGGTATCCGGCGGGGCCGAGATGGTGCTGAAATTGGTCGAGCACGCCGACATCCTGTTCGAGGGCTTCCGCCCCGGGGTCGCCGAACGTCTCGGTATTGGACCCGAACCATGCTTGCTGCGGCGACCTCAATTGATCTACGGACGCATGACCGGATGGGGCCAGGACGGCCCGATCGCGCACACCGCCGGACACGACATCACCTATATCGCGCCCACTGGAGCGCTGCACGCGATCGGGCAAGCCGGCGGCCCCCCGCAGATCCCGCTCAACCTTGTCGGCGACTTCGCCGGCGGAAGCATGTACCTGCTGGTCGGCATGCTCGCCGCACTGGACGAGGCCCGACGAAGCGGCCGCGGCCAAGTCGTCGACGCGGCGATCGTCGATGGCACCGCCCATCTGATGACCATGATCTACAGCTGCTACGCGGCGGGAATCTGGTCCGATGAACGCGGCACCAACCTCGGTGATGGCGGTTCGCCGTTCTACGGCGTGTATCAGACTTCGGATGCAAAGTTCATGGCCGTCGGTGCGCTCGAACCGCAGTTCTACGCCGAGTTCCTACGCCTGCTCGAACTCCCGTCTGACCCCGCTGCGCAATTCGACCGCGACGCGTGGCCGCAGCTGCGAACCAAGATCAGCGCGGCCTTCGCCGCGCGCCCACAACAGGAGTGGGCGAAGATATTCAGCGACAGCGACGCCTGCGTGGCGCCCGTGCTCGGCATGGCAGATGCGCCTGGCCATCCGCAATTGGCCACCCGCAACACCTTTTTCGTCGGCAACGGCATAACCCAGCCGTCCCCGGCCCCCCGTTTCTCGCGGACTCCGGCAGTCGTCGACGGCCCGCCATGCGTGCCTGGTCAGCACACCGACGAGGTGCTAGCTGACTGGCTGAACTGAACATTGACCGGCGGCGACCCTGCCGTTGAATATAAAACAGTCATCCATGACTAATTTTTGAAGAAGTATCTGAATGGCACATTTCCGAAGGCATGCATTGCCATACGCGTCGGCTGATGGGCCACACGGGCAAGCAGGTGACCGGCGCGGTTGAGAGCGCTGCGATGTCCGGTGACCGCTCGGGCCGGCCGCTGGAGTGGCCCGCCTACAGGCTTAGCGGCGCACTGAAGCTAGACGGCTGCTGGTTGGCCGCCGATAGTCGCCGATTGGCGATAGTGGCCGTCAGTGTGGTCGTGGTACCAGGTCGTTTCCCCGGGCGCCGGCAGCCCAGCCGCTCGCAGTGTGGTCGACAGTGGGCGGTAGGAGGGCGTGAGCGGTATCCGGTCAACGACATGCACGATGGCGGGACGCTGGCCGCGAGGGAGGCTACTCAACGCGCTGGTGAGGCTGGCCGCGGTGAGGTTGCCGCCTTTGCCGACCGTCACGGCTGCGACCGCGACGTCGTGGGCGTCGGTCGCAACGGGGTAGACCACGGCCAGGTCGATTGCGGTGATGTCGCCGAGTGCATCGCAAATCGGCTGGCAGAAGACCGGTCCGCGCACCGATTGGATCACGGTGTTCCTGTTGTCGACGAACCAATAGTCGCCGTCGCGGTCGCGGCGAAACAGGTGGTCGGTGGTGATCCAGGTGTCTCCCTCGGCGAACACCCCACGCATCGACACGTGTGCGGCATCGAGTCCGGAGCGTGGCTTCGCCAGCAGCACGCCCACCTCATCGTCGGCGCAGGGACGCACGAAACCGTGGTCATCCTCAATGAACCGGCCCGTCGCGGCGTCATATCCGCCGAGCCGAACTTCGCCGCTGCCCGGCAGCGGCCGACCCTTGGCTCCGATCTTCGTGCCGGCCACATTGGCCAGCACCGCGTCCCCCTCGGTGGAGGCATAGAATTCCAGCACTCGGGCCGGCGCGAATCGGTCGGTAACCTTGTGCCACAGCCCGATCGGCATCCCAGCTCCGATGAACAGACGGATCGGATGATTTTCCTGAAGCTCGGGCGACGTCGCGTCCACCAGTTCAAGCAGCATGGCCCAGGTGTAGGACACCACCGTGACCCCGTAACGGTGGACCTCGTCGGCGAACCGCGTTGGGTTGACGCCCCCGTTCAAGGCGATGCGCGACCCGCCGGCGACCGCGCCGCCGAGGCCGACCATCAGACCCGACGGATGGTGCAGCGGGGTCAGGCAATAGATCGTGTCGCCGCGGCCGAGCGCGGCGGCAGTGGCCGTGCCGTAGGCCGACAGCGCCCACCGGTGATTGGTGACCTCCTTGACCACCCGGCGTCCTCCCGTCGTGCTGAAGAACACGAAGGCGAGATCGCGTGCCCGGCCCGGATTCGGCCGATACCACTGCGGCAACCGCTCGCCGGACAGGTCGAGGCGGTCCAGCTCGACGACCTGGTCCGACTCCGTCCGGTCGAGGTCCACGGTGCGGCCGTGACCGAGGATGAGCACCCTGGCGCCGGTCGCGGCGGCAGCCGCCAGATGATGTGGGTCCGTGACCATGTCGGCCACCTCGCACAGCCGGACGGCGGCGGCGAGGTCATCGTCCGGGGGTAGCAACACCGCCACCGCGCCAAGCCGCGACAGCGCCGCGATCGCGGTCACGGCGCTGGGGCTGGTGTCCATCAACACACCGATGTGGGCTCCCTGACGGATACCGACGGCGATGAGGCCGCGCACCACCTCGTCGATGCGGCAATCAACCGCCGCGTTGGTGTGCACCCGATCCTCGAAAAGGAAACATTCTTCGTTGGGCGCTCTGTTCGCCTGTTCGGCCATCAACCCGCCCAACGACACCCGGGTATGGGGTTGCAGTCCGCCGAGGCGGGCGAGCCGGGGCAGGGTACGCACGGCCTCCCCGGCGATCTCCCTGCCGCTGCGCGCCGCCCCCACCGCGGCGTCGGCCAACCCCAGGCTCACGCCGATGCCCAGTTCGGCCAGCGCACCCGCCGAGTGACCGATACGCGACGACAGCCCGGCAGCATCATCGATCCCGACGCTGGGGTCGGCCGCCATCGCATGCACGTCCTCCGGCCTGGGCCCTCGACCGTCTTGCCACAGCACCCATTTACCGACAGTGGGCCACGTGTGGGTGGCCGCGGTCGATCCGACAACGAGCCCGAAGTGACCGGCCCGCAACAGCACCTCGGACACCTCGGCGCGTGGGGCGGCCCGCCGGATTCCTCGAACGGCCGCGGGTTGGCCGATGTCATCGATCTCGCCGATGAACGCAAGGACCGGACAGGTGATTTCCGCGAGCGTGATCAACGTGCCATCGATCGCGGCGCCGCCGGCCATCATGCGGTTGTGGACCACGAACTGCCGTAATAGTTCGGCGACCGCGGGGCCCGACCATGCCACCCAGCCCTCCACCTCGAGGAAGCGGCGTTGCTGTTCCCTAGGCAGCAACGCCTCCCGGTCATGGAGCTGCCGCAGAAAGGCCCATCTCGCCCGGACCGTCTTGATCGGGTCCAGAAGTTGAAACCCGGTACGGGCCATCCATCCGGAGACCGAGAGACGGTTGAAGACGTGATCGGCGATCAGCTGGGCGCCGCGGCCCGCAAGGGCCGCGGGAATTCCGAACGGCAGACCGCTGAGCGAATCGACGGCGGCGCCGAATGTGATGACGCTGGCCAGGCCCTCGGAACGACGGTAAGCCGCGGTTTGATAGCAGAACATGCCGCCCTGCGAGTAACCAGCCAAATGCACCCTGCAGCCGGTGTGTGCCTGTACCGAGTCGATGACGCGGCTCAGCGCGACGACGTGGTCGCTCAACGTGCGTTCGAGCCCACCGGTTTCCCGGTCCGGTGAGCCGAAGTCCACCACCCACGGGTCCACACCGAGGTCATGCAGGACTCCGACCGCACCCTGGTCTCTGGTGACGTCGAACACGTTGGCTGACATCATCATTGGCGGCACAAGTACTACCGGCGGCCGCAACGGATCATTCGCACCGTCGGGGAAGTAGCGTCGGAGCCGGTACATGTCGCACCGTTCCACGATCTGAAACGGCGACGGACGGGATCCAGTCTGAAGGCCACCGAACCGCAGCACCTCGACACCGGTCCGCGTGGTCGCGACGATCCGGTCCAGGGGACCGGCGATCAGGTCGCTACCCCACGTCACCGGTACCACACGTCACACCGACGTTCCCGCTGATCACACAGCTGCCGACGCCATGAATTCGACACTACGCGCAGCGAGGGTGCCGCGGCGGCAAGGCTTGAGGCGGAGCCCGGGACAGGGCGCCGGACGACGTTGGCAATACTGGACCGATGCCGAGCACCGAGTTTCACCCCGACCTCCGCAAAGTCGCCCGACTCGCGCCAAAATCGTTAATCGGCCCCCGCACGCTGCGGGTGATCCGCAGGCTGTCGTCGGTCACGCCGCGCGGCAAGAACCCCGATGGCGTCGAGGCGCTCATCCTGCGCTCCGGTGTCGGGGTGCGACTGCACCGCCCGGACGGCGTCAGCCAACCCGGCGCAGCGTTGCTGTGGATTCACGGCGGCGGCTACGTGATGGGTACTGCAAAGCAAGACGACCGGCTGTGTCGTCGATTTGCCCGCGAGCTGGGCGTTACCGTCGCGGCAGTGGACTACCGGCTGGCGCCCGAGCACCCGTACCCTGCGCCGCTGGAGGATTGCTATGCCGCGCTGACCTGGTTGGCCGTCCTGCCCGCCGTCGACCCGGCACGAGTGGCGATCGGCGGGGCCAGCGCGGGCGGTGGATTGACGGCGGCGCTGGCGCTGCTGGCGCGTGATCGCGGCGAGGTGACGCCGACCCTGCAGTTACTGGCCTATCCGATGCTCGATGACCGCAGCGCGTCAGGACCGGAAAACCCGAACTACCGGTTGTGGAGCCCGAAGAGCAACCGCTTCGGCTGGGCGGCCTATCTCGGCAACGCCGACCCGAATGTCGCGGTTCCGGCCCGCCACGAGGATCTGAGCGGACTGCCTCCGGCATGGATCGGCGTCGGCACTCATGACCTGTTCCACGACGAGGATCTTGCCTACGCCGAGCGTCTCACCGCGGCCGGCGTGCCGTGCCAAGTCGAGGTGGTCCCCGGAGCTTTCCACGGCTTCGACGCGATAGTGCCGAAAGCCGCTGTGTCACAGTCGTTTTTCGCCAGCCAGTGCGCGAGCCTGCGATCCGCGCTGGCCGCGACGAGTTGATGTCTACCGGCGCACCATTCTCGGTGAGCGACGAACAGCGGTCGCTGCGCAGCGCGGTCGCTGACCTGATGGCGCGTCACTCCAGCGAGGCCCAGGTGCGCACGCAGATGACCACCGACACGGGTTTAGACCACACCGTGTGGCTTGAATTGGCGGCGATGGGTCTGACCGGACTTCTGATCGACGAGGAGCATGGCGGCGCCGGTGCCGGTCCGGTGGAAATGGGCATTGCTATGGAAGAGATGGGCCGGACGCTGCTGGTCGGCCCGTTCCTGTCGACCGCCGTGCTGGTGCCCAGCTTGCTGGCCGCCACGGGCGACGCAGCAGAGTCTGGCGCGGTATTGCCCCGGATCGCGGCGGGTGAACTGATCGCGACCGTCGCCTTCGCCGAAGACGGCTCCGCTCGGTCGCCGGCGACGATCGCCACGTCCGCAGGTCAAATCGGCGACACCTGGCACGTCACCGGCTATAAGCATTTCGTGCTCGACGGGCAGTCGGCAGAACTCTTGTACGTGCTGGCCGCCACCGATGCGGGCCCCGCCGTGTTCGCGGTCGATGCCGGTGCTCCCGGCCTGGCTGTGACGCCGCTGACCACGGTCGATCCGACCCGCAAGCAATGCCGTCTGCAGTTCGTCGATACCCCGGCACGTTTGATCGGCCGGCCGGGTGCCGGCGTCGAGGTGTTCAATGCGGCGCTGGACGCCTGCGCGCTGGCCTTGGTCAGCGAGCAGGCCGGCGGGGCACGGCGCGCAGTCGAAATGGCCACCGAGTACGCCAAGACCCGTTACCAGTTCGGTCGCGCGATCGGCAGTTTCCAGGCCGTCAAGCACATGTGCGCCGACATGCTGCTGGAGGCCGAATCCACGGTGTCGGCGGCACGCTTCGTCGCCAACTCATTCGCCGAGCATGCACCCTCCCGAATCGCTGATCTTGCTCTGGCACAAGCCTATTGCTCGGATGCCTTCGTCTTCGTCGCAGCGAGCAGCATCCAGGTACACGGCGGCATCGGATTCACCTGGGAGCATCCGGCGCACTTGTATCTGCGCCGAGCCCGAAGCGACGCCCAGCTGCTGGGCAGCGCGTCGTGGCACCGGGAACGCTACCTGCAGCAGATCGGAGCCTGAGCTGTGACTGACGACGAGCTGCGCGACGAGGTCCGAAATTGGTTGTCGGCCAACTGGAATCCCGACATCGATCGCGCCAGCTGGGCCCACATCGTCGTCGATGCCGGATGGGCGGTTCCCAGCTGGGAACCAGAGTGCTACGGCCGCGGAGTTTCGGATGCCCAATCCCGGCTCGTTGCCGCGGAATTCGCTGCGGTCGGCGCGCATGGCTGCGGTCACGACCGTGGGAACCTCTTCGCGTGCACGCTGCACGACGTGGGGACCGACGAGCAAAAGCGACGGCTGATTCCGCCGTCGATCCGCGGCGAGAGTAAATGGTGCCTGCTCTACAGCGAGCCCGGCGCGGGGTCGGATCTGGCCGGCCTGCGCACCCGGGCCGAACGCGACGGTGACGAGTGGGTGAT
>Ga0302325_10030593_pt1 | contig 11099 bp, 5 predicted proteins | sample Palsa_T0_2_FD_201948 | JGI IMG/M metagenome (GOLD analysis project Ga0302325, IMG submission 201948) | Peat permafrost microbial communities from Stordalen Mire near Abisko, Sweden - Palsa_T0_2 | ecosystem: Environmental > Terrestrial > Soil > Palsa > Peat permafrost | place: Sweden: Abisko...
GGGGTCGGGTTCGGCATCAACCGCTCGTTCTTCAGCGACGGCGGGACGTTGTTGTTCAACCCGCTCGTGGTCGGCGCCTCGCTGCTGCTGCCGGCGCTCGCGGTCGCCAGCTTCAGTCGTGCGCGGCGGCTGCGCTACGGCCCGTTCCTGCTGCTGATCGTGCTCGTCGGCGCGGCGATCGAAACCGCCGGCTTCCCGGACGGCACCCCGGTGCGCGGGACGATGGTGTGGATCTACGACAAGATCTTCGTGCTCAGCTTCCTGCGCACGACGAACAAGGCCGCGCCGCTGGTCGCGATCGGCGTCGCTGGCCTGCTCGGGATCGGCTTCGCCCACGGCCTCGCGCGGTTACGCGCGGGAGGACGCGAGCGCGTGCGGCGCGCCGGCCTGGTGGCCGCGCCCGTCGCGCTCGCGGCGCTGATCGTGTTCGCGGCGCTGCCGCTCGTGCGCGGCGACGCGATCGACACGCAGATTTCGTACAAGCGGATCCCGGCGGCCTGGACGGAGGCTGGTCAGGGGCTCGACCGCACGCTCGCGGCGAACACCCGCGCGATCGTGCTGCCCGGACAGATCTTCGCGTACTACAACTGGGGCGGGACGCTCGACGCGATCCTGCCGCGGCTCACAAACCGGCTCGTCGCGGTGCGCTACGAGACGCCGTACTCGGATCTACACGCGGTCGACATGCTGACGACGATCGACGACCTCGTCCAGCAGAATCGGCTCCTGCCGGGCGAGCTGAAGCCGCTGCTGCAGCTGATCGGCGTCGGCGCGGTGATCACCGGCGCCGACGATGACATCTCGCGCAGCGGCGCGCTCGATCCCGACGCGGCCGCGAGGGTGCTGGCGGGACAGGGCCTGGCGCGGCCGGACGACAGCTACGGCGAGGTCAAGTACCACCCGGCTGCGAGCGGGGACATCGGTCCCGGCGCATCGCTGCCGGAGGTCCGTCGCTACGACATTGCTCCGGGACGGGGGATCGTCCACGTCGACCCGGTTGCGGACCCAACGGTCGTCGACGGTAGTGCGACGTCGCTCGCCGACATGGCCGCGTTCGGGACGCTCCCATCCGCGGCGCCGATCTTCTACGCCGGCGACCAGTCGGCGGCGCGACTGCGCCAGCTGGCTGCCGGCGGCGCGAACCTGGTCGTCGGCGACTCGAACCGCCGGCAGGAGTTCCTGCCAGAGTCCGCGCAACAGAACCGCGGCCCGACGCTGCCGGCCAACGCGGCTCCACCAACCAGTGCTGCGGTGGTGAATCCATTCCCGGCAGCCGGAACCGACGGGCAGACGGTCGCGGCGCTTGCGGGCGCGCGCTATCTGGACGCTCCGATCGGAGCCGGCGAGCTCCAGTTCCCCGAGGTCGCGCCGATCTCGGCGTTCGACGGCAACCTCGAGACCGCCTGGGTCGCGGACCGCTCGCTGCCGGTCGCCGACCGCTGGCTGCAGGTCGGCTTCAACGCTCCGCGGACCGTGCCGTATGTCGACGTGTACCCGCTCGACGACGCCCACGGCACCGTCACCGAGGTCGACGTCAACGGGATCAACAGCCGCGTCGGACCCGGTTGGACAAGGATCGAGCTGCACTTGCGCTCGGTCAGCGCGCTGCGGTTCACGATCACCGGGCTGCGCCAGCCGAAGGTCGGGAACGCAGGCGCGGGCGGGTTCCGGGAGATCCGGATTCCCGGCTTCCACGTACGCGAGTGGCTGCGCGCACCGGTGCTGATAGGGCGGGACCTCGCCGGCGTGAACCTGCAGCGCGACAGCCTCACTTACCTGTTCGAGCGCACGACCGGCGACGATCCTTTCGATCGCGACCCATACGGCATCAATTCTCTGCTCGACGATCCCTCCGATCGTGGCGATGCCGAGACGCAGATCCAGCGGATCGTGTTCGCGCCGGCGACGCGCTCGTACGTCGCGAGCGCCTGGGTGTATCCCGCCGTCGGCACGCCGGACTCGGTGCTCGACCGAATCGCCGGCTACCGCGGCCCTGATCTGTTCGATTCCTCGAGCCGGTTCCAGGATCAGCCGGCCTACCGCGCCTCGAGCGCGTTCACGCCGGGCTCACGCTCGGGCTGGATCGGCGTCTGGAATCCGCCGGCCGCCCCCGCACCGTGGATCTCGTGGACGACGCTGCGGCGGACGCTCGTCTCCCGGCTGCGGATCGAGCCTTCGCAGCTCGTCGTCCGCCGCCCGACGCTGGTGCGCCTGAGTTGGCCGGCCGGTGCGACCGCGCCGCTGCCGGTCGGCGCCGGCGGCATGGTCGTATTGCCCCACCCGGTGCGGGCGAGCTCGTTCCACCTGACGGTGCTCGCGGCGTCGTTCCCCGCGGGGGCGACCGCCCAGCAGCGCCAGGCCGACGCGGTCGGGATCGGTGCGTTGTCGGTGCCGGGGGTGGCCGCGCCTCAGATCCCGGTCACGGGGCCGCTCCACGCAGGCTGCGGCACCGTCGCGATCGACGCTGGCTCTCGGCGGGTCCCGCTCGCGCCGGCCGGCACCGTCGCCGAACTCGATGCCGGTCAGCCGCTTCGGGCGCAGGCGTGCGGCCGCGCGGCCGCATTCCAGATGGCGGCTGGAGTCGAGCACATCAGCTCACTCCCCGGTCCGTTCAGTGTCGATGAGCTGCGGCTGTTCTCGGCGGCACCGTCGCCGGTCGCGCCGGCGGCGCCGACGGGGCGCGTCGTCGATCCGGGGCAGATCGGCGACAGCTCGGTGAGCGGCGTCCGGGTGGCGCTCAGCGCCCCCTCGTGGCTGGTGCTCGGCGAGAGCTACGACTCGGGCTGGCGCGCGAGTTGCAACGGCCACTCGCTGGGGCTCCCACGGGTGATCGACGGCTACGCGAACAGCTGGCTGGCGCCCGCGGGTTGTAAGCGCGTAGCGTTCTCTTTCGCGCCCCAGGGCGGAGTGAACGAGAGCTACGTTGTCTCAGGCGTGGCGTGCGCACTGATGCTGATCCTGGTGCTGCTCGGCGCAATGCGAGCGCCGGCGCGGGACTCGGCGCGGCGTGCGGGTCGGACCTTCGGCTCCTGGAGCGGCGAACAGCGGTCGCTGCCGCGGGCAGCGGCGCTCGCGCTCGTCGTGGCCGTGCCGCTCGGCTACTGGTTCGCGATTCGCGCCGGTGCCGCGCTGTTCGTGCTGCTCACGTTCGTGATCTGGCGCGGGCACCGGCCGCGGACGCTGATCGCCGTCGCCGCCGGCCTGCTCGGGATCGCCGTCCCGATCATCTACGTGATCAGCCAGCCTCGCAATCAGGGCGGATACGGGTTCGGCTACAGCACCCAGACGATCTGGGCGCACTGGGTCGGCGTCGCGGCGTTCGTGCTGCTGGGACTTGCGCTGTGGCGGATCATGCGCTCGCGTGCGCGATGAACGCGAACACGACCCCACGGGCGCGGTAGAGCAGGAAGTCATACGGGGCCGCGAAAGCCTCCTGCGCCGATACCTCGCGCCAGGCGTTGCGGCCTCTGACACGGCGCAGCGCGGTGAGCGAATCGGTCGCGATCGAGCCGTCCTTGATCGCGGTGTCGAACGCCACGTTGTAGCCGGCGGGGATCGTCAGCACGAGCCTTCCGCCGGGCGCGAGCAGATCTCGCAGCGCGCTGACCGCACGCGCGGCCTTGCCCGGATCGCGCGGCGACTCGTCGAGGCCGACGTGCTCGAGGGTCGAGATCGCGACGATCAGGTCGAACGGCCCGAGGTCGCCGAGCTCCAGCACGTCACGGTTGAGGACCCCCGGCGCCAGCTCGTACTTGTCGAGCACCACGTGGGACTGCGGGCGGTAGTGGCCGAGCACGTGGCCGACCTCGAGGATCCGCGCTCCGGCGTGGCGATCGACGATCGCCTGCACCACCGGCACCTCGACCGCGCGTTCGGAAAGCCAGCTGAGCTTGTAGCGGTGGAAGACGTAGCGGTGGCGGTCGCCCGCGAGCTCGAACTCGCCATGCGCGCCCGCGAGCGTCCACGGCACGCCCGCGACCCCGGCCGACGCCCAGCGGGCCAGGTCGCCGGCGACCGGACGCAGTCCGCGCGCGCGGATCGCGCTGCGCGAACGGGCGCCGAATGGCTGCGGCGTATACCCGGAGTCGCTCATCGGGCGGTCCGGCGGCGGGCAAGGAGCGCGCTGGCGACGGCCGCGAGCAGGCCGAGCGCGCACAAGAGACTGATGATCACGCCGAGCTTCCAGCTCGTCGGCTGATAGCGGAACACGATCGTGTGCGTCCCGGGGCTGAGCGACACGCCGCGCAACAGATAGTCGACACGCTGCACGGTCTCCGAACGCCCGTCAACGGTCGCGTTCCATCCGGGGTAGAAATCGTCGGTCAGTACGAGCAGGCTCGGCGCTGTGGCGGTGGCCCGGATCACGACCTTCTCCGCGCCGTAGGACTCGAGCCGTGCGTCGGCGCCTCCGGGCGCCGCCGCCGAGCTCGACTGGGGCAGGCCGGGGACCGGCGTGCTCGTGACCGCGACCCCGCGGCCGTCGAACCCTGGCGCGGTGACGGCGGCGAGCTGCGCGGACTGGTTGCCGATCGTGTCCTGGTGGTCGACCACGAACGTGCGGGGGAGCGCGCGCGAGTTGTTGTAGACGACGCCGTCCGAGCCGTGGTAGGCGACGCTCAGACCGGGCCCGTGGAGCGGGAACTTGATCGCCTGCAGCGGGCCGATCAGGAGGTCCTTGACGCTCAGCAGGTCGAGCGCGCGCAACGCGGCCGGGGTCGCTTCCGCGAACTCCTCGGGCTGGGTGAGGTCGCCGATCCCGGGCGCGACGTTGCGCCGCCACAGCGCATCGAACCGCTTCTCGACCGGGAAGTCGTAGCCGCGGGCGTCGTAGAGCCCGAACGTCATCGCGAGATCGGCCGGCAGCGGCTGGGTCAGCTGCTGCGTCGAGACGCCGACGAATCGGTTCGGGCGCTGGCTCTGGAGGTAGCGGATCGCGCCCGTCACCGGCGGCGACGCGGTGCTGGTCCGGATCGCCGGATTGAAGCCCATGTTCGCGCGGAACAGGTCGACTACCAGCACCGCCACCGTCAGGCCGACGAACCACTGCACCGGCAGACGCCGGCGCTCGCGCAGCCGGACCACGAGCAGGATCAGGGCCGCGCCCGCCAGCGGCAGCCAGATCTCGAGCGAGCTGTCGCGCACGATCGCGGCCGTGACGGTGCCCTCGACGTTGACGCCGACGGGGGGCACAGGCGGGTGCGAGAAGCCCCATGCGACCTTCAGTCCCGACCCGAGCTCGTGCACGACGAGCGTTCCAGCGAGCAGCATCCAGACGATCGGGACGCAGAAGATCGTCGCGCCCGCTGCTAGTACGAGTCGCCGGCTCGGGCGGGGGATGCGAATCTCGCACAGGTCGTCGAGGCCCCAGCCGGCGAGCAGCGCGAGGCTCAACAGGATGTAGATCAGCAGCCGTTCGTTGTGCGCCGCGTCGAAGCCCGGCAACGAGCTCACGATGCTGAACACCGGACGGATCCCGAGCACCATGCAGGTGCAGAACAGCGCGTACACGACGATCGCCCAGCGCTCTGCGCTGCGGCGCTTGAGGATCAGGGCCGCAGCCGCGAGCATCAGCGTCGCCGCGCCCGCGTACCAGCCGCGGACCTGCATGAACGCCTCGAGGTCGACCTGCGTCGGCCGGCCCCAGTAGTCGTGCAGGAACAGCGCCCCCACGTACTTCTTTGGCCAGAACCCCGCAGCCGCGTTGATCCGGTGGGACAGGTCGCCGGAGTGCAGCAAGAACTCCAGGAACGGCGCAAGGACCAGTGCGGCGAGGCCGGCGCCGGCAAGCACCGCGGCTGCGTAGCCGAGCGCCGGCCGAACGAGCGATCGGAAATCCGCGCGCTGACGGTGGCGCTCCAGGAGCGCTCGGAACACGAACCACACCGTCGCGGTGAACAGCAGGTGAAAGCTCGACTCGGGATGGCCGCCGAGGAACTGGAGCCCGATCACCGCGGCGAGACCCGAGACCGTCAGTCGTCCTGGACGCCTGACGACCAGCTCGGTCAGCGCCAACGTCCATGGGATGAAGGCGTACACGCTCGAAAGCGGCCACGCGAGCCATACGACGAAGAACGTCCCGAACGCGAACACGACCCCCGATAGCAGCGCGCCGCCGAACCGCATCCCGAGCACGCGCGCGAGCACGAACGCCCCGAACGCGGCCAGGAACAGCTTCATGATCGCCGCAACGGCGAGCGAGTTCCAGAACGGCAGTACGTAAGACGGCACGCTGAATGGCGAGAACACGGCTGACTGGCCGTCGGCGAGCAGCGGTCGCCCGGCCATGATGTATGGGTTCCAGAGCGGAATGCTCGGAAGCTGCGAGCGCGTGTAGCGGAGCATCGGCTGGAACACATTCGAGGCGTCCGCGAGCTCGAAGTTGGTCCCGAGCCCCGGCACGCTCGCGGGCTTGGATGCCTGCCACGGGACCGAGCTGAGCAGGCCATCGGAGCTCGACAGCGTCCGTCCTGGCAACAGCCCCTGGCCCACCATCACGACCGACAGGACCGCGTAGATCAGCGCCGCCGCGAGCGTCGGACGCGCGGCGAACCATCTGAACGCGCGCGTCACGGCGGGCGCCCGCTCACCGCTGCCGGGCGCGACGGCGGCCGACGTCGGGACGCTCTGCACGGGCGGATGGTAACTGCGCTGCGCCGGGGTCAGGTAGCTTACGGGCATATGGAAGGTGGCATTCAGGTCGAGCCAGATGACGAGCGGCTCGCGTCAGAGGACCCGGCCGATGGCGGCGGCGCGGTCATCGCCGGCGGCGATCGGGCGCTCAAGATCCTGGTGCTCGCCGACCGCGACTGGACCCATCCGCAGGGCGGCGGGACGGGCGCGAATGTGTACGAGAACATCATCCGGTGGGCCGACTGGGGGCATCAGGTCACGCTCGTGGTCGGCGAATACCCCGGCTGCATGCCGGTCGAACAGGTGACCCCGAACCTGCGCGTGCACCGCATGGGTGGACGCGGGTCGGTGTTCCCGCGCGCGGCGTGGGCCGTGTTGCGCGGCGGCATCGGCAAGGACGCCGATGTCGTCTTCGAGGTGATCAATGGGATCGTGTTCCTGACCCCGCTGTGGCTGCGCAAGCCCCGCGTGGCACTTGTCAACCACCCGCACCGGGCACTGTTCATCGGGGAGTTCGGTCCACGCCTCGGTCGGGTGCTTGCCGCCGCGCTCGAAGAGGTGCCGTTGCGCCTGCTCTATCGCCGGGTGCCGTTCGTGACGATTTCCGACTCGGCGCGCCAGGAGCTGGTCGAGATCGACGGGATCCCCGCCGCCAACATCACGATCGCGTACTGCGGCGTGGGCTCGGGGCCCTACGGTCCGGGAGAGAAGGCGCCCGAGCCGACGCTGCTGTACGTCGGCCGCCTGAAGGCGTATAAACGCATCGAGGTGCTGCTCGACATGCTGGTCGAGATGCCCGGGGTCACGCTCGACATCGCCGGTCACGGCGACCACGGCGAGACGCTCGACGATGAGGTCTCCCGGCGCGGGCTCGGGAACCGCGTCCGCGTCCACGGCTACGTCGACGAGCAGACGAAGGCGGACCTCTACCGCCAGGCGTGGCTGCACGTGACCGCCTCGATGTCCGAGGGCTGGTCGCTGACGGTGATGGAGGCCGCGCTTTGCGCAACCCCGAGCGCCGCGATCGCCGTCGGCGGTCTGCGCGAGTCGATCGTCGACGGCGAGACGGGCGTGCTGGCCCGTGATCCTGCCGACCTCGGGCGGCGCGTGTCCGCGCTGCTCTCCGATCACGAGCTGCGCGAGCGGCTCGGTCAGGCTGCGCTGAGCCGGGCGCAGACGTTCACGTGGGAACGAACGGCCGCGACGTCGCTGGCCGTAGTGCAGCGGCACGCCGCCGACGTGGCCGGTCAGCGCGGGCGACGTCGCCGCCCGGGCGGGGCGTGAGCGCGACGGAGGCCGGCTCCTCGGCGGCGTCGGGACCGGCGTTCGACGACGTGCTGGCGCTCCTCGACGGCGTGCAGGGGTGGCTGACGGACGCTCAGGCGCGCTGTCTGTGGGACGCGGCGCGTGCGGTGCGCTCAGGAGGGCGGATCGTCGAGGTCGGCTCGTTCCGCGGCCGCTCGACGATCGTGCTGGCCTCCGCCCGTTCGGACGGCGTCGAGCTGGTGGCGATCGACCCGCACGGCGGTGGCGACCGCGGGCCGCAGGAGATCGCGCCCGACGCCGCGGCCGGGAACGAGGACTACGCGGCGTTCGGATCGAACCTCCGCGCCGCCGGCGTGCACGACCGGGTCAACCACGTGAGGGCCTCGTCGCTCGACGCGCTCGGTCGGGTCAAGGGTTCCGTCGACCTCCTGTACATCGACGGCGCTCACCGTTATGCGCCGGCACGGAGCGACATCGAGCGCTGGGGCGCGCGCGTACCGCCCGGCGGCTCAATGCTGATCCACGACTCGTTCAACGCGATCGGCGTGATGCTGGCGCAGCTGCGTGTGTTGGTGTTCTCCCGCCGGTGGCGCTACATCGGGCGGTACGGCTCGCTCGCCGTCTACCGCCGTGCGCAGCTGAGCGCAGCCGAGACGGCCGTCAACGCCTCACGTCAGCTTCTCGGGCTGCCGTTCTTCGTCCGCAACATGCTGATCAAGATCGCGCTTGTCTCGCGCGCCGTTCCGATAGCCCACATGCTGGGCCACGGCGACGAGCCGTGGCCGTACTGAGCCGGCGAGCGGCGCCGCCCGCGCGGGCCACCGGCGGCCGAGCGCGGGGTAGCGGAGGGCCGGCACCAGCCACAGCGCCTCGAACGCGATCGGCAGCGAGATCTTGCTGGTGCCGACCGTGCGGTCGCGGAACACGATCGGGACCTCGGTCACGCGGAAGCCGGCGCGCAGCGCGCGGAAGCAGAGCTCGATGTTGAACACGTAGCCCTGCGAGCGGAGTGTCGTGAGATCCAGGTCCTCGAGCACCTCACGCCGGATGCAGCGGAAGCCGCCGGTCAGGTCACGGGTACCGACGCCGAGGATCGCGCGGGCGTAGAACGAGCCGGCACGGCTCAGCATCCGGCGCAACCACGGCCACTCCGCGACGGCTCCGCCAGGGACGTAGCGCGAGCCGAGTACGAGGTCGCTGTCCCGCGCGGCGGCCAGCAGCTGGCCGAGGTGGGCGGGATCGTGCGAGTAGTCGGCGTCCATGACGATTACGAGCTCGGCGCCACCGGCGAGCGCGCGCTCGTAGCCGGCCAGGTACGCGCGGCCGAGGCCCTGCTTGGCGGGCCGGTGCAGCACCTCGACCGCCGGCAGCTCGTCGGCGAGCGCGTCGGCCAGCGCGCCGGTGCCGTCCGGCGAGGCGTCGTCGACGATCAGGAGGCGATGGTCGTCCGGGACCAGGCGCTCGAGCTGCTCGAGCGCCGCGCGGACGATCCGCTCCACATTGCCCACCTCATTGAAGGTCGGGACGGTCAGCCAAACCTGCGCCACGTGACAACCCTACGGGGTCGTGGCAGTTGTTGCTCCTTAGTCGATCACAGCAATCCGGCTCGCCTGGCCAGCTCGAGGCAGATCGGGGTGGTCTCGGGAACCCTTGCGATCGTGCCGCTGAAGCTCACGAGACGGCGATCGCTCGGGTCCGCGCCCACGGTCTCCGTCGCCAGCCGGTCGTAGGGAACCCTTGCGGTGACCACGGTGCGCGCGCCCGTGAGCTGGACGGACAGAAACCAGCTGCCATCGAGCGGGTCGATCGATACCGTCACGGGCGTCGGGCGACCCGGTACGACTGCGATCGGGGTGCCCGTGGCGACCGTGCGACCGGCGACTTCGACTGAGAACACCAACTTGCCGTCCGAGCTCTGCACGACCACGGTTGTCGTCCGCGCGCCTTCTCGGAGGCTGAGCAGCACCTCGTGTACGGTGACCGACCGCGGGGTCGGGAAACGCACATTCAGCTCGTACAGCCCCGAACGTCCGCTGCGCTCGACCGGCAACCACGTGCCGCCGAAGCTCTCCACATAGAGACCGGCGCACCGACCCAGGATGAACAAGTCGCCAAGTGGGCCGAGCGAGCGCGTTGGAAGCTGTGATCCGGTGTGGATGCCGGTCGGCCTGCGGCCCAGAAAGCGGTCGACGTCGTCCTGTGCTCGCACGAACGCGGCCCTCTGCGGCATGCTTGTCGTGGGCGCGAGCAGGCGCTGCTGGACGATCCCGACGGAGCCGTTGATGATGATTCCGGCCAGGGTCAGGATCGCCATCGCGCCAACCGTGGCGCGCAGCGCGGCTCGCGAACGCATCCGCGAGCTCGCGACCAGCACCTGGAGTCCGGCGCAGGATCCAAGCACGAGGCATGGGAGCGCATCCGCCAGGTAGCGGGTCGCCACCGAGGCGAATGACAGCGTCGCGCCGAACCCCGCCGCCGTAGCCACGAGCACTCCGATCAGCGGGAGAGCGGTTCGGCGGCGCACGAGTCCGGGCAGGCCGGCGAGCAGCAGCAGGCAGAACAACGGCATCGCGGTGAACGCGCTGAGCGATGGCAGCAGCGCGATGAACCGAACCGAGCCCACGACCTTTGGCAGCGAGTCGGGGAGGCCGATGAAAGGGAAGGCGCGCACGACCCCCAGGGCGTCGGGTCGGACGGCCGCGAGCAGCGTCGTGGGAAGGAACTTCGGTCCAAGGAGCGTGCCGTGATTGGCGGCCACAGCCAGGCGCTGCATCGGGTCGACCTGCGTATTGACCTGCGCCGCAAATGGGATCCCGAAGGCGCTACCGAACTTCGCTTCGTTGACGGCCGCGTAGGAGCCGATCGCGAGCACCACCGCGACCGCGAGGAATACGGCCATCCGGCGGCTGTCGGCCGGCCGGGCCGGCCCCAGAGCTGCGAGTTTGCGCGCCATGCGGGCGCCCGGCCCGCTGCCCTCGTGCGAATCGGCGATTGCTCTCGCCACGAGTCCGAGCCCGAGGATGCCGAGCGCGATCACCGGTCCCAGACCAACGGAGACGCGCGTGTTGATCGCGAGGACGGACAGCGCTCCGGCCCACGCGATGCGCCGACGGGTGGGCCGCTCGATCACGAGCAGAACGCCGTCCACGGCTGCAAGCGCGAGCGCCGCCCCCCATAGCTCAGCCTCTTGATACACGACCGGC
>Ga0302325_10030594_pt1 | contig 11099 bp, 12 predicted proteins | sample Palsa_T0_2_FD_201948 | JGI IMG/M metagenome (GOLD analysis project Ga0302325, IMG submission 201948) | Peat permafrost microbial communities from Stordalen Mire near Abisko, Sweden - Palsa_T0_2 | ecosystem: Environmental > Terrestrial > Soil > Palsa > Peat permafrost | place: Sweden: Abisko...
GGCGGAATGTCGCGGCGCTGCATGGCTGCGGCGATTTCATCGCCTATCTTGCCGATATCGCGGCTGTACTCCCGCATGGGGCCGAAGCTTCTGAAGAATTCATCAAGGGCCTGCAATTCCCACGGTGTGAAGGCGTCCCAACGTGTCGCTGTTTGTTCGTCCATTTTGGTTTTCCCGTTTTGTCCTGCTGCCGGTCCACTGTCTCCCCTGCCCTGTCGTCTGTCACTGCCCCGCCCCGTGTTTCTCTTTTCCCACTTCCAAGGATTGCAGCATTTCAGTAGGGGGCGTCAATCTCAAGTGATAGTTGCGCCGCCTTCTTAGGCGGCGCTCCTTATGCTTTTTTCAAATGAGTCTGAGCGAAGCGAAGTCCTTTTTTTCTTCCGCGTAGCGAAGCGGAGCGGCCCGGTGTTTCGGAAAAGTTATCCACAGCCGGACCCGCCTAAAGAAAGATTATATAGGGATTAAAGGAAGATTAGAGGATTTTGGGCTGTTTCGTAACCGATTGAAACTAAACAATTTATAATCGCTAAGGCGATTTTATGGCTGCTCAGAACACGACCTTCGGCTGCTCAGAACACGACCTTCGGCTGCTCAGAACACGACCTTCGGCTGCTCAGAACACGACCCCTTTGAGAGTGTGGAAAACGTTCCGGTATCCGAAAACGCGACCTTCCGGGGAGTTAGAAACGGCCTTTCATGGACTTCAAAAAACCGGGGAGGATGTCGGTTACAGGCACTAACCCGCCCTGCCCTCTTTTGGGCTGGCGTTCACGCTTTTGGGTGGCGGCGCTGGTGAGTATATGACGCGCCTGTGATGCGCTCGGCGGTCGTGTGACGGTGACTACATCGCCGTTCCAACTCGCTTCCCAAGCCAAAGTTTCCTTCAAAATTTGAAACGCTCTTTTGAGGCTGGTTTTGAAATTCTTCATAAGTGCGGTACGACTGCCGCAAAGCAAATGGAGATATTGGACGGAAACGGGGTACGGCGCGGCATGGCTGGAATAGTAGCCATGAAGCCAGAGAACAAGGGCTTGCCCTTTGAGGGCGCGGCGTTCTTCCCATTGAATGGCGGTCCATGCTGCGGGCCGAAAGAGTTTTAGAACATCGTCGGCAAAACTGATTTGGTAAGCGCGGGTCTGGTCATCGCGTCGATACCATGAAATCAAGTGGCCGGTGAATGTGACGGACCCAGACTTTATGACAACCCCCCCGCCCGTAAGCCTGTCTAGGCTTTGATTGAGGTCTTGGTATTCTCTGGCACTGGTCTTGCGGTTCATAGCCCGCCCTATAGCCTTCAAGAATGGGCTGCCACTGAATGAGCATCGGGTTTCTAACGGGTAACGGCGAACGAGGTGAATAGCCTGTAGCCATACGTCAAGGTCAAACTGGTCAAGCTGGGGTCCGGCGTACTCGATAGTTAACCCCTTCTGTGTTGTGATGCTAATACCCTGCGCCCTCTGGTGGGGTGTGGCTGGCTCTCCAAGCATCTGCCGGTTCTCGCTCTGGATAGCGGCAAAAAGGGCAGACCGTAAAAAGCTGTTGGGGCTACCGCGTACCGGTTCGGGCCAGATTTGAAGCTGTACCGGGGGTGACGAAATGGGCCGGTTGGCGCGGTCGGCTTCGACCGCTTGCCGCAAACTTTCTATCTGCGCGTCCAGTTCGCTTTTGGTCATGCTTTCGCCTTCGGGTTCAGGCTATTTGATCGCGTCCGTAGCGTTCAAACAGCAAATTCACGGCTTCAATCATTAAGGCTTGCTGCGTCTTGTCGTGTTCTGCGCCGATGAAGGTTAGCTGTTTTTCGGCGGCTTCGGTGAGATAAACCAGCTTGCCCCGCTTGCCTTCCCGTGACGCTTCACGGCGGCGGGGCTGTGCTTCGGCTACTGTCGGGGTGACTGGCGGGTACTGTTGGGCCGGTGCTGCCGGGGGTGCTGGTTTGGAGAAAATAGCGCTTAAGTCGTTGGTTTTCTTTCGGGTGGCTGGCATTTTGATAAATCTCCTATCAAGGTAGCACGTTGGCGCGGTCGCGTGTTATCACGATAGCTTTAAACCTTCCCGAAGGCAATCAAAAAGGGCCGCGATTTCCTGCGCTGCCTTGCTGTCGGGTTCATACTCATGAACGGCACGGCAACCCGTCAAGGCGTCCTCAAAGGCTGTACGGCGATGAATGACCGGGGGCAATACATTGATGCCCTGCCCTTCGATAACCTCTCTGGCGCGGTCGGCTTTGCCTCCTACAGGGGGGGCCTGACTGATAACCACGGCGGCGGGGGTGCTGGAAAGTTTCGCAATGTCGGCGGTTGACATGAGGGCCTTAAGGTCAAAACGCGCGGGTTTGCAAGGCATTAAAACGAAGTGGGCCAGTTTCGCGGCGGTAGCTGCATCACGGTTTGAATGGGGGGCAGTGTCGATTATCAGAAGCTTTGCGCCGGTTGCTTCCGCTTGCTGTATGGCTTTGGATAAGTCGCGTTCATGCGCCCGGACACAGTGAAGTTTGGGGCTGTGGGGGTCGTTGTCGGCGCGGCCTTGGTTCCAATCGTATGTACTGGCCTGTGGGTCAAGGTCGATCAGGGTAGCGCGTATCTTGCGTGAATTGGCATAGGCGGCAAGGTGTACGGCTATGGTGCTTTTTCCGCTTCCGCCCTTCTGGGCAATGATGGCAAGGATTTTCACTGGATAGCGCCTTTTGTTAGAGTGTTAGCGTGATAGCGTGGTATTGTGTTTGTTCGGTCGCTCGGTTGCTCGGTCATGTGTTATCACGCTAACGGGGTATTAGGCAAGTTGTCAAGCCGCAAGCGTCCGGTAAAGGGTTTTCCGGCTGACCTTGAACAGCGCGGCGACTTTCTGCCGGTCCTCTCCTGCGTCGATCAGCTTCCGGGCGTGTTCGATCTGCTGCGGGTTCATCTTCGGCTTGGGTCCGAATTTCACGCCCCGGCGCTGTGCTGCCTTCACTCCGGCGCGGGTCCGTTCGCTAATCATGCTGCGCTCAAGCTCGGCCAGTACGCCTATCATCTGCCACATGGCGCGGCCTGTCGGCGTGTCGGTGTCGATGTGTTCCGTAAGGGAACGGAATTTAACCCCGCGCTGTTTGAGGTCGTCCAGCATGGTTATCAGGTCGCGCAAGCTGCGGCCTAGCCTGTCGAGTTTCCATACCGTGAGCGTGTCGCCATCCTGCAATGCTTTCAGGCAACGGAGAAGGGCAGGGCGCTTGGTCGTCGCGCCTGATATTCCCGCGTCCTTGAAAATATTTTCCGGTTTGCATCCGGCTTTTTTCAGGGCCGCGAGTTGCAAGGCCGGGTTCTGGTCGTCGGTGCTGACGCGGGCATAGCCGTATTTCATTCGGTGTCCTGCTTTCCGGCTTTATCGAAAGCTTGCGCGGGGGCCGGAATGTCGGCAACGAGCTTGTATTGGTCGGGCCACAAGTTGATTGAATGAACGCTGGTGGTGTTCACGAACGGTACGCGGTAAAGCCTCACGCCCCTGCGCCATTGCTGCGAAAAAGAACGCGCAAGGGCTATTGCATCATCATCGTTTTCGCACTCGATAACTTCACCGCCGCTTTCGTCGCCACCTTCTTCCGGGCGGCGCACACAATTGACCTCGTACACCTGTTTTTCAGAAATATAAATGCCGGTGTCCTCGTCGTTTTCCATGCCCTGATTATGACCTTGACTTATGACCCATGCAAGCAATTGAAAACATGGGGCCGGGGTCGTGGGTCATGACTTACCCTTTTTGGGAATTTTAGATCTGCTGAATTACCCCTTATGGGGATTTCAGATCCTGAAACTTACCCTTTCATGGAACAACCTGACGGGGCCGCATAACGCGACACAACAGGGCAGGGGTATCCAGCATCTTTTTTGGGTCAATAGTCGCGGGTTTCTCGGATTACGGCATCCCGGAATCTGCTCGTATCGAATGCTCCACTGAAAACTCTTTTACACTCGGCCTCTATCGCCGCTCGTTTGGCGGGTGATGGCAGGGCGGCGGCCAGCAATGCCCGTTCCCATGTGTTGATCTGATAATCCCCGCTTATCGTCGGGCGGGTGGCGTGGGCCAGCGCGGCGGCGGATAGCTCCGCGTAATGCTGATTATCCTGCCAAAGCTTACGAATGGCTGTGACCCACGCGTGAACCGAACCATCGCTATCGAGGAGGATTCCGCCCGTCCCAACTGCTTCGGGCAATCCTCCGCGTGTGGACGCAACCACGGGAATGCCGCTCACCTGAGCTTCGGTTACAACTCGCCCATACGCTTCTTCGTACAAACTCGGAACCAGAAGAATTTTGCACTTGCCGTACACCTCGCGCATGTCCTTCTGCAACGGGAGCAATTTTACATTGGGCAGGGTAGATACTTTCTGCATTAGTTCCTGACGCAGTTCGGCTGACAGCGGCCACGCCTCGACAAATGAAAACGGGATGTCCGGACAGAGGCGGGCAATTTCCAGTGCAACGTCACGCCCTTTGAGGGGGATGGGATTTATGAAGGTGACGTTCTCTCTGGTCGTTTCCGTTCTGTAGCTCTCTTTCTCGATAAACGGCGCAATCACTATGGAATTGACGCCGTAGGTGCTGCGGCATCTGTCCGCCGTGAAGTGCGAATTAGCGATACATGGGACGTTACCAAGTGCATCAAAAGGCCCCTCGTCAAAGGCCACGTCATGAAAGTCGATAATGATAGGAATTTGTGTTTGTTTCGCGGCTTCGGCCATGCGGATGGTGTTTCCTGAAACGACGATGATAAGGTCCGGTTTCTCCCTTTTGGAGACATACGCCACTTCGTTCGACGGGAACCAAGAGCGCCAGACCGGATAGCCCATATGGGTATCCCGCGAGAGTGTCCGCAGCAAAAGCCTTCTCTGCATCTTGGCTTTCCATGCGAACAGACCGCCATGCATGAAGCTGCCAAGCACGGCGACTTCGTGCCCTCTGCGCAGCAAGGAGCGGCAAAGCTGGTGCGTGGAAAGCTGAGTTCCTCCATAAACCTGCGGCAAATATTTTTGCCCGGTGATGAATAGCAATTTCATTTTCGGGGATGGTGCTTCGCGCCTCATCGGTGACGGAAACCGGGTATCTGGTAAGGGCTTTTCGTTCTTGTGGAGGAAGATATACCGGGCGGCTCCTCGAACGCTGGAGACCACCTTGTCGCGATGGGAAACGCCGATGTCTGGCAAAAAAGTGTTCTTGCCGGTGATAATTTCTTTCAGTGCTTGCTTGCAGTCCCAGTAGAACGGGCGGCAAAGATTTGGGTCTTTGAAAAGGTATCTGGCGTACAGCGCCCCGTTGCCGGTCATGTAATTGCGAAGGAGCTTTTGGCCCGCGTCATTCGTTTTCCTTCCGTGGTAGTGAAACACCGTCATGTCCGGCACGTACTCAAGCGTTACGTCGGCAAGATAGGCGCGAATGAAATAATCGGTGTCGCCACCGGACCCAATGCGGGCACCGGAACCAAAGCCCTCATCGAAACTTCCGACGCGCTCCACAAGGGCGCGGCGCATTGTCATGTTGCACCCGGCAAGGCTGTGGCCGATATTGTCATGCCTCGCGGAATTGGCGGCGCGGCTCCACTGTTGACGGGTCGGGCTGGTGTTGATCGTCAACGGCAAGTCGGTCGGGTCGCCTAGCTCGATGCGCCCGCCACGCAAGACAAGGCCGGTATCGGCGGCGTCATAGCGTAGCAACTGAGAGATATAGTCCTCGCTCAATCGGCAATCGTCGTCGGTGAACGCAAGCAGGTCACCCCGCGCAGTACGCAACGCACGGTTATGAGCGCAGGACAAACCCGATTTCGGTTCAAACAGCAATTGAACCGGGACGGCGCTCGCGCTCGCCCACGCTTTGATTATGGCTCCGGTGTCGTCTGTCGAGCCGTTGTCAACAACCACAATTTCGGCATCGACGGGCGCGGCATGGGTGATGGCGGCGGCTATGGAGTCCAAGCATCCAGCGATGGCATATGCTCTGTTTTTAGTGGCGACGATGACGGATAGCCTCATTTTTATTTCCCTGTGCAGTTGCTTGAACCGTGGGTGGACGATAACGGGAAGCCGGGGGGCAGGGAAGGGGGCGAGAAATGGACCCGTTGGTATGAAACTCCGGGGGGCCTCATGGGCGTTACGATAGGTGGAGCGTGAAAGAGGGGGTAAGATCGGAAGCGTTCCTCCGTGTGCGCTTTTCCTTGAAGGAGAATTTGCAAAAAATGGGACTGTTGGACTTGTTTCGACGCAAAAAGAACACACCGGTATCGAAGAACATCCCGGCTGAAGCTCCCACGGCTCCAACGGAGCGAAGAACCGAACCCGCCGCACCCATTGTTTCGCCTACCCCAAAGGTTGACGCCGAGGCGGCCAAGCGCGAAGCTGCCGAGCGCGCTTGGCTCGCGTCGGAGCGAGAAAATAGTTTTCGCTCGATGGGTATTTCCGACCCTCGGACCACGAAACCAAAAATCCAACAAACTCAGCCTAAGAGCCAGAATCCGACCCCGAAAAGCGCCGAGCTGACAAAGCGTGAAGAAGACCTAGAACAAATAGCTCAGGTGGCAAAGTTTTTTGGTAAAACGCCGACTACGGCGGACGGTCGGCCCTTTGCACTACAGGCGGACCACTACATCATTTCGATGCTGCCCCCAGAGCTGGACGAGGCTAAGACAAAGGAACTCAGCCGTGCGATCATAGCCGCAAACGGTTATGTCGCCGGTAATGCAACTTGGGAAGTTCGTGTTAACGCGATGGCTCTAGATAATACATTTTCGATGTTTTCTCTGGCGGGTTTCGAGAAGCGCACAGGAAAAAAGGCTGATCCGGGGCGGACACGGATACACGACTTCGGCGGCAACTGGTCGGTGACCGGAACCGATGTAAAGGGTAAGATGTTGGCGGTGTTCTTTGAGAAGTAGGGCAGGGCGCTCTCCCCAGTTTTGTATCGTACGATAGAAAATCTACCGGGCTGAACTTATGCCAGTTCCAGCCGCTTCAACTTTGAGGCTATCCGGTCGCGGCGAACCTGTGCAAGGTCATACTGCGCCTGTTGCACAAGCCACGTTTCCGCGCTGCCGCCGAAAACTTTGGACAGCCTCACGGCCATTTCGGGGGATATGCCGCACTTCTCGTTTACGAGTTCGGAGAGGGTCTTGCGCGTCACGCCAAGGGCTTCGGCTGCTTGCGTTATGGTCAAGCCTAAAGGCTCGATGCACTCGCGTAAAACAAAGCCTCCGGGGTGCGGGGGATTTTTCATCGGCATTGGTTCAAACTCCCTTGTTAGTGGTAATCGACATAATCAACGTCCAGCGCGTCGGCCTCCACGAAGCGGAAGATTACGCGCCAGTTTGCCCGGACGGTCACACCCCAAAAGCCCTTCAAATCGCCCCTGAGCGGATGCAAACGAAAACCCGGCGCGTCCACTTCCGCTACGGCGTGGGCCGCGTCAAGCCGGGCCAGAATATCGCGCAACTTGGTAACGTGTTCCGGCGTCACGCCTCGCGGGTCGTCGTCTTCGTAAAGCCGCTTCAGCCCCTTGTGGCGAATATTCTTTATCATCGCGCAGCGTAACCCCTAGGGTTGCACATGTCAAGGAAAAATTGTATGATCGGCGGGTATGACGGCGAAAATTCTTGCTGCGTGTCTGCTGCTGGCTGTCGCGGCTGCCGGTCAAAATCCCCCCGCAAAAAAACGCCCTTCACTTGATGCGGAGATCACCGCCTTAAATCATGATGCGTTCGGCGTGAATATCGCCGTGAAGCTCACCAACAACAGCGAAGCCCATGTGTTTATCCTGCTGTTCGGGGAGCCTTCCGCCTTCGACGATGCCGGGGGGCATTACAGCATCATCACTGGTGTAACCGGCGCGGCCTATTGTCCGGGGCCGCAAACTAACCCGCCGTCTTTTCGTCTGTGCGTCGGCAAGCCTCGCGTCGATAACCAGTATTTTTTCTCTCTGGATGGCTATACCGAAATCGAGCCGGGACAGGCGGCAATCGTCCACTACATCTTGCGCGGCGGCGGCGCTGGCGGGAACAAATATCAGCTTGCGCAGGAAATCGCCTATCGGGTCGTGCAAGAGGCCGATTTAGGGAAAGCGCCGGACATGAAAAGCCTTCACTTCGGCTCGCTGAGGTTTAACGATGCAACTCCCGGCGAGAACTTCAAGCAACAGGAAATCGTTACTTCAACCATCAAATTTGATGCCGTGAAGTGAAACACGGCGGGGGCTTCAGGGGCTTCGAGAGTTTCAAGGATTTCAGACAGGCGCTTCTTCTTCGGGCTGTGCTGCTTTGTCGTTGGCCCGAAGTCTTTCCATCTCGGTATGGGCCATGTCGGCAACCTTCGCCAATATCAAAGACTCATGACCGCTATAGCTGTCGGAGCTTTGATATTTGCCGTCCTTCTTGTACTTGCGCTCGAAGGTGGCCGAATAAAAAGCGCCCTTCGGTCCTTCGTTCCGCCATATCGCTGCTGAAACGGGATACAGGGTGGTTTTCCAAACTGGTTGTTTTGCATCGGACATGAATTTTTCCTTTCGCGGGGTTGGGGGGTCAATCAAGTATTTCTTCTTCGTCGCCTTCGTCAAGGTCGGGCAAGGGCGCGTCTGGTTTGCTGTCAATGGGCCGCAAGAGGATATTTCCATCAAAGCCGCTAGTGGGCAAACTTTCTAAAATAATCCTCACTCCGCCGTTGCCGTCATCGGCATCGAAAGCATAGCCGGATTCCTGCCAGCGTCCGGCTGCGCGGCGTCCAGCCGGTCGAAATACGCAAAAGGCGCGGTGGGTCCGTGTTGGTACTGCTGTTGCCATGCGGAAGGGTGTTTATCATGGCTTCGGTTTGAAGAAAAGGGCGCGGCGCTGCTGCGGTGGCCGGGGCCGGAAAGATCGCGGAAGGGCGGGCCGGTTCCGGTTGTAATTCTGGCGGTGCCTTAACCATGTGAGCGTATCCCATAGCAGGGGAAGGGCTGGCGGCACGGGCGGAAATCCCCCGCGCTTTTCCCCTTCGCCACTACGGCGCCGGCGTTGCGCCGGCGTCAACGTAAGGACTTCGGCAAGCTGCCGGAATAGCGCCTTGATCGTTGCGGCGAAGCTGGTCCGTTTCTTTGCGGCGGGGGGTTCTGGCCGGGGGGTTGCCGCTTCCCCGGCTGTCAACTGTCCCGTGTGTTTCGCGGTCCCTGCGCTCTTTCGTTCTCCATCGTCCGGCGCTCGGCGCGGTCGAGAACAAGGCGTTGCCGTTCGCGGGTACTGGCGGCTGTTTCGTTCGCTATGGTCATGCGCTCGGCGCGGTCGAGTATGTCTTGCTCGTGCATGCCGGGGCGGGAGATATTTGAAAACCCGCGGCCTCCGCGTTCGGCGGCGCGGTCGTACATCATTTCCTTTGTCGCCTCGATGCTGCGCAACGTGGAAGTGTCAAGGCCGTTCCGCAAGTATCGCTGCATGTCGGCAAACTTGCTGCCGGTCGTGCTCTCATTGAGCCGGTACACGGTGGCGCGGTCGTTAACAGCCACGATTTCGCCTTCCCGGTAAACGGGCGCATAGCTGCCCTTCTCCTGCGCGGCGGCGGCGGCAATCCGGCTTTTCTCGGCGTCCTCTTTCGTCGTGATCGCCAGAGCAATTCCTTTTTCAGCGAGGGCGGCGGCAAAACTCGGGGCGCTGTCGCTGCGTGAGTGGGCCAGCCGGATTTCTCCAGCCGTTCGGCCCAGTGGCGGCGCTGGTGCAGGTGGCGGCGGCTGTGGTTGCTGCTGCCCCGCCCGTGTTTCTCCTTCCGGCTGTGGCTCCACGAAACGGCGCTCTTTTTCTTCCTTCGCTATCGCGGCCTGTTCTAACGCTTCGTGCCATTTGATTTCATCGGCAACGGTGGCGCGGTCGGCTTCCAGCCCTGCAAGTTTTCGGTCTTGATAGCGTTCCTTCGCTTGATCGAGCGTGGGCAGGGCTTCGCGGTCCACGTCGCGCATGAAGGCGTTAATTTCCTTCTGCGTGATGCCGCAACGCCTGGCCAGGCTGTGTTCTTTTCCGGCGTTGTCGAGAATGAGCAAACCGCGCTTGCCGGTTGCCAGTTCAAAACCATGTGCCTCAAGCGCGGCCTTGAATTGCTGGCCGGTTTTGCTCTGTCGGTGAAGCGCCTGAACGTCTGCGGCAAGCTCCTGCACGTCGATCTGGCTTTCCATCCCCCTGAACATCTCCCATGATTTCGGGTTGCGTTCCGGGCGCGGCGCTCCCGGCTCCCTGAAAAGTATTCCGGGGGTGTGCTGCAAGCCCAACTCTTGGGTGATTTCCTGCGAAGCGACGGCGCAAATTTTCCAGTCATGCGCGTCGGGAAACGCTTTCATCTTCTCGGCGTCGATACGGTCCCAGACAACATGCCTGTGTGTGCGGCCTTCCTTTTCATGCTCGTAAACGATGCGGCGCTGGCCTTCGGGGATACCGCGCTGTTTCTCGAAAATTTCATAGGCTCTTTCCCAATCGACCTCCGTTAGCTTCTCGCCAATGGCGGGGCTAAAGCTGGCTATGTACATCGCGTTTTTACACTTGGTTAGGTGGGCGTTGTCCTGAATTTCATGCAACATGTCGGTGAGGTTTTCGGAGAGCAACCCGCGCTTGTCCACCATCTCGGCGCGGTCGTTCTTCTTCGTGTCCGTGAGGTGCTTCGCCCAAAACTTGACGTTGCGCCGGGATGCGCCCTTGATAATCACTGGACGCCTTTCAGCGTTTCCAGAATATGCAGCCAGCAATCCCGCACGGCGCTTGCGGCGTCCTCGATGGCATCAACCGGCACGGCCTCGCCACGGTTCGCCAGTCTCAAAAGCTGCGCAAGGTTGCCGTCAACCTTGCCAGCTTCGCCTTTCAATTGCGAAAGCAACGCCTCGCCCGGTAACGGGCGGCGCGTGGGCCGGGTCTGTGGATGCTCAAAGAGCAGCCATCGGACATATGAGCCGAACGACAAGCCAAGGGCGGCGGCGTCCGTTTCGGCCTTCTGGCGCTCGGCGGCGGTGCTGCGGAATGTGTTCACTATTCCGCGCTCGCGCTTCTCGCTGCCGCTTGCCTTTTTCTTTTTCGGCGCATCACTCATCAAAAATACCTGACCTAAAAATACTGCTCTGCGGGGGTCAAGGGGGCAG
>Ga0302325_10030595_pt1 | contig 11098 bp, 9 predicted proteins | sample Palsa_T0_2_FD_201948 | JGI IMG/M metagenome (GOLD analysis project Ga0302325, IMG submission 201948) | Peat permafrost microbial communities from Stordalen Mire near Abisko, Sweden - Palsa_T0_2 | ecosystem: Environmental > Terrestrial > Soil > Palsa > Peat permafrost | place: Sweden: Abisko...
GTCTGGATCGAGGCCACGAGCCGGGCCTCGGTGCTGTCCGGCTACGCCGCGGCGACGGCCGCCGTGACCGGCCGGGACCAGGCGAGCAGCTGTGAGTCAGTCGCCGCCCAGTTCCTCAGCTGGCTGGGCGAGACCAGCCGTTCGTGGATGGTGGTACTCGATGACCTGGTCGGCCCGGCGAACCTGGATGGTCTGTGGCCGGCCGGCCCGGCCGGCCGGGTGCTGGTGACCTCCGCCGACGCTGCGGCCGTCCCCAGCGGCATGCGGGTCATGCCGGTCGGGCCGTTCAGCCTGCGTGAGGCCATTAACTATCTGAACGGGCGCATGTCGGCCGACCCGGACAAGCGGCACGGCGCGATCGAACTGGCTCAGGACCTGGACTTCGAACCGGTCGCGCTGGCCCAGGCCAGCGCGGTGATCGCCAACTCCCCGCTATCGTGCCGCGAGTACCGGGCCCATTTCGTGCGCAGGCGGGAGCAGCTGGCGGAGTCATCCGGCGCACGGCCGTCGGCAGCCGCGGTGACGTGGACGTTCTCTTTCGGACGGGCGGACCAGCTGGCGGGTGGATCGGCCCAGTTGCTGCTGGCCATGGCCGCGCTGCTGGACGGGCACGGCATACCGCAAACCGTCCTCGTCGCTCCTGCGGCAGGCGATTTCCTCGCGGGCGGCGTCGTCGTCCCGGCCAGCAGCGAGCGCGCCCTCGCGGCACTGGCGGCACTGGAACAGGCGGGCCTGCTGACCGTCGAACCGGTGACGGAACCGCCGACGGTCCGGATCAGCTCAGTGCTGCAGGCGGCGCTGCGGGCCGCGATGCGCGAAGGCATGCCGGATCAGGCGGCGAGTTCGGTCGCGAACGCGCTGCTCCAGGCCTGGCCGGAACGGGAGCTGCCCGGCTGGCCTGCTTCCGGCCTGCGATCCTGCGTAGCGACCCTCCGGCGGATCACCGGAGACCTGCTATGGGACGGCGGCTGCCATCCCCTGCTGATGCGAGCGGGGGACAGTCTGGACCGCGCCCGGCTGACCAAACCCGCGGTAGACCATTGGCGCGACCTGGCCACGACCAGCAGCCGCGTGCTCGGGGGTGGACACCCGGACACGATGCTGGCCGGCCAGCGGCTGGCGGACGCCTACCTTGCGGCCGGGCGCGCGGACGACGCCATTCCGTGGTTCCAGTGGCTACTCGACAGCCTGACCCGCAAGCTCGGGCCGGATCACCGTGACGTGATCGAGGCGCGGTGCCGCCTGGGCCACGCCCTCGTGGCGGCGCTCCAGCTCCCGGCTGCGATTGCCGTACTTGAAAGCGCGGTTCCCCAGTTCGAACAGGCCTGCGGGCCCGGGCATGCCAGCACGCTGGGCGCGCGGGACGAGCTAGCCGCCGCCTACCTGGCTGCGGGCCAGTACTCCGATGCCATCACCCTCTACCGGCGCACGCTGGCCGACCGGGAACGCGCCCAGGGAGCCCGGCACCCGCAGACCATGACTACGCGTCACGGCCTGGCCGACTCCTACCTGGCCGGCGGCCGGGCAAAAGAGGCAGTCGCGGCCTACAAGCGGGTGGTGGCCGACCGGGAACGCGTCCTTGGGCCCGATCACCTGGACACGCTCACTGCGCGGAACGACCTCGGCGCCGCCTACCAGAAGACGGGCAAGACGGCGGCGGCGGAACTGGCCTGCGAGCTGGCCTGGGCCGGGTTGGAGCGGGTGCTCGGCCCACGTCACCCTGATACGCTGCGGAGCCGTGCGAGGCTGGCCCAGGTATACCGTCGGCTGGGGCGCTATGGCGACGCCCGCGTGCTGCTGCGCGACACGGTCGGCCGCCTGGAGCGCGCCTTGCCCGATGGCGATCCGCTGATCACCGAACTGCGCCAGAGCCTGGCCGACATCGGCGAGGAGTAACCCGCGGAGGAAGCCCGGGCCGGCGCCCGGCCGCGGCCGGCCCGAATGTTTCGGCCGGCCCCGGCCGGGGGCATGATCCCGGCTGGCCGTCGGCCCGCGCAAGCGGGTGCACAGAACCCGGCCTACAGGCTGACTCGCCCGCCGCCTGACCTCGGAAGACGCGCCATGCCGCTTCGCCTTCAGCGGTGCTGTGTTTCTTTCCGCTCCAGCGGTACCGTAGGGTTGTACCACTGGAAGGGGTCCTGGGTGGCTATCACGGCGAGCGAGGCGCGTAAGAGGCTGTTTCCATTGATCAAGCAGGTGAACGATGATCGGGTTGCCGTGGAGATCGTCTCCAACCATGGCCGGGCGTATCTGGTTGCCGCTGATGACTATGAGTCGATGGCCGAGACCGACTACCTGCTGCGCTCGCCGGCGAACGCGGCCCGCCTGATGGCTGCGGCCGACGAGGTGCGCCGCGGCCGCACCCTCATTGCTAAGGACATGGCCGAACTCGAGTCCATGGCCGATGACGGCGAGCCGGGATGAGGAACATCGTCTTCCATCCGCAGGGCTGGGAAGACCTGACCTACTGGGCCGTAGCCGATAAGAAGATGCTCCGCCGCCTCGTACAGTTAATCGAGGAGGCCCGGCGGACCCCCTTTGAGGGCACGGGGAAGCCGGAACCGCTGCGCCGCAACCTGTCCGGCTTCTGGTCCCGGCGGATCGATGATGAGCACCGCCTCGTCTACGGCGCGACCGACGATGAGCTGATCATCATCCAGGCCCGGTATCACTACGGCGACTGAGCACGACGGTCCCATAACGTGCTCAGCCGCGCCGCCGCCCGCCGGGACGCCGCCGGGACCAGGCGGCGGCTGCGAGCACTGATCGCGGTAGGTCACCCGGCGGCGAGCCTGGCCCGCGCCTCGGGCATCTCGCCGCGGGTGGGCCGCGGCGGCGGTAGCTGCGAGCTTGTACTTCGCTGGAACTCCCACCAGCTGGGCGATGCCGATCGAGACAGCGGCGGCGAGCAGCCCACCGCAGCGCTGGCCGCGGCCAGGGCGCAGGAAGTGCGGATACCGAGCCGGGATGTGCTTCAGGATGGGCTGAATCGTGTCAAGGGGCAGTCCGCCGGGACATGTCCTTGACACCCTCTCGTAACGATATGGAAACGTTGCGGCGCGTTGTGAACCTGAGCGGTTGACGACGATGATGTTAACGCTCACTCTGCTGTCAGCATGTGGAACAGCTGAGGCGGCGCGCATTCCGGTAGCTGCTCCAATGTGTCAGCGAGGCGGAGGGAGCAGTGGTGGCACCCGAAATCGAGTCACCGCCCCACGCTCCGGTCATGACTGACGTGGCCCGGCTGGCGCAAGTCTCACACCAGACGGTTTCCCGGGTCCTGAACCGGCCGCAGGGCGTACGCCCGGCGACGCGGGAACGTGTGCTGGCCGCCATCGACACCCTCGGCTATCGCCCTAACTCGGCGGCTCGCGCGCTCGTCACGGGACGGTCGCTCACCATCGGCGTCGTCAGCTACGGTGCCACCCTGTACGGGCCCGCCTCAAGCATCGACAGCATCGAGAAGGCAGCGGGCGAGGCTGGCTACTTCGTCTCCATCGCTGCGATCCACGACCTTGGCCGTAGAGCGCTGGGCAAGGCGGTGGACCGGTTGAGGGCACAGGCGGTCGACGGGATCGTGGCGGTGACGCCGTTCCCCCTGTCTCTGCCTGACAACATCCCGGCGGTCATGCTGCACGGCGACCCCGAGGCGGGCATGCCGTCCGTCTGCGTCGACCAGGAGCTCGGCGCGCGTCTCGCCACCGAGCATCTTCTCGGCCTGGGTCACCGGTCGGTCTGGCATGTGGCGGGGCACGCGAAATGGAGCGAGGCCCATCGTCGCATTACTGGCTGGAAGGCTGCCCTGGCGAGCGCTGCAGCCGACGCCCCGCCGCCGCTCCAGGGCGACTGGAGCGCCCAGTCCGGCTACGAGGCGGGCCTTCGGCTGGCCAAGGATCCGGCCGCGACAGCCATCTTCGTGGCCAACGACCACATGGCTCTGGGAGTGCTGCGTGCGATGGACGAGGCGGGCCGCCGGGTGCCCGACGATGTCTGCGTGGTCGGCTTCGACGACATCCCGGAGGCGGGGTTCCTGACGCCGTCGTTGAGCACCGTTCGGCAGGACTTCCCTGCGGTCGGGCGTCGGAGCGTCGCGCTGATACTGGCTCAGATCGACAAGGGTGCCCGCGAACAGGTCATTGTGTCGGTGGCGCCCGAGCTCGTCGTCCGCGAGAGCTCGTCACCGCAGGATTCACGCACCACTCGGCGCGGGTCACGATGACCGCGCCCATCACCTTCGGCTGGTCCGCCGCGGAGTCCGCCTCGAACTCGCACCCGTCATGTGCCGCGGCCCAAAATGTTAGCGTTCACAATCTGCCTTCAGGGTCCGCTCCGAAGCCGGTGCGGTCAGTGCTGACGGCGCCCTCTTTGACCACACTCCGCCGAAGGGGGGCCGGCCGTGGCTGACCCTGCGGAGCACAGCGGTCGGTCCGACCCGGGGCTCGTGGCGGGCAGCGGCGCGGACTACGAGGCTCGCGCTGTCACCAAGAGCTTCGCCGAAGTCACTGTGCTGCGGGAGGCAAGCGTTCGCTTCCGCCCGGGTGAGATCCATGCCCTCGTCGGCGAGAACGGCGCCGGCAAGTCGACCCTGCTCAAGGTCATGGCCGGGGTGTACTCCCTCGACAGCGGGAGCCTGGTACTGGGTGGTGACACCTTGCCGCCGCTTACCCCGCGAGATGCCCAGCGCCGCGGCATCTACCTCGTGCCGCAGGAGCCGCGGCTCATGCGCGACCTGTCCGTGGCCGAGAACCTCTACCTCGGAGCCCTGCCGACTCGGCAGTTCGGCACGGTCGCCTGGCGATCGATGAACGACACGACCGGCGGGCTGATCTCCTCGGTCGGTCTGCGGGTCCACCCGCGCACGCTAGCCGGAGAGCTGTCCCTGGCCCAGCAGCAGCTGCTCGAGTGCGCCCGGGCACTGTCCCACGGGTGCGGGATCATCTTCTTCGACGAGCCGACCTCCCCGTTGACGGCGCACGACGCCGGCAAGCTGTTCTCGCTGATGGACCAGATGCGCTCCCGCGGCCTGACGCTGGGCTTCATCAGCCACCGGCTCGACGAGGTCGAGGAGATCAGCGACCGGATCACCGTTCTTCGCGATGCCGTCGTCGTCGCGCACGAGGAGCGCGGCACGGCGACGCGGGAGAAGCTGGTCAGCGCCATGATCGGCCACCGGCTCACCATCTCCCGCCGGGCCGAGCACACGTCCGCGCCCGGCGCGGTGATGCTGGAGGCCGACAAGGTCTCCGCCCCGCCCGAGGTCAAGGGCATGTCCGTGCAGGTCCGCGCGAGAGAGATCGTCGGTCTGGCCGGGCTCGTCGGCAGCGGGCGTACCGAGTTCGCCGAGACCTTGTTCGGCATCCGTGCGCCCTCGAGCGGCACCGTCCGCGTGGGTGGGCGGGACATTACCGGACGCAGCCCGCGCAGGTGCATCGACTCCGGTCTGATCTACCTCGCCGAGGACCGTGGTCGCACCGGGATATTCGCCGACGTCGACATCGCCCGCAACACCACCTCGGCGATCGTGGGCCGGCTTCCCCGGCGGGCCAAGATCTTCATCCGGCCCGAGCGGGAGCAGGAGCTGGCTCGCGCGGGGGCGCAGCGGATGGACGTGCGCGCCAGCTCCCTCGGCGCGCCGATCAAGACCCTGTCGGGAGGCAACCAGCAGAAGGCACTGCTTGCCCGCTGGGTGCTGGCCGAGCCACGGGTGGCGATATTCGACGAGCCGACCCGCGGTGTCGACATCGGGGCCAAGGAGAGCATCTACGAGATCATCGAGTCGCTGACAGCGAACGGGCTTGCCGCCCTGGTGATCTCCTCGGAGCTGGAGGTGCTCGTCCGCTTGTGCGACCGCGTCTACGCGGTCTACGAGGGACGGATCGCCGGCGAGCTGGCAGGTGCCGACGTCACGCTGGACGCCCTAGGGCAGCTCGTCGTGGGTGCGTCATGACGACGGCGAGGAACGTCCAGACGGCCCTGCCGGCCGAGGAGGACGAGCGCCGCGGCGCGGACATTACCGGGCTGCTGCGACGCCGCGAAGTGCTGGTGGTCGCGGTCATGGTCGTGATCGTCGCCGTCAGCACGGCCGTGCACCCGTACTTCTGGGCGTCGGACAACTTTGGCTACATCCTCGCCGACTCGATGGTGATCGCGCTCCTCGCCCTGGGGGAGACGTTCGTGATGCTGGGGCGCGGCATCGATCTGTCGGTCGGAGCCATCATGGGCCTGTCGGCGATCGTCGTCGGATTCCAGATCCAGAACCACAGCATGACGTTGCTCCCGGCGGTCGTCCTCGGCGGCGTCATCGGCGTCGTCCTCGGGCTGGGCAACGCGCTGCTCGTCGCCGTGGCGCGGCTGCCTCCGATCATCGCCACGCTGGGCACGCTCGGCGTCTACTCGGGCCTGGAGTTCGTCGTCACCAACGGAAACCAGGTCGACACGATCCCGAACTCGATGACCAACCTCGGCAGCAGCCAGGTACTGCCCGGCATCCCGGAGATCTTCGTCTACACCCTGCCGCTCGTGATCATCGCGGCCATCGTCCTTCGGTATACCGTGTTCGGCCGCTCGGTCTACGCCGTCGGCGACGACGCGGAGGCGGCCTACCGGGCCGGCATCGGAGTACAGCGGGTCTTGTTCGCGACCTACCTCATCGCCGGCCTGCTCGCGGGGCTGGCCGGCGTGGTCTACCTGATCTACACCAGCGGCGCTTCGTCGACCACCGGCGTCAATGACAACCTCAGTGCGATCGCGGCCGCTCTGATCGGCGGCACTGCGCTCACCGGTGGCCGTGGCGGGGCGTTCGGCGCGCTCATCGGCAGCGTGTTCCTCACCGTCACTCTCACCGCCATGAGCTTCGCCCACATGCCCGACGTGTGGCAGCCGGCGGGCGTGGGCGTGCTGGTCCTGCTGGCGGTTCTTTCCGACCGCCGCGCCAGGGACGCCTCTGTCGCGCGGCGCTCGAAGCGGCGGAGGTGGCGACGATGACGACGCTGGCCCTGCCGCAGCGCTGGCGCGTGCCCGGGTGGGGCGTGTGCCTGGTGGTCGCGCTGGTCGCGGAGCTTGTCTACTTCACTCTTACCACCAGGCACTTCGCGGACGGCGGCAGCGGGATGCTCGCCCTGACCGAGCAGTTCGTGCCGACGGGCGTCGTCGCACTGGGCCTGGCGATGGTGATCCTCACCGGCAACATCGACCTGTCGGCGGGAGCCAACGCCAGCCTCGCGTCAGTTATCGCCGGAACTGCACTCGAGCACGGCTACGGCACATGGGTCGCTGTGCTGGTGGCCATCGCCGTGGGCACCGCGGCGGGCCTGTTCAATGGCCTGGTCGTGGCAGTCCTCGGGATCGACTCCCTACTGGTGACGCTCGCCACGCAGTTCATCGTCACCAGCATCGCGACGTCGGTCGCCGGCTACGCGCCGCCGTACGGGTTCGCCGGCTCGTTCCTGAGGCTGGGGCAGGGGACCGTCGCCGACGTCCCGGTGGCCTTGCTGATCTTCCTGCTCCTCGCCCTCGCCACGATCGGCGTCGTCAACTACACCACGCTCGGCCGGTCGATGGTTCTCATCGGCTATAGCCGGCGGGCCGCGGACTACACCGGCATCACCAGCCGTCGCGCCCTGTGCGCGGTATTCACCCTCAGCGGCGCTCTGGCCGGCGTTGGCGGCGTGCTGCTGGCGGCCTACTACGACTCGGCGCAGCCGGAGAACGGCGCCATTCTTCTGCTGCCAGCCATCACCGCGGTGGTCCTGGGCGGAGTAGACATCTTCGGCGGCCGAGGCCGGATAGGGGAGGTGGTCATCGCCGTTTTGCTGCTGGGATTCCTGAGCCAGGGAATGTTGATCGAGGGCCGGAGTTCGCTGGCCGTAACGATGGTCACGGGCCTGGTGCTCATCGGTGCCCTGGTGCTCAAGGTCTTGTTCGAGCGGAACTTCCGCGCGTCGTGGGCCGCGAGGATGCGCCAGCTCCGGGCCCCGCTGTCGCACCTGGGGCGGCCTGGTTAGCGCCGCGTGCGGGTCGGGCCGCACCCGTTGAAATTCCGATCGGGCGAGCGCACCCGATGGAAAGGAAGTATTTATGCCATGAGTAGTACAACTACGGCCCGAATTAGCTGCAAAACCCACAAGATGTAAACCCTCAAGGAGGATTAAATGCACCGGATCAAGAGAACGGCGAGCACGCGGTCGATGCGTGCCGGACTTCTTCTGGCCCTCGCCGCCATCGTGCTCGCTGCGTGCTCGTCGAGCAGCTCCGGGGGCAGCTCGGCCCCGCCCTCGAAGTCGGCGTCGCCGAAGTCGCTCGCGAGCAAGCACATCACCCTCGCCATCGTGCCGAAGCTACTCGGGCTGTCCGTGTTCGAGGCGAACGTGCAGGGCGCCAAGCAGGTGGCCGCCAGTCTCAACGAGACTATCGACTACACCGCCTCGGTGGACGCCAGCGGACCCGACCAGGCCGCGGTGATCATGGGTCTGGTCAACAGCAACAACCCGCCGAACGTCATCGCCTACTCGGCCAACGACCCGACCTCCGAAGTGCCGGCCCTGCTGGCGGCGAAGAAGGCCGGCATCAAGGTCATCGGCTTCGACTCCGACGTCACGCCGAACGGCCGCTCCTACTTCATCCAGGACACCGCGTATCCGGCGATGGGCCAGGCCCTGATCAACGCGGTGGTGGCCAAGTTCGGCAAGGTCGGCACCATCGGGATCCTGTCGTCCACCAAGGACGCCACGATCCAGAACGCGTGGATCGGCGCCATGCGGACCTACATCAAGTCGGCCTACCCGAAGCTGAAGATCGGCCCGATCGGCTACGGCCAGTCCAACCAGGCCACCTCGCAGTCCCAGGCGACCAACCTGATCGAGTCGAACCCGCACCTGCTGGCGCTCATCCCGATCGACGGCGCGGCCGTGCCCGGCGCGCTCGCGGCGATCCAGGCGCTCGGCAAGGCCGGGAAGATCGGCGTCTTCGGAATCGGCGACCCGAACCCGAACAGGAAGTACTTCGCGAACGGATCCCTCACCGGCCTGTTCCTGTGGAACGAGGTCCAGCAGGGTGAGCTGATCGCCTACGTCGCCCGGGACACGTATGACGGCACCATGCCCGCGGCTGGCGGCAGCTTCACCGCAGGCAACCTCGGCACGTTCACCGTGACCAACAGCCCGGCGCCGGGGACGATCATCTTCTCCAAGCCGCTGGAGTTCACGAAGGCGAACTACCTGAAGTACAACTTCTAGCAGCCGAAGCCGGTTCTCGGAGCCGGAGCCGGGCTCGCGGCAGCTCATGATGGTGCCGCCGCGAGCCCGGCGATGGCTCTGCCGTCGTCAGTCCGTCACGTCGTCGTCCGGCAAGGTGAAGATCAGCTGGCCGTCGGCGGCGTGGTAGTCGAACGCGCCGCCCGGCCATATAACTTAGTTGACTGTGCAACTAATTGGGACTGGTGGATATTCCGGCCGCTCATGAGGCAGCCGGTCGCCGCTCATAAGAGTCGCCGCTCGTAGGATGAGCGGCACGCGTATCGTTACGGCAATCGGCAAACGGCAGTGACAGACCACCGGAAACGGCATCGAAGACTCGGGAGTGTCACTAGTGGCTACGTATCAGATGGTCTACGGAGACGACGAGCAGGTCGTGAAGGAGACGTACGAGAACATCGACGCCGTGGAGCGAGAGGACGGCTGGGTAGTGCTCTTCCGCGGCTCTGATGCGATCCTGCGCGTGCAGGAGATCCACGTGCAGTCCCTGGAGCTGCTTGATCCTTAGACACCCCGGACGGCGTGCGGCTTGCGTTCGGTCGCCGGTCGCGAGGCATCCGGAGAACGAGGAATCTGCATGATCGAGGTTCGCGACCTGACCAAGCGCTACGGCGACAAGACAGCTGTCGATCATTTGTCCTTCACCGTGGAGCCGGGCAGGGTGACGGGGTTCCTGGGGCCGAACGGGGCTGGCAAGTCCACCACCATGCGGCTCGTGCTAGGCCTCGACCGGCCGCAGAGCGGCACCGCCACGATCAACGGCCGGCCTTACCGTGACCTGGCCAAGCCGCTGCGGACGGTGGGCGCGCTGCTGGAGGCCAAGTCCGTGCACGGCAGCCGCAGCGCCCGTAACCACCTGCTGTTCCTCGCGCAGACCCAGGGACTGCCGAGCACTCGCGTCGGCGAGGTGCTTGACCTGGTAGGACTGCGTGAGGTGGCGGGTAAGCGGCCGCGCGGCTTCTCGTTAGGCATGAGCCAGCGGCTCGGCATCGCGGCCGCGATGCTGGGCGACCCGCAGGTGCTGCTGCTCGACGAGCCCGTCAACGGACTAGATCCGGAGGGCGTCCTTTGGATCAGAAACCTGATGAAGCACCTCGCGTCAGAGGGCAAGACCGTATTCGTCTCCAGCCACCTGATGAACGAGATGGCCGTCACGGCAGACCATCTGATCGTGATCGGGCGCGGCAGGCTGATCGCCGAGTCCAGCACCCAGGAGTTCATCGCGCGCAGCTCCGACAAGTCGGTGCTCGTCCGCACGCCGGATGCGGCCAGGCTGACCGACCTGATCATCGCGGCAGGGGGTAAGGTCACCGACGACGACGAGCCCGACCCAGGTGAGCCAGCCGGCTCCGACGGGGCGAAAGCACTAGCCGTCACCGGCCTCCCGGCGCCCCGGATCGGCGAGCTCGCGGCGTCGGCCGGCGTCGTGCTGCACGCGCTTGTCCCGCGCGCCTCGCTGGAGGAGGCGTTCCTGGAAATGACGTCCGGCAGCCTGGAGTTCGGGACTCATGACCACGGCGGTCAGCCCGGCGGCCATCAGCCCGCTGACGAGCCCGGCCGCCAGCAGCCCGCAGGCCAGCAGCCCGTCGACGAGCCCGGCCAGGTGTCCGCGGCTGAGCGGAGCGCCCGATGACATCCGTCGCGCCCGTCGCGCCCGCTCCCGGACCGGCCTCGCCGGCGGCCGACCGGCCAGCCGCCGGCTTCGCCCGCCTGCTGCTCAGTGAGTGGACGAAGATCCGTTCCGTGCGCTCCACGATCTGGTCCCTGATCGTGCTCGTGGTGGTGAGCCTGGGCTTCACCGCACTGCTCGCGGCCCTGACCGCGGCCAACTGGAACGGCCCGCAGGC
>Ga0302325_10030596_pt1 | contig 11098 bp, 5 predicted proteins | sample Palsa_T0_2_FD_201948 | JGI IMG/M metagenome (GOLD analysis project Ga0302325, IMG submission 201948) | Peat permafrost microbial communities from Stordalen Mire near Abisko, Sweden - Palsa_T0_2 | ecosystem: Environmental > Terrestrial > Soil > Palsa > Peat permafrost | place: Sweden: Abisko...
GCCATGCCGCCGCTGAGGTCGATGAGGCCGTTGTTGACGACGGGGCCGTAGAACTCCAGCACGCTCCCATTGCTCGCGCGGAGGGTGCCGTTGTTGATGACAATCCCGGTGAACGTGAGCGAGCCGCCGCAGTTGGCCAGCACCGTGGCGTCGGGATCAACGATGACAGAACCGTCAATCGTGCCGCAACCGGTCACAAACGAGTTGGTGTCGACCATCAGCCCGTCCGCGAATGAGTGGAAGCCGCCAGCCAGATGGAATGTGGCCACATCGGTGCCGTCGCCAATCACGAATTCATTGCCATTCGTCACGAAGGTGCCCCCGCTGGTCAGCAGGCCACTCGCGAACGAGAAGGTACTGGCCCCATCGACGTCGGAGAACACAAGTTGATCCGCCGTCACTGTCCCACCGCTAATCGATAGCGCGCCTTCCGACACCTGCAGTACGCCAGTCCCCAGTCCGTTGGTCGCGCACAACGTGCCGCCGGAGATGTTGACGGAGGGATTGAAGTAATCGTCACCACTAAACACGCTGGCCGCAAAGACCGCACCGCCGTCGGCGATGATCCAGTTTGCAGCCTGGCTGTTCATGCCCAAGTCATTTTCGATGCGCCAGACTGAACCGGTTCCCGTAACCAGCACCTCCACGCGACCGCCAAGATCACCGCTGCCACTGTACACGGCGGCGCCGTCGTCGATGGTCAAATCAGTAAAAAAAACGAAGAGACCATTTTCGATCTGCCAGACTGCGCCCGCCCCCGTGACCCGGACAGACACCTCCCCGTCCTCCCCACCCTCGAAGTCACCACTCCCACCGTACACCGCGCCGCCATCGGAAATGGTCAGGGAGGCATTGGCGGCTTGGAAGTCCAGACCATTTTCGATCCGCCAGACCGAGCCTGATCCCGTGACTACTACTGTTTGGGATTTTAGAAACTCACCCATCACTTCGCCGCTTTCACTGTACACCGCCCCGCCGTTCGAGATGGTCATAGAATCTTGAAATTGCTCGAATGCGCCCCCCGCGACGAGGAGTTCGCCGCTATTACTCCAGACCGAGCCGGTACCTGTAACCAATACAAACGCCGCGACATCTCCGCCTGCACTGTATACCGCGCCGCCGTCGGCGACGGTAAGCGCGTTCCCCTCACTACCGTACGTGGGGTCTATATTGAGGTTGCCGCTATTACTCCACACCGAGCCGTTGCCGGTGACGACCGCCGAACAGAGATCGGCCACCTCACCGCTTCCACTGTATACGGTGGCACCATTGGAGATCGTCAGTGCATTCCCGGTGTCGCCTGGCAGGTAACCGGCGTGTACGAGACCTATCGACAACCCGTTGCTGTTGCTCCATACCGAGCCGCCTCCTGTGACCAGCGCAGCGTTCCCCCCAGCGACGTCCTCGGAATTGCTTTCGCACCCAATGCAGCCATTGTTGTCGTAGACTGTACCCCCGCTGGTGATGATTAGGGTGTTGCCCGATCCATTATAGCCAACAGTGAGATTGCCGCTGTTGCTCCAGACCGAGCTAGGTCCGTCAACCAAGACCTCGTTGTTGGGACCGGTGTAGCCCACGAAGCTGTTACTAACGACCACCGCGCCACCGTCGGCAATCCAGAGGAAGTTATTTCCGCCAGAATTGCCGATGTAGAGACTCCCGCTGTTGCTCCAGACCGAGCCGGAGCCGATGGCTGCCGCAACATTGTTGCTGCCACTGGCCTCGTAGCCCAGGTACCCAGTTCCATCCGCCAGCATGCCGCCATTTTGGACGAATAACACATCGGCAAAGGTATTGGAGCCGACGATATAGTTTCCTGACCAGTTGCTGGTCGTACCGCTAATGATGGTGTCTTGGAAGTTGTCTGTGTATTGCGCGCGGGCTGCGGGCGCGATGGATAGACCCAAGACTACGACGAGGATCCCGATGACTGCGCTGCTGGCACGACATTTCACTCGGTTTCTCCAAGCACCAGTAAAACACAGGGCTGCCTGGAATAGTTTCATGCTCATGGCAAGCGCCGGCCGGGCATTACTCTCGCTTGCGGTTGAGAAGCGGGCAGAGGAGGAGGGCAATGAGGCCGAGGGCCAGCAGCGCCCACGTGGACGGCTCGGGAATGGTGTCGAAGGCCATGCCGGTGGGCGGCTCACTCGAAGAGTAAAATATGCTTGCGCTTGCCCCAGACGGGTCGATCTCCGCGATGAGAGAAACATTCGGGAATTCCGAAGAGGTGGTACCTACCCCATCGGCCACATATAGATTCCCTGCGCTGTCGAAGGCCGTGAGAAAAGGCAGGTACACGTACGAGTTGGTCTTAGCAAAGGTACCCAAGTCTGCGCCGGTTGAGCGAAATTTCTCAATAGAACTGCCGACAATACTGCTCACATAGAGATTCCCATCCCGGTCAAAGGCCAGACCGGCCGGAGCATTCAGCATCGAGCTGGCAAAGACAGTGCCTACCCCCGACGAGTTGAACTTCTCGACCGTGTCGCTGCTCTCATTCGCCACGTAGAGGTTGCCCGAGCTGTCGAAGGTCAGACTTAACGGCAGATCTAATCCAGAACTGGCAAAGAGCGTACCTTCGCCCGATGAGTTGAACTCTTCAATGGTGTTATCGCCCCGATTGGACACGTACAGGTTGCCGGCGCTGTCGAACGCCAGTCCCCACGGGTAGTTTAGTCCCGTACTGGCAAAGACGGTGCCTGTCCCCGACGAGTTGAACTCTTCAATGGTGTTCCCGACGGCTGCGTAGAGATTGCCACTGTTATCAAAGGCCAATCCCGTCAGTCCATTCAGTCCCGAGGCAAAGACCGTGCCCGTTCCTGACGAATTGAACTCTTCGATGGTGCCGCTGCCCCCATAGGCGACAAACAGGTCGTCGGCGCGGCTGGTTGAACCGTTTGAGAAAGTAAATACCAAAAGAAGTGCACCAAAAACGGCGAGCAGTTTCGCCTTCATAACGGGCTTTCCTTTCGACTGTTCAACGGGCATAGTAACAGACAGGCGGTCGCAAGGCCATAGAATTCTGGCTATCCAAGGCATCGAGGCGACGGCAGCCAGAACGACCGCCCTATAAATTGGCACGACAGCAAGCGGGGCGCTCGCCCTACAAGTATTGACTGAGAGGGGAGAATCCATCTACGTTCCTTGTTTGAAGAACCTAGCCCCTGCGGGGGTGTTCGTTGGATACGCGGTGCTGGACAGGTTCGGGTCATAGGGTGGCCATGGACAATGTGCGCACTCGTTCGTGTACCAAGCCGGTTCCGCCGGGTACGCGAGGCTATTCGTGATGGTCTGCGCGGCGACGGCACCCCATTCGATGGCGTTGTTCACAGCATCCCAGTTCCCGCCACGGAAGAGCGTGTTAGTGACTCGTGGGTCAATGATACGTACATCATACCATGCGCCGTTATTCGTAACTGTACTATAACACCAAATATCATTACCGCTCGTTCCTTCGTAGTCCATGCCCCAGCTCATCGAGCCGTACACGTTGCCAACGGCGCTGAAGTAATAGATGTGAGCCATTATCCTCTCGACCCATCCATCGTTGGTGCCTTCTGGGCCAGTGAGCCGGTTACGGAATGTCGTGTTGTAGCTGCTGTTGCCATAGAGACAATCGAACGTCTGGGACCTCACGTAGTTTCCTTCGACCAGATTGAAACTACTGTGGCCGACGTGCGGGAAGAAGTTCCAGGTAGGATTGCCAACGTCATCGTCGGTATAAGGCGGGTTTGGATACTGATTCTGGGTTATGTCATTCGTGAAATAGTTGTAAGCAAACACGGCCCCGCTCACGCCCGCAAAGTTGACCGCGTTGTAGTAATTCGAGAAAATGTTGTCCTCGAACCTCAAGTCACTAGAACTGATAGGCTCAAAACCGTAGAGACCCGAACTGGGCGGGATCGCGAAGTCGGTAAACGTGCAATGTCGATACTCACAATTCTTTGCGAACAGGGTGTCAGCCTCACATAGAGTTGGTTTATGAAAGGTGCAATTCCTGACCCAGCACCCGTAGGCCCCGACGATATCAACACATGCATCTTGGTCGAAGTTCGCGTTGATATCCATGTCCTCGATACTGGAATACATCACGTTCGAATTTACGTTCCAGAACGCCTGTGGGGTCTGGTTAGAACTCCAAAATGGTGAGTAGAGGCCCGGCGTGAACGTAACATTGTTTCCGTTAATCGCGGTGACGAGGACGTATTGTTGCAACACGCGGTTACCTGAACCACGATTCGCCCACGCTGAAGCCCCACCATCTTCTGGATACCGGCAGCCGCAGGAATAAACATTGTTCGTTGCGGTTCCTAGCACGAAAGTATTGGAGGTATCCGCTAATTGATCGACGCCGAGAATCTGGCCGACTGCCAGACCGGCGGTGTTTGTCATGGTGATACTCGTCGAACCCTGGTATGCGCCAGCCGTGATGTTCACCGAGTTCGTAACCACATAGCCAGGCAGACAAAGAAGTTGCGCGCATACAACGCCATTTCTATACGGCTCACAATTATTAGAACATCCATAATATGCACCGCTGCCAAAGAAGCTAATCTCAATGACCGCATCTGCATTGTTAATTGGGGTTATGTAGTTGATGTAGGTATTGGTCGAGCCACGCAATGTGACGTAACTTTTCTGCATCATCAATTCAGTATTGAAGGTGAACGTCCCAGAGCCGAGCTGCACTACCTCATTGCTGGGGCAGTTCAAGACCGCGTTGGATATTACACTCTCCGATGCACCCGCTGCGATGTTCGTGTAGATCATTGTGCGGAATGGAATGCCACCCGGCACGCCCGCCTGCGTCCAGTCGATGAGGCGGTTGGTGGGGATGACGGCGGTCGCGGCGACAGTGACGGTGGCGTAGTTAGTAGCTACGCAGACGGGCGAATCGGAGACGATTACCTGGATCGTCACGGCGTTCGTGCCGGTCGGCATCCATGTGATATTCGTTGTATCTTGGCCCGAGATGATCGTCCCATTCGTGATCGACCAGGTGTAGGTAGCGGGGAGATACTTGAACAGGGTGCCAATGGTTACACCGTATAGGTAGCCATCGAAGGTGCTCAAGGAAAACGTGGGGACCTGCCCGCCCCAGTTGGGCCAATTGCCATCTCCATTTCCGGTGAACTGATAGAGGTTGGCAAAGTTCGTAAGGACTCCCGGCGGACTCAACCGGTATATCGTGCCGTTGGTGTACGCGCCCCCATAAGTGGTAGTCCCGTAGAGGTTGCCATCGTAACTCTGCGTCAGGCCGGTGGATGGATTTGAGTCTTCTGGATGACCGCTGAAACTATGCAGTGTTGCGTAATTCATGCCATTTGTATCCACTTGGAAGACGGTCCCGTCGCCGTTGGCGCCTCCGAAATAGGTCGTCCCGTAGATAAAATTGGTTATCTGAATCACTGAGGCGTCGGGAATGGAACCATCCACTCCGGCTCCGGTGAATGAATGGAGTATCGTGAACGACGTACCGTTCGTGCTGATCTTAAAAACATTCCCAACCCCATTTGTGCCTCCATATATCGTCGTTCCGTAGAGAAAGCCGTCAGAACCCATGCAGAGGCCATTGGGAAGAGCACCATCAGAAGTCACATTAAATCGGTGCAATACGCTATACCCGTTGGTCGAGGTACCACTGACCTTGAACACCGTGCCGTAGCCCTCCACGCAGCATCCCCAAACGTCTGAGCACCCGTTTGAGCCACCCGCCGAGGTCGCGCCGTAAAAATTGTTGCTGTCCGATCCAAGTCCCTGCACAAGCCCAGCGACTGGGATTGCCCCATCATTATTGCTAGATACACCCGTGAACACATGCAGTGTCGTCAGGTTTGTTACGCTGCCCTGCGGCGTTAGTTTGTACACCGTGCCGTACCCATAGTATGGACCAGAGTCGAAACACGATTCCCAATTGTATGTGAGGCCACCCCAAGCGTTGACTCCATAGAGGCTCTGGTCGCTTCCTCTGCCCTTCACCGGCAGCGATGCTGTCGATGTCGTGGTTGCTGTTGTGTACCCGTTGGTAATATCGCTCGTGGCATTAAACAGCCATACCGTTGTGAATGTGCCTTGCGGGGTGATTCGGAAAATTCTGTCGTCGTATTCGTCACCGCTCCTGCCGTAGAAATTGCTGTCACTGCCCTGAGTTATGCCCACAATCGCGCCGTCGCCGTAGCTGTCCACCGTGACAAATGGACTCGGCACCGATGCCGTGTTGGTGGAGCCGGCAAGCACCGCCAATGGAGTCCAGATGGTGGCATCGAGTGAACACACCATAACCTGTGCGGATCCGCTGAGGCTAATTACGGTGGAATCCGTGGCCAGCAAGGACATGGTTAGCGTCGCCACTCCCACATCCCCGGCGGTCCAGGTGACATTGGGCGTGCCGTCGCCGTCGGTGATGGTCCCATTCGCAATCGACCAGGAGTAACTGGCTCCGGCCCCGAGGTCGGTCACGGACGCGGCGTTGCCCGTCGATCCTACCAGCACCACCGAGGGCACCGAGATCGCGGTCGTCGCCAGCGGGTCTGTTCCGTTCTCAAATTCCATGTAATTGGATACACCGTTGCCGTTCGGGTCGCAGGTCGCACAGGACTGGCTGTTGGTCGTGGTGCTGCTGCCGAAGTAGTACTGTCGCCAGCCGTCGGAGATGCCGTCCCCGATGGAGAACGTCAGCCACGGATCGCTCTGGTACACGATGACCTGTCCTTGCGGCAGCAGCGTCAGGGCTTTTGTACTGAGGTCCCAGTTCGTTTCCAGGCCGTAGAATCCGGAGGCAACGCTAATTACGTCCCCGCTGGACGCCGTCGAGATCGCGCTGCCGATGCTGAGCATCGGGCCGCTGGTGGTGCTCAGGACGATGTTGGTCAGTCCGCTGTAGGCATCGCTGCCCGCGCCGGCATCCACGTAGTAGGTCGTGGCGTGGGAGGGAAGGGCGAAGGAGAAGAGGAGAACGGCAAGAAGTCGCCAAGCGACGGCGCGGAACAACCGGCGGTTACAGACCGCCGCTACAGCAGAAGTCCGAGAAGTTTTCACACTCGTTATGGCGACACGGCCAGCGAAGTCGCTCCTGTGGATTGTTCAAATTGACTATATTGCTGCAGCACCCGGTCGCGGTCCGCCGTCGCCCGAATCTGCGCGTAGGAGGACGTGGTCAAACTCAAGGAGTTGAGCGGGGTATTGGTAGCCGACGTGACGATTTGCCAACTGCCGTTGGTGTACACACCGGCCCGGCGGAACACATCCACCTGCTGCGCGGTGATGGCATTGAGCTGCGTCCGGGTGGGCGCGGGGACGGCGGAGGAATTCCAATCGCCGCTCCACACGTTGTTTGCCTGGAGCGTGAAGATGCCGTGCTCCGTTCCCGGCGCGGGACTGGATGAATATGCGGCATAATAATACTGCAAGCGCTGGAAATCTGTCGGTGCTGGCAACTGGTAGGGATAGGCATTGGTCACGCTGCTGCCCGACCCCGTGAGGTTCGTCTGAGCCATGCATGGCCGGGATAACAGCAAGGCGGCGAGGGCGGGTGAGAGTAAGGCGGTCGCGCGGAAGCGCGACCCTCCGAGGAAAGGATTGATTTTCATATTGTGCCTCACCTCCCACCCACCCAAGCGGGCGTCGGGCTTCCCGCGAGCGTGGCGGTGTGGTTTCCTGTCGAGTCCCCGGCGGTAGCGCCGCTGCCTTCGCTAAATGTCCACAGGGCGATTGTGTCTGAGTCGGCTGTCGGGTGATGTACCGGGGTGAATGACCCCGTGTACCGAACAACGCTTGATATCTGCACCTCGTCCAGGATGCCGTAGTAATTGTATGCCCAGCCGCCCGGCAAAACGCCAAGATTCAGTTGCGAGGTGGCTGTCAAACCAGACCCGTCAGTCGCCGTCGGCGATCCATCTTGCTGGCCATCCACATACAAGACGATATTCGAGCCATCGTAGGTCGCGGCCACGTGGTGCCAACCCCCGGTGTTGATAATGGCGCTGCCATTCACCCCAAAATCGGTGGCGTCCTGCAAGATCCCACTGAAGCGGAAGTGTCCATCACTTCCGAACTCTGCCATCCAGCCCGCCGTGTCGCCCCCGAATTCTTCTGTGGATGCCAGGGCGCCCCAGTCACCATTCGGTTGGCCTTGACTGCTATTCACCCAGGCCTCGAACGTGAATTTGGCCGGAGCCCATTGGGAACTCTGGTCAACTGTGAGGTAGTTTCCGCCGTTAAACTCCAGTGCATAACAATCAGAACATTGCGCACCGTAGTTGATACCCTCTGCTTGAACCAGCCAACTGGTGCCGTTGTCCAGAATCTCATATACGCTGATGGAATTTGAGGAAACATTACCGCCTATGACTATGCCGTCTGGCCACAGAACGCCTGCGGGCCAACTGTTGGTCCAACCGCCTGTGCTGTTCTCAGTGATCTGCAGGTAGGCCATGCGTCCCGCGACATGGTTTGTGAACGCCCACGAAATGTTATTCGTCAGGGTGACGCGGTAGAGGAGGGCCGTTTGGGAAAAATCGAGCACCGTACTGGTGAGGTCGATGGCCCCGACGGCCGAAGTGCTCGGCCAATTCGTTTGCATCACCCCTCCGAGCGTAATGGATTGCGCACTCAGATTGGTCGCGGTAGCCAGGTCGCCATTTACCGTAAGAGTGCCAGCCAAGACGTGCGTTGCCAGAAACGACACAGCAACCATTAGAATGACAGTGAGCTTTTTCATTACGATCTCTCCATTCTTGATCTGGCTCGCGGGGTTGTCCCCATGCCCACTCGCGGCACAAGCACAAAAATCCCCGCCTAACTCGACTGTTTTCGACTCACCCAAAACGAGAGGTATTGCTCCTATACCAAAATCGGCAGGATCGTGTCTATCAGGGTTTCCCTGATTTTGTTGTAGGGTTTTCCCTTACAGGCTAGACGGTAGTTTTGAGCACCAAGAACCGAGATCCGGGTGTTGCCGGAGGGCAGACACGGTCGCCGGGTTGAACAGGCGTCTCGCCTGTTGACACCGAGCAGGCTGACAGGCGGGACGCCTGTCCAACAAGCTATGGTAGCCGGATTCGACCACTCCAAGGGGCCGAATGACCTTGCCTTTTGGACTGGCGGTGTCCAAAATTATCTGACCCTTTTTGCTCGTGATGAATGCGCCTTTCAATCTCATGAATCAGTATCGTCGTGGGGATATAGCTGCTTCCCGGTTGCGGAAAGACCTCCTCGGGAGGTGGTTCGTTTGTGTTTTCCTCCTGTCCGCCCTCTTGATCCCGGAAATCCTAGCGATGTCCGATGGTTTCCAAATGCCGAAGGTCAAGGAGCCGTCATTCTCCAAATCTGTCATCAATCTTGCCGACTTCGGCGGGTCGGGTGATGGAAAGACACTCAACACTGAAATCATCGACCACGCCATCGCGTCCCTCGTGAAGACCGGTGGCGGCAAACTGGTGATCCCGCCGGGGATTTGGTTGACTGGCCCGGTGCGCCTCCAAAGCAACATCGAATTGCACCTTGAGGCAGGCGCGCTCCTTCAGTTTACGTCCGACTACAAACAATATCCCCTCATGGTGCTCAACATAAAGGGCGAGAAAGATGTACAGTCGGCGTCCCCCATCTTCGGGGAAGACCTGGAGAATGTGGCCATCACCGGCCGCGGCGTGATCGACGGCGCCGGCGAAGCCTGGAGACCGGTCAAGAAATTCAAACTGACAGAAGCGGAATGGAAGGCCCTGCCGGCTTCGGGATTCGTCGATCAAAGCGGCAGCACGTGGTGGCCGAGTCGTGAGGCAAGCGAGGGAGGCCGGCTGGTGCAGCGATTGCGCGCCAGCAGTTCTTTTGATCCCAAAGACTACGAGCCCGCCCACCTGTTCTTGCGGCCGAGGCTGCTGAAGCTGGTCAACTGTCGCAAGGTGTTGCTCGAGGGCGTCACATTCCAGAATTCGCCGAGCTGGACCTTGAACCCGACGCTTTGTGAAGACCTCACGATCCGCAATGTGACGGCGCGCAATCCGTGGTATGGCCAGAACACGGACGCGCTGGATGTCGAGTCCTGCCGCAACGTCGTCATCCGCGATTCCACGTTCGATGTCGGTGACGACGGCATCTGCCTGAAATCGGGGCTGGATGTGGCCGGGCGTCACATGGGCGCGCCGACAGAGAATGTATGGATTGAAAACTGCATTGTCTACCACGCGCACGGTGGGTTCACCATCGGCAGCGAAATATCGGGCGGCGTGCGCAACATCGGCGTGAACAATTGCCTGTTCATGGGCACGGACATCGGGCTGCGTTTCAAAAGCGCGCGCGGGCGCGGCGGCGTGGTCGAGAAGATTTATGTGGCCAACGTGCGGATGACGAGCATTCCGGGTGAGGCAATCAATTTCAGCATGTATTATGGTGGCCGGGCCCCGTTGGATGCAAGTGGCGAACCCGCCGCGGGCGGGAAAGGCGTGCCCGTGGACGCGGGGACGCCACAATTCCGTGACATCTATATTGAGAATGTCATTTGTCGCGGCGCGCGAACTGCCGTGTTGCTCCAGGGTCTGCCGGAAATGCCGATCCGCGGTATCCACTTGAAGAACGTCTCGATTTCGTCTCAGGAGGGCATGGTTTGGATGGACGCCGAGAACATCACTTGCGAGAATGTAGACATCAAGAACACGAAAGGCCCGGTACTGAGTCTGACCCATGCAACAAATGTGGTGATCGATCACCTGACTTATCCCGCAAATGTTGTGGCCGTAATCGAAGCCCAAGGCGACCAGAACGGTGACATCATCATCAAGAACACTGACCGTAAAGTGGCCACTGAGGATTTCATTCTGACGAATGGCGCTTCCGCCAGTTCATTTCAAATCAAACCTTGAGCCCCAGGTAATCTATCACCACCATGAAGAACGTCCCCCAGGTCGCCGCTACGTCCCCTGTCCCGCTTGGCCTTACGAAATCGTTTGGGTTCGGTGATCGGCTGGGTTTGGCCACGCCCGGACACCTCGCCGCCGTCCGCAAATCCAATTTCGCCCCCATCTTCGCCCAACAGTCCATCCGCGAGATGGAGCGCACCCAGCGTACTCCCCAACAGGTCATGAAGGCCGCCACCTCTGCC
>Ga0302325_10030598_pt1 | contig 11098 bp, 10 predicted proteins | sample Palsa_T0_2_FD_201948 | JGI IMG/M metagenome (GOLD analysis project Ga0302325, IMG submission 201948) | Peat permafrost microbial communities from Stordalen Mire near Abisko, Sweden - Palsa_T0_2 | ecosystem: Environmental > Terrestrial > Soil > Palsa > Peat permafrost | place: Sweden: Abisko...
TTCCCCTCAACCGTCAAGCAGGGAAAATTCACGGAATATGCGGTGAGTGCGATCATATTCTTCTTCTGCTGGACGGTTAGGGGAAGTGGAAAGAGGTTGGAGGGGGTGCGGGGGAGAATCCTGCGGAAGCTGCCGCAGGCGTGGGCCTTATGGGTTGTCTCCCGCCTCCACCGCATTTGCATTGGTAGTGTGCCCAATGCTGAATGAAGCGGCGATTGTTCAATATCAAAGCGCTTTCAGCGGAAGGATAATTAACGCGGTTTCTCGATCAGGAAATATGCGCTGCCGCGATCTTCCGGGCGCGGGTTGGCTTCGAGCACGTTGATGTGCCGGTCCAGCACGTTTCCGCCGAGTTCATCGATCCGCGATCTGAACCAGTCATAACTGAATCGGCATCCCCATTGCCAGCCCGGGGCGGGAGTTTCAAAATATCCCGGGTCCTGGTTGGCCAGCGAATAGACCGTCTGCAATATCAGAAATCGGCGGGTGAGGTTGTACGATTCTCTCAGCACTTTGGCGGGATCGCTGACGTGATAGAGGCCGCCGAGGTTTGCGACGATGTCGGTGCGCTCGAAGGTCGGCAGGTCTGACACATCCGCTTGAACGAAATTCACGTTGGTCAGGCCGAGCCGCTGCGCGATGATTGGCGCCTGGGTGAAATGCCCGCTCTTGTCGTTGTCGATGCCGATCGCGCGGTCGGCGCCCAGATGCCGGGCGGCCATCGCGTAATATCCATCCGCGCAGAAAAGCTCGGTGAAGGAAACGTGATCGGCAAGATGGGCTTTGCATTTCGCAATCGCCAGCTGGATGTACGCACGGATGATCGGCGATTTGGCGGCCTGGTTGGGGGCGTAAACGCCGGGAAGCTGAAGGTTGCGGGCGCCGAAGAGGGAATAGTCGTGATAGAGTTCGCCCAGGTCGCTCAAGTCGATTTTGCAGTTCATGATCTCACCGATGAATGAATGCTTCCGTTCCGGGAGGGAGCGAATCATCCGTTACCTTTTCATAATTCGTATCCACATATTGATAAAAAATCTGCTCATACGCGCGGGTTTTTCGCGACGGCAGGTTGTCGTAGCCCCCGCCGCCGGCCTGCTCGACGATCAGCGGATTATTCTGATTTTTCATGGTTTGCACCATCAGGCGCTGGTCGGCATCATCGGAAAAATAGCCCGGCGCCATCATCATCTGGCCGCCGGCAAAGGGTCGGCCGGTATCGACATAAAGCATCGTCATATACGGCAGCGCCAAAATTCGCTCGTCTTTTGCGGTGTGCGTGTCGATGAAATCGATGAGTTTGAAGTAGGGATGATTCGGCAATACGGTTCTGAGCCGCGCGACGAAAATCTGCGGGCGGTTGGCGTAAAACTCGCTGAAATCGCGGGCGAAATGCGGATTCAATTGCCCCATCGTATGCTGAACGATCCCGGCCCACACGCAGATGATCATGCCCATTGCGAGGGCGGACAGAGCGACAATTCGCGGCGCCTGCAGCTTCGCCGCCAGCACAGCGGCGATGAACGCGACGAGCGCCCAGCCGGGCACAACCGATTGGATCAGGTGCGCCTGCTCCGAGCGGTGAGCGGACTGGATGAGCGAAAGCGCCGCGTAAACAATCGTGACGATGATGAAGCATCGCTTTGGCTTCTCCAGTCGTTTCCAAACCGCCGCCAGCGTGATCGCCGCCGCGCAGGGGATGGCCCACCAGATGAAGTACGATATTGCCGAAAGGTTTTCCCCATCGCCTATAGCGCGCGAAAAGGTGAAGCGTGGAAAAGGCAGATCCAGACCAATGGCATGATGGGCCGCGCGAGGGTCGAATCAGCAATATATTTTCCCAGGGCGCCGCGTGCGATGAGAAAAATCAGCCAGGGTGAGGCCGCTGCCAGAATCAGCCCCGGTAGTACGATCAGCGCGCGGACCCACGATTTTTCGACGATGAGAACTGCGATCAGGGCGGCGCAAAACGCATAGGCTCCCTCGTCGGGGCGATAAAGCCCGGTGATTGTCACGGCAATCGCAAGCAGAGCCAGCCGGGTCGCACGAGGTTGCCGGATATACAGAGATGTGCAAAACAGCACGAGGGCGGGGCCGAGATAGATGTAATATTTATAAAAACGCGGCAATTGCACGACCGCCAGGGCTGTGATGATCAGCGCGATTGTATTGCCGCTCATCTGTCGCGCCGTCAAAAAGATCAGAAGGAAGGCGGCGGAATAGCCGAGGGCGCACAGGAGCAACTCGGCGGCGATCGTGCCTCCACCGATACTCTGCGCGGCGTATGAGGCATAGAACGTCAGCGGGCCATATGTGCTTCGAAAATCGACGAAGGGATGTTCGCCAAATTGGATTTGCTGCGCGCCGGCAAGCTGATGTCCGGCATCGGCATCCACCAGTACCACTTCGGGGATCGGCGTGCGAACGATTGTTCCCAGAAAAGCCGTGAGGAATACTGATAGGGCGATTACCGCATCTCGCCGAGCTGCCCCCATTTCTAGACCCCGGCGCCAAGCTCCGCGCGCGTGGATTTTCGGCGCGATCGCCGCTCCACGCGTGGCCGGCCGAAGGCGTCCGTAGCGGTTTTGACTTTGCTTTGTCGATCAGGAGCGAATAGTCCATCGCCCGGCTGCTCTGGATTTTTCGCGTGCGCCAAGGCGTGTTCCAGCCGCTTCCTGGCGAACGCGACGTATTGCTCGCTCTGGTCGATGCCGAGGAATTTTCTTCCCTGCAGCGCGGCGGATATCACGGTTGTGCCGCTGCCGTTGAACGGATCGACAACGACATCGCCGACATTGCTGCTGGCGCGGACGATGCGGTCCAGGACGCCGATGGGCATCTGGCAGCCGTGCCATCCTTCGCGCTCCTTGAAAGTTCCGCAGACGCGGCTGATGTTCCAGGTGTCGCTCTCGGCCGCGAAGAAATCCTTGGTCGCCTCCTGCGGGCGGAGAAACCAGACATCATCCGGCAGCTTGCCCTTGGGATTGGCGCGGGCGTCGCCATAGGTGGTTTGCCGGGCGCTGGCGACGCGCACGGCATCGGCGTTGAATGTGAAGTTCTTTTCGTCTTTCGTGAAATACAAAATATGCGTGTGGCTTTTGGCGAACATGCGCTTGGTCTGCTGGCCGAAGGTGTAATGCCAGATGATCCAGTTGCGAAGATGGAATCCAATTTTTCGCCGGGCGATGACGCAAAGATCGGCGGCGTATTCATCGCCGATGGCGAGATAAAACGATCCATCCGGCTTGAGGGCACGGTGCACCGCGCGCATCCAGTCCTCGGAGAATTTCAGGTAATCTTCCTGCTTGCGCTCGTCTTCGTAGCCATGATAGAGATACCCGATGTTGAACGGGGGATCGGCGAAGACCAGGTCGATCCAGCCGCCCGGATGATCGTTCAAATAGCTGATGCAGTCGGCTTGGATGATTTGATCCATATGCCTGCCATTGTATGGAGTGCGCCGATTTGGCCCAATAGTTGTGGTTTTTGAAGACAGTTTTTTTGCCTTTTGACTTAAAATCCGAGCGGCGGAGCGGTGGGCCTTTCGTCGATTGTGCATGGTTCCGCTTATAATCGCCGGAATTGTGGCCGGTGATTCTCCTTCTTCCCTGGGTTCGGTTAATCCTTCGGCGGGGCCGATTTTACGGCTTATTGACGCCAATGCGAATCGCGCCCGCGAAGCGCTTCGAGTGCTGGAGGATTATGCCCGGTTCATCCTCAATCATGACGGCCTGAGCGGTGAAATCAAACATCTTCGTCATGAAATGACCGCTGCGCTGGCGCCGGTGTTGCCCGAGGCGATCGTTCACCGTGATACGCCCGGTGATGTGGGGACGAACATCAAAACCCCGGCGGAACAAACGCGGCACGACTTGGGCGATGTGGTGATCGCCGCCGGCAAACGCGCGGGGGAGGCGTTTCGGGCGCTGGAGGAATACCTGAAAATTCTCCAGCCGTCGGCTTCGGTGAAAATCGAGCAGATTCGATATCGGATGTACGCCGTCGAGCAGCAGATCGTACTGACTTTGCGGCCCGGGCGGCGAATGGAGGCGGTGCGTCTGTATGTGCTGATCACCGAATCGGCCTGCAAACACCCCTGGTTTGAGACGGCAAAGCTGGCCATCGAGGGTGGGGCGGATTGTTTGCAGCTTCGGGAGGAGAACCTGCCCGATGGAGAATTGCTGGATCGGGCGGCCAAACTCGCGAACCTCTGCAAATCCAGCGGAATTCTGTGCATTATCAACAACCGTGCGGATATCGCGCTGGCCGCCGGGGCGGATGGGGTGCACCTGGGGCAAGGCGACATGCCGGTAATCGCGGCGCGGCGCATCGTGGGAAACGGCAAGATCATCGGTGTCAGCACGCATAATCTGGCCCAGGCCCATCGCGCGGTCGCGGACGGGGCCGATTACATTGGGGTCGGGCCGATTTTCAAAAGCTCGACGAAGCCCCGCGATTTTGTGGCAGGATTGGAGTATGCTGAAGCGGCGGCGCGAGAGATCGCGATCCCGAAAATCGGCATTGCGGGCATCACGCCGGAAAATGTCGATAAAGTTCGTAAGGCCGGGATTACGGCGGTGGCCGTTACCGCGGCCATCACCGCCCGGGACGATGTCGCCGCGGCGACGCGGCAGTTGAAAAAGCTGCTCATGGATTAGGCTCTGTCTGAAAACCCTATGACCCCACGACGACTCCCAATCGCTTTGGCCGCTAGGAGCAACGATGAGAGCGGGGTCCATAGACCCTTCGAATCGTCGCGACGACGCGGACGAAGCGATTGGGAGTCGCCTCCGATGCCGCGGAAATGCATCGTCTGCTTCGTTGTCGCTCCTCGACGGCTCTGTAGAGCCGGACTTCGGAGCGACGCCTCGCATCCGAAGCATTTCCGCGGCATCGTGGGGTCATAGGGTTTTCAGACAGAGCCTACAAACACCAGGACAAGGATGTCCCAGCAGGCGATTGGCATTTCGGTTTCATCGGCGCCGGCCGCTCGGCGAGAGGCGCGCTCCACCAGTTTCGTCGCACATGCCAAGCTGATATCCGTGCTGACGCTGCTCAGCCGCGTTCTGGGTATGGTTCGCGAGAGCGTGGTCGCCAACTATTTCGGGGCGACCGTCGTCGCGCAAGCGTTCAGTGTCGCTTTCTCCATCCCCAATCTGTTCCGCAAGTTGCTCGGCGAAGGGGCGCTCTCGGCGGCGTTTATCCCGCTCTACGCGCAGGCGATCAAATCCGGCGATGAAGCCGAGGCGAAACGCTTCGCCGCTGCCAGCGTCAACTTGCTGGGGATAATTCTGCTTGCCGTGACGGTCGCCGGGGAAATCATCCTGTGGCTGACCGCGCGCCTGATCGATCTTCGACCCGACAATCTGCTGGTGGTGAAGTTCACCGCAATCATGCTGCCGTATGTGATCCTGGTCTGCGGTACCGCTTTTCTCAGCGGGATTTTGCAGGTTCACAAACGGTTTGGCATCCCGGCGCTGACGCAGACGCCGCTGAACATCATCCACATCGCGGTCATTATCTTCGGCGCCAAACTACTGTTTCTGCGGCCCGGACATCCTGATGAGGCACTACAAGCCCGGCTGGCGTACTGGCTCTGCGCGTTCGTGCTGATCGCGGGATGCGTGCAGATTTCGATGCTGATTCCATCGCTGCGGCGGATTGGGTTTCGGTTCAGGTGGACCGGCAACCTCTGGACGCCGGCGGTGAAAAAACTGCTGACGCTCTCCATTCCCGTGGCGGTGGCGGCAAGCGTGCTGCAGATTTCGGTGCTGCTGGACAAGGGAATCACGCTGCTGCTGACGGCGGACAAGAACCCGGCGATGAAGCTGCATCTGCTGGGACATAGCTGGAACTATCCGCTGGCGATCGGAGCGGCGGCGCGGCTCAATTGGGCGCAGATGCTCTACCAGTTTCCGCTGGGCGTTTTCGCCACGGCCGTCGCCACGGCGATTTTCCCCAGCCTCAGCGCCGATGCCCACGACAAGGACACGGAGAAATTCAAGCGGGTGCTTCGGCAGGGGATTGTGTTCACGCTGTTGGAGGGATTTCCCGCGAGCCTGGGGCTGATCCTCGTGCGGTATCCGACGGTGCGGCTCATTTTCCAGCATGGCAGCTTTACCAGCGTCGATACGCAGTGGGTGGCGATGTCGGTGGTGTTTTATGCCGCGGCCATCTGGGCGTTCAGCCTTCAGCAGGTGCTGAACCGGGCGTATTACGCGCTGCACGATACGGTGACGCCGCTGATTCTTTCGGTCATCACGATTGCCGTGAACACGGCGGTGGAGATTCCGCTGTCGTTCACGCGGCTGCACGAGGCGGGAATCGCCGCGGGAACACTGGCGAGCTTCGCGCTTCAGGCGGTGATGATGCTGATCATGCTGGATCGCAAAGCCGGAGGATTGGGGCTGGGATCGCTTGCTCGCGATGTAATGAAGATGTTGATCGCCAGCGCGGCGATGGCGGTGGCCTGCCTGCTCGTGCAGCGGCTCGGGCAGTATCCGCATGGGGAGGGGCATCTTGCCAGCGCAGAGCAGTTGGTAACTCTCGTTTGTGTCGGGGGATGTGCGTATATCGGAGTTTGCCTGCTGCTGGGTCTTCGCCTGCCCAAAAAGATGGGCTCAGTCTGAATATTCAAAGCCTACTCTCAGTCACTAAAAAATCTGAATATTTTTATCGTATTGCGTTTTCCTCTCCGCAAGTAGTGTGATAGCCGTTATGCGGTAGGTTGGCGGATCCGCATAGCAGTTCATTCATTTCTTGGCGAAGGAGACATCTCATGCGGCGCAGCACTTCTCGGCGGCATTACGCAATCGAAGAACTCGAATCCAGAACCCTGCTCTCCACCGTGGCGGGTTTGGATTATGGATTTTACGAGGGAAGCTGGACCGAGCTTCCCAACTTCAGCACGCTCACGGCCGTCAAAAGTGGCGTGACGCACAACGCGGATCTTTCCATTCGACTGGTGGACACCGATTACGGGTTTGACTGGAACGGATTCATCACGCTGCCGACAACCGGGACTTACTATTTCTATGCCGCTTCCGATGACGGCAGCGAGATCTCCATCGACGGATCGATGGTGGTGGATAACGATGGCGAGCATTCGTACAAGGAGCACACTGGCTCGGTGAATCTCACGGCGGGGACGCACAGCATCAATATCGAATACTTCCAGGCGGCGGGCGGGCAGGAGCTGACCGTCAGCTACCAGGGTCCGGGGATTTCCAAGCAGGTGATTCCCGATTCGGTGCTGACGTGCACGGCACCGGCGAACGTGGATGTGAGTTCCTTCGGCGCGGTGGGCAACGGAACGACCAACGATTCCACGGCGATTCAGAACGCTATCAACGCCACGCCGGATGGCGCAACGCTGGAATTGGATTCGGGCAAGACTTATCTGCTGGACACAGGCCTGACGATCAACCGGCCGATCAATGTTGAAGGCAACGGCGCCACACTGCTGCTGGATACGTCGGCATATCCGGAGAATGAGACGGTCTATTATTCCAGCCCACTGGCTTCGACGGATTACACCTGGACGCAAACGGTCACGGCGGGGCAAACCTCGTTCAACGTGGCGATTTCCACGGACGTTCTAATTCCCGGCGACACGGTGTTCGTGCAGCTTGGGACCGACCCGAACGACAGCAGCCAGCCGAACTGGGCGGAGGTGTGCCAGGTCACCGCCAACACGGGGTCGGTCGTCACGATCAATATGGCGGTGCCGTATAACATTACCCAGGGTTCGCTCTCCAACAGCATTCAGCGGATTACCGATGTGGTGCAGAACGTGACTTACAAGGATGTGGGATATAATTTCGTTTCCGGCACGACGCCGGATGCGAACCTGTGGCTCTCGATGGCCCGCAACGTGACGGTCAGCAATCTCACCGGCACATTCACGATCATGGCGAACATCACGGATTCGCAGGATGTCACGGTGACCGGCTGCAGCGGGACGCTGGACAAGCTGACGAGTTCCGGCGGGCGGCTGGTTTCAGGCTGGCAGGATGATGGGCTTTCGGTCACCAACTGCACAGCCAACGATGCGTACGATTCCTCGATCATCTTCCTGGAAAGCTGGTCGCGCGGGACGACCATCACGGGTTTGACGGTGAACTCGACGTTCGAGGGGAACACCACCGGCGATGTGTTCCACTTCACCGGCAACAGCTATGGCACGTATGCCAACAACATCACGATCAATAATTCCAGCGCCGTGAACCTGGTGGAAAGCGGTGATCAGCCGGCGACTTATTCGTTTGGAACCGTCACGATCAACGGCGCGGTGGAGTCAGCGCCGCTGACGCTGGTGTCGGACCTGATTACGGGCGGGAAGAGTTACAACCAGGCGGACACGACGACGGTTTCGCCGGCGCCTGTCACAATCGGGTCCAATTGGAACGACTACCAGATTCCGCTGTGCAGCGGCGTGGTGGAGTCGATGACGTTCACGCTCTCCAGCACGACGGGCGTCAGCAGCATTTTCGTGACGGCAAGCAACGGCGGAGGGCTGAACCTGATCGGGCAGCTTACGGCCGGGGTGCCGAAGACGTTTGCGCAGTTCTTCGGGAATGATTATCCGTTCAATTCGCCCAGTGCGCCGAATAAGACGATTTCGTTTTATACGGGGACGGTGCCGGCGGGGACGACGCTGACGTGGAGCGTGACTTATTATGATTCGTAATTCCCCACGGCGGCGCCGTGGGCGTTAATCCATATAGGCGGCGAGGCCGGCGAGGGCGGCGGCGGTGAGGACCATTCCCAGGACTATGGTGATGAAAAGGCCGGCGGCTTCGCGCGGGAGCTGCTCCATCGTGCGGCATTTGACACATTTGTAGACGATGGCAACCGCGAGGCACAGCGGCAGCAGCAGCAGCGGCCAGAGCCAGGGCTGGACCCAGATGGGCAGAGGATCGAAAAACGGCATGTATGCGAGCGATGCGTGCATGGAATTTGGGTCCATCAGGTTGAAGCGCGCTGGGCGGAATCGATGATCACGAGGAGGTTGAGCATTCCAGCCACGGCGGTGTAGAGGGCGCCGATTTCCCAGGAGCGGGAATGCGATGAGGGCCACGCTTCCAGCGAAGATCCGGCGGCGGGGTGGGCGGCATTAATGGAAACGGCCGATGCCAGCAGAGCGATGGGGCCGCAGAGAATCTGCCCGAGATACCAGGGTTTATCGGCGAGTTCCGCCTGCGGCTGGTGGTAGAGAGCGGGGCCGATGGAGCGGTCGCGGTCGTCATCGGCGGGGTCGCGGGCCTGCTCGGCGCTGGAAGGATCGACGCGCGTGTAGAAATCGAACATTTCGCGGCTGCGCGGGTTGTAGCGCTGGACGAGCTGAGTCATATAGCCGTATTGCCCCCAGCCCGGCGGGTCGGCGATGCGGATGCCACCGACAAGCAGGCCGCCGAGGAACAGCGCGACGATGGCGATGCCGGCGGTGATGCCGCGTGAGCGCTGGCCGATCATAAAGTATCCGCTGCCTGGAATCAGCCAGGCGAGGAAAACGACGGCGACCACGGACGGGCTCTTGTCTTGAGACATCGGTCATTACTCTAAGCGGGCCGCGAGGGAATTCAAAACTTCGCCGATGGGAGTTTTGCTGATGCGGCGAGGGACCAGCGCCAGCGAGCCGAGGATCAGCCCGATCGCGCAATGTGCGGCGGCGCACGTCCACGGGCTGCTGGGAAGAATGATGGGAATATCCTGATTGAGATTGGTCAGATGATATGCCAGCGACTGCTCGGTCCAGGCGGGTTCGCCGGTGAGGATTCCGTTGATCGTCAGGGGCGGACTTAGTGTAACGAGGTGTCCGGCCAGGGAATCGTGTCCGCCGCTGAGGAGGAAATTGCACAGCCAGATCGGCCAGGTCAGCCATAGCAGGCCGAGAATCACCGCCAGGGCGGAGGCGAAAATGGGCGGGATTCCGGCTCGCGCCAGCAGCAGCGAGAATCCGGCAATGGTCAGTGCGTAACAGGCGAGAACCAGCACGCAAGCGGCCCACTGCGGCAATGGGTCGGCGCCTTTCATGACCGAGCCGAACCAGACGATCGCTATCGGCAATAGGACGAGGGCAAATCCCAGCGATGTCGATCCAAGCGTTGGGTTCTGCAGAACGATCGGTGGAACGAGAAACGTCGCGATCATTAATCCGCCGAGAAACAGGCCGAGTGAATCTCCCGCGGCCCACCAGCAGGCGGCGGATGCTGCTGATGAGAGAGCGATCAGCGGCAGACAGTGAACGATCCCCGCATGTTCATTCGGGTTTAGTGGTGGACTCGTCATTTGGGGTTTGGGGATTTTCCGGGGGCTTTCCGTCGCCAGCGGATTTTTCCTCGCGATCTTCCTTATCGACTTTGGCCATCGCGACGAGTTTGTCCCCCTCGTCGAGTTTGATAAGTCTCACGCCGGCGGCGTTTCGGCCGGTTTCGCGGATTTCCTGGACGCCGGTACGGATGAGGATTCCGCGCTCGGTGATGAGCATGAGCTCATCGACATCGGTGACGAGTTTCATTCCGACGACGTCGCCGTTGCGTTCGTTGGCGTCGATGTTGATGACGCCGCGGGTGCCGCGGCCCTTGACGGGATAATCTTCCAGCGGGGTTCGTTTGCCGTAGCCATTGACGCAGCCGGTGAGGACTTTCACGCCGGTGTTTTCACCATTGGCAACGACGAGCATGGCGACGACCGCATCACCTTCACGTTTGAATCGTGCGCCGGTGACGCCGCCGGCGGGGCGGCCCATGGCGCGGACATCGGTTTCCTCAAAGCGGATCGCCAGGCCGCTTTTGGTACCGAGGATGATGTGGTCCTTGCCGCCGGTGACGCAGACATCGATCAGGGAATCGCCTTCTTCCAGGCCGATGGCGATGATGCCGTTGGAGCGGATGTTGGCGTAGGCGCTGAGGGCGGTTTTCTTGACGGTTCCCTTGGCGGTGGCGAAGAGGAGGAACTGCTCGCCGCCGGTGAAATCCTTGATCGCCAGGACATTGGCGATTTTTTCCTTGTCCTGGAAGGAGAGAAGGTTTGCCGCGGCCCGGCCCTGGCTGGTGCGGCTCATCTCCGGGACATCGTAAACGCGCCGTTCATACACGCG
>Ga0302325_10030599_pt1 | contig 11098 bp, 9 predicted proteins | sample Palsa_T0_2_FD_201948 | JGI IMG/M metagenome (GOLD analysis project Ga0302325, IMG submission 201948) | Peat permafrost microbial communities from Stordalen Mire near Abisko, Sweden - Palsa_T0_2 | ecosystem: Environmental > Terrestrial > Soil > Palsa > Peat permafrost | place: Sweden: Abisko...
CGGCATGTCCTGTTTCCTCCAACGGTTCTTAAGCGTCGTGTCAGGCGAAATAGCAGCTTACCGTGCCATACGGGCCGTAGTCCGCCTGGATGGTGTCGCCCTTGCGGGTCTCGATCGGACGAATGAACGATCCCGCCAGTACCACCTGACCCGGCTCCAGCGCTAGTCCGAGGGGCGTGATCTTGTTGGCGAGCCACGCCACGCTGGTCGCGGGATGATTGAGCACGCCGGCGGCAAGCCCGGTTTCCTCCAATTGGCCGTTGCGATAGCACAAGGCGCCGATCCAGCGCAGGTCGGCCTCCTGCGGCCGCAACGGACGGCCGCCAATCACGATGCCGGCATTGGCGGCGTTGTCGGCGATGGTATCGACGATCTTTCGCGTCGATTTGGTTTCCGCGTCGACCCGCTCGATCCTTGTATCGAGGATTTCCAGCGCGGGGACCACGAAGTCGGTGGCGTTGAGCACGTCGAACATGGTGCAGTGCGGCCCCGCCAGCCGCGTCTTCATGATGAACGCCAGTTCGGCCTCGATCCGGGTTGCGATGAAGCGGTCCGACGGCACAAGGCCGCCATCGGCAAAGAACATGTCGTCAAACAACACCCCCGAATCCGGCTCGTCGATACCGAGCGCGCTCTGCATCGCCTTCGAGGTGAGGCCGATCTTGTGACCCCTGATGCGGCGGCCTTCGGCGAGCTTGATCTCAACCCAGGCCTTCTGGATCGCATAGGCATCGGCGATGGTGATGCCGGGATGAACGAGCGAAAGCTGCCGGATCTGCTGCCTGGTTTTTTCGGCCTGATGAAGCCGTTCGGCGGCGAGGCGGATGTCGTCTTTGGTCATTGCCATGTCCGGTCCGTCGGAAGCGAGTGAGCGCAAATTCGCATGATGCCGTGGGCCAGTCGCATAGCTCCCCGCCTGCTCATTGTCTAGGCAAGCATCGGCGTTCATCAATTCGGCTAATGCGCGAAGACCGCCCTTGCTCGAACCCTTGCAATCGGCTTGCTGCGGAGCGGCGGAGGCGGCGCTGCTGCGATAGCAATATTTACTCTTGTTGCAGCACGCCGTAGACACGCCAACGGATTTTCGCTCAAACCTTAGAGCTTAAAGAGAGCCAACGCCAAAGTTGGCTTCACGGGAGGATTGGATGAAGCTTACGCGACGCGACTTCACGGCCGGATTGGCCGTTGGTATTACCGCACCTTATGTCATCGGCAGCGCGCGCGCCCAGGGCGCGACCATCAAGATCGGCATGTGCGTGCCGGTAACGGGACCTGCGGCCGAGCAGGGGCTTTGGGCGCAGAACGGCGCCAAGCTTGCGCTGGCGGCGGTCAACAAGGCCGGCGGCGTTCTCGGCAAGCAGGTCGAACTCGTCATCGAGGACGACCAGACCACCAATCCAGGCATCGTGCTGGCGTTTTCGAAACTGGCCGCGCAGGACGATATCGTAGGATTTCTGGGGTCGATCCGCTCCACTCAGGTGCACGCGATGGCGCCTGACGTCCTCAAGCTCGGCAAGCCGGTGATGATCGGCGGCACCGATCCGAAGCTGACCCATATGGACAATAAGTGGCTGTTTCGCTTTCGTCCCAATGACAGCTATTCCGGCCGGGTCATCGCCGACTACGGCGTCAACACGCTGTCCAAGAAAAAATGGGCCATCGTTCACTCGACCGACGCGTTCGGCACCGCCGGTGGCGCGGCGCTTGCCGATGCATTGGTCAAGCTCGGCACGCCGGCCGTGCTCGATCAGGGCTACGCCAACCAGAGCCAGGATTTCACGCCTGTCGTGCTGGCCGTCAAGCAATCCGGCGCCGACGTTCTCGGCACCTATTTCACCTTCGAAAACGATCTCGGCATTTTCGCCCGCCAATTGCGCCAGCTCGGCGTCAACATACCCTGGGTCGGCTCGCCCTCGGTGGTGGCGGTGTCGTCCACAAAACTCGCCGGCCCGGCGCTGTACGGCACCTACGGGGTGGCCGATTACGCCGAGGATTCCAGCGATGCGTCGAAGGCCTTCGGCAAGGCCTACCGCGACGCCTACAAGTTCGCGCCCGACAACCAGAGCGCATGGCCCTATGACGCCATCACCATCCTGTCGGCGGCGATCAACAAGGCGGGCTCGACCGATCCGGCCAAGATCCGCGAGGCCATCCTGTCGCTGAAGAAATTCCCGGGCGCCGAAGGCGAATATAATTTCGACGCCAACGGCGACGGCCTGCATGGCTACAATGTCGTGCGCAACGAGAAGGGCACGATCGTCTACGACAAGCACATCGACTTCAACGATTGATCGCGTCGCCGGCCGCTTTCCGAAACGGAAGCGGCCGGCGCGCATTTTAAGGGGCGGCATTCGATAAGCGCCTCGTACTTGCGCCCCGCCGGATTTCCATGGACCTCGTACTGCAACTGCTCTTCACCGGTATCGGCATCGGCGCGGTCTATGCGCTGGTCGCGCTCGGCTTCGTGCTGATCTTTCGCGCCACCAACGTGGTGAATTTCGCGCAGGGCGAGTTCTCGATGGTCGCCGCCTATCTGATGGTGGTGTTTTCGGTCGATCTGGGATGGCCGTACTGGCTCTCGTTCCTGCTGGCGCTGGCCGGCATGGCGCTATTGGGCGTGGTCTTCAATCTCGGGGTCTATTATCCGCTGCGGCACCGCAGCTTCCTGCCTGTGATCATCGCCACCATCGGCGCCTCGATCCTGATGGCCAATTCCGTGCTGGCGATTTACGGCCCGCAGCCGCAGGTGCTGGAAGGCTGGTTCGATACCCCCGGCATCCAGATCGGGCCGGTTTACCTCGACAGCCAGTATCTCCTGATCATCGCCGTGACGCTGGTGCTGGTGATCTTCAATTACTGGTTCTTCGAATACACCATGCTCGGCAAGAAGCTGCAGGCGACCTCGCAGGACAAGGAGATGGCCTCGCTGCTCGGCATCTCCGTCTCCTCCATGATCATGATCACCTTCATCTATTCGGCGGTGCTGGGCGGCCTTGCCGGAATCCTGGTGGCGCCGGTGCTGTTCGTCTCGATCCAGATGGGCTCGACCATCGCGCTCAAGGCCTTTGCCGCCACCATCATCGGCGGATTCGGTGACGTCGCCGGCGCGATCATCGGTGGGCTCGCGCTCGGCATCATCGAGACGTTTGGTGCGGCCTATATTTCAGTGCCGTACAAGGACGGCTTTGCCTTCCTGGTACTGGTGCTGTTCCTGGTGTTCCGGCCGCAAGGCATCTTCGGCGAGCGCGTGGCGGAGAAGGCATGAGCGCGCCTTCCGACAACATGCCGGTCGCCATCGCAGCGCCGCGCGCCAAACCGCTGTTGCTGCGGCACTTGCCGTATTTCGTCGGCGCCGCAGTCGTGGTGGCGCTGACCGCCATGACGCCGTTTGACGGCTATATCCACAATATCCTGATGGAAGCGGCCACCTTTGCGGTCGCGGTGTTCGGCCTGTCGATCGTGCTCGGGCTGTGCGGGCAGATCAATCTGGCGCAGGCGGCATTTTTCGGCCTCGGCGCCTATGCCGTCGGCATCGGCACGTCGGACTATCACATCAGCTACTGGCTCTGTCTTGCCGGGGGATGCGTGATCGCGATGCTGGCCGGCACGCTGCTCGGCGCATCGACCTTGCGGCTCGGCGGGCACTATCTCGCCATGGTGACGATCTCGTTCCAGCAGATCGTGACGCTGGTCATGATCAACACGATCTGGCTGACCCACGGTCCGGACGGCGTCTCCAATATCGGGCGGCCCTATCTGTTCGAGTCCGCGCAGGCCTATCTGGCGTTCTGCGTCGCCATGCTGGCGCTGGTCGGCTATGCGGTCTGGCATCTGTCGGATACCCGGCTCGGGCGCGCCATGCGCGCGGTGCGCGATAACGAACTCGCCGCCGGCGTGGTCGGGATCGACGTATTCCGCACCAAGGTTTCGGCGTTCGCGCTGAGCGCGGTATTGGGCGGATTGGCCGGCGGGCTGTTCGCGGGCGGCTTTGCCTATGTCAGCCCGGATCAGTTCTCTTTCGCGGAATCGGTGGTGTTCCTTACCATGTCGCTATTGGGCGGCGTGGCGTCACCGATCGGGTCGGCGATCGGAACTGGGCTTTTGATCCTGATTCCGGAATGGCTGCGGTTTCTCAAGAGTATCCCCGGCCTTTATCTGGCGATCTATGGCCTCGCCGTCATCCTCATCATCCGCTACATGCCCGACGGCATCTGGGGCTTCGTCAACGTCGTCACCCAGCGCTGGCGCGCCAAGGCGAAGGTGCATGCCGCAGGTCCTGCGCTGCAACTGGCGCCGGCGACCGTCGGCGGCCCGATCGTGCTGGAGGTCAAGGGCCTCGCCAAATATTTCGGCGGGCTGAAGGCTGTCGATGACGTCGATATCGAGGTCCGGCGCGGCGGCGTCCATGCGCTGATCGGACCGAACGGCTCCGGCAAGACCACTACGCTGAATGTGCTCTCCGGGCTCTACGTCGCCACCGCCGGCAGGGTGGTGCTCGATGGCACCGACGTCACCGTCATGCCGCCGCATTTGCGCGCAGCGGCAGGATTGGGGCGAACGTTCCAGAACATCCGCCTGTTTCGTTCGATGACGGCGCTGGAGAATGTGGTGATCGGCGCCGAACGGCCCGGCAATGCGCTGATCGGCGAGGGCGGCGAAGCGGCGCTGACGCAGCGTGCGATGTCGGCCTTGAGTTTTGTCGGGCTGGGCGCGCGCGCCAATGAACTGATCTCGAGTTTTTCCTACGGGCATCAGCGGTTGATCGAGATCGCGCGCGCGCTCGCGGCGAATCCGACCCTGCTGCTGCTGGATGAGCCCGCCGCCGGACTGAACTCGAGCGAGAAGCTCGAACTGCACGAACTGCTCAAGCGCATCGCCGCCCAGGGCCTGACCATCCTGATCATCGACCACGACATGACGCTGGTCTCCGAGGCCGCCCAGCACATCACCGTGCTCAATTTCGGCCGCCGCATCGCCGACGGCGAATCCATGGCGGTGCTGCGCCATCCCGACGTCGTCTCGGCCTATCTCGGAACCGAATAATGCCGCTGCTCGAGATCAACGACCTGATCGTGCTCTATGGTGAGATCGAAGCCTTGCGCGGGGTGTCGATATCGGTCGAGGAGGGCCAGGTCATTACGCTCTTGGGGGCCAACGGCGCCGGCAAATCGACCACGCTGCGGGCGATCTCGGGCCTGGCAAAGCCTGCGGCCGGCGAAATCTTGTTCGACGGCAAGTCGATCGCGGGGCTGCGGCCCGAGGCGATCGTCCGTCTCGGCATCTCGCATGTGCCGGAAGGGCGGCGGGTATTCCCGGGGCTGTCGGTCAAGGAAAACATCATGCTCGGCGCGTCCAACCGCCGGATCGGGAAATCGCAATTGTCGCGCGAAGCCGACGCCATGTTCGACCTTTTCCCCGATATCAGGGCCTTTTCCAATGCGCTTGGCTGGACCTTGTCGGGTGGGCAATTGCAGATGGTCGCGGTCGCGCGCGGGCTGATGGCCAAGCCGCGGCTGTTGCTGCTGGACGAACCCTCGCTTGGGCTAGCGCCCGTCATCGTGCAGGCGGTGTTCCGCATCATCTCGGAAATCCGGCGCAACACCACGGTCCTGCTGGTGGAGCAGAATGCCCGCATGGGACTTTCGGTCGCCGATCACGGCTACGTGCTGGAAACCGGCCGCATCGTGCTGGGCGGCAAGCCCGGCGAATTGTGGGGCAATGAGGCCATCGCCGCCGCCTATCTCGGTGGCCATGCCAAAGTAACCGCTTGAGAGATGAGCAACTGATCCATGGTCACCATAAAGCTTCAAAATCTGATCGACTTCGTCACTGAGGTCTTTGCCCATTCGGAGTCTTCGCCCGAGGAAGCAAGGCGCATCGCGACCTACCTCACGACCGCCAATCTCACCGGGCACGATAGCCACGGCGTGATCCGGGTGCCCGTCTATATCCGCTGGAAGAAGATGGGCTCGGTGGTCCCCGACCAGACCGTCGAACTGGTGGTCGATACGCCCTCGCTGGCGGTGGTCGACGGCAAGTTCGGCTACGGCCAGACCGTGACGCCGCAGGCCGTCAAAATCGGCATCGAGAAATGCAAAAAGGCGGGCCTTGCCGCGATCGCGCTGCGCAACGCCGGGCATATCGGCCGGGTCGGCGACTGGGCGGAAATGGCCGCCGCTGAAGGGCTGGTGTCGGTCCACTTCGTCAACGCCGCCGGCTCGCTGCTGGTGGCGCCCTATGGCGGCGTCGAGAAGCGGCTGTCGACCGCGCCCTACTGCGTCGGCATTCCGCGCCAGGGGCAGGATCCGATCGTGCTCGATTTCGCGACTTCGATCGTCGCCGAAGGCAAGGTGCTGGTGGCGAGCCGCGGCGGCAAGAAACTGCCCAAGGGCGCGCTGATCGACCACGACGGAAGCTTGAGCGAGGATCCGGCGGTGCTGTACGGCCCGCACAGCGCGGAGGGGCCGCGCGACCACACCAAGGGCACGGGCGCGATCCGCGCCTTCGGCGAGCACAAGGGCTCAGGCCTTGCGTTCATCTGCGAACTGCTCGGCGGCGCCCTGACCGGTACAGGGGCGACAGCGCCGGACCGGCGTTTCGCCAACGGCATGTTCGCCGTCTATGTCGACCCCAAAGTGGTCGATACCAGCAATTTCTTCGATGGCGAGATTTCGCGCTATGTCGACTTCATCAGGGCGACCAAGCCGGTCTCAGGCGTCGATGCGGTGTTGATCCCCGGCGATGTCGAGCGCAAAACCCGCACTGAGCGCACCAAAAACGGCGTGCCCTTGCCTGACGATACCTGGGCGGCGATAGTGAATACAGCGCGCGAGGTTGGCGTCAGCGAAGTCAGCATCCAGCGGGCTGTGAGCTGACTGATCCGGCGCCTCAAGAGATTTTTCCGCAACTTCAGGAAACCCTGCTAACCCCAACAAACAACAAAGGGAAACGCGACCAATGGCAAACAACGTGAAGAAGGTTTGGGCCTCGGGCAAGGCCGTGGTGAACGCCTGGCTTGCGATCCCGTCGGGGTTTTCCGCCGAGGTGATCGCGCAATGCGGCTTCGACAGCGTCACCGTCGACATGCAGCATGGCGTGCAGGATTACCAGTCGATGGTGCAGTGCTTCCAGGCGATGCACGGCCACCCCGTGACCCCCATGGTCCGCGTGCCCTGGAACGAGCCCGGCATCATCGGCAAGGTGCTCGACGGCGGCGCCTATGGCGTGATCTGCCCGATGATCAACACCAAGGAAGAAGCCGAAAACCTGGTTCAGTATTCGAAATATCCGCCGCGCGGCACCCGCTCGAACGGCCCGATCCGCTCGGGCATGTATGGCTCGGCCGGCACCTACCAGCAGACCGCCAACGAAGAGATCGTGCTGCTGCCGATGATGGAGACCAAGACTGCGGTCGGCAACATGGAATCGATCCTCGACGTCGAAGGCATCAACGGCGTCTATATCGGCCCCAGCGATCTCGGTTTCTCCTATGGGCTGGTGCCGAAACTCGACCGCGACGAGCCTGAAATCCTCAAGATCTATGAGAAGATCGTGGCCGAGTGCGGCAAGCGGGGCCTCTATGCCGGCATCCACTGCTCCGGCGCCGACGGCGCAGTGCGCGCGATCAACATGGGATTCAAGCTCGTGACGCTGTCGAACGAAAGCGGATTGATGGCGACCTACGCCAAGATGCAGATCGCGCAGACCCGGAAAGAAAGCGGCGGCAAAGCGTGATCTGCTCCCTCGCCCCGCTCTTCGCGGGGAGAGGGATGGGTGAGGGGCTCTCTCCGGCGAGGACGTGATAATATTTAGCGGAGTGCCTTGCCCCTCACCCGGATCGCCGAGGGCGATCCGACCTCTCCCCGTAAAGAACGGGAGAGGTGAAGCGCCAACTCCAGGGAGACACCCCATGACCCCAGCACCCGTCATTCGCCTGCACCCCGATGATGGCGTGCTGATCGCGCGGTCGAGCCTGCCGGCCGGCATGATCGTCGCCGACGGCGTGACCACGGTGGAGCGGATTCCGGCGGGGCATAAAGTGGCGATCCGCCCGATCGCAACGGGCGAACCGGTCCGCCGCTATGGTCAGATCATCGGCTTTGCGACCGTGCCGATCCTGCCGGGACAGCATGTCCACACCCAGAACTGCGGGATGGGCGATTTCGCGAAGGACTATGCCTTCGGCGTCGACGTCACGCCGACGCCGAACTTCGATCTGCCCGCGACCTTCGACGGCATCGTCCGATCGGATGGGCGGGTGGCGACCCGCAACTATATCGGCATCCTCACTTCCGTGAACTGCAGCGCCCATGTCGCCGGCATGGTCGCCGATATCTTCAAGAAGAATCCGTTCACCGGCGACAATCCGCTGGCCGATTTCCCCAATGTCGACGGCGTTGTCGCGCTGACCCACAAGACCGGCTGCGGCATGACCCAGAACGAGCCGCTGACCGTGCTCCGCCGCACGCTTGGCGGCTACGCTCGCCACGCCAATTTTGCAGCGGTCGTCGTGCTCGGCCTCGGCTGCGAGGTCAACCAGATCGGCGGCCTGATGAAGGAACAAAAACTCGCCGGCCGCCTGCGCGAACTCGAGATCCAGGAAATCGGCGGTACCCGCAAGACCGTGGAGGCCGGCGTCGCCTTTGTGCGCGAGGCGCTGCTCGATGCCAACAACGTCAGGCGCGAGCCGGTCTCGGCCAGCGAGTTGACGGTGGCGCTGCAATGCGGCGGCTCCGACGGCTATTCTGGCGTCTCCGCCAACCCGGCGCTGGGAGCGGCGAGCGATCTCTTGGTGCGCCATGGCGGCACCGTGATCCTGTCCGAGACGCCGGAGACCTACGGCGCCGAGCATCTCCTGACCCGCCGCGCGGTCAGCCGCGAGGTCGGCGAAAAGCTGGTGGCGCTGATGCGCTGGTGGGAGGAATACACCGAGCGCGAAGGCGCGGAGATGAACGCCAATCCCAGCCCCGGCAACAAGGCCGGCGGGCTCACTACCATCCTGGAAAAATCGCTCGGCGCGATGGCCAAGGCCGGCAGCACCAACCTCGTCGATGTCGTCAACTACGCGGAAGCGGTCACCAAGAAGGGCTTTGTGTTCATGGATACGCCGGGCTACGACCCAGTGGCGGCGACCGGGCAGGTGGCCGGCGGCGCCAATCTCGTCTGCTTCACCACCGGCCGTGGCAGCGTGTTCGGCTGCAAGCCCGCGCCCTCGATCAAGCTCGCGACCAACTCGGCGATGTTCAGGCGGATGGAAGACGACATGGACGTCAACTGCGGCACCATCCTCGACGGCGAGGAAACCGTGCAGCAATGCGGCCAGCGCATCTTCGACCTGATGCTGAAAACCGCCTCCGGGCAGCCGACCAAGAGCGAAAGCTTTGACTTCGGCGGCGCGGAGTTTGCGCCGTGGGTGCTCGGGGCGACGATGTGAGTTGGACGCGTTCGGATGAATCAGGTTTTGGTTAGCGAAGCTCGATCGCCAGCGCGCGAAAATAGCTGAGCGGCACGTGATCGCGCACCATTCGTGGCAGGAGCCAGGCCCCTGCGTCGAGTGGCCGTGGCCCGATGCTACGAATCTTTCGGAACAACGCCTTCGCGCGAAAGTCGGCAAGCCCGCTTTGCACCGCGTCGTCGACAAAATCGGGTATGTTGTTGTCAGGCGGGAGAAGCGCTTGTGTGCCGAAAACTCCGTCGGTCGGACATTGCATCGCCCGTCCGACGTGGCAGTATTCACCCGAAAGCGGCGGCGGAAGCGTCGGAACGACGTCGGCGCCGTCAATGAGGCGGAAGGTAGCGTCACCGAGCTTTGGTGTATAGCTGCTGACGAACAAAGAGCCACCGGTCCGCGGGCTGCCGAAGGTGTAAACTGCCGTCGCCTTCACGCTGGATTGTCCCGCGGCGATGATCGCCAGCGCACCGCCCATACTATGCCCGGTAAAGAACAGCGCCTGCTCCGACGCCGGACGATTTTCAATGGCGGCGCTGATTGTCGGCCAGACCCTTGCGACGGCCGCCTGGAAGCCGCTATCGAGATCCTCGGCCGACTTCACGATCGTGAAATCGGTGATCCAGTCTTCGATCTTCAGCGGGTCGGTGCCGGAAAATGCAACGATCGTCGCGCCGCGCCCGCCAGCGACCACGGCGCAGGCGCTGCTTGGCGGCAGGCCCGTGTCGGGATCGTTGCTGATAAACGCACGCAGCGTCAGATTCCAGGCGCCAAGAATGCTCTCGACCTTTGGTCGGTTTGCCGTCTCATAGGCGAGCTGCGACATCCACATCATGGCCCGCGCGTCGTCCAAGCTGAATTGCGGGTCGGCTGCGAAACTGGCCAATGCCCCGCTGGGATAGGCGCCTCTGCTCATTTCGACCAGGAAACTCATTGAGGTTTCTCCCAGCGACGGATAGGTGTCATTCAATCAACCACGGGTAGATAGTGGCGGCAAGCAGGAACGCCTCACCCCACCACCCTCCCGGGTATTCGCTGCCCGTTGTTAGCTCGTTTTCGCGGGTCACAGAATGTTCAGACGGTTTCTCATCGAATTCTGCATCGTGTTAACCGTGACGGGCGCAATTTGCGTTGCCGTAATTGTGGGATTGCACCGTGGGCTGATGCACGCGGACCCTTATCCACCTTTCATGGCAAACTATCAGCTGAAAACGACGGGCACTTACATGCAAGCCAAGCGGGCGTTCGGTGAGTTTGTCGTCGACACATTTCCGATTGGATCTGACGCGAAACAGGCGGTCGCACTCATCACAAGCCAGGGGTTTGATATTTTGTCATCGACGCCGGTTCGCTTCGAGCTACTCTGGGCACGTCAAGCGGGACCTTGCAGCGAACGATTTTTTATCGTGATCCGTCAGAGTGAGGATGGTTCGATCGTCGAGGCAACGGGCCGACTGAATCCGGCGTGCCTTTGAGCTCCAAGCAAAGTAAGACGTGGATGGCCGGGACAAGCCCGGCCATGACGAAATACCCGTGAAAAATGCCACAAGCCGCCCCCCACATAGGCAGCCCGTGCCCGTTGTTAGTGCTTGATCCACATCGGAACCGGTGTTCTGCTTAAAAAAGCTGCTGGAGTAGTCTGCCTGTGTC
>Ga0302325_10030600_pt1 | contig 11097 bp, 11 predicted proteins | sample Palsa_T0_2_FD_201948 | JGI IMG/M metagenome (GOLD analysis project Ga0302325, IMG submission 201948) | Peat permafrost microbial communities from Stordalen Mire near Abisko, Sweden - Palsa_T0_2 | ecosystem: Environmental > Terrestrial > Soil > Palsa > Peat permafrost | place: Sweden: Abisko...
CCGATGCGCGTCTTTTCGAGGAGCACGCCTCGCTCGCGCATGCGGCGCTCGACGGCGTCGTTGGCGCTGACGGGGACCACGGCGGCGTCCGCGCCCAGGTACTCGGCGACGACGATGCCGAGGAGGTCGCCCGGAAGGAAGCGCACGCGCCGGCCTCGCGAGTCCGCTTCCGACGCCGAGACGACGGCGAGCACCAGCGGCCGATCGGAGTCGCCGTCGGTCGACACGACGGCGCGCACCGGCCCGGAGTCCTTCTCGACGGCGTCGACCATCGCCGCGACCCGATCGAGCTCGTCATCGGTGATGTTCTCGGTGTCGATGGGGACGAACGTCTCGGTGCGGCCCGCGGTGATCACGTCGGCTCCGAGCTCCCTCAGGATCCGCGCCAGCACGTCTCGGCCGACGGCGGAGTGCTGGTACACGACGACGCGCCACCCCGCGAGGCCCCCGGGAGCGAAGGCCGTCGTGTACCGCCGGACATACGCCTCCTCGGCGGCGCCGACGAGAGGCGGCAACGGAGGCGCCTGCTTCAAGCCGCCCGACGCGTCGAACGGCGACTCGGACGCGGACCGCCCGTACTCTTCGGCGCGGACCCGCGCGACCTCGGCGGCGATCCCCGCCTCGTCGGTCTTCAGCACTTCGCCGGTGCTCTTGTTCAACTTGATGCCGTTGCGGTCGAACGGGATGTGGCTCCCGCTCACCATCACGCCCGCGCGCCGGCCAGCGATGGCGTGCGAGATGAGCGCGGGCGTCGGGATCTTCCCCGCGTTCTCCACGAGGCACCCGGCGTCGACGATCGCGCGCGTCGATGCGCGCATGACGCGCTCGGTGCTCGGCCGCAAGTCTCCCGCCAGGACGACCGTACTGCCCGCAGCGATGTCGCCGGCGGCCAGCAGATACCGGATCGCCCCCTTCACGTTGACGTACGCCTCGAGATCCGTGATGTCCTTGACGAGGCCGCGAAGGCCGCTCGTCCCGAACGTGAGCGCCACCGGGGTGTAGTCGAGGAACGACATCACTGGCCGATCATCGCACATTCCCGCGTCGCCCGTTCCAGCGCGGCCTGCGCGGCGCGGATACCCTCTTCGATGTACGTACGGCGGAGGTCGCGGTCGAAGAACGCGGAGAAAGCCGTGCCCGTGAGCCCCGGGTCCGGGTGGACGAGGACGAACTCGAGCTGTCGCCATCCGAGGGCGCCGAGGACGGCCCGCTTCGTCTCGGCGCTCGCGCCCGTCGCGTCGAGCGCGTCCCTCACGCGGCACAGCACGGCGTTGGTCTTGCGGGCCGACGCGAGGTCCTGCGAGATGCGCTCGTTGATGAGGACGTCGGCGAGCTTGCCGACGAGATCCACGCCGCCCGTCGGCACCCTCGGGTCGGGCGCGGATGCTTCCGTCGTGACGATCATGACCGTGCGGACGGCCGGGTCGTCGAGGACGTGCGAGATGGGGGCGTTGTTCACGGCGCCGCCGTCGACGAACGGCTGTCCATCGATCATGGTCGGCGCAAAGACCGCGGGAAACGTGGCCGAAGCCGCGGCGGCCTGCGCGATGCGGTCCCACCGCGACTCGTCGAGGTAGTCCCGCGTCTCGAAGTGGATCGGGTGCTCGTAGATCGGCAGGGCGTCCGAGGTGCTTGCCTGAGGAACGAGCCGCGTCGTGATGAGCGTGACCTTCGACGGCGACGGTGCCGCCGTAAAGGGGGGAGAGCCCATCACCTGGCGGATGCCGTCGCGGACGAGGTTCGCGACGTTCGTCGTGTCGAGCAGGCCGCTCGCGTGAAACCAGTCGCCAATCGTCACGTGGGCGATGTCGGACCACGTGCCGTGATCGAGCCACAAGTCCGTGGCCACCTCGGCGGCCTGCGCGAGCCGCCCAGTGGCCATGCCCGCGCCGAGCACGGCGGCGGTGAGGGCGCCGGAGCTCGTGGCCGCGATGCGGCGGATGGAGACATTCTCGCGCGCGATGTGGGTCACCGCCCCGACGGCGAAGGCGCCCTTGGCGACCGCCCCTGCCAGCACGAGCGCGACCGCATCGCCTCCGACCTTCGACATTTCGAGTTCGCTATCGCGCATCCCATGGAGGGTCAAGTAGGCTGCGCGGCGTGCACACGGGGTCTCGCCCTCCGTTCGCCGCGGCCGCCGCGGTCACCGCCCTCGTGCTCGCGACGAGCAGTGCGCGCGCCGCGGAGCCCGACGCAGGGGTCGCAGTGCTTACGGGGGCGGCGGCATTCGTCCTCACGTTCGCCGCGGGAGGGATCCTCGTCGCCACGGCCAACGGCAGCAACCAGCAGAGCAACATCGGTTGGGTCGGTATCGAATCGGGCTTCGTGCTGGCCCCGCTCGCGTCGCACGCGGTCCTCGGTGAGTGGGGGCGTGGGCTCGCGTTCGCCGCGACGCCGACGGCGATGATCGGCGGAACGGTCGCGCTCTTCGACTACGACAACGGCACGATCCTGCACGGGTCGCTCACCGAACAGCGGATCATGTGGGGGCTCTTCACCGCCGGCCTCTTCGCGGGCATCGCGGGCGTCGTCGACGCGGGGCTGGCGCGCGCCGCGAGCGGCGTCGGCGTGGCTCCGCTCGTCGGGACGGGCGGCGGCATGGGCCTCGCCGTCGGAGGCGCGCTTTGATCGCTCGTGCTCTGGGCATCTGCCTGGCGATTGGCTGGCTGGGCGGGTGCGCGACTGTGCCCCAGAACCGACGCGCTCACTTCGCGGATCCGATGATGGCGCTCACGCCGGACACCCTCGACGTCGTGCGGCAACAGAAGATGTACGACACGAGAGAAGGAGCGGCCGGCGGGGACGGTGCCCCGGCAGGCGGCGGCTGCGGCTGTCAGTGATGCGTGAAGCCCATGCGCCGACGGCGATGGCCGTCGCCCTGGCGGTCCTCGCGACGTGGCGAGGGGGCCGCGCCGACGAGCCCGTGGCGCCCGCGCAAGGCGCCGCGACCGCGCCCGTCGTCGCCACGCCGCCGCCCACTCCCGAGATGAGCGACGTCGAGATCCTCGGCACGCCCGACCACGGCCTTCACATCGACTCGGTCACGACGCGCCTCACGGGCTTCGACCAGTTCGGCAACGGCTACCAGGCCCAGGGTGGCCCGACCCCCATCTCTCCTGGCTCCGAGCGCGCGACAATCCTCGAGCCACAGGCCGACATCGAGGCGACCCAGGGGGATCGCTGGAAGCACAGCATCCACATCCCCGTCGACCTGGTCTCGAACGCCTCGCCTCACTCGGTCGACGTGATGACGAGTGCTTCCAAGCACGTCGAGTCGGGGTCGATCGACTGGGCCGCGACATACAAGATGGACGCCGTCACGGACGCGACCCTCCTCGGGGGCGTGCACCTGGAGAACCCGTTCCGGTCGTGGCACGGTGGCCTCGCCGGAAAGCGCGCGTTCGCCGACGGCGACACCGTCGTCTCGGCGAGCTTCGTCGAAGTGTTCGACTGGTTCGACCGCTTCGACATTCACGGTGGCCGCCACGGACGGACGGACCGCTCGAGCACCACAGGAAGCTTCGGGGTCACACAGATCCTGACGCCGACGACCCTCGTCGACGTCAACTACGGGTTCACGATGCAGGCGGGCGAGATGGGCAACACTTGGAACAGCGTCCCGCTCTCGAGCCTGCAGCGAGGCCCGGAGATTCTCCCGGACGAGCGGGCGCGCCACGCCGTGGTCGCTCGCGTGGCGCAGTACCTGCCGTGGGACGGCGCGCTGCACGTCTACTACCGGTTCTACGCCGACGACTGGGGTCTCGTCGCCCACTCTCTCGAGGGAGAGCTCTTGCAGCGCCTCTCGCGTTCTCTATATGTCGGGGGGCACTATCGGTTTCATACGCAGAACGGAGTCGACTTCTTCACGACGCTCGCGGCACCCGACGGGGCCTTGCGCACCGCCGACAGCGACCTCGCCCCGTTCGATGCGCAGACGATCGGCGGCAAGGTCGTCATCGACACTCCCCCCGTCGGTGACGTCCGCGCGCTGCACTTCGAGGTTGGCTACGATCGCTACGTGCGCACCAACGACCTTCAGATCAACGTCGTCACATGCGAAACCGGATACCGCTTCTGATCGCCACTGTCCTCGCCGCGCTCATCGCCACCATCGGGTGCGCTGGGGGCGTGCCGGCCGCGCCCGCGCGAGCCGCTTCGACGTTGCCCGAGGCGCAGGTCCTGACGCTCGACGGGGCGCCCACCGATCTGGCAGCCGCCATCCGCGGACGCGCGGCCCTCGTGAACCTCTGGGCGACGTGGTGCGACACCTGCGTGGGGGAGATCGACGCGCTGAAGAGGCTAGCGTCGCAGACGTCGGGGCGGAGCGATGCCCTCGTCGTGGGCGTCGCCGTCGGCGAGACGCCCGCCGTGGTATCCGCGTTCGCCCGCGACCGCGAGATGCGATACCTGCAGCTCGTCGACGAAGATTTCCGGCTCACCGACGCGCTCGGGCAGCGGCATGTCCCCGCCACGCTCGTCATCGACCGCGCGGGGCGCATCGTCTACCGGGGCGATGCGCTGGACGCCGCGGGCCTCGCGGCGTTCCGCGGCGCCATGAGCGCGTCGACGCAGTAGCCTGGGACCGACCACGCCGTGCTCACCGTGCATCACCTGAACGACTCGCGCTCGCAGCGCGTGCTCTGGCTGCTCGAGGAGCTTGGGCTCGAGTACGAGATCGTCCCTTATCGACGCGACCCGAAGACGCTCGCTGCGCCCGCGTCGCTGCGCGCCGTGCACCCTCTCGGCAGGGCGCCCATCGTCGCCGATGGCGATCGAACCCTCGCCGAGTCGGGGGCGATCGTGGAGACGCTGGTCGAACGGTACGGCCTGGGGCGCCTAGCGCCGCCCGCCGGGACGCCCGAGCGAGAGCGCTACACGTACTGGATGCACTACGCCGAGGGCTCGGTCATGCCCGCGGTCGTGCTGCGCCTCATCTTCGACAGCCTGCCAAAACAGCCCATGCCGGCGCTCGCGCGCCCCGTCGTGAGGCAGCTCGCAAAGGCCGTCGTCGAGAGCTTCGTCCAGCCGCAGATCCGGCTTCACTTCGAGTACATGGCCCGCGAGCTCGAGAAGACGACATGGTTTGCCGGCGCCGAATTCACCGCCGCGGATATCCAGATGAGCTTTCCCATCGAGGCGATGGCGTCCGCCGCGCAGGCGCACCCTCGGCTGCGTTCGTATCTCGAGCGCATCCGCGAGCGCCCCGCCTACCGACGCGCCGTAGCCCGCGGCGGCCCTTACGACCCGGAGAGCCTCAATCGCTGACTACACCCAGCGGGGTGACTCGTAGCGATAGTTGCCGTGCATCACGGAGTGGAACAGGGGCGCGTAGAACGCCGCGTTGACCACCGTGATCACGAGCGCCGAGAAGAGCAGGCCGCCCGTCGACTCGATCTCGAAGCTGCCCATCAGCTTGTCGGTGAGCCACAAGAGGACGGTGTTCACGAGGAACGGCACGAAGGCGAAGAGCAGGCCGAGCGTCAGGATCGCCGGAACGAACAGGACGCCGCGGATGAACCACCCGAGGAAGAAATTGAGCACGCTGAACACGATGGCCACGGCCACCGCGGTGCCGATGCTCCGGATGTGAAACCCGGGCACCAGCCAGGACAGCGCGAGAATCGTCAACGCCAGGACCACCAGGTGCAGCAGCATGCCGCCAAAGTAACCACGGTCGCGCTGGACGCCAGGGCGAGAGATACGCAGGGGAGACGGGTCTGCGAGACTATCGCAGGCCGCCCCTCTCGCTCCGCTCAGTCGTCCGTGTCGATCGCGGCGGAAGACCCGTCGGCAGCGCCCCCTTCGGCTCCCGCCGAGCCTCCGACAGGAGGCGCCGCGGTGTACCGCATGCAACCGGAGATCGTCTCGTTGCCATTCGACATGTCGTACGAGAAGAGCAACGAGCGGAGCACGGCCGGCCCCCCATCGGTTGTGTCGAGCTCCACGTCCTCGATCGTCACGTTGCCGTTGAACGTATCGGTCTCGCCGAAGGGCTCGACGTCCAGGAAGATTCCCCCGGTTCCTGTCGGGTAGGTGCCTATCGTCGGAACGACGTCGTTCTCGACGACGCCCGCGTCGTCGAACAGAGCCAGGCTGACCGAGGCAGAGCTCTGGTCGTTGCCCGAGACGCTGACGGCGAGCGGTGGCGGGTTGGAGGCCACGAACCTGGCGTCGAAGTTCGTGTACGTCACGGTCTGGACTTCGCCGCGGGTCGGGTAGACCGCGTGGACGACGAGGACGTCGCTCGCGATGAGGCACGGGGCGAGGGGATCCGAGGGGGGCTCGAGCGCGTCGTTCGCCTCGTCGCCGGTGATCTCGTATCCGTCATACGCGTCGTCCGCGTCGTCCGCTTCGTCCGCGTCGATTGGCGAATTGTTGCCCGCGTCGACCAAAGGCGCGCCGTCGGGCTCGACCGAGGCGCCGTCGTCGGACGTCACGGCGGCGTCGGAGAACGGCGGCAAATCGACGCAATCCGCGCCCAAGATGTACGTCCCCGCCGGGCATACGGTGCTCGTCCCACTCGCCGGCGAACCGCCCGGGCTGCCGCCGCCACACGCTGCCGCGGCAGCGAACGCGAAGACGGCGGCGATCGAGCCACGGGGCCTCACGGCAAGATCCCGCGACTGTACTCGGCTTGCTCGATGAACAGCTTGGTGCCGAGGTCGATGGTCGAATCGCCGTGAAGCGCACCGAAGAGCCCCTCTATCGTCGAGTTGTCGAGAACACTGTAGTAGTTGAGCCACAAGATGGTGCTGACGAGGGGCTCGCCCTCGAGCGCGTAGTCGGGGACGCGGGTGTAGTTTCGTGTGAAGTCGGCGATCGACGTCCCCTGGTAGGTGCTGATCTGGAAGGCCGCGAGGTACAGCGCGACATCGAAGTCGAGGGGCGGCTGCGCCTCGGCCAGCGCCTGCGACAAGAGCTGCGCGCCGAACTTTTGCCCGTCGGCCATCGAGTCCGAGAGCGAGGCCATGGCGAAGCTCACCTCGTTTAGCTCCAGCTCCCCATTGAAAGAAAGCCACGTGTCGAACACCGCCTGAAAGCGACGCTGCCACTCGTTCGTGTCAGAAGGGCAGACGGCATACGAGGTCAGTGCGTCGGCGCGGCACTCGATCCAATTCTCGGCGTCGAAGCAGGGTTGCTGGGCGGCGCTCATGTCCTCCGGAGACGCGTAGTCCGTCACGGCGAGCGCCGCGTCGCACGCGGCGCCGAGGCTCGAGAGCACCAGTTGGGGGGTGCCGCCGACGTTCGCGGTGGACTTCCGCGCCGCCAGGTAGATGAGATCCTGACTCGCCACTTCGGCCGACGTAGTCGACTCCGCGATGGACCACATCGACGCAGGGAGCGGTTCGGCCATCGCCGCGATGAGCGGCGACGAGGCCGTCCCGATGGAGTACGTGTTCACGCCGCTCGCCGTCACCAGGTCGAGGCTATCCGGGCCCCGGTGCAAGATCGCGACGAGGTGCCCGTGGTCGTCGAGGAACGGCGATCCGCTGTTGCCAGGCAGGCTGAAGGCCGCCGTCCAGACCCAGCTCCCATCCGTGTCCACGACGTCGCCGGAGCTCCACTTCTTGAGGCTGCCCTCCGGCTGGCCCACCACCGTGACATGGGTACCGAGGAGGTCGGCCGGCGCACGCGAATCGATCGTCACGTACGGCGTCGCCAGCGTGGCCCCGCCGGGGGCCGAGTAAGCCTGCAGTACGGCCACGTCGAGCCCGACGTCGACGGCCTTGGGAACGACGAACGCCGTCACCGGCTGCTGAAGAGGCGCGCCGCGCTGGTAGTCGAAGGTCAGCTGCGTGTAGCACCCCTCGACGGGACACACGCCGACGCCGAGCACATGGTTGTTCGTCAACAGAAGCCCGTCGGGGGAGATGAAGCAGGCGGTGGCCGAGAAGCCGGGCATCGACACGAGCACCACGGCTTCGGCGGCCGCCTGGATCGCGGGGGGCGCGGTCTCGATGTCGTCGAAGGCGGGGAGGGTCGCGGACGGGGCGGACGCCGAGCACCCGCACGCGAGCGACGCCGCGGCGACGGCCATGAGATGCGAGCTCGACGAACCTGGCCGGCGCGCAAGGGTTTTGCAAGCCATCTACGATGGCGAAGTGTCGACGCGTTCGCGCATCTCGTCCACCAGAACCCGCATGTTCTCGGAGTAGTCGATCGGCACGGCCACGAGGTGTACTCCGCCTTGGGCGAAAGCCCGCTCGAGCGTCGGTGCGAGGGCGCCCGACGACTCGACCCGCCACCCCTTGGCCCCGTAGCTCTCGGCGTAGCGCACGAAGTCCGGGTTGCCGAAGCCTAGGCCCCAGTCGGCGAAGCCGTCGACCGCCTGCTTCCAGCGGATCATGCCGTAAGCGTCGTCCTGGATGACGAGGACGACGAGGTTCAGCCGGAGCCGCACGGCGGTCTCCATCTCCTGGCTGTTCATCATGAAGCCGCCGTCGCCGCACACGGCGAGAACGCGCCGGCGGGGATAGAGGATCGCGGCCATCATCGCCGAGGGCAGGCCCGCCCCCATGGTGGCGAGGGCGTTGTCGAGGAGAAGCGTGTTTGCCACGTGAGTGCGGTAGTTTCGCGCGAACCAGATCTTGTACATGCCGTTGTCGAGGGCCACGATGCCGTCGTCCGGCATCACTTCGCGCACGTCGTGCACGATGCGCTGCGGCGTCAGCGGGAAGCGGTCCTCGCTCGCACGATCGCCGATGCGGGCGAGGATCTCGGCGCGGAGCGGGAGCAGCGCGGTCGCGTTGGGGATCTTGCCGGCGATCCGATCGGCCAAGAGATCGAGGCTCGGCCCCACGTCGCCCACGACTTCGGCTTGCGCGGAGAACACCTGCTCGACCGTGGCAGGCACGTACCCGACATGAATGACGCGCGGCCCGTTCGGCCCCATCAAGAACGGCGGCTTCTCGACGGTGTCGTGACCGATGGACACGATGAGATCCGCGCGATCGATGGCCCGGTGCACGTAGTCGCGCTCCGAGAGCGCCGCGGTGCCCATGTAGAGATGCGACACACGGTCGACCGTCCCTTTGCCCATCTGCGTGTTGAAGAACGGCAGCCCCGTCCTCGACACGAACGACGAGAGCGCCCCGGCGAGGCGCGGCCGGCTCGTGGCCGCGCCCATCATCACGAGGGGACGCTCGGCGGCGAGGATCAGGGCCGCGGCGCGGTCCAGCGCGGCGGGCGGCGCCACGGGGAGGTCGATCGGGTGCGGCGGGACGATGGGCGCGTCGGCTTGTTCGCCGGCGACGTCTTCCGGGAGCTCGAGGTGCACGGGGCCCGGGCGTTCTTCGACGGCCACACGGAACGCGTCGCGCACGATCGTGGGGATGGAGGCGGCGCTCACGATCGAGCGCGAGAGCTTCGTCAACGGACGCATGGCGGCGATGACGTCGACGATCTGGAAGCGCGCCTGGCGGCTCGTCTTGACGGCCTTCTGGCCCGTGATGAGGATGGCCGGCATCGCGCCGAGGAAGGCGTACGCGGCGCCCGTCGCGAGGTTGAGCGCACCGGGCCCCAGGGTACTGAGCGCCACGCCCGGCTTGCCCGTCAGCCGCCCGTGGGTGGCCGCCATGAACGCCGCCGCCTGCTCGTGACGGGTAACGACGAGCTGGATCGAGGAGCGGCGAAGCGATTCGACGACGTCGAGGTTTTCCTCGCCCGGAACGCCGAAGATGCGCTCGACCCCTTCGTTCTCCAGCGCCCGGACCAAGAGATCGGAGGCTTTCATCCAACCGAATCTAGGTCAGCGCGCGCGCTTGTCGATCACGAGCGGGATAGAGTTTTTTTTTGCGCGACGGACGAGGATGCTCAGCAAGTCACGCAACGGAAACCGAGTCGTGGTCCACTAAGGCCCATGGCATCCGAGAGCATTCCCGCCACGCTGATTCCTGGAGACGGCATCGGCCCCGAGATCGTCGACGCTACGCTCGCCGCCCTCGAGGCGCTCGACGTGCATTTCGCCTGGGACACGCAAGTGGCCGGCCTCAAAGGGGTCCAGGTCGCGGGCGATCCCCTGCCCAAGGCGACGGTGGAGAGCATCCGTCGCACGCGCCTGGCCCTCAAAGGCCCCCTCGAGACACCCTCGGGCGGCGGCTACCGGTCGTCGAACGTGCGCCTGCGCGAAGAATTCCAGCTCTTCGCGAACGTGCGCCCTGCCCGGACGGTGATCCCGGGCGGCCGCTACGAGAACATCGACCTCGTCCTGGTACGCGAGAACGTCGAAGGCCTTTACATGGGCTACGAGCACTACATCCCCATCGACGGCGACCCGCACGCCGTCGCGATCTCCACGGGCGTGAACACCCGCCAGGGCAGCCGTCACATCGCCGAGTACGCCTTCGAGTACGCCGTCGCGAACGGGCGCAAGAAGGTGACCATCGTCCACAAGGCCAACATCCTCAAGGCCTTGACGGGCATCTTCCGCGAGACGGCGTTCGACGTGCACCGCGAGAAGTACCAGGGCAAGGTCGCGGTGGACGAGATCATCGTCGACGCCTGCTCCATGAAGCTCGTGCTAAACCCCTGGCAGTTCGACGTGCTCCTGACGACGAACATGTTCGGCGACATTCTCTCCGACCTCATCGCCGGCCTCGTCGGCGGTCTGGGCATGGCACCCGGCGCGAACATCGGGAAAGACGTCGCCATTTTCGAGGCCGTACACGGCTCGGCCCCCGACATCGCCGGCAAGGGGATCGCCAACCCGATCGCCCTCATGTTCGGGGCGGCCATGATGCTCGAGCACTGCCATCGCGGCGTCGAGGCCGCGAGGCTGCGCCGGGCGATCAACGACACCGTCAACGCGGACAACGTCCGCACGGGCGACCTCGGCGGCTCCGCGAACACCGCCGCTTTCACGAAGGCCCTCGTCGCCCGCATCCGCAACGCCTGACCGCGGGGCTACCCTGCCCCGCCATGCGCCCCTCCGATTTCGTCCGCGTCGCGCTCCCACTCCTCCTCGCCCCCGCCTGCGGCGCCGCCCCTAGCGCGTCCGCGCCCGCGCCCGCGCCTGCGTCCGCGCCCGCGCCCGCGCCAGCCTCCGCCCCCGCCCCAGCCTCCCCGCCCGCCCCCGCGGCCCCGCCCGCCCCCGCCCCC
>Ga0302325_10030601_pt1 | contig 11097 bp, 9 predicted proteins | sample Palsa_T0_2_FD_201948 | JGI IMG/M metagenome (GOLD analysis project Ga0302325, IMG submission 201948) | Peat permafrost microbial communities from Stordalen Mire near Abisko, Sweden - Palsa_T0_2 | ecosystem: Environmental > Terrestrial > Soil > Palsa > Peat permafrost | place: Sweden: Abisko...
GACTTTGCTCATGGCTTGGCTTTCGCTTTCGTCGCGGGATCAACGAACCAGTCGGGTCCCAGGCTTTTGTTGGTCCAAATCTGCAAGTGGGTGTCGGTCGAGGTTTCAGTCATTCGCTGCGGCGAATACATCGTGAAATTCTGCGTCCATTGCGAAGGATACCATTTGCCGTCCTGGGTCTGAGCGAAGGCCGAGGTCGCCAGATGGCTCTCCTGGACAACCTTGTTCGTTGTCGTGGAGGTGTAGATGTCGGCTCCTTTCACCGTCAGGTCATCCTTGGCGGGGTCGAACCAATACGTTTGGGCGAGCTTCGTGTCGTCTGGCCCGGATACGAAGTAAAGCCGGTCGATCCGCAGCCCGATCTGCCCGGCCCGCGCGGGATCGGTGACGATTTGCGACTTGGCGTCCGTACCGAACGTGCTCAGATCGCGCACCGGCCACAGTCTCCCGGCCAGGGTGTACATCTTCTTTAATTCCGATAGCTGCTGAACAGCCCGCGTCCCCTGGATCTTGGTAGACTGGATTCCGCCAGAAACGGAAGCGTAGCCCTGCCAGGCATTCTCGCCGTCACCGACGAAGAACGAGTTGGGTATGCGGCCGCTCAGCATCTTTAAGACCGCGTCCAGTCGCTCCGCCGGCCAGGTTCCGGTGGCCGGAGCATCGACACTGGCGGCGGCATCCACGTTGAACGTTTCAGCCGCATAGGCCGGCCCGGATGCGCCATAAATTTCGATCTCGCGCTCCGGTGGACTTTGCTTTCCATCAACGGACGAGACCACCGTGGTAGTGCCCACGCCGACGAAGTCGCCGAATCCGTCGTCGAATCGTTTTCGCAGACGCCCCATGAGCACGTTCACGTTGCGTGGGGGTCGCAGATCGACGACTTTCGCGTTCTTGGGCACACCAACGTCAAACACATCGCGCACGGCCGGATCGCCGTAACTGCTTTGCATCGTCACGAGCTTGCCGTCGGTCGTGGACTGGCCTTTCACGATCAGCTTGCTCGTTGGATCGATCCAGACGACCGCGCTGGACGGGTATTCGGTGCGGTTCTGCTCCTGCGCGCTGCGCGTGTCGTCCGCGGGGAACGCCACATCGAATCGAATCAGACCCCCGTCGTCGGATCGCCGAACCGTCGCGCCGGGAACCTTGGCGAGCAGCGCCTCCTTCGTCAGAGGGAAATGTTGCATTTCCGTCTTCCAGCGGCTGGCAAACTCGGGGCTGATTTCGCCGATTTTAACCTGGCCGTCGCCGCTGCTGTATTTGATCTCCTCGTTTTCCGCGGGCAGATACATCTGCACATCGAGGCCGCCATCGACGTGACGCTCCGAGGCCCAGGCCCCGGTTTCATTATTGATGTGCTGAACGAAGAAGTTCTTCTCGCCTTGGATGGATTCGCGGATGTGGACCCATCCTTTGAATTGGCTGCTCGCCTGGGCGCATTGCGCCAGCACATCGGCAGCCGATGCGGACCGAAGGTTGATGGTCCCGAAGACCACCGCCAAAGCAATCGAAGCCGCCATTGCACCAGCCACGCTCCAACGCATGATAGTTCTCCGTAAAACGGCCCGCCTGGCCGAGTCCAAAACACGTTGGGTATCCGCAGTTGCCGGCACGATCGCCGACAACGGCGTCAGTCGCTGCAGGAGGTCACGTTCATCAAGCTCGTCCACGGGCCACCTGTCTTTCGCCGAGGTTCTTGCGAATGTGCTTGACCACCGCATCACACAGCCCGCGCGATTGCTGCGGCGTTTTTTGCAGCATCTGAGCGATCCGCTCGTGCGACTCCTGCACGACAAAGCGCAGAACGAACACCTGCCGCTCCAAGTCGCTGAGATGTTCCGCCGCGTCGAGAATGCGATTGATCTCCTCATTCTGTTCCAGCGATCGGCCCGGCTCGCCTTGTTCACCGGGCGGCAACATTTTCGCCGGTCGTTTGAGCTGTTTGCGTCTCCAATCCATGGCCAGGTTGATTGCCGCCCGACACATGTATGCCGCCGGATCGTCAGCGCGGGCGACTTGATTCACGAGCTTCACGAATAAGTCATGCAGCAGATCCTCGGCCACGTCGCGGCGCAGTGTCAGCCGCAACAGCACCGCATGCGCCGCCGGACCATGTTCCTGCAGAATGTGCCACCCTTCTGAAGCCAACAATCTCCTTTTCCGTGGTTATAGACGGGCGAGTCCTCGCCGCGCAAGAAGGGCGCCTGTGGCATGGGCGTCCCGCCCGTGCGAACCGTGTAGGGCCTAAGAAAACGCTTCGATGTCCAATGCCAGTTATTTGGAATTCGCTCAAAGGTTCACTGCGGCCGCTGATATTTCTTGTCGAAGTCGTCGGGACGCAGCTTGCGGCCGTCGCAGTCGCCGCGAAAGCAGTAGGCGGTGCGGATCGCCTGGGCCGCTTTGCGGGCGGTGGGTGATTGTTCGCCGGGTGATGCGCTGCCTTCGTCGCCCAGCAACTGCTTGAGCACGGCGACCGATTCGTCGGTCCGGTTCATCGCCAGGGCGTAGATCGCCCGATCCCTCGTTATGTCCTTCTGGTGCAACGCGAGAAAAATCAAGCGCTGGGTGAATGAATCGTCGCAGATCTGTTGCGCCGCCATCGCGCCCTCGCCCCAGGCATCGGGATGATCCAGTGAGAGCGAAATGGCGATCAGCCGCCTGAGCTTTGCCGTTGGGCAGCCCAGCTTCCGAAGAATCCAGCCCATGCCCTCGGCCATGCCGCGTTTTCCGGCTGCGCTGGTCAGCGCGTCAATGTTCCGCGGATCGCGCGGCAAATAGCACAAGAACGCTTGCTGCGCCCAATATCCAAAATGTTCGTCAAAATCGCCCTCGCGGGCAGCATACATCGCCTCAATTACAGTTGGCACGATGCGAGGATCGCAGGTGTAGATCAGCTTTGCGATGACGCCATCGGCATCGACTCTCGCTGGGGCAGTCGTTGTGCGTTCCTGCAACCGGGATTTGAGCTCCGTTGACAGGGCGTCGATGTACGCGCCCATCTCCTCGTGTGTCCGGGGCAGCACGGTGATGTCGATGTGTGACGGTTGTAGATTCGACGAGCCCTCTGGGAAACTGCCACCGTACGTGCCCATGACATGATAGGTGCCGGGCTTGGTTACCAATGCCCAGTCGTTTAAGAGGATGGTTTTACTGAAGCTCTCGCCGGGTGCCAGGATTCTGTCATTGCCCAACCCGCCCCCAAAGAACGGGCCGTCGAGTGCCGCACGCGGGTCTGGGACGGCCACGCCACGGCTGTCGGTGGCAGCCAATGCGTATTCATCCATCCGGCCGCTTCGGTCATAGTTTCGATCGAAATATGTATAGGGCGAGTCTCCGTCATTCCTGATTGTAAAGGTGATTGGAATCTCGTCGCCCGTGCTTATCGCGTGCACTGAACACGCGATCGTCAGCGTAAGTTTTGGATTGGATTCGGCGGTGGTGGCTGGGCCGGTGGTTGCGCCGATCGCACGGCCGAGCGAGAAGGCGATTAAAAGCGAGGCGACCCAATATAGTTCTCTCGGAGGCACCATCCATCCCTCCATATGTCGCCAAGTCCCCCCGGCGGCGTTTCCCATAATCGCATTTTAACGAGCATACATCGCCGTGTCGTGCCAATGCGCTAATTCATCACAAATGCCGTTGAAGCCGCAAACGCTCCGCTGCGGGTCGCGGCTGAACGGCGGATATGAAATGGGCTCTAAACGCCGCGTGGCCAGCCCGGCGCGGAACCGGGCTGGCCACGTTGGTTGGTTTCCACAGGAAGTGCGTTGGCAGTGCGCCTATCGACTGCTCGCGGAGCCGGCCTTGTTCAGCTCGACGCCGTACACGGCGGCGACGGCGTGCTGAGCGAGCATGCGATACCCGTCGTTCACATCAGCCGGCCATTCGTTCGAGTGGTCGCCGATGTACGTGAGTTGGGTAAGCGTATCGTTGTAGATCTGCTCGCCCGTGCGATCGTTGGGGATATCCACGCGATAAAACATCGGCAATTCGTGGATGAGGGAGACGGTGGTGGCGGGCAGGCAATGGGTCGCCGGGAAGCGCACCAAGGCCACGTCGCGGCCCTTGTCGAGCTTGGCGGCGTCCACTTCGTTGTTCACCGCTGTGGCGCTGGCATCGGCGGGAGACTGCCTGCTGCCGGCGGTCACCGCTCCGGCCACCGGTGCCACGGGCCAGCCGGCCAGCGCCACCGCGGGATCGGTCACCTCGCCTTGGACGATCGCATAACGGGCATCGAAGACGATGTTCTTGTCGCTCAGATCCAAATCCTGTCCGTATTTGGATTTCCAGGCTTGTCTGATCTGGTCGATCGCGCCGTCGATTTTGTTCTGGTCGACGCCCTTGAATTCGCGGGCCCGTTCCCGGTCCTGCGTGGAGAGCTCGGCGAGCATCTTGTTGAAGTCGCCCTTGGTGGCGAAACGCTCGGTCAGTTTTTCCAGACCCGACCTGATCTCGCCGACCGAGTCGAGGTCCTTCTGCTGGAAGCCGCTGGGAAGCTGCGGCGGGGTGTTATCCGCCGGTTGATTGGCGGCTTGGTTGTTGGCCGGTTGATCCGCCGCGCCGGCGATCGCGGCGAACGGCACCGCGCTGAACCCTGTCGCCATCGCCCCGGCAATGATCCACGTTGAGCACTTTCGCATGAGGTCACATACCTTTCTCCGGCACGAAGGCCGGGCTGAACAATCAAACTCTTGCGATGCTGTTATCGCTGGTGGACCAAAAACAAACGGCGCGCCGGTCGCGTGATCCGCGAAATTCGCCGAATGAGAGCGGTGCACTGCGACGGATGGTCGCGCCGGGCGTCATTTCGACGCGACGGCGGGCTGCGGAAGCCGCTTTCCAAATGTTTGCTGCACGGCACGCGTGTTGTGGTAGATATTCCTGAGAGCGTTTCGGCACGCTGGAGACGCCATTGAGCGCTGTTAGAATTCAGCCAACTGAGCCTCGGTGAGCAAATGAACCTGACGACATATCACAAGAAGCGCGATTTCAAAAAGACACCCGAGCCGCGGGGCAACGCGCCGCGGGGGAGTTCAAAGGGGCTGCGCTTCGTGGTGCAGAAGCATGACGCGTCGCGGCTGCATTACGATTTTCGCCTGGAGTTGGACGGCACGCTCAAGAGCTGGGCCGTGCCCAAGGGGCCGTCGCTGGATCCGGCCCGCAAATCTCTGGCGGTGCAGGTCGAGGATCATCCGCTGGAATATGGCGATTTCGAGGGAGTGATACCCGAAGGCCAATACGGCGGGGGAACCGTGCTGCTATGGGACCGTGGCACCTGGGAGCCGCTGCACGATCCGCGGGATGGCTACGAGCAGGGCAAGCTCCACTTCATTCTGCACGGGAACAAGCTCAAGGGGGAATGGAGCCTGGTGCGCATGCACGGCAAGGCTGGGGACGACGGCAAGAACTGGCTGCTGATGAAACTCAAGGACGAATACGCGGACAAAAGCCGCGATATTCTCTCCGCCGCGCCAAATAGCGTGAAGAGCAAGCGCGGACTGAAGCGCATCTCCGGCGAGCGCGAAAACGTTTGGAGCAGCGAGGCGAAGAAAACCGCCCGGGTCCCCAACGCACAGACGTCGGCCTTGCCCGACAAGCTTGCTCCGCAACTGGCGGTCTTGGCGACGCATCCGCCGACCGGTGCGCAGTGGCTGCACGAAATCAAATTCGACGGCTATCGGATTCTTGCTTTCGTCAAATCCGGCAAGGTGACGCTGCGGACTCGCAATGGCCTGGACTGGACGGCCAAATTCCCCGGCATCGCCAAGGCACTGGCCCGGCTAAAGGTGGACTCGGCGATACTGGATGGCGAAGCGGTGGTGCTCGATCGGGAGGGGCGAAGTGATTTTCAAGCCCTCCAGGCGATGTTGAAGGACCAGCAGAAGGCGGAGCCGGTTTTGTATGCGTTTGATCTGCCGTTTTGCAACGGCTCGGATTTGCGCCAGTCGCCGCTGCTGGAGCGCAAGAAAATGCTCAGGAGCATTCTCGACGCCAGCAAGCTGGAACCGCGGGTACGATTCAGCGATCACGTGGTGGGGGACGGCGATTCGGTCATCGACAAGGCGTGCGGCATGTCGCTGGAAGGGATCGTGTCGAAACGCGCGGATTCGCCATACGTTTCCCGCCGGGATGCGAGCTGGCTCAAGAGCAAGTGCGATCATCGGCAGGAATTTGCCATCATCGGCTACACCGATCCGCAGGGAAGCCGGCAGGGATTCGGGGCGCTTCTGCTGGGCGTTCACGATGACAAGGGGCGATTGGTCTATGCCGGGCGCGTGGGAACCGGATTTGACGATCGGGCGTTGCAGGACTTGGCCGGCCGCCTGAAAGCCCTGGCACAGAAGCAGCCGCCGACGGACGTCCCCCCGCCAGCGCGCGAACGGCGGGCCGCGCACTGGGTGAAACCAACGCTGGTCGGCGAAGTCCGTTTCACCGGCTGGACACGCGACGGCGTTTTGCGCCACCCGGCTTTCATCGCCCTGCGATCCGACAAGCCGGCGAAGCAGATCGTGCGGGAAAAGCCAGTGGAGCCCGAAAAGCCCGTGGCAGCCGAACAAGCCGCGGGCGTGAAACTGACCCATCCCGACAAGGTGCTCTACCCGGAGAAAGGGATCACCAAACAGGACCTGGCGGATTACTATCAGCGCGTGGCTCCGTGGATGTTGCCGCACGTTATCGATCGGCCGCTGGCGCTGGTTCGCTGCCCCGAAGGCCGGGCATCCAAATGTTTCTTCCAGCGCAACTGGTCCGCCACGCTGCCCAAGGCAATCGATCAAGTGGACGTCAGCGCCGCCAAGACCAAGGAAATACACGTCGGCGTTCACGATCTGGCCGGCGTCATTTCGCTGGTGCAGATCGGCGTGCTGGAGATTCACACCTGGAATTGCCGGGCGAAAAAAATCGAGCGGCCGGACCAGCTCATCTTCGATCTGGACCCGGGTCCGGATGTGCCGTGGAAAAAGGTGATCGAGGGGGCGAAACTGCTGCATGGGTCGCTGACCAAGCTGAAGCTTCCAACGTATCTCAAAACTTCCGGCGGAAAGGGACTGCATCTGGTCATTCCCATCCAGCCGAACATCGACTGGGACGCGGCCAAGACGTTCTGCGAAACGATTGCCAAGGACCTGGTCCGGCAATCGGATTTGTTCGTCGCCAACATGCGAAAAGATTTGCGCGGGGGAAAGATTTACATCGATTATCAACGCAATGGGCGCGGCGCGACCGCCGTCGCTCCTTACTCAACGCGGGCCCGCAGCGGCGCGCCCGTTTCCATGCCGATCTCATGGAAAGAGCTCGGGAAACTGAAGTCGGCCGACCAATTCACGGTGGAGATGGCGGGCCGGTATCTCGAGAAGCGGAAAACGGATCCCTGGCACGATTTCGAGGAGTCGCGAGTCGATCTCCACGAAGTCATCGGCCGGAGATCCGCCGCTTAAGAGCGTGTGCTTCATACACACGTTCTAAGGAGCAACTCCCATGTCCCGGCCCATCTGGAAGGGCTCGATTAATTTCGGGCTCGTGAATATTCCCATTCAACTGGAAACCGCCGTTCGCGAAAAAACCGTGAGCTTTCACCTGTTGTCCAAAGACGGCTCCTGTCGGCTGCGCCGCAAGCTCTATTGCCCCGACACCGGCAAGGAAGTCGATTTCAACGACACCGCCCGTGGCATCGAGGTCGGCAAGGATGAATACGCCCTGATCGACGACAAAGAGCTCGACCGGATCAAGCCGGAAAAAGGGCGCTCCATTTCCATCGAGCAGTTCGTCGAGCTGGAAGACATCGACCCGATCTATTTTGACCGCGTCTATTTCGTGACCCCCACCGAAGGCAGCGGCCGAGCCTACAAGCTGCTGTTCGAGGCGATGAGCGCCAGCAAGAAAATCGGCCTCTCCCGATTCGTCGTGCGCGGCCGCCAATACCTGGCGGCCCTGCGCGTGCTCGGCGACGGGATCGTCCTGCACACGATGCATTACGCCGACGAAGTGCTCTCCCTCGATGACGCGTTGCCCGGCACACTGTCCCGCATCAGGCCCGCGGAAAAGGAAGTGCAGATCGCCCGCCAGCTCATCGAGGCGATGACCCAGCCGCTGGATTTGTCCAAGTTCAAGGACGATTACCGCGAAGAGGTCGAACATCTGATCGAGCGGAAGAAGCACGGCCGCAAGACCGTCGCCACCGCCGACGATCACGACGAGGAGCCGCCGCCCCCCACGATCAATCTGATGGACGCTCTGAAGCGATCCCTGGGTGCCAGCAAGCCGCCGCGCGCCGCGGCTGCCCGTCATCCGCGGCGAAAGAGCGCGTGAAAGTGGCACGGGCATCTTGCCCGTGTTTTTGGGTTGCGGATTGCTCTGAGGTCGGCGTTCGATCGACTCCAAACACGCGGGGCTTGATATCGTCGATCTCATCCGGGAGGGACAGAGGGCGTATGTTGCCACTTCGGGATCCCGTCCCGCTCCGATGGATCGAACGGCTTCCCATCCCTCACGCAAAAAGTTAGCGCCACGTCGATCTTCGTCCCGTCGTGAAACGGATCAACGACCGCGATGCACTCATCGCACTGATACGCCGGCAGCATCGCCCCCTCAAAACTCACCTCGCCGGACTGAACCAGGGAGCGATTGCATTTCGGACAGGGGAACGTCGCAGCCATGTCCGCATGATAGACAACTCAGCAGCCCACACCAATCCCCGCATCCGCCGCCGGCGGCCCGATGCTGCGGATTGCCGTCCGCGGATGTCGCTGACCGTTGGCCCGGGAAGGGCAAGCGGGGATCGGGCGGCTTCATCGGTTGGGGACGCAGGCCCACCGCGCGGTTCGACGAAGGGGGGGATTTTCTGTCCATCGTCGGAAGATGTGGCGATTTTCCTGCCGAGGCGCAAACCCCCGGCTCCTAGCCCCCGGACCCCGGTGCCAATACAATCCCGCGGCGAATGTTTCGACACGTGCCTAATGCTCTGACCGGCGGCCGATTGGTGCTGGCGGTGCTCTTTTTCTCGCTGCTGGGGTTCTATCAGTATCAGGGCCGCGGGGATCCGATGCTGCTGAATCTGGCCTTCGGGGTGTATTGCATCGCCCTGTTCACGGATTTTCTGGACGGATATCTGGCCCGGCGATGGAAGGTCGAAGGGGCCTTTGGGCGGGTGGTCGATCCGTTCGTGGACAAAGTGCTGGTGCTGGGGAGCTTCATCATCTTTGCCGGGGAAAATTTCATTATTCCCGATGCGGAGCACCACCAGATGGTGGTGCGGACGATCACCGGCGTGGCGCCGTGGATGGTGGTGCTGATCCTCGCCCGCGAATTGCTGGTGACCAGCTTCCGCGGCATGAGCGAGGGGGGCGGGCAACAGTTCGGGGCGGCGTTCAGCGGGAAGCTCAAGATGGTCTTTCAGTCGGTGACGATCCTTGTCATCCTGGTGTACGTCAATTACTTTGCCCGCAGTCGCGGCCGCTCGGAGGAGGCGATCGCGCGACACGTCCGCGATTTCTGCATCTGGGCAACGATCCTCGTAACCGTGATCAGCGGCCTGCTCTACGTGCAGCGGGCGGTGGCCATGTTTCGGCAAAGCCAGATACGCGGGGTCTGACGTCCACGGTGAAAAGAGCAAGAGCCGCCCGCCACGGCCGGCAGGCTCCAACGCGAAGATGCGAAGACAGACGCGAAGGGAAAAATTCCTGTTAAACGGCGGAGTAAAAACCGGCTTAGGGCCTTTTGAATCTTTATAGCCGCTGGCGGAAGCCGCGGTCCGGAGTCGAATGCCGCGGCTTTCGTGTGCGGTTACGAAGCAAATAAACGCTTTCATTTGCCATGCGGGAGAATTGAAGGATGACGCTGACGTTGATGCAGATTGTGATTCTCGCGCTGATTCAGGGGCTGGCGGAGTTGTTGCCGGTCTCGAGCTCCGCGCACGTGATTGCCGCGGCCAAGCTGATGGGGATCGATCCATCGTCGCCGCAGTTCACGCTGCTATTGGTGATGCTGCACACAGGGACGATGTTTGCGGTCATTCTTTATTTTTGGAGGGCGTGGAAACAGGTCTTTTTTTCCAGCCGCGAGCGGACCATGCAGTTCGTGCGCGTGATTGTGATCGCGACGATCGTGACTGGGATCATCGCATTGGGATTCAAGGTGGTTCTGGAAAAACTGATCGCGCACCAGCATCCGGGAATTGCCAAGGCGGAGATTGAAGAGCTGTTCAAGCATCTGGAGATTCTGGCCGCGGCGTTGGCGGCGGCGGGGGTGTTGATCCTGGTTGCGGGGCTACGATCGCAGCGACGGGGCGGGCGGGAGGAGATCATGGACAAGGACGCCGTCATCATCGGCGCGGTGCAGGGCTTGAGCCTGCCGTTTCGCGGTTTCTCGCGCTCGGGGTCGACGATCTCCGCGGGTCTGTTGCTGGGCGTGGCCAAGACACGGCTCGAGGAATACAGCTTCGCTCTGGCGGTGGTGCTGACGCCGGCGGTCGTGGCCTGGGAGGGCAGGCGGCTACTGCACTCAGGCGGCCAGGTCGGCGGGCCGCCGATTGGGGTGCATGATTTTATCCCCGGCCTGCTCGGCATGGTCTTCAGCTTCATCGGCGGGCTGCTGGCGCTGCGGCTGCTTTCGCAATTGCTGGAGCGGGGGAAGTGGTGGGTCTTTGGGGTTTATTGCATTCTTGCCGCCGGGGGACTTTTCTTCATGTATCTGCAGGGGTATTAGTCGAAGTTGGACCACACTCGATCGGAGGGATATAGTAACGGGGGTTCGGTTCGGCATTTCCGCACGGCTCAACCCGGAAGACCGCATGATACTGCATGTTCTGCGAGCGCTCTTCGTGTTGCTCATGGCGGCCGCGGGTTGGTTTTTCCTCGGCCATCAGCTCGGTCCCGGCAGCGAAGGGGCGTGGATATCGCTTCCCATTTCCCTGTCCCTGGGCGTTTTCATCGTCTGCGCGGATATCCTCGCCCCGCGGCGGAAATTGACCATCTTCGCGGGCACTTTCTTCGGATTGATCGTCGGAATCGCCTTCGCCTATGGCATGAGCTTCGTCGTGCGGCTGCTGGTCGATCAGCTTCTGGTGCTGGTGAACCCGCCGTTGGCCGGCGACCGTGA
>Ga0302325_10030603_pt1 | contig 11095 bp, 8 predicted proteins | sample Palsa_T0_2_FD_201948 | JGI IMG/M metagenome (GOLD analysis project Ga0302325, IMG submission 201948) | Peat permafrost microbial communities from Stordalen Mire near Abisko, Sweden - Palsa_T0_2 | ecosystem: Environmental > Terrestrial > Soil > Palsa > Peat permafrost | place: Sweden: Abisko...
TGATGGTGATGGCAGCGACGATTTCAGCGGAAGCGCCTTGTGCGTAGGTGAGGTGCTCCTTACCGATTTTCTCGCCAACGGTGACGACGATGCGCTTCCAGCCGACCATGGTGCCGAGGCCGAGCGCTATAGCGACGGCGACCTTGACCCAGGTCGGAATGAACTTGGTAGCGTTATCGAGCTGCTTCTTATATGTGGCCAGGGTTTTGTTCTCGTCCGCGGTGAAGGTGGGAGTTCCATTCTTGCCGGCGTTCTTGGAGATGAGGCGGAGCGCTTCGCTGACAACATACATGTCATTGCGGACGTTTTGCTGCTGGTTGGCGGGAACGCTTTTGAGAGATTTGTAGAGGAGGACTTCGTTCTGGACCTCCTCGGTCAGCTGCCGCGCGGCAAGCATGGTGTTCTGGTTGAATTCCTTGGTGCGGATGTAGTCGGTGAGCTCGGTGCGGGCGTCGCTGATGACGGCGTTCGGCGAGACGTAGTGGCCGAAAACCCGCTCGGCCTGCTCAGAGATGGCGGCGAAGTTTTGCACCTGGCCGAAACCGACAGCGTGGTTCAGCGCGTAGGCGGTGGGGACGGTGCCGATGAGGATGAGCATGATGAGGCCCATACCCTTCTGCCCGTCGTTGGAACCGTGACCGAAGCTCACGCCGGTGCAGGTGAGGATGAGGAGCGCGCGAATCCAGAGCGGTGGCGGCTCGGTGCCTTTGGGAGCCTGATAGAGGGCGGGGTTCTTGATGACGGCTTTAAGAATCAGCAGCAAAATCGCAGCCAGCCCAAAGCCGACGAGAGGAGAAATCAGCAGACCCTTGAAGACGGTGCCTGCCTGGTCCCAGTCGACGCCGCTGGTGCCGGCGTGAGGATTCATGAGCTGGTTGGCAACGCCGACGCCAATGATGGAGCCGATGAGGGTGTGGGAGCTGGAGGCGGGGAGGCCAAACCACCAGGTGCTGAGGTTCCAGATGATGGCGGCGATCAACAGCGAGAAGACCATCGCGAACCCAGCGCCTTTGCCCACCTGCAAAACCAATTCGACGGGGAGAAGCGAAAGGATGGTAAAGGCGACAGCGCCGGAGGAGGTGAGCACGCCGATGAGGTTCCACAGACCGGACCAGACAACGGCGACGTGGGGCTCAAGCGAGTGCGTGTAGATAACGGTGGCGACGGCATTCGCTGTGTCGTGGAATCCGTTGACGAACTCAAAACCCAGCGCGATGAGCAGCGCGAAACCGAGCAGAACGTAGGGCCACGCCGACGCGAGGTGGGTTCCAGAGAGATCGTGGGCGAGCTGCGAGCCTGCGTAGGTGAGGCCTCCGAGAAGCGCGACGCCGAAGACGATCATCCCGATGGCGCCTGGGGATTTGCCCATTTTTTCGTGGAGAAGAGCGGCGGGATGGTCGGGGATGACCGGAATTTCGACGACTTCCTGTAACGGAATCTTTGCACTTGCGGGCATTGAGGGTGACGCTCCTGCGGAGAGTAGGGAGTGCAGCCAACCTAGCAGCGGGGAATCGCGGGTCGCATGAATGCAGGGTTAACAGACGATGAATCGGAAATTGCAGGGTACAGGGTACAGGTTGCAGGGTACAGACAAGACGCACAGGGTGCGGAGTTCTGTCGCGGAGCGAGAGGCCAGGCTGAGGCTTAGCTCCAATCGTCACGCGCTGACAGGCGCTCGTTGATGACTTGCTCGAACTGCTCGCTCTTCTTGATGAAGATTTCGCTGAAGCCCCGATCCTGGCGGAGGAGGATGGCCTGGAGGCGCACCAGTTCGAGGAGCGCGAGGAACATGGCGACGACGGCGTTGACGGAGCGGGTGTTGGAGAGGAGCTTCGAGAGGCCGACGGGGCGGTCTTCCATTACAAGGCGGCGTCGGATGAAGTCGATCATTTGGCGGACGGTGACGGTGTCTTCGGAAACGTCGAGGACGGGACGACTTTTGGCGCGGTCGAGGACTTCGCGGAAGACGCGGACCAGATCGAGGGTATCGGCGGCGATGTCCTGATCGGCGTCGGCGGTCTCGCGGAATTCGCGCATGCCGGGATTGGTCCAGGTGGCTTCTTCGAGTTGACGTTTCTGCTGAAGCATCTGGGCGGCGTTGCGGAAGCGCTCGTGTTCGAGGAGGCGCTCGACGAGTTCGAGGCGCGGATCCTCGGCTTCTTCTGGGGATTCGGCGGGCGAGCGCGGGAGAAGCATCTTGCTCTTGATGTGGATGAGCAGCGCCGACATGTAGATGAATTCACCGGCGGTGTCGACGTCGGAGACTTTGAGGTGCTCGACGTAGGCGAGGAACTGCGCGGTGATTTTGGCGATGGGGATGTCGTAGATATCGATGTTCTGGCGGCGGACGAGGTCGAGGAGGAGGTCGTAGGGGCCTTCGTAGACCTGGCCGACGATGACGGAGAAGGGGAAGGCGGATTCCCCTTCTTTACGGAGGTCGGCGGTGGTTTTTTCGTAGTGGTGAGGCGCGGTGGGTGGTGTGTCTGACGCCGCGTCCGACACGGGCGCGGGCTGGTTTTGCGATGGTTCGGCGGGTGCGCTGGTCTTCGGCTGCTCGTCAGACATTTGGCACCGCCTTTGACACATTGGCACCCGGATTGGAACTCGGATTGGAACCTGGATTGGGACCCAGGCCCATGGCGGTGCGGACTTCGTGCATGGTTTGCTCGGCGCGGGTGGTGGCGCGGCGGGCGCCGTCGGCGAGAATGTCGGACACCAGTGTTGGGTTCTGCTCGAACTTTGTGCGGCGCTCCTGGATGGGCGCGAGCGCGGAGACGATGGCGTCGGCGGCCCAGGATTTGCATTCGATGCAGCCGATGCCGGCGGTCGTGCAGCCTTCGTAGACTTTCGCGATGGTCTCCGGGGTGGAGAAGATTTTGTGGAGGTCGCCTACGGGGCACTTGTCGGGATTGCCGGGATCTTTGCGGCGAATGCGCGCCGGGTCGGTGACCATGGGCTTGAGCTTGGCGCGGATTTCGGGCTCGGGGTCGGAGAGGAGGATGGTGTTGCCGTAGCTCTTGGACATCTTACGGCCGTCGGTGCCGGGGAGCTTGGGCGATGGGGTGAGGAGGACCTGGGGCTCGGGGAGAACCGGGGCGCGCTCAAGTCCATGTGCTAGATCCTCTTCGCGCCAATTCTGCCTTGCTCTTGGTTTCCTGTCTGGCATGATGCTAAGCGCGAACTTCTCCCCCATCTCGGCTGAAAGTCGTTCGAAGGTTACGTATTCGCTTCCCGGCTTGGGAGGGTTCGAATAGAACTGGTTGAAGCGGCGGGCGATCTCGCGGGTGAGTTCGACGTGGGCGGTCTGATCCTGGCCTACGGGGACAAAGTCGGCTTGGTAGAGAAGGATGTCAGACGCCATGAGGACGGGGTAGCCGAGGAATCCGTAGTTGGTGAGGTCTTTGGAGGCAAGGTTTTCCTGCATCTCCTTGTAGCTGGGCACCCGCTCCAGCCATCCCAGGGGCGTGATCATGCCGAGCAGCAGCGGCAGCTCGTAGTGCGGCTGCACCTTGCTCTGTATAAAAACCGTGCACTTCTCGGGGTCAAGTCCCGCAGCAAGAAAGTCGAGCGCGACTTCGAATGTGTTGGGCCCAATTCCCGACGGGTCGGCGTAGTCGGTGGTGAGGGCGTGGAGGTCGGCGATGAAGAAGTAGCACTCGTACTCATCCTGCAGGCGGACCCAGTTGTGGAGGGCGCCCATGTAGTTGCCGAGGTGGAGTTTGCCGGTGGGGCGCATGCCGCTGAGGACGCGCTTACGGCTGGAAGAAGTGGGGTTCGACACGGAATCCTTCGTGAGGGAAATTGCTTTGGATATTGTAACGGGAAGGTCGCGGGTGTCAGATTGCCGACGCAACTATTTGTTTATTGTGTCTATTTCTGTCTTGACTAAAAAACAGAACAGAATAAACTGATGAATAGGAGGAGTAAATGCGATGGCTGGCGACTATAGCAACAGGATTCGGAGTTTCGCCGACAACCAGTACGTTGCCCCCGCAAAGCGCGCGGGACGGAAGGGATTCGCGATTCGCGTACGCGACGTGCTAAACACGATGGTGGAACGGCAGGAGCTTCCACGGCAGAACGCTGCACAGGTATGCAGTGCGCTCCGCTCAAGCAGAAAATTTCTGGAGCCATTTGGCCTGGAGATTGAGAAGGTGGAGGGACCTCCATCGCAAACCAGTCCGACTGTTGTATTTCATTACCGATTTCTGGACGAGCCGTCTGGAGATCAGCGCGGCATGTCAGGTGCAAAGCACTCAGTGGCCGCCAACGGAGGGGAGCAAGATTCGCCCATTTCGAGGCTGTGGGGTCTGATGAGAAAAGAGTTCGCGGAGCTCGGAGGGGGCGAGGCTTTTCTGAAACGGTTGCGGACCGATCCTGAGAAGGATAGGCGATGAGCAGGGTCTATTGGGACACGATGCTGTTTATCTACTTGCTGGAAGGCAACCGACAGTTCGGACCGGCGGTGAAGGCGATCTACAGCCGCATGCGCCTGCGGGGGGATTCGCTGTGTACCAGCTACCTCAGTCTCGGGGAAATTCTGGCGGGCTCACCGCGGTCGCCGCAAACAGCACAGATGGTCCGCCAGGGATTCGCGGAGATGAAGGTTCAGTTCCTGTCCTTCGATGGTAGTGCCGTGGACACGTTCGCTTCTCTCCGCGCGGAGCAGAAGCTGGCCACGGCTGACGCAATTCACCTGGCTTGTGCTGCCTCAAAGAGCGTCGACCTCTTCCTGACTGGAGATAAGCAGTTGACGAAGCAGATTGTGCCGGGAGTCCAGTTCATCTCCAGCATAGAGACAAGTCCGATCTAGCTACGAAGCGAATCTTCTGCTGAAGGCTCGGCGGTAATCTAGGAACCGGGAAGACCTGTGAAGACGGCGATCAGCGTATCGAAGGAAGATTATCTAAAGGCGATTCTCGAGGCCGAGAGCGAGGGGCGGACTGTCATCTCGGCGACGCTGGCGCACTGGCTGGAGGTGTCGCCGCCGGCGGTTTCGATGGCGTTGCGGCGGCTGAAGCGCGACGGTTTTGTCGAGGTGCGGGCCGATGGGGTGGTGCGGTTGACGCCGAAGGGGCACGAGACTGCTTACAGGACGGCGCTGCGGCCTCACCTGATCGAGCGCATGTTGTCGGAGATGTTCGGGATGCCGTGGTTCGAGGTGCATGACGAGGCGGAGCGGCTGGAGCATGCGGTGTCGCCGGCGTTTGAAGGGCTGCTGATGAAGAAGCTGGGGGAGAAGGGGACGTGTCCGCACGGGAATGCGGTGCTGCCGGAGAGCGATGCGACCCGGAAGAAGTACGGCGTGCGGCCGCTGGCGGAGGTTGCGGAGGGTACGGACTACACGGTCACGAGCCTCTACGAGCGCGACGAGAAGCTATTGCGATTTTTGCAGCAGGCAGGGATCGAACCGGGCGGAGCGGTGCGCGTGGTTCAACGGAACTACGATCAGACTGTGGCCATCGAGACGACGGCGGGGCATTTCACGATTGGGCCGGCCGCTGCGGAGAAAGTCCGCGTGAAGCGGAGTTCTGCGCGGGGTTCGCGGGGCGCGCAGTGAAGTGCTTCTGAAGCGACCCGGAATAAAAAGCGACACGGGGATGGGGCGGCCATTTAGCATTTTCGCAATGCTTCCGGCCCTATCTGCGCTGCGTGTTGCTGTCGGGCTTTGCGGTTTATCGCTCGTCCTCGAGGCGATTCCAGCGGGAGCGCTCGATACCCACACGGCGCTGGCTCAATACGGCTATCAATCATGGCAGACCGACACGGGCCTTCCGCAAAACACCGTGCATGCGATTGTGCAGGGGCGCGATGGGTATTTGTGGGTCGCGACCGAGGGCGGACTGGTGCGTTTCGATGGGGTGGAGTTCAGGGCGTACACGCGGGCGAACACGCAGGGACTGCCGAGCGACCTGATCGATGACCTGATGGAGGATCGCGAGGATGGGTTGTGGATCAGCACATCTGGCGGTCTGGCGCGCATGCGTGCCGGGATCGTGGAGGCATTTGGGTTAGAGAAGGGTATTCCTGCGACGCAGGTTTGGCGGACTTTTGAGGATGCACGGGGAGCGGTGTGGGCCCTGACGGCGGCGGGCTTGTTTCGGATTGAAGGAGAAAGAGCGACGCACGTGGCGCTGGATGTGGCACTGAGCGAGAACAGCAGGATGGTTGCGAGTTCTGATGGTTCGCTATGGCTGGGGACTGCGGATGGGTTGTTGCACGCTGGTGCGGACGGCGCGTTTCACGCGATGGGCGCGGCTGGTGAGGTCGTAGCGCTGGTGAAGGGTTTGTCGGATCGAGTGTGGGTGGGGATGCGTTCCGGGTTGGAAGAGTGCTGGGCGACGGACTGTCAGAACTATGTTGTTCCGGGCGGTGGCGCAGTTGAAACGGTCGCGATGGACGCTACAGGCGGGATTTGGGTGGGAACGGGTACGGGGTTGTTCATCGCGCAAAAGGGCGAGCTTCGGAAAATGCCCGCTGTACCCGGAGGGGTAGGCTTTATTTATTGCGACCGCGCGGGGATGATTTGGGCCGGGACGACGCGTGGGCTGATGAGGGTTGGGCTGCACGGCGACGTCGAGTCGCTGCCGGGCGGCGATGTGCTTTTGAGTGCGGCGGAGGATCGTGAAGGCGATCTGTGGCTGGGGACGGAGTCGGGCGGGCTGGCGGTTTTGCGCGACCGGAAATTCTCGACGTTGACGGCGGAAGATGGACTGACGGATGAGTATGTTTTGTCTCTGTCGCAGGATACTCGGAGTGAAGTTTGGGCAGGAACGAAGGGCGGCGGCCTGAATATTTTTCGCGACGGCAGTTTTCGCGCGGTGACGACGGCCCAGGGGTTGGCCAGCAACGTCGTGCTCGCGATGGCTGCGGCTCCCAATGGCGATGTGTGGGCTGGAACGCCGGACGGTCTGAACCTGATCCACGGAGATCTGGTTCGCGAAAATCGGCCGCGCGTTTTTACGACGGCGGATGGTCTGGCCGATGATTTCGTGCGCTCACTGCATGTTGGCGGGCATGGAGAGCTGTGGATCGGAACACGGCGCGGGCTCTCGCGATACGAGAACGGGAAGTTCACGACGTGGACAGCGCTCGATGGGCTGGGCAGCGACCTGATCGGAGCGATGGTTGAGGGTCATGACGGATCTTTATGGATCGGGACGCTGGGAGGGCTGAGCCGCTTTCGCGATGGGCGGTTTACGAACTTCACGACGAAGGATGGGTTATCGAGCAACGTGGTGACGGCGCTCTATGCGGATCGCGACGGAACGCTTTGGATCGGGACGAACGACGGCGGTCTGAATCGTTGGAGGAACGGCAGGATTGTGAGTCTCGGGTCCACGCAAATACCGGCGCGGGTGATTGGGATTCTGGAAGATGGAAGCGGGGATTTGTGGATCAGCTCCAATACCGGCGTGTATCGCGTGAGCCGCGATGGATTGAATCGGATGGCGGATGGCGGTGCTGCGGCGGAGGTGATTCGCTTCGGGGTGGCGGACGGAATGCGTATCAGCGAGTGCAGCAGCGGCGGACATCCTGCAGCGGTGCGGCTGAGCGATGGGTCTTTATGGTTTGCGACGCTGAAGGGGATTGCGCGCGTCGATCCGGAGCATATGCCTGTGAACCGCGTGGCCCCAAAGGTCGCGATCGAGCAGGTGAGAGTGGACGATGTGGCGCAGGTTTCGGTTGAAGAACTTACGGTGGCGCCGGGACACAGCCATTACGAGTTCGACTATGCGGGGTTGAGCTTTGTTGCGCCGCTGAAGGTGGCGTATCGCTATCAGCTGGAAGGGTTCGATCGCGGCTGGGTGGATGCTGGAACGCGGCGAGCGGCGTACTACACAAATCTGCCGCATGGGCATTACACGTTTCGCGTGGCGGCGCGCAATAACGATGGCGTGTGGAGCGAAGCGGCGGCAACGGCGGAGCTAACGATAGAACCGCATTATTACCAGACGGTATGGTTTCGGCTGCTGGTGCTGGCGGCGATTGCGGGTCTTGCTTATGCAGCGTGGCGGCGGCGACTGTTGCATGTGGAGCGGGAATTTCAGGCCGTGCTTGGTGAGCGCACGCGCATTGCGCGGGAGATTCACGATACGCTGGCTCAGGGATTCGTTGCGGTTTCAGTTCATTTGGAACTGGTCGCTCAGCTGATGCGGAGTTCGATGGATGCAGCGCGAGCGCAGCTGGAGAATGCGCAGGCGCTGGTGCGAAGCAGTCTGGAAGACGCGCGGACTTCGATTTGGGAACTGCGATCGCAGGGAGCAGAGCGTGAGGATCTGGCGGTGCGGCTATTGAGGACGGCTGAAGAAGTGACGGGACGCGCAAAGTCGAAGGCTCGAGTGCAGATGCATGTGACGGGTACGAATCACCCGCTGGATCCGGATGTGGAACGCGAGTTGACGCGGATTGCGCGCGAAGCGGTGGCGAATGCGGTTCGGCACGGCGATGCGGAGAACATTGTGCTGCGGCTGGAGTTCGAGGGGAGTATGTTCGGGATGGAGATTCGCGACGATGGGCGGGGATTCGCGGGGACACCGCCGGACGGGTCGAGCGGGCACTTTGGATTGATCGGCATGCGCGAGCGCGCGTTTGCGATTGGCGCGACGCTGACGGTAGAGAGCAGTCCGGGAAAGGGAACGGCAGTGCGGCTGACGCTCGCGCAGGGCGTTGTTCCGGCCGCGGAGACGGAGAAGCAAACGTAACTATGACAGATACAATTAACATCCTGATCGTGGAGGATCATCACATCGTGCGCCAGGGCCTGTCGGCGCTGCTGAAGACGGTGCCGGGGTTCGCGGTGGCGGCCGAAGCGTCGGACGGCGAGCAGGCGGTGGAGTTGTTCAGAAAGTTTCGGCCGGATGTGACGTTGATGGATCTGCGACTGCCGAAGATGAATGGCGTGGAGGCGATCGGGCGGATTCGCGGGGAGTTTCCGGCGGCGCGGATTATTGTGCTGACGACCTTTGATGGCGATGAGGATATTTATCGCGCCATGCAGGCGGGAGCGAAGGGTTATTTGCTGAAAGGGATGGATCTTAGCGAGCTGACGGAAGCGGTGAAGATCGTCCATGCGGGTAAATCGCGGATTCCTTCTCGTGTTGCGGAAAAGCTGGCGGAGCGGATGAGCGGGGCCTCGCTCACGGCGCGTGAGCTGGACGTGCTGAGGCTGATTGTGGCGGGGAAGAGCAATAAGGATATCGGGAGCGCTCTGTTTATTTCTGAGGCAACGGTGAAGACGCATGTGAACAGCCTGTTGAGCAAGATGGGCGTGGAGGATCGAACGCAGGCGGCGACCACAGCACTGCAGCGGGGCATTGTGCATTTGGACTGAAAGAACAGGGAACAGGGAACAGGGAATAGGGATGACTTGCCTGGGCGAGAATCGGTTTCGAGGTTGGATGGTTGCTGGCTGCTTGGTAGCGGTTCTGTTGTCGCGTGGGCGGGCGCAGGAGACTCGTTTGGTGGAGTGGCATTCGGCGAGCGATGCAGAGTTGCGATCGGTGATTCCTGCGCGTGCTCCGGTGGTGCAGGAGCGGATTGAGACGGAGATGCGCTCGGCCTCGGGCATCACCAACGGACGTGGGAAATACATTGCGGGAGTAGTGCTCATCACCGCGGGATACTCCGCGGAGGGAAAGTATTCGCATTTTTTTCTGACGCAGGTTCCGCTGCGACTGGGAGCAGATACGAAGCTCGCGCCGGGCGAGTATTTACTGGGTTACGAACACAGCGATAATGGTTTGTTGATTCACTTTTATGAAGCGGCGACGGGACGGGCGGTGGGCAGCGTCGCTGCCACGTTGATACCGGGTGTGACACGAGTGGAATCGTTTCGTATCTGGCCGCCGGCGGAGCGCGCCGCGATCCAGATTGGCCGTTTCGGCTTCAGCTATCAGATCGGGAGCTAGCAAAGCATGGCGCAAAGTTTGTCACAAAAAGAGCAGAAGATCCTGGAGGCGCTGAGCGAAAACTGGCAAGCCGAGATGCGCGGCTTCCACACCTACGACACGCTGGCGGAACGCGACGACGATTCGGTTCGCCAGAAGACCCTGCGGCATATGGCGGAAGCAGAGGCGCAGCATGCCGCAATGTGGGCGAAGCGGATTCGCGAGCTGGGCGCCGAGGTGCCGAAGTACGATGGCAAGCCGACGGGGGACGCGGACACGCTGGTGAATCGGCTGGGCGGCCCCCAGATGGCGCTGCGGCGGCTGGAGATCGATGAGAGCCGAGACATCGCGCGGTATGGGCAGCAACTGAAGGAGCTGGGAGACGAGCCGAGCATCGCGATCCTGCACCAGGTGATCGCGGACGAGCAGGAACACTATCGCGAGCTGAGCGAACTGATCCGGCACCGCTATCCGAAGATGGCGGTGAGCTCGGAGATGGCGCGCAAGGAACTGGACGATCTGCTGACGCGGCGGAATTCTTCGGGCCGGCAGACGGCGGGATGGATCGGCGACGCGATTTACGGCGTGAATGACGGGCTGGGCGCGATTTTCGGGATCGTGTCGGGGGTATCGGGCGCGACGCTGGGGAACCAGAAGTGGGTGCTGCTTTCGGGATTGGCGGGGATGGTTGCGAGCGCTCTGTCGATGGGCTCGGGCGCGTATCTGGCGGCGAAGAGCGAGCGGGAGATTTATGAAGCGGAGTTGGCGCGCGAACGCGAGGCCATCGAGATGAACGGGCCCGAGGCGCGCGAGCTGCTGTCGCTGTACTACCAGGTGAAGGGGATTCCGCGCGACGATGCCGATCATGTGGTGGGGCATCTGGCCGAATCGCCGGCGCAGTTTACGCGCGCGCTGGCGGCGGAGCGTTTGAACATGACGGAGGAGGGGCTGAGCCAGCCGTTTGTGTCGGCGTGGTCAGGGGCGCTGTCGACGGCGGTCGGCGCGTTCATCCCCATCATGCCGTTCTTCTTTATGAGCGGTTATCCGGCGGTGATTGTGTCGGCCATTGTTTCGCTGATTGCTCATTTTGCTGTCGGCGCGGCGAAGTCGCTGATCACGGTGCGGTCGTGGTGGGCCAGCGGGCTGGAGATGACGCTGGTGGGTGCGTTGGAAGGCGCGGCGACTTATGTGATTGGGATTGGGCT
>Ga0302325_10030604_pt1 | contig 11095 bp, 8 predicted proteins | sample Palsa_T0_2_FD_201948 | JGI IMG/M metagenome (GOLD analysis project Ga0302325, IMG submission 201948) | Peat permafrost microbial communities from Stordalen Mire near Abisko, Sweden - Palsa_T0_2 | ecosystem: Environmental > Terrestrial > Soil > Palsa > Peat permafrost | place: Sweden: Abisko...
CACCTTGAAAACGGCCATCCAGGAGCCCCGCGCCACGATCCGGCCATATATTGAGCCAAACTCCCATCGCAGCTTTGGAGATTCGCCGTGAGCAGCATGTGGCGCGAGCGCGTTGCCCGATCACTGGTGTCGTTGGTGGCCGCCGCCGGGCTTGCCGGCGGGATGATCGCGATGACAGCGGTCGGGGCATCGGCGCAGCCCGGTGAGCGAATGGGCGGAGGCCGCCAACCCGCATCCGGGTGGCACGGCGGCCCCGGCCCGGCGCGAGGCTTTGCAGGCGCGCCGGGCGGCGCGCGCAATTGGGGCGGTGGCCCGATGGCCACCCATGAGACGCACGCGGCGACGGGCGCCTGGTCCGGCGAACCACGAGGGGTCGATGCGCGGTCCTACGGGACCGCCGCTCACGGAGGATGGGGTGGGCGCCCTGGCTGGGGTGATCCCAGGGCGTCGCACGCTCGATGGCATAGCTGGGGCGGAACGACTGACGGGGCCGGAACGGCCGGCTGGGGATCGCATGGCGGCTGGGCCGGCGGCGGCGGTGGCTGGGCCTCGCACGATGGCTGGGCGTGGGGTGGTGGCGGCTGGGGTTGGCGGGCCAGCTGGGGCTGGAGCGGGGCGTGGCTGTGGGGCGGCGCCGTGGTTATCGGAGGTCCCGCCGCTCTGTTCGTCACTCCCTGGGTCGTCTTCGCTCCACCGCCGATCTATGTCGTTCCGCCACCAATTCTGATTGGCATCCCGACGCCGATTGCGCCGCCGCTCGTTGCGGCACCGACGATCGCCGAGACACCGGGCATTGCCACGGCACCGGCCGTCGCTGCTTCATCGCCGCCGGCGGTCGTGACACCGCCTGCCGCACTGCTGGCTGCCGCCGTACCGCCGCCAGTCATGATCGTGCCGCCGCCGGCAATCGTCCTCGCGGCCGCACCGCCGCTGGTGATCTGGGCGCCGCCACTCCTGGCGTTCGCGTCGTTCGGCGTTGACGTCTGGGGGGGTGGTTGGGGCTGGGGCGGCCGGGGATACTACGGCTCGGGTGGGGGCTCGGCGGGCGGGTATGGCTGGCACTCGCACGGCTGGGCCACACGCGACCCGGGGACGTCCGCATGGCAGTCGCACGGCATGGAGTCGTCGCACGGCATGGGGTCGCGCGGCATGGAGTCCCGGGGACCGGCAATGCAAAGTTGGCAGTCCCACGCTTCGGCGTCGCGCGGTCCAGCGTCGTACGGCGCGCCGGCGCGGACGGTTGGCTTCGCGCCCGGCGGCTTCGGACCGGGTCGAGGCTGGGGGGCTCCCGGCGGGTGGCACGGCGGCGGCGGGGCGATGGCCAGGCCAGCCGGCGGCGGTGGCCGCGGGGGTGGACGGGGCGGCGGTCGCCGCGAACGCTGATAACTCAATCGGACGTCTTCTGAAACCAATGGGGCAGAACGGGAGCCTTCACGTGAATCGAGTATCCTTGCATCGCGGGGCTCTGGCAGTCGCGGCGATGCTGATCGCCTTGCCGCTGCCGGCGGCCGCGCAATTCACCCCGCCGGCGCCCCCGACCACCCAAGCGCCCGCGACGTCCCCCGCGACGCGGGCGCCCCCCTCACCTCAGGCGGCGTCACCTCAGGCGGCAGCCGATCAACGCATCCACGCGTTGTTGACCGCACTCCACATCACCGATGCCCAGAAGCCGCAATGGAATGCGTTCGCCGATGCGATGCGCAGCAACGCAACCAGCACCGACGCGTTGTTCCGTGAGCGTGCCAGCACCGCCACGACGATGAACGCACTCGACAATATGAAGTCCTATGCTCACATCGCGCGCGTTTACGCCGACAATACCGAGGCATTGGCGAATGCGTTTGCGGCGCTCTACGGCGTGCTCACGGACCAGCAGAAGCAGACCATCGACGGGTTGTTTCGCGAGGACGCCGCGAGAGTCACGTCTCGGCAGCAGAGCAAGGGATAGCCGCGACCCGGCCTGTCGTTGTCGCGGCGATGCCGCGCGATCGGGACACCTGTTGGTTGGGTTCCGTGGTCTCCCGCGGCCGGGCTGGCGCTGCCACTTCCGGCATGTGCCGTGGGCAACGTTAGCGTCGGCAGTGATCGTGGCTCAGGGGACTTCGTAGTACGGGTACCGCGGAGCGGCGGGGTAGTACGCGTATCCAGACCGGTACGCGTAGGTGCCGGGATAGGCGTATACAGATTGGTACGCGCCGGCTTGGTACGCGTATGTGCTCGGGTAGACAGGCCGGTATACGTATCCGGATTGATATGGATAGCCGGACGGGTACGCGTAGCCCGGCCGGTTTGTAGAGACGCTGGGATACGCATAGCCGGGCCGGGATGCGTAGGCGCCATGATCGCGATAGGTGGCAAACGGTGGCGCCGGCGGCGGCAGCGGTGGATCCCAGGCGCGCGGGTGATCGAGCGCCTCGTGCGAGGCCGGCCGGTACTCTGGACTCCGGCGCTGCGCCATCCTGTTGGTTGGCATGGCCCGCTGATGCGCCAGGCGTCGCTGTGCCGCTGACAGTTCAGTGTCGCTCTTGCCAGCGTGCGTCATGTGGTCGGTAGCTGCGGCAAAATGCTGGTGCGAGGCGGATGCGGCGGCAGCCGGCCGCGGCGTATGCAAAGCGGGACCGGCGGACGTTGCGGCCGGCGGCGATGGCTCCTGTGTTGTTGCCAGGGACGCGGTTGGCGAGGGCGCGGATGCTATGGACACGGTTGACGTTGTCGCAGTGGACGGCGTCGCGGTGGATGCGTCCGTCGCAGCTTGGGAATGCTGATGCGACAGGGCCTGATACCCGCTGGCGCCGGCAGCACCCACGAAGACAACGGCGCCAAGGTACCACATCAGGAAAGCGCGCAAGGTCATGCTTGGCCTCCTCCGTTCGGGCGAATCGGCTGCCGCGTTGGAGTCTAGCGCGGATTTCGCAAAGAGGGGTGAGAGATTTTTGGGGGGATGGGGGCGTCTATCCGCGCGCATCCCGCCCTGGTCTTGCTGATATCCGGCTATCATTCCGATTAGCAAATGGATCAGGATGCGCGTCGGTCGGCTTGCAGCGGTATTGGTACCGCACCGTCATCCGTGACGAGTGGATTGAGGACCTCCAGTCGGCGCCCGGTGGTGCGCGGGCCGAACAGGACAGTCAGTACGGCGGTCAGCAGCCAGGCACCGGCGATGTAGCCGAACACAGCGACGTAGCCGATATGGGTGAAGATCGCGGCGATAAGGAAGGAATTGGCGACGTTCGCGAGCCGTCCGAGGCCGTAGGTGAAGCCGGTGGCGCCGTTGCGCAGGTCGGTCGGAAACTGCTCCGGCGTGTACGCATAGATCAACGATGCAAAGGTCTGGATCAGCATGCCGACCAGCAGTCCGAAAACGATGATCAGCGCCGGCACGAAGCTGAGACCATACAGCAGGCCGAACACCGCGATGGCGGCGGCGGTCACTGCGATAAGGTTCTTGCGTTCGAAACGATCGGACACATAGGCCGCCAGCAGCGCGCCGATCGGGGCGCCAATATTCATCAGCGTCACGTAAGTCAGGCTATGCGTCAGGGTAATGCCGCTCTTGACCAGGAGTGTCGGCACCCAGGCCTCGAAGCCGTAGAAGCCGAGGGTCTGCAGGATCCACATCAAGCAGAGAACGATCGTGCGACGGCGATACTCCGGGCCGAACATGGTGACCCAGGGCGCGCGCGCGGCGTTCGGGCGGGTGACCGGACGTGGTTCCGGTAGCGGACCAACCTCGCGTGCGACCGCCTGCTCCATGGCGTGCAGCGTGGCCTCGGCCTCGGCGAACCGGCTTTGGCGCGCCAGCCAACGGGGTGATTCCGGCATCCAGCGCGCGGCGATCACGAAGGCGAAGCCGACCGCGCCCCAGGCAAACACGTAGCGCCAGCCGTCCGGACTGTTCGGCACCGTCATGCGGGCGACCCAGTTGGTGATCGGGATGGCAAACAGGCCGATCACCATCACCGTGGCCTGTGATTTGCCGCGCCGCGCGGGGGGAAAGAATTCAGCGACGCAGGTCATCGTTGTGACGATGCCGGCGGCGAGACCGAATCCGGTGACGACGCGTGCCGCAAACAGCATCGGCACATCCTGCGCCAGTGCGGTTACCAGCGATGCGGCGGATCCGAGGGTGACGAACAGCATCAATCCGCGCCTGCGGCCAAGCCGATCCGCGAGCGCGCCGCCGACGGACGCGCCCAGGAACATGCCGAAGAACGCCGCGGAGGTGATCAGCGCGATGTCGTCGATCGACATGCCCCAGAACTTGACCAACCCGGGTGCGGCGGAGGGGAAAGTGTAGATGTCGACGCTGTCGAAGAACTGCGGGATCGCGAGCAGCGCGAGGATGCGCCAATGCAGTTTGCTGAAGGGCAGGCGATCGATCCGCGCGGCTATCAGTTCGTCTTGCATGGACGGCGTTCTCCGTGCACCGGCGCTCTTGTCTGGCGTCAGGGGTTCACGTACTCAACACGGTATCCTGATTGCCGGCAATGTTGCCGCCGATCGGCCCGTCGTGGGTGGGCTCGTCGTGTCGCCATGCGTTGGCGTTTCGTCGTCCGCAGGCGTGTTGTTGAACACTGAGGATGCTGAGACGGAGCAGTTCTGGTTTCGCTGCTATGGCGGTGATGGTCGCACGCCGAGGGCGGAAAAGCGCAGCGCATTCCGCCATCGGACGGACCGGTCGGCTGGATTTGTCGACGTGCCCCAACGCATGTCCGGCCGCCTTGCGGTGGCGGAACGCGCTGCGCTTTTCCGCCGTACTCGGCAGTTTGGTGTCTCCGAACACCGTTGGTGCCGGCCGGCGGTGCCTCTCCAATGAAAATCGCTGGTCCGGAACCCTACGCAGCGTCGCGCCTGGCTGCCTCGGTTCCAGCCTCCAGCCCGACGGCGTGTGCCAGGCGATCCAGTCGGCGCATCACGCTCTCGCCGGCGAACACACCGGAGTCTTCGGCCAGCCGCAGGATCAGCCGCCCACCGTTCATCGCCAGGCTGGTGCCCCCGAGCAGGTCCGGCGTGCCCGCCGACAACGTGTAGGCGAGCCGCAGCGCCGTCCCCAGCACTTCGGCGCGATGCGCGCTGGCGACATCCAACAGCAGGCGCGCGGGACGCAGGAACTCGGCGTTCTCCTCGACCTCGTAACGCATGGCGATTGCCAGCGCGAGGAAGGCGCGGGTGTGGTGGTCGAGACCGATCCCAGGCTGGCGCAACACGCGCAGGAAGGCTTGCTCGGGGCGGAATTCGGGGTGGTCGTGGCTGCCGATATCCGACATCCAGCAGGTTGCCTCACGCTGGCGCCTGGTCTCGATCGTATCGGTGGTGAACAGCGGATCGGTCCAGGCAATCAGCGCCGGCGGCAGCGTCGGGTCACGGCCGTGCCGGGCCGCCATTTCGCGCCCGGCAGACAGCAATGGGTCGGCGGCACGGATTGCGTCGGGCATGCGCTGCATGAACCAGCCCTCGCGCAAACCTGACGCGCTGAACACCACGCGGCGCGCCCCGGTGGCACGCAGTACGCGCCGCAGCGCGATGGCGGCATAGGGCAGGTCGTCGATGCGCCGGCGCGGGATTGCCGGCAGCCGCTCCAGCGAACGCCGGCCGGCGCTGCCGATCATGGCGGCGAGATCGCGCGCCTCCTCCCGGCCGATGGCGTAATGATGTACCATGTGCAGCGGGTAGCCGACCTGCGCCATGTGGATGCGCGCCAGGGCGCGCCACGCGCCACCCACCAGATACAGATCGCGCCCCATCCCTTCCGCCAGCCAGGGAATTTCCTCCAGTTCGGCGGCAGCGATGGCGCGCGCCCGCACCGGGTCGTTGCCGGACCGTTCCGCCAAGCGGATGACGCCGAGCGCCGTGGTGTGCGACGCGGCGCGCTCGCCGGCGATCAGGCGCACCAGCTCCAGCGAACCACCGCCGATGTCGGCCAACACGCCGTCCGCGGTGGGAATGCCGCACAGCATGCCCATCGCGGAATAGGCGGCTTCCTCGGCGCCGGACAGGATGCGGATCGGCACGCCCGGCAGGCGAAGTTGCAAGGCGTCCACAAAGGCGCGGCCGTTGGTGGCGTCGCGCACCGCGGCGGTCGCCAGCACCTCGAACGGATCGGCGCCCATGGCGCGCGCCACGGCATGGTAGCGATGCATCACGGTGAAGGCTTGCGCCATGCCGTCTTCATTCAACCGTCCGGTGGCAGACAGGCCACGGCCGAGGCGCAACACCGCCTTTTCATTGAAGATCGACATCGGATTGCGGCTACGGCCTTCATAGACCACGAGACGTACCGAGTTCGAACCGAGATCCACGACAGCGCAGCGCGGAATGTCGGCGGGTGGGCGATACGGCATGCGGTCAATCCTGTGTTACGCGGCCCCCGTGTTACGCGGCCATTTGTTACGCGTCCTGTGGTGCGCGATCAGTCCTCGGCGACGCGGTCCTGGCGGCGCACCGGTCCGGTGGCGCCGATGCCGGGGCCATGCAAGGCCGAGCCGCGCCCGGAGAGCGATGGGTTGGTCATGAAATAATCATGTGCGGAAACCGGCTTGCGCCCGATCGGCACGCGCTGCCAGGAGGCGTCGGCGCTGAGCTCCCATGACTGCAACGAGTCGCGCAGGTTGACCACCATGATCTGGTCCAGCACCTGGGCATGCACCGTCGGATTGTGGATCGGCACCAGGGTTTCGACTCGCCAGTCCATGTTGCGCGCCATCCAGTCGGCCGAGCTGATATAGACCCTGGCGTGGCGCGACGGCAGCGCGTGGCCGTTGCCGAACACGCAGATGCGGCCATGTTCCAGAAAGCGGCCGACGATCGACTTGACGCGGATATGCTCCGACAAGCCCGGCACGCCCGGGCGCATGCAGCAGATGCCGCGCACCACGGCCATGACTTTCACCCCGGCGCAGGAGGCGCGGTACAGCGCGTCGATCAGTGCCTCGTCGACCAGCGAATTCAGCTTGAGCCAGATGGTGGCCGGCCGTCCGGCATGGGCAAAGGCGATCTCGCGATCGATCAGTTCGAGCAGGACCTTGCGCATGGTCAACGGACTGAATGCCACTGCGTCCATCAACTCTGGCTCGGCGTAGCCGGTCATGTAATTGAACAGCCGCGCCGAGTCGCGTGTCAGGTCGGGATCGCAGGAGAAGAACGACAGGTCGGTGTAGATGCGCGCGGTGATCGGATGATAGTTACCGGTACCGAAATGAGCGTAGGAGCGGACGGCGCCGGCCTCGCGGCGGACCACAAGCGACAGTTTCGCATGCGTTTTCAGTTGCGCGAAGCCGAACACCACCTGCACGCCGGCGGCTTCCATCTCGCGCGCCAGGCTGATGTTGGCTTCCTCGTCGAAGCGCGCGCGCAGCTCTACCATGGCGGTGACCGACTTGCCGGCCTCGGCCGCCTCGATCAGCGCCTTGACGATCGGGCTGTCGCGGCTGGTGCGGTAGAGCGTCTGTTTCACCGCGATGACGTTGGGATCGCGGGCCGCCTGGCGCAGGAACTGCACCACGACGTCGAAGCTTTCGAACGGGTGGTGGACGATGATGTCCTTGGCGCGGATGGCGGCGAAGCAGTCGCCGCCGAAGTCGCGGATACGCTCCGGGAAGCGCGGGGTGTAGGGGGTGAACAGCAGGTCGGGGCGATCATCGACGATGAGCTGGCGCAGGTCGGTGAGGCCGAGCAGGCCGTGCTCAAGATGGATCTCGTCGATGCCGGTGCTTAGTTCGTCGGCGACCATCTCGCGCAATTCGCGCGGCATGCCGGCGTCCATCTCCAGATGGATCACCACTCCGCGACGGCGGCGTTTCAGCGCGGTTTCGTAGGAGCGGACGAGGTCTTCGGCCTCCTCCTCAAACTCGACGTCGGTGTCGCGGATCAGGCGGAACATGCCTTGGCCGGTGACGTTGAAGCGCGGGAACAGCCGGTCGAGGAATAGGCTGACCACCGCTTCCAGCATCATGAAGCGGATTTTTTTCACGCTGCCCGCGCTGGCGGGGTTGCCGGCGGGATTGGCGATTGCGGCTTGCGGCAGGCGTACGAAGCGCCCGACCTGGGCGGGCAGCGGGATCAGCGCGCGCATCATGTGCCCGTTGTCGCGCCCGGCCAGCAGCAGCGCCATCACCAGGCCCATGTTGGGGATGAACGGGAATGGATGCGCGGGGTCGATGGCGAGCGGTGTCAGCACCGGGAACACGCGCTCCATGAACCAGGCGTCGAGCCAGGCCATGTCTTCGTTGGAAAGCTGGTTGCCCTCGCAGACCTCGAGTTCGGCGTCGCGCAGGGCGTCGCGCAAGTCGCGCCAGGCCTGCTGCTGTTCCGCCAGCAGGAGGTCGGTGCGCTGCTTGATCTCGATCAGTTGCTGCGCCGGGCTGCGGCCGTCCGGCGAGACGACGGTGACCCCGGCCTTCGCCTGACCGATCAGGCCGGCGACGCGGACCGAGTAGAATTCGTCCAGGTTGGAGGCGCTGATCGAGACGAAGCGCACGCGTTCCAGCAGCGGATGATGGGGGTTTTCGGCTTCCTCCACCACGCGGTGGTTGAAGTCGAGCCAGGACAGCTCGCGGTTGATGAAGCGTTCCGGGCTGTCGAGTGTGATTGCGGGTTTGGGCGTTGGTCGCGCGGGCGGTGCGGCCCGAGACTTGGCCGCGCGTGGCGCTGTCGTGGTGATCTCGGCAACCGCAAGGTCGTGCGGGGGCGTGTCCATTGTGCGACTCTACAGCAGCGCGGGGGGCTGCGGCGAGGGGCGTGGCGATGACATTCTTGGTTGCCCCAGGGTCGGCGCTTTAGGCGTGGCGAGTGCGTGTGTCATCGCCGGATCGCCGCCGTCGTTTGGCGACGTTGGGTCGGGCGTGGTCCCGTCAGGGTCGGCGCCGATCATGTCGGCCAGCACATCGCGGGCGAGCGGGCGGGTAATGCCGCCGGGCCGGCCGAGTGCGGCGCGATCCAGCCGGTCGACCGCCTCCCGCAAGGCCGCGGACGTGCGGGGCAGTCGGGTGAGCAGCCAGTCCTGTGTCTCCGCCGGCACCCGCTGTTGGCGGTCGGCGAGCAGGCGGGCGAGCAAAACCCGCAGCAGCGTGTCGTCCGGCGGCAGGATCTCTACCGCCGTGATGGCGCGCAGGCGGGAGGCGAGGTCGCGCAGTCGGACCGGCCAGCGCGCGGGTGGGGTGCTGGCGGCGAGCAACACCGGCAGGCGCGCCTCGGCGGCGGCGTTCAACAGGTGCAGCAGCGTGGCTTCCTCGGCCATCGCGTCGGCGTCGTCGATGGCCAGGCCGGCGGCACTGGGCAGATCGGGCAGCGCTTCGAGCCCGGGCAGCGTCGGGCCAGTGAGGTAGTGCGCGCCGGTCGTGGCGACCCAGCAGTGCAGCAGGTGCGTTTTGCCGGTGCCGGCCTGCCCCCACAGCGCGAGGCGGCGCTGGGGCCAGTCGGCGACGCGACCGAGCCAGGTCAGCGCCGCGTCATTCGTGGCCGCGCGCACGAAATCGGCTGCCTCGGGCCGGTGGGCGCGCGGGAACGGCAGGGGCAGTTGGTGCTGGGCTGGCATGATGGACAGATGGCCCGCTGCGGGGGCGAGAGGAAGAGGCGTTCAACGCGTCAGGACCCGCCGCGCGATGCGGGGGTGGTGGGCGGCGTGAGTCGGCGGTGTGGTGCTGTCGGCGTTAGCGGCGCTGCTATCCGGCCCACTCGGAGACATAATCCGCGGGCACCGGGCGTGGGACCTGGATTCCGCCGCCGACCTGCGTGCCGAGGTAGAGAAATCCGACGATCTCGCTGTCCGGCGCGATGCCGAGCGCCTGCTTCACCGATGCGTCGTAAGCCGGCGCACCGGTCTTCCACATCGCGCCAAAGCCGCGCGCGTTGGCCGCCAGCATGATGTTTTCCACCGCGGCGCCGGCCGACAGGAGCTGCTCGATCTCGGGGATCTTGTGCCCCTTCGCCAGCTTGGCCGCTGCAACGACGATCACCGGCGCACGCAGTGCCTTGGCGCGTTCCCGCGCAAGCTCCTCGGCCGGCGCGGCCGGGTTGCGCCGCGCCATCGAGTCCGCCAGCAGTTCGCCGAACGCGTCGCGGCGGTCTTCGGTGATCACAATGAATTGCCATGGCCGCAGCCGCCCGTGATCAGGCGCCCGCAGCGCGCTCTGGAACATCACGTCCAGGTCGGCCCGGGTCGGCCCGGGGCTTTGCAGCTTCAGCGCTGACTCGCGCGTCAGCAGCATATCGAGTGCTTCCATTTCGCAATTAACCCCGGCTACTTCCTGGTTGCCAACATCCGTCGCGCGATCACCATGCGGTGCACCTCGGACGGTCCTTCATAGACGCGCATCGTGCGCACCTTCTGCATCATCAACTGCAATGGCAGCTCCTTGGCAACACCCATTGCGCCGAAAGTCTGCATGGCACGGTCCAGCACCTCCTGCGCCATTTCGGTACCGAACAGCTTGACCATGGAGGCCTCGGTGCGCACGTCCTGCCCGGCATCCTGCTTCGCCGCGGCGTCCAGCACCATCAGCCGGCAGGCGTGCAACTTCACCGCGGCGTCGGCGATCCACCACTGGATCGCCTGGCGGTCGGCCAGCTTCACGCCGAAGGTGGAACGCTGCTTGGCGTGGTCCATCATCATGTCCAGCGCCCGCCGCGTGATACCGATGCACCAGGCGCCCATCTGAATGCGCCGCACCGTCAGGCGCAATTGCATGGGCGCGAAACCCTGGCCGAGCTTGCCGAGCACCTGGCTGGCGGGGACGCGGCAATCCTCGAACACCAGTTCGTAAGTGCGCTGGCCGCCGATCATCGGGATCTCGCGCTCGATGATGAAGCCCTTGGTGCCGCGCTCGACGATGAAGGCGCTGATGCCCTCGTGCCGCCGGCCCTCGCCGGTGCGCGCCATGACGATGACGAAATCGGCCGATGGGACGCGGCTGACCCAGATTTTCCGCCCGTTGATCACCCAGTCGTCGCCGTTTTGCACCGCGCGGGTGGTCATGCCGGCGGGGTCGCCGCCAGCGCCTGGCTCGGAGATCGCGATTGCCGACTTTGCTGTGCCACGTGCGTACGGTTCGAGGTATTTGCGGCGCTGCTCGTCGTTCGCGACGGCCTTCAGCATGTG
>Ga0302325_10030606_pt1 | contig 11095 bp, 12 predicted proteins | sample Palsa_T0_2_FD_201948 | JGI IMG/M metagenome (GOLD analysis project Ga0302325, IMG submission 201948) | Peat permafrost microbial communities from Stordalen Mire near Abisko, Sweden - Palsa_T0_2 | ecosystem: Environmental > Terrestrial > Soil > Palsa > Peat permafrost | place: Sweden: Abisko...
AGCATCGGGTAGGGACCGAAGGCGATGCCATCCGGCAACAAAACCAGGTGGTCTGTCACTTCGCGAGCGGCTTGCAAGTACTTACTCAGCAACGCAGGCGACATCGTGAGCGATTCACCCGAGTTGTCGAAACCAGCCGGATTGGCCGGATCGACGGGAAACTCACGGGTGATCTGCATATCCTGACCGGTCAAATCGCGAATCGTGTAGTTGTACTCCGCGTTGCTCAATCGGCCGGCAAGCACGATCCCTGGGTCGCCCGCCGACTTCTTGATCTCCGCAGCGCGCACAGCCTGAATCCAGGCGATTACCTGGCGCGTTGCTTCCGCTGGTGGGGGAGGCATGGGCTTGGGCGGCATCTCTTTCGCCGTGAGTCTTTCCATCACAAGCGCCCAGCGAGGATAATCGGCGGCGACCATGCCCACCGTGGTGTATGCCTTGAGGTCGAACTGCCCGGCGGGCATCTGGCCGCTATGGCATCCGGCACAATATTTCGTGACAAAAGGCCGCACGGTCCGCTCGAACTGCTGTTCGAGCGCCGGAGTCGCGCCTTCGGCGGCCGGAAGGGCAGCAATGGCGAGCACGACGGAAAGGGCCCGATGCTGCATCACTAAGTTCATTATTCCATCGTAGGACTCAAAGGAAGGCTGAACCACTCGGGCAAATCTCTCAAGAACTCGTGATGTAAACTACAAGTCCCCCGGAAAGGCCAAGGGTTTCTCGTCTGTCTGCCCGTCCGAAGCGCGAGCCTTGATCGAGGCAATTGAACAGCGCTTTGGCGGTCAGGCAAAGCGAGTTCTCGGCGGCAGAGTGCTCTGACACCTTCCGCCCCGAATGTTGTGCATCTGATATAGCGTTGCTGGATTTTCTACAATGGAGAACATTTTATGCATACCGCTATACCGTTCTATCTGGCTGCTCTCTTCGTTTCAAAAAGGAGGTTTTCGTGCGTCTTTCGGTTCTCTTGTCCGCTGCGCTTGGCCTGGGATTCTGTTGTTGGTCGCACTTGTCTGTCGCACAGTCTGGTGCTGCGCCGCACTCACCAGCGCAGGCGGCCTGGGGTTTCGACCTGACGGGGATGGACCGCTCTGTTGTTCCCGGCGATGATTTTTACAGCTATGCCAACGGCGCTTGGAATCGCGAGACACGGATACCAGAGGATCGAGCAGCCGTCGGCTGGTTGCCGGATTTGCGCGGCTATAATGCAAATTCGCGCGTGAGAGTCTTACTCGAACAAGAGCGCGCGCAGGCTACCAGCTCAGGGACTTCCATCCAAAAGGCGGTCAGCCTTTACCACGCTTTCATGGATGCTCAGACGGTCGAGAAGGTCGGTGATGCGCCCTTACGCGCCGAGCTTCGACGTCTGAACAAGATCAACTCCAAGGATGAACTGGCGGCCTCCATGGGCCGTTCCTTCCGTGGCTTTGGAAGTTCTCTCTTCAATCTTGACATCGCCTACGACGAAAAAGATCCGAAACATTACGCCGTTCATCTTGGTCAAGGTGGCTTGGGCCTTCCAAACCGCGACTATTACCTTGAGCCCCAGTTTGCAGAGGCGAAACAGGCGTATGAAGCGTACGCTGGCGAGTTGTTGCGCCTAGCAGCCTTGCCTGATGCGGCAGGGCAGGCCCACGCGATTGTGGAGTTCGAAACGCGAATCGCCGAGGCAAGCTGGACTCATGCGGAACAGCGCGATCCAGTCAAGACTTATAACCCCGAAGAGCTTGCCACGCTCGAGAAGTCGAGCCCAGACTTTCCTTGGCGCCGCTTCTTCGCTGGAGCCGGTCTCGGCGATGTCGCTCGCGTCGTAGTCACCACGAAGACAAGCGTCCCAAGGCTTGCACACATCTTCGCTGCAGCGCCGCTGGAGACGCTCAAAGCCTGGCAGGCATTCTCCACCATTGACGCAGCCGCTCCGTACCTGCCTGACGCGTATGTTCAGGCGCGCTTTTCGTTTCGTTTGCACACGCTGGGCGGTCAGCCTACACTCGCGCCCCGCTGGTTTCGGGCAGTCGCCTTCGTTAATGAAGCAATGGGCTCTGCCGTCGGAGAACTCTATGTGCAAAAGTATTTTCCCCAGGAGAGCCAACAGCAGATGGCCGTGCTCGTCGCAAACCTGCGAACAGCCCTCAAGGATCGCCTTGACCATCTGCCCTGGATGAGCGCCTCGACTAAAGCGGAAGCCCTCCACAAACTAGCCAACTTAGAGGTCCAGATCGGCCGGCCGAAGGTTTGGATCGACTATACGAAGCTCGCGGTCTCTCCCGACGACCTTTACGGCGATGCGCAGCGTGAGAAGGCTTTCGATTGGCAGCGGCGAGTGACTCAGATTCATGGCTTGTGGAACAAGAGCGACTGGCGCTTCTGGCCCCAGTACCCAACCGCTTACACGGAAAACAATCAGCTCATCTTTACCGCCGCCATGCTGCAGGCTCCGTTCTTCAATGCAAAGGCAGATCCAGCCATCAATTATGGTGGGATCGGCGCTGTAATCGGCCACGAGCTGACTCATAGCTTCGACGATCAAGGACGGGAGACAGATGCCGGCAATCGTCTACGTAACTGGTGGACAACCGAAGATGCAGCCCAGTTCAAAAAGCGTGCTGATCTACTAAGCACACAATATTCGGCCATGGAGCCGCTGCCTGGTCTGCATCTCAAGGGCGACGTAACTCTTGGTGAGAACATTGCCGATCTGGGCGGCGTAACAATTGCCCTTGAGGCGTACCACAGATCGCTGCGCGGACAGGCCTCGCCTGTGCTCGACGGCTTTACCGGAGATCAGCGTTTCTTTTTAGGATGGGCCCAAGTCTGGCGTGAAAAACGCCGCGACGACAACCTGCGCCAGATGGTCACGGCCGACCTTCACAGCCCTGGAACAGCAAGGGTGAATGGGGTTGTACGCAATATGGATAGCTGGTATGAAGCCTTCACCGTCCAGCCAGGCCAAAGGCTCTTTCTTGAGCCTGAAAAACGTGTGCGAATCTGGTAAACCGCCGGTTGTGATTCGGTTCCAGGAAGGCGCATCTCCGGAGAGGATCGTCCAATCGTTTCCGACGCTGAAGCTCGCGCAGGTACACGGCGCCATTGCCTACTTTCTCGGGAACCAACAAATGGTCAACGAGTACATCGCTGAGGGCCAGCGTGAGCTCGAACGAACAGTGCCGCCCCTGAGCCAATCGAATCCCGAGCTGTTTGCGCGCTTGCAAGCAGCACGCGAAAAGATGGGTTCGAAGCGCACGTGACTGTCCGCTTTCTGGCGGATGAGAATCTCGACACCGGCATCATTCAGGGTCTCCGTGCTCGCGAGCCGGCCATCGACATCCTGGATGTGAAGACCGCCGGGTTGCGGGGAACAGGTGATCCAACGCTCCTCGAACTCGCCGTTCAGCAGGATCGCGTTTTGATCACCTACACCGGAACACGATGACTCGGCACTTTCAGGATCGCCTTGATGCCGGCAAGCCCACCCCGGGCGTGTTTATCCTTCCCCAACCGGCACGCGCCATCGGCGAAATCATCGAGTCGCTGCTGCTTGTGTGGCCGGCCGTGAGAGAGTTCCGGTACTAAGCGCTACAGTGACCAAAGAAAAGAGCTTCCGCGTTGCCGGGAGGCTCTTGTAACTTATTGATTCAAACTGGTGCGGAGAGGGGGACTTGAACCCCCACGGTGTTACCCGCTAGCACCTCAAGCTAGTGCGTCTGCCAATTCCGCCACCTCCGCTTGGAACAATTCCCGCTACTTACCCGGCCCCTTGGGCGCTGCGGGCGCTGGAGCCGGTGTCGAAGCCGGCGCCCCTGGGGCATTCTGCTGCTGCACAGGCGCCCCCGGAGCCTTCTGCTGCGGCGCAGGCGCAGGCTTCGCCTGGCGCTGATACTTCTCGAGCACTCCTGCGCCAGTGGCAGTCGGTGCTCGATTGTTGGCCATGACCTCCAGGGATAGCGACGTCACCATGTAGAGCACAGCCGCAACCGTGGTCGCCTTCGAAAGCACAGTGGCCGTGCCACGCGGCCCGAAGACCGTCTGCGATCCCATTCCGCCAAACGCACCAGCCAAATCAGCCGCCTTGCCGCTCTGGAGCAACACCACGATGATCAGGAAGAAACACACAATCACATGAATCGTCGTTAACGCGTAAACCATAGGAACCTCTACTATAGCAAGTAGGATAAGGGTGGCGAAACACTTGACAAGGCCTCCGCTACCCGCTGCCGAATCGATGAAAAGCCAGATGAGTGAGGCGTCGTCGGGCGCCCGTGCGATTGAGCTTGCCAAAATGCGCCTCAGCTACAGCCGCGAAAGCCTCACCGAATCTCAAGCTAATCCGGATCCCATCGTGCAGTTCCAGGAGTGGTTCCAACAGGCCGCCGCCGCGCTTACCGAGCCTAACGCCATGACGCTTGCCACCGTTTCGCCGGCCGGCCAGCCCTCGGCCCGCGTGGTTTTGCTGAAGGGCCTGGAAGAGGGCGACTTCATTTTCTACACGAATTACGAGAGCCGAAAAGGCAGAGAACTCGACGAAAACCCGCGTGCGGCGCTGGTCTTCCATTGGCCGGAACTCGAGCGCCAGGTGCGTGTGGAAGGCAGCGTTCGCCGGGTCTCCAGCGGCCAGTCGGACGCCTACTTTGCGTCCAGGCCTAGAGGCAGCCGGCTAAGCGCTTGGGCATCGGAGCAAAGCGCGCCGGTGACCGGCCGGGAGGAGCTCGAGGACCGGCTGAGCCGGCTCGAACGCCGGTTCGAGGGCGCGGAAGCTGTTCCTCGCCCTCCCTACTGGGGAGGCTATGCGTTGCGGCCCGAATCGATCGAGTTCTGGCAAGGCCGGGAAGACCGGCTGCACGACCGCTTAGTCTATCTACGCGCAGCCGGCGGAGCGTGGATTCGAAGCCGCTTGGCGCCCTGACCTGCTCGAACCGCAGGCTCCCCGGACGGCCTTTCGCCTCAGGCGCTTAGGAACCCACCTGGCCGATATTTACCCCCCTCCACCATGTCAGCGATTCGGTAAGCGATTCGCCCTCGGTATACGTCACACTCTAAAGAGAGAATGTGCGCGCGTAGAAGCCTCCTATTTATTGTGGGTACCGTTATCGCCTCGGCCAGTGCCCTGTGTAGTGGGACGGACCCCCGGGTCCGCGCGGGTCCCCCTGGACCCGCCCTTGCGCTCAACCCGGCGTCGAACGCCGACCCTCTCATACACCGCATCGAATCCCGCTACAACCGCGCCCGCACCCTTTCGCTGCGTTATAGCGAAGTGCTGGTCGAGGAGGGACATCCCCGGCGGCCGGAGTCGGGGGTGTTGACGCTGCGGAAGCCGGGGAAAATGCGGTGGGAGTACGATCGCCCGGCCGGAAAGCTGTTCGTCTCCGACGGCAAGCAAGTCTACCTCTACACGCCCCAGGATCAGCGAGTGGAGCGGTCTCGTCTGAAGATGAGTAACGACCTTCGCGCGCCCATGGCGTTTCTGCTCGGCCACCTGGATTTGAAACATGAGTTCGGGTCCTTTTCGACGCGTGCCGCCGGCGCCGACACCTGGTTGGACGCCACGGCAAAAAACGACCGCCTGCCCTATGAAAAAATTGAATTGTTAGTCGCGCCCGATGCCTCCATCCGCCAGCTCAATGTAATTGGGCGAGATCAATCCACGTTGAGTTTTTCGTTTTCCGAGGAGACTTTGAATCCGCCGGTGAATGACAAGCTGTTCCAGTTCGCCGTTCCACCCGGCGCCGAAGTGGTGGATGCCGTGACCACAGACCAGGAGAATTGACGCCCAGTGTCCGAATACCTACTGCGGTACGCCGACGCTCGTGGACAGGAACACGAGCAAATTGCCGACGCGCCCAGCGAGCAGGATGCCCGCGACCGCCTCGCCCAGCAAGGCTATCTCGTCTATTCCGTCCGGGCCCGCGACCTCAGCGCCCGCCTCGGCGGCTTTCAGTTCCGCCGCAAGGGAGTCAATCTCGAGAAGTTCCTCATCTTCAACCAGCAGTTCGTTACATTGATCCGAGCCGGTTTGCCGATCCTCAAGGGGCTTGACCTGCTTGCCGACCGGCTCACCGACCCCAAGCTTGGCCGCTACGTGCGCAATGTTCGCGACGAAGTCCGCACCGGCACCACGCTTTCCGACGCATTCGATCGCCAGCATGTATTTCCGGCCATCTATGTGACCTCTGTGCTGGCGGGCGAGAGAAGCGGCGCCCTGGCGGAGGTTCTGGATCGGTACCTGGGTTATCAGAAGCTGACTCTGTCCGTGCGGAAAAAGCTCTTGGTGTCCCTGATGTATCCCGCAGTGCTGTTGGTGTTGGTCACCTTGGTCATTATGTTTCTGATCACTTACGTGGTCCCGAACTTTGCCCAGCTGTATTCCAGCATGCAGGCCGCGCTTCCAGCGCCCACGCGCATCCTGATCGCCATCGGCACTACCGCGCATACCTACGTGCTCGCCGGGATCGGCGCGGTGTTTGTGTCCGCGGTTTCATTTTGGCTGTGGTCTCGCACCGATGCCGCGCAGGAAACCCTCGACAACTGGAAACGCAGAACGCCTCTGTTCGGCGAGATTTGGATCAAATACCAAGTCGCTCAATTCGCGCGCGTGCTCAGCACCCTGCTGGTGGGCGGCATCCCGTTGACCCAGGCTCTGGTCACAGCGGGAAGAAGTCTTGGAACGGTTTTGCTCAGGAAAGCGTTGGAAAACGTCGGTACATCCGTGAAAGAGGGGAAATCGCTCTCGGCCAGCCTTCAAAGCACCGGCTTGTTTCCTTCGCTTTCGATTGACATGATTGAAGTGGGGGAGCAAACCGGCGCCCTGCCGCAAATGCTCACCAGCGTCGCGGAATTCTATGAGGAGGACGTATCCACTCGCACGGCTGCCGTTCTGTCGTTGATTGAACCGGCCATCATGATCTTTATGGGAATGTTCGTGGCCTTCGTTTTGGTGTCGCTCTACCTGCCGATATTCTCGCTGGCCGATACGATTCGTTAATTTCCTTATGGCGACCGAAGTCATCAAACTGAAGGACCAGGCCGACGAGGTCGAGCAGGCGCAAACCCTCGCCCGGCGGTACCGCCTCGAGTTCATCGATCTGAAGACCGCCCAGATCGATCACGAACTGTTCCGCACCGTCCAGGTTGACCTCATGTTTCGTTACCACTTCGTGCCCCTGCACGAGGCGAATGGAGTTCTCGAGATCGCGCTCTCCGATCCGCGCCAGATTGTTTTCACCGACGAGCTGTCGATATTACTCGGGCGCAAGCTGCGCGTGAGGGTCGCCACCTACTCGCAGATCACCGACCTTTTGAAGAAAACCGAGCAATCCCAGCGCGTGCTCGAGGAAGTCACCGAAGGTTTTGCGCTGGACGTGGTGGGCGACGAAGACAACGCCGACGAAACGCTCTCGATTGACCGCTTAGCGGCTGACGACAGTAACATCGCCCCGGTCATCAAGCTCGTCGATACCACGATATTTAATGCACTCGAGCGGCGCGCCAGCGATATCCACATCGAGACCCGCGACCAGGAAGTCGCCATCAAGTACCGCATTGATGGGGTCCTGCAATATGCCATGAGCCCGATCTCAAAGGAGTGGCATTCCGCGGTGATTTCGCGCATCAAAGTCATGAGCGAACTGGATATCGCCGAACGCCGAGTCCCCCAGGACGGCCGTTTCCGCGTGCGTTACAAAGGCCGCCTGATCGATTTCCGCGTCTCGATCATGCCCACCATTCATGGCGAGGACGCGGTGCTGCGCGTCCTCGACAAGGAGTCCATGAGCGAGAAGTTCGCAAAACTCTCGCTCGATGTGGTGGGTTTCAGCGATTCCGATCTGGTGAAGTTCCGGCGATACATCAAGGAACCCTACGGCATGGTGCTGGTTACCGGCCCCACCGGTTCGGGAAAGACCACTACGCTGTACGCGGCCGTGAGCGAGATCAAGAACGACGAAGACAAGATCATCACCATCGAAGATCCGGTCGAGTATCAGATCAAGGGAATCACGCAGATCCCCGTCAATGAGAAGAAGGGGCTCACCTTTGTGCGCGGCCTGCGCTCGATTTTGAGGCACGATCCCGACAAAATTCTCGTCGGTGAGATCCGCGATCAGGAGACGGCTCAGATCGCCATCAACGCCGCCCTCACCGGGCACCTCGTTTTCACCACCGTTCACGCCAACAACGTGCTGGATGTGTTGGGGCGCTTCCTGAACATGGGCGTCGAGCTCTACAACTTCGTCTCCGCGCTCAATTGCATTTTGGCCCAGCGGCTGGTGCGTGTCATCTGCCCGCATTGCCGCGCCGCCGTGCACTACGACGATGCCTATTTGGTGGAAAGCGGTCTCGACCTGAAGGAATGGTCGCACTTTCCCTTCATGGAGGGGAAAGGTTGCATGGAATGCGCCGGCACCGGGTTCCGCGGCCGCACCGCCATACACGAATTGCTGGACCTGAGCGAAAAGATTCGCGAAATGATCCTGGCCCGCCGCTCCGCTTCCGAAATCAAAAGGGTGGCGCGCGAGGAAGGCATGACCTTCCTGCGCGAATCGGCGCTCGACCGCCTCCGCAGCGGAGTAACCACTCTGCGCGAGATCAATAAGGTGACCTTCATCGAAGGATAGGTGACGCATTTGCCACTGCCCACATTCCTCCGGCGCCTGGTCGCCGAACCGCCGCCCGCCTATCTCTTTGAAGTCAGCTCGGCCGCCCTCGCCATGGTGGCGCCAGCCGCCCCGGGCACGCTGAAGCAGGAGCCGCTTCCACCCAGCACCCTGAACGTGTCGCCGGCTTCGTCCAATTTGCCGAATGCCGAGCCCTTCCGCGCCGCGCTCGATCGCCTCGTGGGGGCCGTGCCGGGTAAGCGTGCCACCGCGGCCTTGGTGATTCCCGATTTCGCGGCGCGCATGGCGGTGCTCGATTTCGACGAACTGCCCGACGATGCGGCGCAGCGCGCCTCACTCATTCGCTTTCGTCTCCGCAAGAGCGTCCCGTTCGCCATTGACGAGGCGCAGGTCTCTTATACTCTGCAGCGGCGCGACGACTCTCGCGCCGAAGTGCTGGCAGTCGCCATTGACCGGAACGTATTGAAGGAATACGAAGGCGTGTTTGTGAATGCCGGCTTTCGCGTGGGCCTGGTAACCCCCTCGAGCCTGGCCTGCCTGCCCTTGTGCCGGCTCAATTCCGACGAACCGGCGTTGACCCTGTTATTGAAGTTGAGCGGGTCGATTCTCACGGTCATGTTGATCGACGGCGAAGCCATCCGCCTCGTCCGTTGCGTCGATTTCACCGAGCCAGCTCAAAATGGCGATCGGGCCCAAGCGGGCTTTCGCAGTTTCTCGCCGGTCGACGAGTCGATGCCTGTCTTGAGCCAAACCCTGGCTTATGCCGAGGATGAGCTGGGCCGGCGCGTGAAGCGTCTTTTGCTGAGCGGGTTCGGCGAGCACGATGCCGAGCTCAGCCTGCTTGCCGAGCAGGAAGTGCTGTTGACTGCCGAGACGCTGCGCTCGCGTTTTGCCCCGGCGCAATCCTTTGCCGGGCTGCTCGGTCTGCTCGAACACTACGCCGCATGAAGCCAGCCTCGCCACTATCGATTAACCTGGCTTCGGCGCCGTTTCGCGCCGAGCGCGCGCGCAATGCCGCCCTCGGCGCCGCTTGCGTGCTGGCTGTGATCTCGCTTGCCATTCTAGCGACGCTGATCCGCGGTGAGAGCCAGCGTGCGTCCGTCCTGCATAGCCAGATCGGGGCCCTCGAGGCGCGCCTACTCTCGGTTCAGCGCGAACAGGCTCGTGCTCAAAGTGTTCTGGCGAAGCCCGAAAATGCCGATGTGTTCTCGCAAAGCGTCTTTCTCAACGAATTGATCGCCCGCCGCGCGGTGAGCTGGTCGCGTGTCTTCGATGATCTGCAAACCGTCATCCCCTACAATGTCCGCCTGGTTTCGGTGCGCCTGCCGCAGGCCGCCCCCAGCGAATCCGCCTCGACCAACCACTTGCAACTGGATATGGTGGTGGGCTCTGATCGCCAGGAAGCCGTCGTCGAGCTGCTCAAGCGGCTCGAAGAATCTCCTCTTTTCGGTTACGCGGTGCTCTTGAACCAGCAGCCGCCCACGCAAAACGAACCTCTTTACCGGTACCGCATTTCCGTAGCTTATGTTCAGAAGTTTTAGCGTTCGTCTTTATCGGTCGCTGCAGAACTGGGCCGCCTCGTTTGGCGGCGCCGGCTCATGGCTCCAGGTGTTGCTGGGCGCGCTGATACTCGCGAACGCCGCCGCCATCTATTTCTATTTCATCCCGCCCGGCGGCACGGAACAGGAGCTCACCGCCCGGGCCCGCGAACTGAAGGGACGGATCCGGACCGCCGAAATGTCGAGCAGGCAATTGGAATCTGTGGCGGGCAAAGTGCAACTGGCGTCTACGCAAACCGGAGCATTCGCCGGCAAGTACTTTCTGCCGCGGCGCACCGCCTACGGGCAGGTGATTGGCGAAGTGCAGCGGCTGACGCATGAGGCGGGCATCGTAGAAAAAGAAGGCACGTTTGCCGAGGAACCTATCGAAGGCTCGAGCGACCTGACGCTGGTGACGTTTTCGGTCAGCCTCGAAGGAACATTCGCTGACCTGATGCACTTCTTGTACCAGGTAGATCATTCTCCGACGCTTCTGATTCTCGATTCCCTAAGCGCCGCGCCGGTTCAAAACACGGGCCGGTTGAATCTGGCTTTGAAACTTCTCACGATCATACGGGAACCGGCATTCGTCCCCGTCTCGACCGTCCCCGGAGTGCGTCAATGAGTACGGTCTTCGGAGCGCAGCGATGAGTACGATCACGTCGCCGGCGTCACGCAATCTCAAACTGGGTGCCGATAAAAAGAAAGTTGCGGCTTTGGTGTTCTTTCTGGCCGTGGCCGCCTTCCTGTGGTGGAGAAACAGCCAGGATTCCGACGGGCCGCCCGCATCGACGGCGACAGCGCATCTCACCCATCAGGAACTCCCCATCGCCGAGCCCACTGCGCCCGCCGCGAGCACGCGGCCATCCCGGCGAGGCGAGCGGAACGCCGAGCGAAACACGCTCGAAATGCGCCAGGTTGACGCCACGCAGGGCAACATCGACCCCACTC
>Ga0302325_10030607_pt1 | contig 11095 bp, 5 predicted proteins | sample Palsa_T0_2_FD_201948 | JGI IMG/M metagenome (GOLD analysis project Ga0302325, IMG submission 201948) | Peat permafrost microbial communities from Stordalen Mire near Abisko, Sweden - Palsa_T0_2 | ecosystem: Environmental > Terrestrial > Soil > Palsa > Peat permafrost | place: Sweden: Abisko...
AGATTGAGAACTTTGACGCGACCGTGATTGTGACCGACCACTCGAGCTACGACTACCGGACGATTGTGGAGAGGTCGAAGCTGGTGGTGGACACGCGCAATGCGACAAAGGGAATCCAATCGGCGAAGATCGTGCGCTGCTGAAGGTGGGGTCGTCCTGAATGGGGTTTCGGATGGGCCCCGGTCGAAATAGAGCCCGCTGAATCCAGGAAATTGCCGAATCCAGCGAAAGATTGACCGGCCGAAACCGATGTCACACTGCGTGGCCGGACAGGGGGCGGCCCGGTTGATAGAATCACTTGGGAAATCGTTGGCAGGCCCGCTACAGAACCTGGCTGGTTGGCGGCCGGCGAGTTATAGGAGGCTTTATGTCCAGTGAAGCAAAGTGCCCGTTTTCGAGCGGGGAGAATGTAACACTCGGGGCCAAGGGCAACCGGGACTGGTGGCCGCATCAACTGAATGTCGGAATCCTGCATCAGCACTCGTCGCTGTCGAATCCGATGGGCGATGAGTTCGACTATGCCGAAGCGTTCAAGAGCCTGGACCTGGATGCGGTGGTCAAGGACCTGCATGCGCTGATGACGGACTCGCAGGACTGGTGGCCGGCGGACTTTGGGCACTATGGAGGGCTGTTCATCCGCATGGCATGGCATGCGGCGGGGACGTACAGGATTCACGACGGGCGCGGCGGCGCGGCGCGGGGCTCGCAGCGGTTTGCGCCGCTCAATAGCTGGCCGGACAACGTGAACCTGGACAAGGCGCGGCGGCTGCTGTGGCCGATCAAGCAAAAATATGGGAAGAACCTTTCATGGGCTGACCTGCTGGTGCTCACTGGGAACGTGGCGCTGGAGTCGATGGGATTCAAGACGTTTGGATTTGGCGGCGGCCGCGAGGACATCTGGGAGCCGGAAGAGGAGATCAGTTGGGGTCCGGAGACGACGTGGCTCGGCGACGAGCGGTACAGCGGCGACCGGGACTTGGCGAAGCCGCTTGGCGCGGTGCAGATGGGCCTGATCTACGTGAATCCGGAGGGCCCGAATGGGAATCCCGATCCTGTCAAGGCGGCGCGGGACATCCGCGAGACCTTCGCGCGCATGGCGATGAACGATGAAGAGACGGTGGCGCTGATTGCCGGCGGACACACGTTTGGCAAGACGCACGGCGCGGCCGCGGCGAGCCACGTGGGCGCGGAGCCTGAAGGCGCGAGCCTCGAAGAACAGGGTCTGGGCTGGAAGAATAGCTACGGATCTGGTAAGGGCGGCGATGCGATCACCAGCGGCCTGGAAGTGATTTGGAGCTCGACACCGACGAAGTGGGGCACCGACTTTTTTGACAACCTATTTGGGTATGAATGGGAGCTGACGAAGAGCCCGGCAGGAGCGCACCAGTGGAAGCCAAAGGGCGAGGTCGCCGCGGATGATATGGTTCCGGATGCGCACGACCGGAGCAAGAAGCATCCCCCACAGATGCTGACGACCGATCTTTCGCTGCGGTTCGATCCGGCCTACGAAAAGATCTCGCGGCGGTTCCATGAGCATCCCGATGAGTTCGCCGACGCCTTCGCGCGGGCGTGGTTCAAGCTGACGCATCGCGATATGGGTCCGCGTGCGCGTTACCTTGGCAAGCTGGTTCCTAAGGAAGAGCTGATCTGGCAGGATCCGGTTCCGGCGGCGGATCACATTTTGATTAATGAGAAAGACGCGGAGGCGCTGAAGACCGAGGTGTTGGCGAGTGGGCTCACCGTCGCGCAGCTGGTGAAGACGGCCTGGGCATCGGCCTCAAGCTTCCGCGGCAGCGATAAGCGCGGCGGCGCCAACGGCGCGCGAATTCGGCTTGCTCCTCAGAAGGATTGGGAAGCGAATGAGCCGGCGGAACTGGCCAAAGTACTGACGACGCTGGAAGGAATCCAAACGAATTTCAACGCGGCGCAAGCGGACGGCAGGAAAGTTTCGCTGGCCGACCTGATTGTGCTTGCGGGCGATGCGGCGGTGGAGGCTGCGGCCAGGAAGGCCGGCTACGACGTGAAGGTTCCCTTTGCGCCGGGCCGGACGGACGCGTCGCAGGAGCAAACCGACACTGCGTCATTTGCCGTGCTGGAGCCGGTGGCCGATGGGTTCCGGAACTATGCGCGCAAGGGGCATGAGGCGCATGCGGCGAATCTGCTTCTGGACAAAGCACAATTGCTCACGCTCACTGCGCCGGAGTTGACCGTTCTGATCGGCGGACTGCGGGCGCTGAACGCGAACTACGGCGGCGCTCAGTACGGCGTGTTCACCAAGCGGCCGGAGACGCTGAGCAACGACTTCTTTGTGAACCTGCTGGATATGGGCACGAAGTGGGAGAAGACGGCGGATTGCGTTCTGGAAGGGCACGATCGCAAGACCGGTGCCGTGAAGTGGACCGCCACGCAGGTGGATCTGGTCTTTGGATCGAATTCGCAACTGCGGGCGCTGGCCGAGGTCTACGCGTGCAACGATGGGGAAAAGATCTTTGTCGAGGAGTTTGTCGCAGCGTGGGCAAAAGTGATGAACCTGGACCGCTTTGACCTGAGGTAAAGCCGGTATGCGCGGGACGCGCCAGGACGGTAAATACATGTGGCCCGGACCGAAACCGATCCGGGCCATAAGTGTTTTTTGCGACTGTGTGCGAGCGGCTCGGCGATGGGCGGGCGCCTATCTGCTCAACGAAGCTTCAAGGCCGGGAACGAACATGTCCTGGGCGCCGGGGTCGAGGGTGGCGCGGGCGAGTGACAGCGCTTGCTGCCACTCCTGGCGGGCTTCGTCTTTGCGCCCTACACCGGCCAATGCATCGGCGAAGACCTGCCGGGCCATGATCGACGACGGATCGAGGGACACGGCCTCCTGCGCCAGTGGGAGTGCCGAGGCGGCGTCTCCGTGCCAGACCAACTGGGAGGCGAGTTCCACACGCGAGAGTGCGGCTGCCTGGTGCATGTCAAAGTGGCCGCGATATACAAAGATGGAGCGATCGATGGTTTCCGCCGGCTGCATACGGCGGAAGGCGTCGAATGGGCTGAGTGAAGCGGCAGGCCACTCGCAGCCGGAGAGGTCGCCGGCGCTCATCAGGATTGTGCCGTCGATGACGGGCGGAACTTTTTCGGCGCCGCCCAGCCAATACATGTCGAGGGTGGGCAGATGATGGCAGCGGATGCCGTAAGTCTCGGGCTGAACCTCGGGGTAAGCGAAATAGGCGAACCAGCATTCTTCTCCGGGGTGTTGATCCTGCCAGGCCTTGACCTGGAAAAGCTGCTGGGCCCAGTCAACATTTGCGTCGCTGAGCAGCTTGTATGTGTTGGCTGAGCCGCCCCAGGCTTCGTTGGCATAGGGAATGTAGTTGGGGAAATTTATGAGGGAAGAGAAGATGTGGGCGGCGAGAAGGACGGAGCAGGCGACGAGCCAGCGGCGATTTAGAGAGGCGAGGGCGGCGGCGCCGGCGCCTGCCAGGATGAAGCAGTAGGCGTAGAAGGGCAGCAAGTGGCGCGCGCCGATGTTCATGCCTGAGGCCATCGCGGTGGCCAGATAAAAGAGCGCGGGCACGATCAGGAAGGTGAGCTCGCGTCCCCAGCGGAGCTTGCGTGTGGCAATGGCGAACAGGGTGAGAGCAAGAAGTCCGAGCAGGCCGAGGGTCGTTTTGATGGCGATTACGCAGGGGAAATACCACCAGACGCCGTGTGAGTAGTTGGTGTTGAAGAGGAAGGTGGGATAGTCGGTGGCCATTCGCTTCACATCGACCAAGCCGATGAGAAAGGACTCAGGCAGGATATGGAGGCGGGCCATACCATTGACGATGGCGGCGGTGTGCGGCCCGAGCGGCGCAACATAGGCGGCGATGGTGGTGCTCAGCTGGAGGCCGGCCGGACGGGCGGCGTAGCGGAAGCCATAGAAGCTCCACAGCACGAAGATGCCGATCAGGATGATGACGCAAAAAGCGCCGGACAGGCGCAGGGCGGTGCGCAGACGAGCCCCTTTTTGGACAGCGAGCACCTCGCATGCGATGAGCAGCAGCATCATGGGGGCGAAGAGGATGCCGGAGTGCTTGGTGGCGACGAGGAGACCGGCGACGAGACCGGCGAGAATGAGGCGCGTCCACGAAGGCTGGCGCACATAGCGATAGAAGGTCCACGTGCTGGCGAGGAAGAAGAGCGAAACGCCAATATCGGTGGTGACGAGGGCGGAGTGACCCAGGATGTTTGGGTCAAGGGCGGCGAGGGAGAGCGCAGCGAGCGCGGCCCAGTCGCCGAAGAGGTCGCGGGAGGCGAAAAAGACGACGAGGGAGAAGGCCAGTGCGAGCAACCCTGCGGAGAGACGCATTTGAAAGACGAGCTGATTTCGATCGCCGTCATTGCGGGCGAGCCAATCGCGGCCGTCGAGGTAGGCTTCTTCTTTGAAGGAACGGCCTTGGAGCGGAGGCACCCAGAGCTGCCGGCCCAGCATGGGGATTGTTGCAAGCAGCTTTACGAGGGGCGGATGCTCGGGATTGAGACCGTAATCGCCGGTATGCCACATCATGTAGCCGGCGAACATGTGGTCGTCTTCGTCAAACGTGAGGGACTCGCGATGGATGACGAGGACAGTTAGGAGTGCCTGAACAGCGATGAGAGTGGCGGCCACTCCCAATAGAACGCGCGCAGGCACAGGCTTCAAGGTTGTCTCCTCATGGACGGATCGGAATGGGCCGGTGGACCGTTACCTGACCTCGGCCACCCAGCTGGCGAAGGGGGCGAGTGTGATGCTCTTGAGGGAAGTCGGACCGTTGATCGCCGGATCGCTGGTGACAAGGGTCGTTAGATGACTGCCCTTGATGCCGGTGCTGCCAAGGTCGAGGGCGATGGTGCGGGGAATGGTGGAGCAGTTGACTGCGACCAGGACTCCGCTGCCGTCTGGAGCTGTTCGCGCGTAAGCGACGACGTCGGGAGTGCCGGCGTCGAGCATGGTCATTGAGCCCGCGTGCAGTGCGGTGTTTGAGCGGCGCAGCGCCACGAGTTTGCTGAACCAGGTAAATTGCGAAACGGGATCGGCGGATTCAACTTCGACATTGGTTCTCTTGTAACTCGGCGGAATGGGCAGCCAGGTGTGCGGGTTGGTGCTGAAGCCGGCCTGCGGTCCGGGGGTCCACTGCATGGGCGTGCGCTCGCCGTCGCGGCCTTTTTCCCAAGGCCAACCGGTTATGCCAATGGGGTCCTTCACGTCTTCTTTGCGCGCAGGAGTTGTGGTGACCATGCCGATCTCTTCGCCGTAGTACATCAGAGCGGTGGCGCGCGTGGTGAGCAGCAAGGTAGAGATGATTTTGGCAATCTGCGCATTGTGCAGACCGTCGCCAAACCGATCCCAACTGCGTTCGTTGTCGTGATTGTCAAAGACGAGCAGGGGCCAGTTGGCTCCGAGCTCAGTCTCCATCTCGCCAATGGTAGTGCGGAGGTGGTTGGCGTTGAGCTTGACGTTCGGAGAGCTTGGGCCGCCACCTTCGGAATGGAAGCCGACCAGCATGTCCATGGGAAGTTGCAACTCGTCGTGCTTTGCGCCGTACCACTTGAGGAGTTCGCGCGTGTCGGGCAAATAAGTCTCGCCGATGAGGACGCGGTCATCGGGATAACCATCGACGAGCTTGCGCATCCGGCGCAGCACATCGTGCACTTCGGGCAGCAGGTTGGTGTAGACGTCGCTGAGGTTAGGATCGCCCTGTGCGTTGACGCCGCCAAGTTCGGGCTCGTTGCGCAGCTGCTCATCTTCAAACAGGGTGGGGATTGCATCGAGGCGGAAGCCGGCAACGCCCTTGTCGAGCCAGAAGCGCATTGCATCGAAGCAGGCTTTCTCGACAGCGGGATTGCGCCAGTTCAGGTCAGGCTGCTGTTTGTAAAACTTGTGGTAGTAGAACTGGTGTAGTAACGGGACCCACTCCCACGCAGAGCCGCCGAAGAGCGAGACCCAGTTGTTGGGCGGAACGCGGCCTTCGTGCTCGTACTTCTTCTGGTAAGCGGTGACGCCCGGTGAATCGGCGGGAATTCCGTCGTTCCACACGTACCAGTCGTGCTTGGGATTGGTGCGCGAACTGGATGATGCGATGAACCACGCGTGCTTGTCGGAGGTGTGGTTGAGCACCATGTCGAGGATCACCCGAATGTGGTGTTCTCTGGCGTTGGCAATCAGGTGATCCATGTCGGCCATGGTCCCGTACTCCGGATCGACGGCATCGTAGTCGGAGACGTCGTAACCGAAGTCAACCTGAGGCGAGGGGTACATGGGGGCGATCCAGATGGCATCGACACCGAGCTTTTCAAGGTAGTCGAGGCGCGAAGTGATTCCGATCAGGTCGCCAACACCATCGCCGTTGGAGTCCTGGAAGGAGCGCGGATAGATCTCGTAAATGAGTGCATGCTTCCACCAGGGATCGGGGGACGGAGCGCTTTGTGCGGGCAGCAGGAGGAGCAGGGTGGCGACAAGGAAGACGATGGTGGCGCGCAATGCCATGGCAAATGACGTTACCACACCACATTATAAGGACGGAAATGCGAGGCGAATTGGCGGGATCGGGCCGCGCCACGCTCCCGGGAATTTTACACGAGCCAAGGTCCTGACAACGGCGGTCAGAAAGGGGTTTCGTTCCCCCTGGGTCCCGTGCGAGCAGGCCTAGGTCGGAACGTCATTTTTCGGCTGCGGGAACCGCGCACCGAGTACAATTTAAGCAGAATCACCAAGACAACAAGAGAGATTCCACATCGACTTCGCCCCTTGCGCTCCTTCGGTGCAAAGGAGGGCCTCATGGAAGGTTGCTTGGCAACATCCCCGTGTGACAACATTGCCCTCAGGACGATCTCCGCGAAACTCGGTTTCCCTATAGCGCCGCGCTCCGGCGCAGAAAATCGCCTCCAACTATCTATGGAAGGACTGACTCTCATGTCGGCACAGAACCAGTCGCTCGCTGTCATTTACAAAGGTTCATTTATGCAAATTCTCAGTGGAATCCGGCGCAGAATCCCACTGCGCCTACTACTCTCCGCCGGTTTGGTTCTGCCGCTTTCGCAGGCCGGTACTGTATTGGCGCAGACCGCCGATCCCGTGCCCCAGAGCGTTCCCGGAACACGGCTTAGGAACCACCCGCGAATCGCCCCGAAGCCAAGCAGGCTGCCCGCGCCGAGGCTGATTGGCGAGGCCGGGACCCGTTTGATGCGCCAGTACAGCGGCATGCCCATTGATGTGACAACCTTTCACTACGACCAAAAGCGCACCGGATGGAATCAAAACGAGACGGACCTGACACCCGCCACTGTCGCCTCCTCGAGTTTCGGTCTGATCACGACATTAACAGTGGATGGCAACGTCTTTGCCCAGCCGTTGCTGGTCTCAGGCTTCGTCATGCCCGACAGCAGCATCCACGATGTGCTGATCATCGCCACGGGCCACAACAGCGTCTATGCTTTCGACGCGCAGACATTTGCCACTCTCTGGCAGGTCAACCTGGGCCCTTCAGAATCCTCGGCCGATGTCGGCTGCAACGACATTGAACCGGAATTTGGAATTTCCGGCACGCCGGTGATCGTCCGGACCGCTGCCAATGCCGCGACGATCTATGTAGAGGCTGCCACCGAGCCCTCGAAGGGCCAATTCGCGCAGACCCTGCACGCCCTCAACCTCGCCACCGGGGCCGATACCATCGCGCCGGCCATCATTGCACCCACGGCCACCCTCAGCAACGGGTCAACGGTTGCCTTCGATAATCTGGACCAATGGAGCCGCGTCGGCCTTGCCTACAATCAGGGAAACATCTACGTGGCGATCAGCTCGCATTGTGACCATAATGAGGATGGGTCGACCGGCTGGCTGCTGGACTACAACGCAAATCTGCAGTTGCAAAGCGCATTCCACACCATCGACACGGCTCCCGGCAGCGGAGATGTCGAACTGGCGAGCATCTGGATGAGCGGCTTCGCCCCGGCAATCGATGACAGCGGCAACATCTATGTCATCACCGGGAACGGCGCTTTCAGTCCTAGCCAAAAAAACTGGGGCATGAGCGTGCTCAAGCTGCCGCCCGCGCTCACCGGCGTGACCACGTACTTCACCCCTGCAACGTACGCATCCTTGAACGCAATCGACGGGGATTTCGGCTCCGGCGGCGTCATGCTGCTGCCCGCTGTAGCAGGCCAGACAGCGCCGCCGCTGGCAACCGCCCTGGGTAAATCCGGCCAGTTCTATCTGCTCAATCGAAACAGTCTCGGTGGCATGCAGACGAACGATGCCGGCGCACTGCAGGTACAACCCCTAAAGAGCGGCCTGTGGGGTGGCCCGGCATTTTACGACGGCCCCTCCGGCCCCACTGTCTTGATGGAGACGTCAACCGAACCGCTGCGTGCCTGGGCGCTTGCCGCCAACAGCAGTCCTACGCTCACTATTACGGCGAGCGGTACTTCCGTAGGCGGGTCGGGCGGTTCGATGCCGATTGTCTCCTCCAACGGCGCACTCCCTAATACGGGAGTGGTCTGGTTGATTAATCGCGCGGACTCACCCTTCTCCATCGAGGCCTACGACGCAGTGAAGCTTGGCGCTCCCATCTTCACAGCGCAAATCGGCACATGGTCCATCCCCGGCGCTACGAACGAGTTCCTGACGCCAATGGTAGCGAATGGGCGCGTCTATGCACCGGGCTACCTGTTAGTTAGGGTTTACGGCCTCACACCGTAGGGGACGCGCCCCACGGTCCTCGGAGCGTCAAGCGAGCGTCGAGTCGTGCGTTGGCGGTAGGAGAGGGGTTTTGCCCCCTTCCCAGGACCCTTGCGAGCAAGTGGGACTCAGTACGCCATTTTTTCACTTCGACAACTGCGAAGCACAGTACAATCTAGGCAGAATCATCAAAACTTCAAAAAGAGATTCCACATCGGTTTACGCCGATGCGCGGCTTCCGTGCAAAGGAGGGCCTTCTGGAAGGCTGCTGGCCAATTCACGACCGCGGCTGCAGCGATATCAGGAGATTCTCCTTGAGACCCGGTCTTCTCGAACCACAGAGTTCCGGCGCGGACAATCGCCTCCAACTACGGAAGGACTGACCTCATGGCGGCACAGAACCAGTTGATCGCCCACATATACGAGGATTCATTGATGGAAGTCGTGAGTGGAATCCGGCGCAGAATTCCAATGCGCCTACTACTCTCCGCGGGCGTGGCTCTGCCGCTGGTTCTGGCCGGCACGGTTTGGGCTCAGTCCGATGATCCTGTGCCCCAGAGCGTTCCCGGAACTCAGCTTAGGGAGCACCCGCGAATTCCTGCTAAGCCCAGCATGCTGCCCGCGCCGAGGCTCATTGGCGAGGACACCACGCGCCTGTTGCGCCAGTACAGCGGCAGGCCCATTGATGTGACAACCTTTCACTACGACCAAAAGCGCACCGGATGGAACCAAAACGAAACGGATCTGACGCCCGCCACCGTTGCCTCCAAGAGTTTTGGTCTGATCGCGACATTAAAAGTGGATGGCAACGTCTTTGCCCAGCCGCTGCTGGTCTCAGGCTTCGTCATGCCCGACAGCAGCATCCATGATGTGCTGATCATCGCCACGGGCCACAACAGCGTGTATGCATTCGACGCGCAGAACTACGCGATTCTCTGGCAAGTCAACCTGGGCACGTCTCAAGCCACGGCCGATGTTGGCTGCAGCGACGTAAAGCCGGAATATGGAATTTCCAGCACCCCGGTGATCGTCCGGACCGCTGCCAATGCCGCGACAATCTATGTCCTCGCTGCCACCGAGCCCTCGTCGATGCAATTCGTGGCGACCCTGCACGCTCTCAATCTCGCCACCGGGGCCGATGCCATCGCGCCGACCGTCATCGCCCCCACGGCCACCCTCAGCAACGGATTTAAGGCTACCTTCGATAACCTGAACGAATGGAACCGCGTCGGCCTTGCCTACAATCAAGGGAACATCTACGTGGCGATCGGATCGCACTGCGACCATAACGCCGATGGGATGACCGGGTGGCTGCTGGACTATAACGCGAATCTCCAGTTGCAAACCGCATTCCACACCGTCGAGACGCCAGGCGGCAACGGCACCCTCGAACTGGCGAGCATCTGGATGAGCGGCTTCGCCCCGGCAATCGACGACAGCGGCAACGTCTATGTCGTCACTGGGAACGGCGCTTTCAACCCTGGCGAGAAGAACTGGGGCCAAAGCGTAATCAAGCTGCCGCCAGCGCTCACCGGCGTGACCACGTACTTTACCCCTTCAGCGTGGGCAAACTGGAACCAAAGCGACCAGGACCTGGGTTCTGGAGGCGTCATGCTGCTGCCGGCCGCAGCAGGCCAGACCGCTCCGCCTCTTGCAGTTGCCATTGGCAAAGTCGGCATCCTCTATCTGCTCAACCGAAACAGTCTTGGTGGCATGCAGCCGAACGATGCCGGCGCGCTGCAGTCGCAAAACATCGGCGGCGGCGGTGTGTGGGGTGGCGAGGCATTTTACGACGGTCCCTCCGGTCCCACCGTCTTCATGGAAGCATCAGACCAAGTGCTGCGTGCCTGGGCGGTTGCCGCCAACGGCACTCCTTCGCTCACTAATAAGGTGAGCGGCACTTCCGTAGGCGGCTTCGGCGGTTCGATGCCGATTGTCTCCTCCAACGGCGCGCTCGCCAATACGGGAGTGGTCTGGATGATCAATCGTGGGGAGAACCCATTCTCCATCGAGGCCTACGATGCAACGAAGCTCAGCAATCCCATCTTCACGGCGCAGATCGGTACATGGTCCAACCCGGGCCATACCAACGTGTTCCTGACCCCAATGGAAGCGAATGGGCGCGTTTATGCGCCGGGCTACCTCGTAGTTCAGGTGTACGGCATCACACCGTAGCGGACGCGCCCCGTTCATCGGAACGTCAGCCCAGCGTCGGCGAGCGCGCCCGTGCGTATAGCCATTAGCGCCAGGAAACGTCGCAAAACGTCAGTCAAGTCCGGTCAGATGACAGCCAGCGTTCGAGTCGGTCAGCGTAGGTGCGGCTCGAGCGATGCTCCGAGCCGTCGGAGAGCATTACCATAAATTCCCGGTTCTCGATGGATCGCAATTCGACGATTGATTTTGAATGCACCATGCGAGAGA
>Ga0302325_10030609_pt1 | contig 11094 bp, 11 predicted proteins | sample Palsa_T0_2_FD_201948 | JGI IMG/M metagenome (GOLD analysis project Ga0302325, IMG submission 201948) | Peat permafrost microbial communities from Stordalen Mire near Abisko, Sweden - Palsa_T0_2 | ecosystem: Environmental > Terrestrial > Soil > Palsa > Peat permafrost | place: Sweden: Abisko...
CACACGATCTAGCGTCGTTTGCACAAAGCAAATCGCCTCGTCCTGAATACGGACGAGGCTGATCTGTTGGTTGTGCTGCGCTCAACTACTTCGTTGCGATTCCAGACGCTGCCGAAGCTATAAACTCGGACACTTCCTTGGGATGTGAAAGCATCGGTACATGGCTGCTCACGATAACAAGGGTTTGAGCCTTCATCTTCTTGGCGCTGTCCATTTCCTGCTGGGGCGAGATCATGTGATCGTCTGCAGCTACTACAAACCACGTCGGCTTTGTGTGCCAGGCGGCCTCAGTGATTGGAGTTCCCAGGGCGGCACCTTGAGTCGGTGTCTGTGTCGATAACAACGTCATCTTCTCTTGCGAGGTGAGATCTGACGCAAAGTCTTCGAGCACACCTTTCTCGGTGAGCACGAGAAAGCCATCTTCGATAGGCCTCAACTCTCCGACCCCCGGGGTTTGTCCGTATGGCTTTCCCTGACTGGCGGCGGATTCGCCTTTGTCTGGGGCAAATGCGGCAACGTAAACCAACCCAGCAACCTTAGGGTTGTTGCCGGCTTCCGTGATGACCGCCCCACCATAGGAGTGGCCGACCAGGAGAACAGGACCATCCTGGGCATCGATGACTCTCTTCGTTGCTGCCACATCATCTGCAAACGAAGTCAAAGGATTTTGCACGCAAACAACGTGGAATCCCTTTGCCTGCAGAACAGGAATCAGTTTGGACCAGCTTGAACCGTCAGCCCATGCTCCGTGTACAAAGACGATATTCTTTGCGAGAGCGCTGGCAGGTGCTTGTGAAATGCTGCGCATCGGCATGGCGATGCAAAGGAGCGTTAGAGCAGACACCAGAACTGTCTGTAGACGACCATGAGACTTCATTTGGTTATCCTTTCGAAGCAGGAGGGCCTGCTGAAGACGCATTGATTGCGCCTTGATCAACCCTACTGTTGTTGCCGGATAAGCAGAAGTTCCGATCGGGAGGGTACAAGATAGCCCATTGTGGTCATTCGAGAACTCAGCTCTCGATGATGCCCCTCTGGAGGGCAATTACGACAGCATGGGTACGATCACTTGCTCCAAGCTTGGAGAGAATACTTTTCACGTGGTTCTTCACGGTGTTCTCTGAGATATTCAGATGATCTGCAACGATCTTATTGGAGTATCCCTTGGCCACACCTTGAAGGATCTCCACTTCTCTTTGAGTCAGGTCATCCTCGGTGAAGTGGTCGGCGAGAAGCTGGGCAACTTCAGGCGGCACTTTCTTTTTCCCGGCATGAACAGCTCTTATGGTCTCGACTAGCTCAGTTCTCAACAGATTTTTTAGAAGGTAGCCTCTCGCTCCTGCCTCGAAAGCTCGGACGACCTGAATATCCCCTGCCACGGTTGTTAACACAATGAAGCGAGCGTCCGGGAACTCTTTCCTGATCTCAATCATTGCCTGGAGACCGCTGGCCTGCGGCATTCTCAGATCCATCAATGTGACATCAGGACGATGCGTTCGGAACGCCACAACCGCTTCTTTCCCATCGACTGCCTCGGCTACCACCACCATATCCGGTTGTTCATTGACCTCACCGGAAATTCCTCTGCGCATGAGTGGGTGATCGTCCACAGTGAGCACTCGGATCTGCTTGACATCTGTCATTCCATTCAGTCCTTCATAGCCCTGACGCGAGCTATTTTTCTTATACTCCTTGGCAGTTTACGAGTCGAACATCCCTGCTGAAAACCCGAAAGGGCTATACGTAGGCGTTCCTTTCGGGATTCACTGTAAGCATTTGGTTCGTTAGCCTTTGTAGGTGCAGAGAATGTTCACGATGTTTCCGGCAGGCGTTCCGGGCGTAGGGCTAATAATTTTACGTCTTTGCTCCATAGGGGCCTCAGTTGTGTGTGTGCTAGCGTCTGATGGAAGCTGGTCGGAATGGCCCTTTCTCCTGCTTGTGCCGTTGATCTTCCTGTTGATGATAGGTTTGCTTACGCCCTTCAGTTGCTTGGCGCTTCTTGGCCTGCACGGTGTCATTGCTTATCGCTTCGACGTGTTCGGACTCTGGCATTGCTGGTTGAGCCTGCTCCTCACGATTGCAGTTCTATGTCTCGGACCGGGAGCCTACTCCTGCGATGCGGTGCTGTTCGGACGTCATCGATTGACAATACGAAGGCCGCCGCCCGACACCAGGCCACATGCTTAGCGGTCTTCCAGATGTTGTCACAGTCCGAAACTGCGACGGATGCCCTGGAGCATAGAATCTTTTCGCCGCATCCGTAGAGTTCCATAGCCCAAAAGGATGCTCCGCCCCAGGCCCTGAAGAGTCTTTCCCTTCCTGACCCAAGAGGATCATTCTTAGAACATCTGCTGAAGGTGCTCGCGGCGTTCCCCGTCCGTTAGCAAGGTCCGCCGCACCTGACCGCTCGATAGGTGGCCGAAGTACGAAGTGAAACTGATTCTCCCGGAATTCGATTTTTCAGAACTGGAGGGCAGACTATGTACGAGGTTGAGATCGCTTACGGCAGTGAGGTTACCATCCTACAATCTCGGATTTCTAACCTCGAAGTGTTGGTCTGCGAACTATTGGCGAAAAATGAACGATTGCGGACCGCCGTTCGTTCAGAGAACGGCGCGGGCAACGAAGCTTTCGGGCCGATCAGCCAAAGTCTTTCAGCTTCACCTCGTCTTCAAGAATAAGTTTTCTGGCAGCAGGGGCTTTTGATGCAACAATGTAGACAGCTGGGACCCGGCTTCGAAGAGCCACGGTTGTAGCAAGTATGCTTCCGACTCAGCGCAGGCCTCCTGAGGATTCAGTTAACTTGCCTCGATCACGCCCCAGCGTCCTCGCCGATGCCGCAAAGAACTCTCAAGCTCGACAGCATGAAGTGCCTGTTGGCACTCCTGATCTTTGTGTCTTGCGGACAGCAGGCACACGCGATCTCACCGAACTTAACTCTCCAGCAATTGGATCACACTTCCTGGACCATTCAGTCTGGAGTGCCGAGCGGGATCAATGCCTTAGCCCAGACCAGCGACGGCTATATTTGGCTCGGGACGACTACTGGCCTTTACCGTTTCGACGGCGTAACCTTCGAACTCTATCGACCTCCGGGTGGCCAGCGTCTGTCGGACACGGCGATTCAGGTGCTCTATGCCACGCGTGAAGGTGGTCTGTGGATTGGCTACGTACTGGGCGAGGCGAGCCTGCTTGAGAACGGGAATGTTCACAACTACTTTTATAAGTCGGACAAAATGCCTCGCGGCACGGTAATCAGTTTCCTTGAGGATCAAGACGGTAGCATCTGGGCAGCGGCGGCGGACGGGCTTGGCCACTTCATTGGAGGCAAATGGCATAAGGTCGGATCCGAATCTCGGTTCGACTCTCTTGACGCCAGCACCCTCTTCCAAGATCGCGAAGGCACAATCTGGGTCTCGACAACGCTCGATATCTACTATCTCGAAAAGGGAAAGAATGCGTTTGTCAAAACGGGCTTCAAAACGACGGAGCTTGCTCATTTTGCTCAAACCAGCGAAGGCACAGTTTGGATCGAAGATCCCCTTGGCGTAGTTCCTCTCGCGAAGAAAATGCCGAAATCCATTCCGCTGAAGGCGCGGCTGTTGGCGGCAAAAGACCCGGCAGGACTGATGGTAGATCGGGACGGGACACTCTGGGAATTTCCCACCCATGGTGGTGTGGAAAGACTTTCATTTCCTTCCTCAATAGCTGCTATGGCTATTGAGGACAGGGCCGCCAGAGTTCAACATTTTACGCACACGGACGGACTCACTTCCGACTTAGTGATTAATTCGATGGAAGATCACGAAGGCAACATCTGGATTGCTACCTCGCGAGGCCTGGATAGGTTTCGAGCATCCACGTTTACGCCAGCACCGATTCCACCATCGCTCAGGAGTTTTGCTCTCGCGGCCGCTCCGAATGGAGTGATGATGGTCGGTTCGGAGAACGGCGATACTGCTCTGCTGAAGGATAATTCTTTTCAGCGCGTCAAAGGCGTTCCCGAAGGTACGGTAACAACTTTGTACTCTGCACCCGACGGGAAGACATGGATTGGCGGTCAAGGTCGCATGGGCTATCTGCAGAGCGGTCGCTATTTCGCTTTACCTCCGCCACCTCCTGGTCCTTTGGATTACAGTTACTGGCCAACTGCAACACAGGCGATCACGACGGGTACTGATGGCGACGTTTGGATCTCACTGAATGGCTGGCTAATCAGCCATATTCACAAAGGTGTATGGAAGCCCGACAACCCCCTTGTACGTAAAATCGGAACCGCTGTGACGCTCGCTACGGACCATGCGGGGCTGGTCTGGGCCGGGTACATGAAGAATCTTATATCGATCCATGAGGGCGATCAGGTCCGTTTCCTGGATGCAAAGCAAGGGCTAAATGTTGGCAATGTAACTGCCTTGCACGAAATCGACGGCCGGATGTGGGTTGGCGGCGAGCATGGACTGGACCTGTTCGAGAATGGCAGGTTCCTCACGATGACTTTCGAGAACCGTCCCTCAGTGGAGGGGATTACTGGCATCGTTTCGGCCAATGACGGGAGTCTCTGGCTAAATGCATCGCCTGGAATCTTCCGGATTTCGGCGGAAGAGGTCGCAGCTTTTTTGAAAGATTCGCTCCACACCGTCAAGTTTGAGGCTTTTAACTACCTGGACGGGGTACCGGGCGATGCAGGCATTCTCTATCCGCTTCCAACCGCAGTCAAAGGGACCGACGGTCGACTCTGGTTTGCCACCACGGGCGGATTGGTGTTCATCGATCCGGCTCATATCCTAAGAAATGCTATAGTGCCTCCAGTCGCGATAAAGAGCGTTCATGCCGACGGCATCTCGATCAATACCGATTCTGGAGCCCAGTTACCAAAGGGATCGAAATCGCTTGAGATCGACTACACCGCTCTGAGTTTGTCGATACCAGATCGAGTTCACTTTAAGTACAAGCTGGAGGGGTACGATACGGATTGGCAGGACGCTGGCAGCCGTCGGCAGGCGTTCTACACAAACATCCCGCCCAAGAACTATGTGTTCCGCGTCATTGCCTGCAACAATGACGGTCTTTGGAATACAACCGGCATCGCAATTCCAATCAATCTGCCCGCCACTTTTCTCCAGGGCTGGTACTTTAAGATCCTGTGCTTCACGCTTGGGGCTGCCGCCCTGTGGTGGTTCTACCGCCTACGCATCAGTCAAGTCGAAGTTGGGATCCGATCTCGACTTTATGAGCGACTGGCGGAGCGCGAGCGTATCGCACGAGACTTGCACGATACGTTCTTTCAAGGAATCCAGGGGCTGCTACTGAGTTTCAATCTCGGAGCGAGCAGACTCGCCAAGAGCGACCCTGTACGCGCTCTCTTTGAAGACACCCTCAAATTGTCGGATCAGGTCATGTTGGAAGGTCGCAAGCTGGTTTTGGACCTGCGCACACGCACGAGTGAGGCAAATGAGATCGAAAATGACTTCAGCTCGGTGGCGTCGGAATTAGCAAAAGTGTATCCGGCGCAATTTGCATTGACGGTCACCGGCAGTCCTCGACGGCTAGATGCTGTGGTGTCGGAAGAAATCTACACGATCGGGCGGGAAGCACTCTACAACGCATTTCGTCATGCGTCAGCTCCGAACATCGAAGTCGAACTCACCTATGCATCGAGCGAGATGAGACTAAATTTCCGGGACAATGGAAGTGGGATACCCGAACAGGTATTGCAGAATGGTTCGTCTGACGGGCACTTTGGATTGCCGGGAATGGCGGAACGAGCTGAGAAGATTGGTGCTCGATTCTCAATTTTCAGTCGAGTTGGCGGCGGCACTGAAATCGAAATCAAAATCTCCTCCAGGCTTGCTTATCGTTCAAGCCCGACTCGCAAAAGTCGAAATCCCTTAAGATAATCAAGTTGGCCATGTCCACCCGCGCAAAGGAAGCAGAGTCTTCAACTGTCCGCGCAGAAAGTCCCGGCGTCGCAACGCCATCCGTACTACAAATCTGCATCAAAACCACCGCACAAGATGAGAGTGTCGGGTACAAGTTCGGGTACAGACATCAGTTTGGCTCGATTACGGATAATTACGCTAAGTTGCTGATGGGCAGTCACTTGTGGATATCCGACATTACGTTCGATTTCGCTTATTTATCATAGACTTACGGTATTCTTGAGAGACTCAAAATCCGCCGAGGGCAACCTCGTGGGGGTTCGCCCCCCCCTCCCGGCACCAATGAATTGAATGGTTTAGGAAATCAACGCATCCTCGGATGCGTTTTTCTGTGCCCAAACTGTGCCCAAACTCATGAAACAGTCGAAGGCCGCCGGAGGCTTACCTGACAGCCGCCGGAGGTCAAGGTACCAGACGAGTCCGCTGAGGCAGCGGGACTCATGGGCTTCAAAAGCCAATCTGCTTGAGCCATTCGTATGTGTGGGCGCTTTTCAACACGTTTGCATCCGGGCCGAGATACGCGATGTCGTCCCCACGTTGCCAGATGATGTCAACCACTTGGGTCGTAGGCGCGACTATGAAGTAGGCGGAGGCAGACATACTGTCGTGAGGTCGAAATCCTTGAAACACAACCCTCTGCTCGGAATCCCAAGAGATCACGAGATTCCCCGCGCCGCTAGCTCCGCTGTCCGTCTTCAAGGCTTCCGATTGATCGCCGGCTATGTCTAATACACGTTTGGCCGAGAGCAAAGGTTTTGTTTTCAGTCTTGGTGTAAGTGGTTCTTGGCGGATAACGATGATTTGCAGGCTTCCCCTACAGATTCGCCTTTGCCAGCCGTCGCAGAAAGGCGCTCTTGGCGGCATGTGTTTTGCGAAGCTCCTCCATCGTTAGCTGGAACGCGGTTTCATCTCCTTGGCGAACAGCCAGGTCATGCAGATCTACTAACAGAATCACGGCTAGCTCGTAATCCTTCGGCTGCCGCTGCTGGATATACGCCTCCACCTGCTTCCAGACCGCCTTCTCGCGCTTCGCCAGGCCTTCCAGGTACAGCGCGCGGTCTGCTTCTTCCTTCGCTTTCTTCCGGGCTGCATCGGCCGCCCGCTTCGCACTCAATTGCGTTGCCCTCTCATCCGCACGGACACATGATGCTGTCAAGAGATCCTTGACTGTGCGCCGTTCGATTGCGCCGTGGTTCGCTGCGACGGCGTTCTCCCGTTGAAAGCGTTGCAGAAGTTCGAGTCTGCACCGCTCACTGGACTCTGACAGAAAGTCGATGAGCAGGTCATCTTTTTCATGCGTAGGGAAGCCCCGAACCCAGGCTGCAAGTTCCTTGCGCGACGGCCCTTCCTTCAACGGCGCAGAAGCGGAGGCTGCAACTTCGACGAGATCCTCATCGATTCCAAGAAACTCGATCAACGAATCGAGGGGCGCTGACAATTCTTGCAGGCCGGCAGGCACCGGTGGCTCCAGCGCATCTTCAGAGAATTCGTGACTCTCCACGCTATGCAGCCACCCGAGATACAAGCAGCGAAGATCACCCCGAAGCAGATCGGAGCGCAGGGAAACCAACGATCCCATCCAGCCAGTGCCATCATCCCAGTCGCCCTCGGGCTCAACTTCGCTTTCAAATGAGACAATCACAAATCGTCCCGCCCTTCGTACCCGTGCGGCCTCGCCTGGCAGAATCGACCTGAGCTGTTTCAAGTCGACCAACTCCTGCGGCAGGCGAAGATGGAACTCGCGCGTCCCCAAATTTGCCACATAGACAAATACATCGAAATGCTTTTCCAGAAGCTTGAGCGGATCGGCTTTCAAGTCGCCCCACTCGTAGTGATTCGTAAAGCTCGTCGTGGTAATTACGGCGCGCGTGGAGATGGCGCGAAGGGCGGCGATCTCGGTCTTGGTCAGCGCATGGTCGATTGCTTTGAAGTCGTAATACTGGTATTCGCTCACCTAGAACCCTTTGCGCCAATGGCCGTATGCCGCAATCCATTCCGCGCCTGCTGGAGCTGGCCTGGGCAGCGGAAGATCGAGGATTTCAATCCTCTGCTTGACTCCGCCCCGCTTGCAGACCGCGACAATTCGACAATCGCGCGTCATATCCACCTTCTCCACTACGACCTCAGCGCCCATGATACTTACGGAGAAGGGCAGCGCAAGGTGCTCCTCAATCATCGTAAAGAAGCCGCCGGTCTGTTCTTCGTCACCGTAAGCATCCACCACGGCTTCCTCGATCAGCGCTTCCAGCTTTGCTTTGCTGAGCGAGGGCGGATAGGTTTTCGATTCTTGCTTCGGTTTGCGAATATTCACCATCGCCAGCTTGCGTTTCTTCTGCATTATATCTTTCCATCATCTCCAATGCCCTCTTGCGGCGTGCGGCTATATGTTGGAGAGGCGCTGCAACAGTGCCTCGGGAATTCGATGCAGCGGCAAGACCTGGTCAACGGCATTGAGCAGTATTGCCTCGCGCGGCATGCCAAAGACGATCGACGAGGCTTCATCCTGAGCGATGTTGAAGGCGCTGGCTTGCTTCATTTCCAACATGCCTCGGGCGCCGTCGTTGCCCATGCCGGTCAGGATGACTCCTATGGAATTGCGCCCTAACTCCCGCGCGCAGGAAGAGAACAGGACATCGACCGATGGCAGATGGCGATTGACGCGCTCTCCGCGATAGACGCGGACGGCGTACTCCATGCCTTTGCGGGTCGCGGCCATGTGGTGTCCGCCGGGGGCGAGCAGGGCCAGGCCTGGGAGAATGCGGTCGCCGTCGCGAGCTTCCTGGACACGAATTCTTGAGATGGAGTCGAGTCTCTGGGCGAACTGCCGGGTGAAGGTCTCGGGCATGTGCTGCACAATGACGATTCCGGGGAAGTCGGCGGGTAGGGGCGCGAGCAATTCCTTGAGCGCCTCGGTTCCGCCGGTGGACGCACCGATGGCGACTACCTTATGGGTGGCGGAGAACTGGTACGGTTTGCCGCTTTGAGAAGCCACAGGCGCACTGCTATGGATGGCGGAATGCCGGATCTTGACTTTGGCAGCGTTTTTCACCTTGGCCACGATGTCGCCGGCCTGCTCGATGGTTCCATCGGAGACATCGAGCTTCGGCTTGGCGATATAGTCGATGGCGCCAAGGCTGAGCGCTCTCAGGGTGGTGTCGGCGCCTTTGCCGGTCAGCGACGAGATCATAACGACTGGCATGGGATGACCGCGCATCAGCTTTTCGAGAAAGGTGAGTCCGTCCATTCGCGGCATTTCGATGTCCAGGGTGAGCACATCCGGTTTGAGAGCCTTGATCTTGTCGCGAGCGGTGTAGGGGTCCCCGGCGGTTCCCACGACCTGAAGTTCGGGGTCGGAGCCGAGAATCTGGGTCAGCAACTGCCGCATCAGGGCGGAGTCGTCGACGATCAGGACTTTATAGGGAGTGGTCATGCGAGCACCGCCTTCACTTGCTCTCGTGCAATTTCCGTTGTGTCGTTTCGGTGGGCTGTTCCAGAGGAGGCAAGGAGAAGAGAGTGACTTCTCCACGGATGGCGGATTCAATCTTGCGCGATTGCCAATACTCCGCCTCATCGTGAGCGATCTTGGGCAGGCACGAGCCATCCACGGTGCGGACGATGGCCTTCCCCGTACCGGTGTGAAAGTATAGGTGGACCGCGTGTTCCCCGCCCAATCGCTGCGCGACGAGCGGTATGCGTTCGGTCTGGAGAAAGTTGCGGACGAACCTCGCGTTCATCCCGCCGATGCGCATCGTGTCCATTCCGGACAAGACGCAGGCGCCGCCGAAGGCTTTGGCGACGAGACGCTTCCGGTTCGCGTCCATCTGCATGAGCCGATTGATGAGCAACTCCATCGCGTGGACGCCGAATCTGGCGTTGCGATCGTCGCCCGCGCCCGCCGGGAGCAGGATGTGATTCATGCCGCCGACATGGATGAGCGGGTCGAAAAGACAGACGGCGACGCAGGAACCGAGCAGGGTGTCCAACACCGCGGAGCGGGAGCTGACGGCAACTTGTCCGCTGCGCACACAGACGCGTTCGATGTGCCTGCCCGCGACCGGAGGCCGGATCGGTCCTCCGCAGGGATGTCTGTGTGTTTGGTCCGGCAATGCTCTTGCCTCGTTTCATTCCGCTTGAAAAGCTACGCTTCACTCTTCTTATCGGCGTGTGCCGCGCAGGCGGTACATGGTTTTGTTGAGCGGTTCCAGAATGTCGTGCAGCCAGGGGATATGCTCGGCATTGCCGAGGAAGAGATAGCCTCCCGGCTTGAGATAGCGCGTCATCCGGCGCAGGAACCTATCCTGAATATCCTGCTGAAAGTAGATCAGCGCGTTGCGAAAGAAGATGGCGTCGAAGACTCCTTCGAGCGGCCAATCCCGGTCCATCAGGTTGATACGCCGGAAATCGACTAACCTCGTGACTTCCGGCTTCACCTTGACTTGGCCCGCCATGCGGTCCTTACCGCGCAGGAAGTATTTCTCGCGCATGGCCTGGTCACCGCCGGTCAGACTGCCGGCTGGATAAATGGCCCGCTTCGCCGTAGCGAGGACGGCGGTGTCGATGTCCGAGCCGACGACTTCGATGCTCCAGGAGTTCTTCGGTAGCGATTCGAGGAGCGTGATCGCGATCGAATAGACTTCTTCTCCGGTAGAAGATGCAGCGCTCCAGATGCGTGTTCTCCTGGGCGCGCCGCGAAGAGCTGCTGCCTGGATTTCTGGGACTATAGTCTTCGCAAGGAAGTTGAAATGATGGGGCTCGCGAAAAAACGAGGTCTTGTTGGTGGTGACGGAGTTGATGAATACGACGAATTCCGGGCCGTCCTTGCGGGAGTTGGAGAGGAAGCGGAAGTAGTCGGCAAAGCTGGCGAACCCAAGTTGGCGGAGTTGGCGGGAGAGGCGCGCGGCGAGCATGATCTGCTTGCCGTCGCGAAGCCAGATGCCGGTATGCTCGTGGACCAGATCGCGAAACCTCTGGAAGTCGCTGCTGTCCATGGTTTGGATCGGGCATCTCTTGGCGATCTCCGCCCCGATTTTCAGGTTCGTGTCCGAATACGGGTCCATCAACATGCTCTTGTGCTCCGATTTCCTAAGCGCACAGGGGCCGAAGCGAATGGCAAAGTTACTCGACCGGCATGGCGACCGCCAACTCGCTTTCGGCG
>Ga0302325_10030612_pt1 | contig 11094 bp, 10 predicted proteins | sample Palsa_T0_2_FD_201948 | JGI IMG/M metagenome (GOLD analysis project Ga0302325, IMG submission 201948) | Peat permafrost microbial communities from Stordalen Mire near Abisko, Sweden - Palsa_T0_2 | ecosystem: Environmental > Terrestrial > Soil > Palsa > Peat permafrost | place: Sweden: Abisko...
GCGACAAGTTCGGATTGCTGTGTTGCGGCGACTTGAACGCCGCGATTCGCGCGGTCGGCGTCGCCGAATTCCACGAGTTCGGACGCAAGGTCGACTATCACGCATTTGCCGAGCAATATGCGGAGCTGCAGGCCGATTCGGTTTCGCGTTGGGGCGTGTGGCTCGGAGCCGAACCCTACGCCACGACGCGCATCGCATCGCTACGCCAGTTCATATCGACGCCGATGTACGAATTGGCGCGCGCCTGGTTCGTGCGCGAGCGGGACGAGGAACCGCCGGTCTTGGCCGCGCCGGGCATTACGACGGTTGCGAAAAAAGACTGCGCCGGCTGGTGGCGCCGCTTTGCCGCGTTCGGCATCGACATCGCACTCGTGTTATCGATCATCAACTCGTTCGGCGGCGGCAACGGCGTACCGATGACGGTGAACATTAACGACGACGATGCAAAACCCGCGGCGTCGGCACGCCACAAAACTACTGCCGTAAATAAAGATTCCGAAGATAAGGTAAAGCCGGCCCCGACCGCAACGCCCGAGCCACAACGAGTGAATATCGGCCCGATCAGTTTCATACCGTCGAACAACGTAGAGTTTAAGCTTGGGCCGTTTACGATCTCTCCGCACGCCCTGGATCCCAGCAATCGATCGGGAAAACTTTTCTGGTTCGCAGTCTATATGGCGCTGTTGGTAACGCTCGCCGGCCAAACGTTCGGAATGATGATCGCGGGACTGCGCGTCGTCACGGTCGATTTTCGTAAGCCGAAACTCGCTCAAACGATCTTCCGCTACACGATCGTGTTCTTTTTATGGCCGATTATCGGATTGTTGAGTTTCTTTTGGCGGCATACGTTCTTGCACGACCGATGGACGAAGACGCGTCTCGTGAAAGTAGAACGCGTCGTGGCGCGCGCCACGGGATCGAACTAGTCGCTCGAGGCGATCGCCGTTCGGAATGCGTTGCTGGCGCGCGATAGATAGTTCTGGAGACCGATGGCCGCCACGAGTTCGACGATTTGACCATCGTCGAAATGCACGCGCAAGCGTTCGCACAGTACCGGCGAGACACCGCGGGGTTCGCGCGTGATCGCGACTGCGGCTTCGAGTGCCACGCGCTGATCCGCCGAAAACTCGTCGCTCTCGGTGTAGCGTTCGAGAGCATCCAACGCCGTCTGCGATACGCCCAGCTCGCGCGCCGCATCGAGATTATTTTCGACGCAGCGTTCGCACGCGTTCAGCCACGCAACCATGACCGCGCAGAGCGCCTTCGTTCGTGGGTCGACGCTGCCTCGATCGACCGCGCGATCGTGCGCCGCAAGCGTGCGGGCGATCTCGGGACGCAGGCGAAGCGCGTCCCACAGGTGCGCCAATTAGGCTCGTTTGTCCGGCGGGCCGGCGACGTCGCGGCGCAGCGAAGCAAACCGCGGATCGGCCGCCACCTCGGCCCGGATATACGCGTCGGCACCGTCACGGCGCAGCCACGTCAACGCACCGCGGCGTTGTCCGACCGCGGCATACGCCGCGGCCAAATCGCCCGCACCGACATCCGCCGAACGCGCACGCGCGGTCGCCAGTTCGTTACGAGCCGCCATAGCGTCGATCGGGGCATACGCCACCGCGAGCAACGCGGCGGCTTCGGGGCGGCATGACGCACACACCGATGCCAGATGTTGGAACGACGCGATAGCGCGATGACGGTCGCCGAGCGCCTCGTAGGCTAGGCCGAGCGTCTGCAACGCTTCGGCACGCTCGGGTGACAGATCGAGCGTTTCGCGCGCGTAGGCGATCGCATCGCTGTAGCGCCCTTCGAGATATGCGGTGCTGGCCAGCCACGATGTGGTCGCGACCGATAAAGGATCTAACTCGTCGGCCCGGCGCAGTTCGGTGAAAGCTCGCGCGAACTGTCCCGTTTCGACCAGCGCGATTCCGTACCACTCGTGCCCAGCGGCGCTTTGCGGATCGATTGCAATCGCGCGGCGAAGTTGCGCCAGCGCGGAATCGACTCCGGACGGCGTCATATGGCCCCCATCCAGGTCGACGACGCCAAGCACGGCGTACGCGTCGCCGGTGCGCGGATCGAGACCCAATGCTTTATGCGCGTATTCGCGCGCCTTTCGAAAGTACGTCGCAGCCGGGAGCGGCCCGTACATGTAGTCGCCCATCACTTCGTTGGCCATGGCTAATGCGGCATACCCGCGCGCGTCGGACGGATTTTCCCGCACGAGCCGCCCGAAGTAACTCAAGCTCTTGGCGGCGCCCCCGGGCGTACGCTGATTCCAGTAAAAGCGCCCGATCGCGTACAGTCGCGAGGCTTCGCTGCTTGCCGCAGTAGCGGTTTCGCCGCGCGGTACCAAGATGCCGAACGCGGCTCCGGCACTCAACAGAAAAGCCATGAGCGCGGCCACGACCGGCCAGCGCCAGCGGACTGCCGATGCCGGACGCGGCCGCTGATCCGCCGTTACCCCGCGCGCCTCATCGAATGTGGACTCGGCATGGACGGCGGCCTCTAGGGCCGGAACGCGTTCGCACCGCTGGGCTTCGGCAACGAAACGATAGCCGCGCCGCGGAATCGTCTCGATTGCCGGACGATCCCACGCCGCGCGCAGCGCCTTGCGCAACACGTACACATTTTGTGCTAGGTTCGCTTCGTCGACGTAGCCCTCGGGCCAAATTCGATCGAGCAACGCCTGCTTCGAAACGATCTCACCGTCGCGCTCCACCATGGCCAGCAGCGTTTCGACCACTTTGGGCCCCAGCTGCATCGGTTTACCGTTCTCGACCATCAACAGTCGCTCGGCATCCAAATGGAACGGTCCGAATTCGTACACGCTCATGACACCCTCCGGAGATTCTACGTTCGCTATACGCCGCGCGTGACCAAAAGTTTTCGCCGCCGGCGAGAATTATGCGAGGTAGGGCTCCGACGGGGACACCGGGACGAGAATTCGATCCAGCGCTTCAAAGATGGCAGGGTCTACGTCGAGATCTCCGGCCGCCAAGTTATCCTCCAGGTGCTGGATCTTGGTGGCGCCCACGATGGCGCTGGTCACGACCGGCAGCCGCAGGCACCATGCCAATGCGAGCTGGGCCATCGAGCAGCCGGCCTCTTGCGCCAACGGCACGACTCGTTGTACCGCGGCCAGGACGTCGGGCGTGAAATAATCTTCCATCATCTCTTTGAACGGTCCGGCCGCGCGGGTTCCGGCCGGGATGCGATCGACGCCCGGGTACTTGCCGGTAAGAATCCCCATGGCGAGCGGGGACCAGACGACGTTGCCGATCCCGTAGTCACGACACGCCGGAAACACGCGCGATTCGACACGGCGCCATAACGCGCTGTACTGCGGTTGATTGCTCACCGGCATCGCCCATCCGCGCGCCGAGCAGAGCGCTGCTGCAGCCGTTATCTGATCGGCGTTCCATTCCGAAACGCCCCAGTACAGAATCTTTCCTTGACGCACGAAATCGTCCATCGCGCGACACGTTTCTTCGAGCGGCGTCGTTTCGTCGAAGCGATGGCATTGATAGAGATCGATGTAGTCGACTTGCAGACGCCCGAGCGAACGATCCAGCTGATCGCGCAAATGCTTTCGCGAGAGGCCGCGCTCGGTCACCGAGTCTCCCATCGGAAAATACGCTTTGGTCGCCAGCACGAACGCGCCGCGTTCGAGTTCTTTGAGAATCGGTCCCAACGTTTCTTCGGCCGCACCGCGCGCGTAGACGTTGGCCGTATCGAAAAAGTTGACGCCGCCGTCCCACGCGCGCCGGACGCACGCACGGGTCGTGTCGCGATCGACGGAATTGCCGAAGGTCAACCACGATCCCAAACCGATGGTTGAGAGCTGCAGTCCCGAGTGCCCGAGTTTGCGATAGCGCATACGGGTTACTCCGGCGAGAAGATGCGAAGGGCCTTCGGAAGCAGATCGAAGGTGGCCGGCGTTTTACCGGCCGGCTCGCCGTCGGCGGTGATATGGTGCTGATGCCGTTGATGCAGTTCGAACCGCCGCGCACGCAAGACGCGCAGCCCCGGCACCGCCTCCCGGCGTCCTCGCGCGAACGCCCACACCACTGCCGCCGCTTCGCGTAAGTTGTCGATCTGCACCGAATAGAGGTCGAGCCATCCGTCGTCGATCGCCGCGTCGGAGACCGCGAACATTCCGCCGAAGCGATGGCTGTTGGCGATCGTTAACTGCATCGTACGCAAGCGCATAACGTGCGAATCGTAGCGCACCTCGACGCGCATCGGCCGGGCGTGTGCGATCGCTCGCAGTGCCGTTGCCAGCACTCCGAACACGCCGTACCGACGCTTGATCTCGGTGTTCTGCCAGCGAGCGGCGCGGCTCGAAATACCGATGCTCGCCTCGGCTAAGAAGTACGTGCCGTTGACGCAGCCGACATCGATGGCGCGCGTATGTCCGGCGGCGATGAGATCGCACGCGCCCGCTACATCCAACGGCACGTCGAGGGTTCGCGCCAGCTCGTTAAACGTACCGGCCGGCACGATGCCGATCGGCACGCCGGCCTTGAGCGCGCGCGGAATCGCGTGCGTCAGCGTGCCATCGCCGCCGACGACCACGATCGCGTCGACCTGCGACGGATCGATACGATGTGAAACGCCGCGCACCGACGTGACGTGCACGCCGCGTTGCTCGAGTTGCTGCAACGCATCGCTTCCGATCGCTTTTCCGCGCCGCGAACGATCGTTGATGATGACGCCGACGCGCACCGTTAGGGTTCACGGCGATCGGCTAGCCAAACGCCGAAGGCACGTGCGGCGGCCCACGTCGCAAGCCCCGCGAAGACGAGCGTTCCACCGACCATCCCGGCGTATCCGAGGTAAATTCCCATCTGTGTGATCGAATCGATGTAGCCGGTGGCGCGTTCCGTGGCGGTCAACGTTTCGAACACCCCGTGAAAGACGAACCAAACCGCAACCGCCGCTGGAGCCGACAGCGCGCAGATCGTTACGTAGCGGACCAATTCACGGTTATCGCGCCGCACTTACGAGAAGCTCGCCGGCATAACGAGGCTTTTGCACGCGTCGCCCGGATACCCTCGGCGGGATTCACACGACACGGCCGGAAAGCTGACCACCGCCACGGAGACACGAACGATCGCGCTACGCCACCGTCCGGCTAATCCGATGCCGGAGTCGCCCTACGAAGTGCTCGCGCTGTTTGCCGGCGCGATGGTTGCTGCGTCCATCTTTTCGGTTGCAACCGGCACCATCACTCCATTCTTAAAGACCGCGTTCAATTTAGGCCAAACGCAGCTCGGCATGGTGCTGTCGGTGGAACTCGTCGGTGCGCTACTGGCAACCGCGATGGCCGGCGGCTTGACCGATCGTTTTGGCGACAAACGAGTGGTGTTGTGGAGCGGTTGGTTCATGGGCGTCGCGCTAATTTGTGCGAGCCTCGTACGCGACTTCCATTGGATTCTCGCATGGTTGGCGCTCTACGGCGTCGGATACGCGGCCGTCACGCCGGCAGGCAGCCACGCAATCGTTTTCTTCTTCAAGAAAGACATGCGCGGATTCGCGATGGGCGTTCGGCAATGCGGCGTGCCGCTCGCCGGCGTTATCGGTTCGCTGTTGTTACCGGCAATCGCCATCCACTTCGGGTATCAATGGTCGATTGCGGTCGCGGGCATCGTCACTATCGTGGCATGTACGGCTGCGTCGATGCTCTATCGAGAGCCCGAGCAACTGCACGGCGAACGGATTTCGATGCGCGCGATGCTGGCCGACATGTTGCGGATCTCCAGCGACGCGCGGCTCATCTTGCTCACGTTGACGTCGATGACGCTCGTGGCGGCGCAAATGACGATGTTCGCGTTTCTGGCGCTGACGTTGACCAACGAAGCCGGATACACTATTAGCCTCGCGGTGCTCGTGTTTACGATCTCACAAGCGGCGGCTGTCGCAGGCCGCATCATCTGGGGCTGGATCAGCGACAACATCTTTCACGGCAGCCGGTCGCTTCCGTTGGCCGTGGTCTGCGTCATGGGATCCGCGTGCGTGTTTTGCGTCTCGCTCTTTTCAACGCATACGCCATTCTGGGAAGCGTGCGCGCTGGCGGCGCTGCTGGGCTTTAGCGTCGAGGGATGGTTCGGCGTCGCGGTGATCGGAATCGCCGAAATCGGTGGTGAGGAACATTCCGGCAGCGCCCTCGGCGTCGCGCTGACCGCGATCTTCTTTTCAGCCTTCGTCGCTCCGACGCTGTTCGGCGCGATCGCGCAAGCGTTCGGATACAGCTTCGCGTGGCGTGGACTCGCGGTGCTCGTGCTGTTAGGCATCGTGCCCGCGCTCCTGAGCAGCACCATTTTGCGGCGGTTCGCGGACCGCGCGCAGCGAACGGCTTAAGCCCGCGATAATCTCGCCTTAAACCATTGCGGATGTAGGTGCGCCATAATCGAGCGATGCACCGCCGTTCGTTCGCCACGCTTTTCGTTGCCGCTCTCGCCGGCTGTTCGTCGCACGCTGCGCCGACCGCCGCTTCCTCGACGATTCCGTCGACCTCTACCGTCCCCGAAGTTCGATCGCGGAACGGGGTGGTTTCGTTCTCGCTCGACGCGGTCATCGATCCTAAAACGAAGGCGCCGGCGTTCGAATACGAGGGACGGATCGGCGTAACGCCCACCATCCGCGTGCAGCCCGGTGAAGCGATTCACGTCGTCGTCCACAACCGAATGGCCACCGGACAAACGTCGCCGAACTTTATCAATTTGCACTTTCACGGTTTGACGGTGTCGCCGGAACCGCCATCGGACGACGCGATGCGCGCCGCGGCGCCGGGAGCGTCGATCGCCTACGACATCCACGTCGACCGATCGCAGCCGCCGGGATTATATTGGTACCATCCGCACGTGCACGGCTCGACGTATTGGCAAATAACCAGCGGTATGTCGGGCGCGCTCGTCGTCGAGGGGTTACAGACACATTTGCCGGCGCTGGCGCGCATGCGAGAGCGAATCCTGGTGTTGCGCAACCTGCAGACGGATCCGGATATCGACGGCATTCCGATCGTCGCTCGACCGGCCGCACTGCGCGACTACGTCATCGCGGGTCGCCGGCGCGCCGGGCGCCTCACGGCGATCGACGACGACGACGCGGCCGGCTTACCCTGTAATCCGCTCGACGGAATGCAAACGACGGTCGATGGGCGGGCACGGGCGACGCTCGGCATCGATCCGGGCGAGCGTCAACTGTTCCGCGTGGTCAACGCGACGGCGGGACGCTACTACGACTTGCGCGTCGACGGCGAGGATTTGCAACTGGTCGCGATCGATGGTACGCCGCTCGATACGGTTCCGGGTTCGCCGGCGGTTCGCAGCGTTGCACACTACGTTCTCGCACCCGCGGCGCGCGCCGAGTTCGTGGTAACCGGCCTCAACCGGCCGACCACGCTGCGTTCGGACTGCTATACCTCGGGGGACGCCGGCGATCGCGATCCCGCCGTGACTTTGGCCGCGTTGCGTCCCGACGGGCACGCGCCGATCGGTTCCGACGTCGATCCGTGGTCCGGCGGCGTTCGGCCGCTGGCGACGGATTCGTCCGCATTGCCCGCGCCGGTCGCCGACCGCCACGTCGACCTCACCGAGAACGCCGACGGCTTCTATATCAACGAACACCGGTATGGCATGGGCGATCCGCCATCGATGACGGCGCACACCGGTACCATCGAACGTTGGACGCTTCGCAACTTCACCGCCGAAGTGCACGACTTCCATATCCACCAAGTACACTTCATGGTCGAGTCGGTCGACGGCAAACCTGTGTCCTCGCCGTATTGGGCCGACACCGTCACCGTGCCGACGGCGTTTTTTCCTCATCGCGGGATAATTCCGGGAACCGTCGTCGTGCTGATGGACTTTCGCAACCCCGTCATCAAGGGAACGTTCCTCTACCACTGCCATATCCTCGACCATGAGGACGGCGGAATGATGGCTTCCATCCGAGTTCTTTAACAACGCATAAGGTAGCGGTAATGCGCGGTTATGCTCGCTCGGGTTCAATTGCTGTATGACCGCTACTTCTTTACGTTTGCGCGCGCTTCGTGTCGCCGCGCCATTGCTCGTAGCCTCGCTCGGCCTATCGGCCTGCAACTCGGCGTCGGTTCCGGCCGCAACGGCCCCCGCGCAAGCGCCGACGATGCGAAACGCCGCCATCGTTCACGCTCCGCCCGGATTCGAGAAGATCGGGCACATCATCGTGATTTATCAAGAAAACTGGCCGCTAACCGGGCTGTACGGCCAATATGCCGGTGCCGACGGCGTCGCCCCGGGCACCACGGTAACGCAAAATGATTGGCGCGGAAAACCGCTAACAAGCGTTCCGCAGCCGCTCGACTATAATGGAAATCCCGACAACCGTTTCCCGTCTTCGTTGCCGGTGCAAACCTATCTGGCTTCGCAGTACGTGCCGGCCGCCGAAAAGACCGGTGATATCGTGCACAAGTACTACCACGAAATGTACCAGATCGATGGCGGGAAGATGGACAAGTTCGTTACGTATAGCGATAATGGCGGATTGGTGCTGAGCCAATACGACGTGCGTTCGCTGCCGGAAGGCGATCTGGCCAAGCAATACACGCTGGCGTCGCGCTATTTTCACAGCGCATTCGGTGGTTCGTTCTTGAACCATCAATATCTGATCTGCGCGTGCGCGCCGACGTGGCCGAACGCTCCTAGCGATTACATCTCGGTGCCGAGTAAAAACCCGGCCAAGCTGAACGATAACCACGTAACGCCGGACGGCTTCGTGGTCAACACGTCCTATTCGACGTACCAGCCGCACCCGGCCGGAATGTCGTCGGAAGACTTGGTTCCTCCGCAAACGGCGCCGACCATCGGCGACCGATTGAACGATGCCAACGTGAGCTGGAAATGGTATTCGGGCGGTTGGGATGCCGCGCTTGCCGGCCACCCGTCGCCGCTGTTCCAGTTCCACCACCAACCATTCGCGTACTACCAAAATTACGGCGACGGAACCAAACTGCGCGCCGAGCATCTGCAAGACATCAAGAACTTCAAGCGGGACATTGCCGATGGCAAACTGCCGCAGGTCGTGTTCCTCAAGCAAATCGGACAAGACAACGAACATCCGGGATACTCGTCGCTGCTGCACGGGCAACTGGCGGCGATGGGTCTGGTCGACATGATTCGTCAGAGCCCGTACTGGAAAGACTCGGTCGTCATCTTGACCTACGACGAAAATGGTGGCCGTTGGGATCCGATCGGACCGCCGCAGATCGACAAGTGGGGCCCTGGAAGCCGCGTTCCGGCGATCATCGTCTCGCCGTTCGCAAAGAAGCACTTCATCGATAGCACGCAATACGAAACGGCGTCGATCCTCGCGCTCATCGAGCAACGCTTCGGACTGAAGCCGCTCGCGAAACGCGACAAGCTCGCCACTCCGTTTACCAACGCCTTCGACTTCTCGCAGAAGTAAGTCCGAGGAAACCGGCCATTGGGAAAAGACCGGGGGCAATACGCCTCCGGTCTTTTCCTTGGGCTAAACGCCTCGTTACGTTGCGTGCAAGACGGTACGGCCGAGCGCCAAACCGGCGATCGCCGCGAGAATTCCGAGAAGTACGCTGCCGGCACAATACGCGACCGCTAAGACCGGGCTTTCGGACAGCAGCGTCACCGTATCGAAGCTAAACGTCGAGAAGGTCGTAAAGCCGCCCAAAACACCGACGACAACGAACGCGCTGACGTACGGCGACAGACCCATGCTGGACTGCGCATATGCTGCGACAACGCCGATGCAGAACGATCCGGCGACGTTGATCAACGCAGTGTGCCACGGAAAGCCGGGGCCGAGTCGCTCGACCATCACGATCGCGATGGCGTAGCGCAGCATCGAACCGATCGCGCCGCCGGCGGCCACCGCGGCGAAAGCCCCCAGCTTCATTTCGGTTCGCCCGCCTTATAGGCGATCACACGGACGGTTTCGATCGTTACGAGGCCTTCCGAAACCATCTCGTCAAGCGTCGGCAGAAACGCTTCTACTTTTTCTTCGGTGTCGACCAGTTCGATCACGATCGGCAGGTCGGACGAGAGATCGACGATGCGCGCTGCGTGCACCACCGAGTGTGCGCCGTAGCCGACGATGCCTTTGAAGACCGTCGCACCGGCCAACCCAGCGCCCCGCATGGCTTCGACGATCGCGATGTAGAGCGGTTGGTTTTTCCAGCGGTCGGATTCGCCGAGAAATATCCGGACGAGTTTTGCCGTACTCTCGCGTTTCACGGCGTCATCGCTCCGGCCCGCTTAGATCTTTGTGAACGATTCCGTCTTTGACGATCGTTACGAAGTTGCGCGACGGATCCTCGATCAAGCGCAGATCGGCGAGCGGATCGCCGTCGACCAGGAGAAGGTCGGCCAGCGCGCCCTCTTCGATAACGCCGATTTTACCCCCGTACGGATTGCGCGGGCCGCACATCGCCAGTAGCTCTGCGTTATCGCGCGTCGCCATCGTAAGGATCTGCGCGGGTGTATACCACTGCAGCAGTTTTGTCAACTGCGCGCCCTGCCGCGCCGCCGTTTTCGCTTCGAACAGCGTATCGGTACCGAAGGCCGTTTTGATTCCGTATCGCTTGGCGAGCTCGTAGGCCGCCGGGGTTCCTTGCGTCATCTCGCGTTGTTTCGCGTGTCCGTGCGCGCTCAGCGTCGTTACCGAATCCTCGTCGGCGAGAAACGGTTGTAAGCTCAACCAAATCTCGCGGCGAGCCAAGAGTTCGGCGGTCGGCTCGTCGATCAGCTGGCCGTGTTCGATACAGCGAACGCCGGCCTCGACGGCCTGCCGTATGGCGCGCGGCGTGTACGCGTGCACCATCACGTACGTATTCCAATTTTCTGCGGCTTCGACCGCCGCGCGCATCTCGGACAGTGTAAACTGCGTCGAGTCGAGCGGATCGTGCGGCGACGTCACGCCGCCGCCGGCCATGAGTTTGATTTGCGTGGCTCCCAAGCGCAACTGTTCTCTCACCCGCAAGCGAACTTCGTCGGGACTGTCCGCGATTGCGATGTGGCCCTCGCGTTCCATGTGCGTCGGCGGTCCGCCGGCGGCACGCGGAACGTCCCACGGCATGCGAAA
>Ga0302325_10030613_pt1 | contig 11094 bp, 7 predicted proteins | sample Palsa_T0_2_FD_201948 | JGI IMG/M metagenome (GOLD analysis project Ga0302325, IMG submission 201948) | Peat permafrost microbial communities from Stordalen Mire near Abisko, Sweden - Palsa_T0_2 | ecosystem: Environmental > Terrestrial > Soil > Palsa > Peat permafrost | place: Sweden: Abisko...
AGAATTCCCTCAGAGCCGCCTCGCTGGTGGCGATAGATTTCGGGAAGAAATGCGGTGGAAGCCTCCGCCTCGGCGCATCCGAGATTGCCGCACGAGCACAGGCGTCCACCGACGGCCACCGGCAGACGTCCGCCAATGGTCCCTGCGAGACCATGCCTGCTTTCGAGCAGGCGGCCGTCCAGCATAGCCGCGCCGCCGATGCCGGTGCCCAGCGTGACCATGACTGCATCGCGTGCGCCGCGCGCCGCGCCAAAGCGATACTCCCCTAGCAATGCGAGCCGCGCATCATTCTCCACAAGGAACAGGAGCCCGAATTCGCGATGACACCACGCCTCAAGGTCCAGACAGGGGGCATCGTCGAACTTGTTGTTGGTGGCGAGTACGCGCTTTTCGCGCGGACTCACGATGGCGGGAAACCCGAGCACGGGGGCCGAACAATCTGCAATGTCGATCTGTGCCGTCCGCAACAACCCGAAAAGGGTCTCGTTGAGCGCAGGCAGCAGGGAGGCAAAGCAGTATCCACCATCAGCCGGAAGGTTCTTATCCGCAAGGATGGTGCCGGCACGCACGATTGCACAAGCAGCGTGCGCGCCAGCTAGATCAATGGCAAACGCGGTTAAATCAGGCACGGCCTGCCATCCAGCATCAACATACGCTTACCGAAGCCGACGTCACGAATGCGGGCGTAATCATGACCCGCATCGCTGGGCCAACTGGCAAGGAAAACCAAGGGCTCATTTCCTGTATTGGCGACGCGGTGCGCGACGTTCCCCGGAATATAGTGGACCGTTCCCGGAGTCATGGGCTGGCTCCAGGTGTTGCCCGCTTCATCCATCAGGACCAGGGCGCCGGTACCCTTGACGGTGGCATACAACTCGGCACGATCGCGCAGGGCGTGAAAATGGCCGTGGGTCATGAAGTACTCGTCACCCACACGGCCAGGCTGCAAGACAGTCTCGCCCCAGAAAAGGCCGCCCGTTGTTCCATCCGGAACCGGTCGCCAGAAGCTGACACGATAGACCTCAGTCTGTGGATCCATGACTCCCCAAGCCGCTTCATCGTGAAAGAGACCGGCCAGTTGACCGAGGTTCTTCACGCTCTCCTCAATGCCTTCGCCGGTGAGGTTACCTGTACTCCAATCGACAGAGGTGTGCCTGGGGTTGTCTAAAACTGTCATGCTCATTATTAGCGATTGTAAGCATTATTGTGTTCCTTTTAAATTAAAAAGAGCATTACAATCATGATATTGAAGCTATAATCGACAAAATGCGAGGCGCGGCCAAGTGTCGACGCTGTCTTGGTTTGCGCTTCGCTATCCACCTCAGTCGGCGTTCTGGCTCGGAGTACTCACCTGGGTTTCTCGGATATGGGGATGATGGAGCTTGGCGAAAGGGCTTTTCTGATGGCCATATTCGCAGGCATGTGCGTAGTGACCGCCGAATTCACCTTTGGCTAAGATGTCGCGGTCATCCATGGCGTTGCCGCTTCTAGAGCATCTTCAACTCAAGTGTTAACAGAATCCACCGTGCCCCATTATGCGTCCTTTGCAAATGGGTGGGAGAGCACAGAAGCCGAGGCGGACAGTAAACGGTTCGAGCGAAAATGCTCTAGTTCGCGGGTGGTTGCAGGACGCACTTGCCGACCACCCGCACGGTAACGATCTCGTGCGGATGAAGAGTGAATTGGAATCCCGAGCTTCCCTCGAACAAGAGCTGCTCCTCATTTCTCTCCACGGCATCTGTCTGCCACGCTTGCTGCAACTGCAGCAGCGGCGTCTGTGCTGTGATGGTGCGCGTGGCGGCGCCAAGAGCGAGGAAGCGCAGGACCGTTCCAATGCCATCTTCTTCTATAGTTTTTATAAGCAAGACATGATCGACAGGCATCCGCCTGTGCGACGGAATCGAACCGTCCAGTTACTTCCATTATTGCGGTTCCGAGTCCTTGGTGTTTTCACGGGACCTCCATGACCACGAACCCTTGCGATTGCCAAACAGAGTAGAATGCAATCTCACCCTCTTCGCCATGGCTGAGAAAGCTCGAAGGTAACCGCTTGATCGTGGATCCCGAATCGTTACACTTTCTCGGTCGGCCGATTATTGCGCGAGCAGCCCGCTGCATCTCTCTTTTTGCATTTTCCTTGTGGGCGCTCTCGACCGCGCACGCTGCGACGATCAACGTTCCCGCCGACCAGCCCACCATTCAGGCCGGCATCAACGCCGCTGCCAATGGCGACACGGTCCTCGTGGCACCCGGCACTTACAACGAAAACATCGACTTCAACGGCAAAGCCATCACTGTGAACAGCTCCGGCGGCGCGGCCGCCACTATCATTGATGGCGGCGCAGCCCCTGGACTCGCGGTTGTAGCCTTTCAGAGCAACGAGCAGCGAACTAGCCTTCTTTCCAACTTCACCGTCCGAAATGGGGGGGCTGTCACGTTTACCTCGCGGGCTGGCGGAGGGATATATATATCCGCAGCCTCTCCGACCATTCTCAATAACATAATCACTGAGAACCAATGCAATGGCATCGATGTTGCTTGGGGCGCTGCCTTGATTCAAGGAAACACGATCAGCGCCACCATGAATGCAGACAACGCCTATTGTTCGTTCGAACCGGTTGCGCTCGTGCTGGAAGGCAATCAATCCAATACCACAATGTACAACTCGGTCATCGGAAACACGATCGAGAACAACCAGTCTTCCGGAGACTCAGCCGCTGCCATTTTCATTTGGGCGTCCAACGGAAACATCATCGTTGGCAACACCATCCGGAACAACGTCTCCTCGCAAGGTGCGGTTCAGATGTACAACTCAGAAAGCATCATCTTTAGTCAGAATCTTGTCTATGACAATTCTGTTTCTGGGGATGTAGTGGGGTACGATGGCGCGGGCGGCCTCTATCTCGCCGTTCCCGACGGGGGTCCGCCTTTTTATGGAGTGATGGTCAATAATACCTTCGCGAATAACACGACGCCATCAGGAGCGTTCAACCAACCGGCATCACAGGTTTTGGTCGACGGCGACGTCAGCGAGTTTTCCTTCGTCAACAATGTGATTTACGGCACGGGTTCAAGCCCGCTTCTCATCTGCAATGGCGTATACGCCTATCTCTCGCCTGGCCCCATGCTCGTGGAGAATAACGATGTGTTCAACCCATCCGGTCCAGCTTACGATCCCTCCTGCGCCAACGGCGCAGGCATGGCCGGAAACATCGCCGTCGACCCGCTTTTTAAGAACCCGGCAAGCAACGACTTCCACCTTCAGTCCGGCTCTTCCGCCATTGACGTCGGAAACAATCAGGCAGTTACCATGTTGACGCCCTACGGCGTCGACTTGACGACCGATTTCGACGGGAACCCACGCGTGCAGGATGCTACCGGCAAGGGATGCATCATTGACATGGGCGCCTACGAATACCCCGGCACACTGAGTGATTGCGGGGGCTCGCCGACCTCGGAGACGCTGACCAGTTCCCTCAATCCTGCGATGGTCGGACAGAGCATCACTTTTACAGCTCAACTAAGCGCGGCGTCCGGGGCACCCACAGGTGTCATTCAGTTCCTGGATGGCGCCAACCTTCTCTCGACGCAAGCGGTTTCCGGCACTGGATCGGCTACTTTCAGCACCAATTCACTCGCCGCCGGCAGCCACACCATCACTGCGAACTACGTTCCCAGCGGGTCCTGGCAGAGTAGTTCAGCCACACTTGTCGAAGTGATCAATGGGAAGCCGACCACGACCATACTCTCCGCTGCGCCGAACCCCGCATACGCCCTGCAGCAAGTCACGCTTTCCGCGCAGGTGAGCGCAACCGGCGGCGGCGCGCCCAGCGGCACAGTCACCTTCTTCGACGGCTCTTCGGCCATTGGCTCCGCGAGCGTCCCTGCCGGCGGCGTGGTCACTCTGACCGTCAGCTTCCCTGTCGCCTCCGCCACGCCCCTTATGCTCACTGCGTCTTATAGCGGCGACGCTCAATTCAGTGCCAGCACATCGGCGGCCTATGCTGAGACCATCCAACTTAACCCCACGACCACGGTTCTGGTCTCGATCGTTCCTAATCCCGTGGGCGCGTATCTATCCACGACTCTCACCGCAAACGTCAGTTCGTCCACCCGCGGGAGCAACTTGCCCACAGGCACGGTCTCTTTCAACGTACCCGGCTCCTGGCTTGGAACCGCATCCGTGCAGGGAGGCATAGCCACATTTACCGAGAATGCTGGTCCAGCCGGCGTCCATCCGGTGACGGCCATCTACGGCGGCAATCCGGAATTTGCCGGCAGCTCCTCAGCATCTACAACGCTTACCGTCACCCCCGAACCTTCAACCGTTTCCCTCACCAGCAGCCGCAACCCCTCCACCTTTGGAAGCATTGTCACGTTTACGGCCGTGGTATCCGCTCAGGGAGTCGGGATTCCGCTCGGAGGGACCTACACCTTCTTCGACGGCTCAACGCAACTCAGTCAGCCGGCGCAGTCCACAAATGGCTCCGCGAGCTACTCGACCGCCTCGCTTGCTCTCGGCATACATCCCATCACAGTCGTCTATTCCGGCAACAGCAACGTTCAGGGGAGCAGTTCCGCGGTTCTCAACCAAACCGTGGTCGCCTACACAGGAGATTTCACGCTAAGCGTGAATCCCGGCGCCGGCAATCTCTACACTGGCCAATCAGGAAGCTTCACCGTCACGGCCACTCCTCAGAACGGATTCAATCTGCCGCTCACTCTCTCATGTTCCGGCCTGCCGGCCAACGTCACCTGCGCGTTCGCACCTGGTTCGCTTCCCAGCGGTCAGATTCAATCCATGCTCGTCCTGCAGACGGCCGCACCTGTTCAGGCCACTTCCACGAGACGGGTTTCAGGCGGTGCTGCCGTGCTGGCGGCCATCTTCTGCTTGCTGTATGTACCGCGCCGCTTCCGGCGGGCGCTCTCGATCAGTTCCATCTTTCTGGCGATCTTTGCCATATGCTCCGGCTGTAGTAGCCCCGGTTCCCTCACCGTTGGTACCCCGCCCGGTACTTACCAGATCACTGTAATCGCACAAACCTCTGCAGCGGGTCCACAGTTGAGCCACTCCATTACCATCAATCTGACCGTGAAATCGCTCTTTTAACGATCGGCGCCTTTGTCAGGTGCGGGACGAAAGAATGGGATTTGACAATTACCGGCTCCGCCCATCGCAATGGCAAACCCTTGCTGCCGGCGCCGCCGTGTTCTTTGCCCTCCTCGCAAATTCGGCCCATGCGCAGGTTGTTCCTTCCGCATTCGACTCGCGCCATGCCATTTGGGCCGGCGGCGAGGGTTCCTACGTCTCGGCATCTTTCCCCTATCAGAGTGGTCAGCACATCTACGGTTGCGGCGCGTTCGTCGATTTGCACTGGACTTCCCACATCGATGTGGAAGGCGACGCGCGTTGGCTTCCCTTCGGCGGCTTCGCGGGATCCACGGAATCCAGCTACCTCGCCGGGCCGCGATACACGTTCAAGCGCTTTGGAAGACTCCAGCCCTATGGCAAGTTTCTGGTCGGCGAAGCCTCCATCCACTACCCCTACCGGGTCGGCGATCAATCCTATTTCGCCCTGGCTCCCGGCGGAGGCCTCAACTACGGCGCTTCCCGGCGGCTGACCATTCGCGCTGAATACGAGTATCAGATTTGGCGCAATTCGCCCGGCTTTGTGAACGAACCCGACCACCCCCTCAGGCCGAACGGTTTTCACTTTGGCGTAGCTTACAGGTTGCTGTATTTCTGATTTCATTGAAAGCAGAGCACCCATCGCGTCTGGATTAAAGTCTGCGCGCAGGGGGGATTTGTAACGGCAAATCGGCCAGTGTTTTACCCATGCGTCTCGTTATCTGGAGCTAGCCCCATTTCTTATCAATTGTTTCCGTTAAGGATGAGAGACATCCTAATGAACCGTGCTTGCGCGTTTTCATCATCGTTGACAGCGTGTGCCCTTGCACCATTAATCTGGTTCATCCGGCAATTCCGTCCACCCCAGCGGTTTCCGAGACCACAAGCGGACAGTCTCCAGGAGTTTCATCATGTGGAGCGGTCATCGGTGGCTCAGTCAGCCACGATCAATCTTGGTTCTGGCTCATAGCCCACGCGCGCGCATGACGGCACTCTTGTTGTTGTTCCTCGCATCTCTCTCGGTCCTGGGGCAGACACCTTCGCCCCAAACAGCCGCCAATCCATGTTCACCGGCAGAGTTGAATCAAGGACTTGTAGTCGAAAGCATTGCAAAGAATCTCGAGGGCGAAAAGGCAGGACTGGTGGAAGGAGACGTCGTCCTTGATTGGTCCCGTGGCGACGCCAATGGGCAGTTCGAATCGCCATTTGAGTTATCGGAGATTGAAGCAGAGCAGAAACCGCGAGGCCCGGTGACTCTGGAGGGTACGCGGAATGGGCTAAGGCAGACTTGGTCAATGGGCCCGGACCAATGGGGCGTCGAAGTACGACCGAATCTTCCTTCGCGGCTGATGGAGCTTTATCGGGAAGGCAAGGAATTGGCCCAGGCCGGCAAACTCGCTGACGCGGTGGTGCAATGGCAAGCGGCCGCGGATGAAAGTGAGGCGTATTCCTGTGCGTGGCTACGGCCGTGGTTCCTTTACAACGCGGCTGAGATGCTGGTGCTCGCCCAGAAGTGGGAAGACGCCGGTCGTTTGTATAAGGATGCGATCGGACAAGCGAAAGACGCCGGTCCCGATGACAGAGCACAATTGTTGAAAGCACTTTCTCGGAACTACGAACAACAGAGTGAATTGGTGAATGCTGAAAAATACCAGCAACAGGCGTTGGAGGAACTACAGAAGCTGCACGCTGAAAGCCTGACTGTGGCGGCAACCATCAGCCAGTTAAGCATTTTTGCCTGGGAGCGCGGCGATCTGGACAAATCAGAGAACTTCGATCGCAAAGTCTTCGAGATACGGAACAAACTCGCGCCTGGCAGCCTGGCAGTGGCCTTAAGCCTGAATGACCTTGGTGTCGATGCCTTGGATCGCGGCGATCTCGGCAAGGCCAGGGACTATCTTACTCAGGCCATTGAAATCCACACCAGGCTAGCGCCCGGAAGTCTCAACTTGTCATCGGACCTGAACAATCTGGGCGACGTTGCGAAGGAGCGTGGGGACTTATCCGAAGCCGAAAAGCTTTATGCCGACTCCATGAGAATTCGAGAAAAGGTTGACCCCGGCGGCATGAGTGTAGCGGCAAGCCTGAACAACCTCGGCGGCGTCGCCGAAGAGCGCGGCGATTTATCCAGGGCGGAAGAGGATCAATACAAAGCTATCGAGATCCAGCAGAAGGTCGCGCCGGGCAGTCTCTCAGTGGCTTTGAGCCTGAGCGACCTCGGGGATGTTGCATTTGATCGGAACGATTTGGAAAGCGCAGAGGAATGGTATCGCCAGGCATTGGCGATCCATCAGAAGCTTGGGGTTCATAGTCTCGATACAGCGGGAATTATCAAGAGCCTTGGTGCGGTTGCGCTGGCAAAGGGGAATCTGACCGCGGCCAGGGAACTTTACAACCAGGCACTGCAAGTGCGGACGCAGCTTGCTCCGGGAAGCCATGCCGTGGCGGAAAGCCTGATCAGCCTTGGAGAAGTTGAGCGCGACCTGGGCAATTCATCCCAGGCCAAAGACTATTTCCAGCAATCGGTGGCAATCCTCGATAGACTCGCGCCTTTCAGCCTATCGGAAGCCTTGGGCTTTTATGACCTCGGCGAGGATGCGCTTCAACGCCGCGAACCGGCCATAGCCGAACAGTATTTTCGCCAATCGCTGGACATAAGAAGAAGAGTAGCTCCTGAAAGCGCCGAGTATGCGGAATCGCTGGCTGCGCTGGCAGCACTGAAGCGCGACCAGAAGCAAATGGAGGAAGCATCCCAGCTTTATTCCCAGGCAATCCAAGTTTTGGAGAGCCAAGTCGCTCACATGGGCGGGTCGAGCGACATTCGCGCCGAGTTCAGAGCGGAACACGCAAATTACTATTCAGACTACGCAGATTTTCTCGTGGCTCAGGGCCAGACAGATCGCGCCTTCCAGGTCATCGAGCGGTCGCGGGCGAGGACGCTTTTGGAGATGCTGAATGAGGCCCACGTGGATATCCGCAAGGGCGTCGATCCTTCCTTGCTTGAGCGGGAACGCGCGCTTCAAGAATTGCTCGCCGCAAAATCGAACCGAAAAATCGAACTGCTGGAAGGAAAGCACACCGATGAACAAGTGGCCGCCTTCGGCAAAGAGATCGACGACCTTTTAAGCCGGTATCAAGAGGTGGAGGCGCAGATCCGGACAGGCAATCCGACCTATGCGGCACTCACCCAACCGCAACCATTGAGCGCCCAGGAAGTCCAACAGCAATTACTGGATGCCAACACTGTGCTCCTGGAATACGCGCTGGGCAAGGAGCACAGTTTTGTTTTCGTGGTGACGCCAACCTCGCTTGATTCCTACGAATTGCCAAAGCGCTCGCAGATAGAGGGTACGGCTCACGAGGTCTACGATCTGCTGACGTCGCGCAATCGCCGGATTCACGGCGAAACAAGTTTGCAGCGAGACAGACGCCTGGAACAGGCCGGCGCGGAGTATCGAAAAGCGGTGGCCAATCTAAGCCAATTGACCCTTGGCCCCATCGCGTCGCGTCTTGGGGGAAAGCGCCTACTGATTGTTGCCGACGGAGCCTTGCAATATGTGCCGTTCGCGATCCTGCCTGTCGCTGCCGGGAGCGGATCGGAGACCGTGCCCCTGGTTGCAGAGCACGAGGTTGTGAATCTGCCGTCAGCATCGGTTCTGGCCTTATTGCGCCGCCAGGAGCGCTTCCGGGCACAGGCGCCTAAGGAGGTTGCTGTCCTGGCGGATCCAGTCTTTGATAAGGAAGATCCCCGAATAGGTAAGTCGATAGGGGTTGAACAAGTCACCCCCACCCTCCCAGGCAAGGAGACCGCAGCGTTGCCACATGCACAATTGACGCGCTCGCTTGGAGATGTGGGACTCGCAGGGGAAGCGCTGCCGAGGCTGCTCTTTTCGCGCCGGGAAGCGGACGCGATCCTGGCAATGACTCACCCTGGAATGGGAATGGAGGTGTTAGACTTCGCAGCGAACCGTGACATGGCTCAGAGCAAAGGCCTCGGTCAATATCGCTTCGTTCACTTTGCCACGCACGGTCTGTTGGACAATGATCATCCGGAACTATCGGGATTGGTATTCTCTCTGGTGGACCGGCAGGGCAAACCACAGGAGGGATTTCTGAACCTGGAAGATGTGTACAACCTTTCCCTGCCCGCGGATATGGTTGTCTTAAGTGCATGCGAAACCGGTTTGGGAAAGCAAATCAATGGGGAAGGTCTCGTCGGGCTGACCCGAGGCTTCATGTATGCGGGAGCCAGTCGAGTAGTCGCAAGCCTCTGGCAGGTAGACGATGTGGCCACTGCAGAACTGATGAGACGATTTTACAAAGCGCTGCTCGAAGACGGCCTACCCCCGGCACAGGCTCTGAGGCGGGCCCAGATCGACATGCAGCAGGAGAAGCGCTGGGAGGACCCATATTACTGGGCAGCATTTACGATTCAAGGGGAATGGAAGTAAAGCTCCGATCAATGCATGGGTTCCTTCGGATTGAATGCTCCAGGAGAACGCGACAATGAGCAAGACCGTTTTACCCGTGAGTGAGATAACTCGAAACAAGAACATCTCCGAACGAGAACATTACAGAAAGGAACTGAAAAGTCACCGGGTGCTGGTTCTCCGCCTTGATCGCGACGAAGCGCGTGCCTGGGAAAAATACAACGGACTTCGGATGAGGCTGGGCAAGTTCTTTGAATGCAGAAAGTGCCTCAGGCCGTTGGAACTTGCCGACCGGACCCTGGATCGCGTTGCTGCAAAACTGGGTGAGCACGCTCAGATACGGGATGTGGCTCAGTTTTGTATTGGCGTTGCCCGGAAGATTCTTCTTGAAGATCGCAGGGATGCGCGCGTCATCGCAATTGAAGACATGCCTGGCGGAGAAAATGCCCTTCCCGACATTGCCGAGGACCCAACGGATGCGGACGAACGGAGCGAAGGTGAAAGACGGCTCGCCTGCCTGGAAATGTGCCTGGCGAAATTGGAACCCAAGGATCGGAAACTTATTCTCCTGTTCTACGGCGCCAACGAGAAGGAACACATCCAGTTCAGAAGGCAACTCGCAAATACTCTTGACATCACATTGGGAAATCTTCGGGTTCGTGCCTGCCGTCTCAGGGCGCGACTCGAGACGTGCGTGCTGCGATGCTTCAACATTTCAGGACAGGCTCGGAATGGGTCGTAGATGATCGCGTAACGTTTTTCGCGGTGTGGACACTAGGTTGTGGGCTCGTCACTGCCCATGTCAATTGACCGCAGCAATAGGGAGAATGAAAGGACGCGAAGCGAGATGCGCAGTGCAGCCGATGAAGTCTTGATACGGCGATTTCTTCTCGGAGACTTATCCGAAGAAGATCGAAATCCTATTGAAGACGAGTATCTGTCGTCCCCGGAGCGCTTTGAGCAATTTCTTGCGGTTGAAAACGATCTTGTCGATGCGTACATTCGAGGGGAACTCACACAGGGCGAGAACCGGAAATTTGAAACCGGGTATCTTGGTACGCTGGAGCGGCGTGAAAAGGTGGAGTTTGCCCGCGCTTTGAACGTAGCGTCTGCGCAGGCCAAAGAGATTTCGCCGGATCGCAGCAATTCGTTTTGGAGACGGTTGTTGGATGCCCTGTCGATTCAAGAAAGAATGCCACGATGGATATTGGCCGCGTCGCTTTTGGGATTGGCGGCGATTGGATCCCTGTTCATCTTGAGGGACCACACCCTGCGGGCCGGCGTGAAATTGGCACAGGTGCAGCAAGCTGAAATTCAACACGAAGTGGGCGCGCTGCGTCAGCAGATTGCCGAGATCGGAAGTGCATCGGCGAGCCCAGCCCACGGAGGGCAGCAGGCCCCCGGCGCTTCCAGTTCCGCCCGGCAGGGCGAATCGGTGGTTGCGTTGAGCCTGGTGCCGGGTGGTGTGCGAGGCTCTGGAGCTTCTCTTCCAAGTCTTCATTTGCCCCGGGTGCAGTTGTTGCTGATCCTTGACCA
>Ga0302325_10030614_pt1 | contig 11094 bp, 13 predicted proteins | sample Palsa_T0_2_FD_201948 | JGI IMG/M metagenome (GOLD analysis project Ga0302325, IMG submission 201948) | Peat permafrost microbial communities from Stordalen Mire near Abisko, Sweden - Palsa_T0_2 | ecosystem: Environmental > Terrestrial > Soil > Palsa > Peat permafrost | place: Sweden: Abisko...
GAAGGTTAGTACTACCATGGCGAAAAATCTGCTTAACTTCTAACAGTTATTAGAAGATCAGTCACGAAGAAATTTGTGCCCACTATGGGGACATACAAATGATTGAAAATTTGGACATGAAGGAGGTTTTTGTTCCTCCTTGCTCATCTATATCAAACATCCCAAGCCACGCTAAAATGCACCATGCACTTCCAACTTCCCAGCGATTTTCACTAATTAACTTGCTATATGTATTATCATGCGCGATAACTACTACAAACAGTTCTCATTTGTACCATTGAGCTTCAAATTTAGTAGATTCTTCACAGAAGCGAAAAGGGCTGCCATGTTTCTTTCTCAAGCCTGTGTATCCGTCAGAATTCTGTATATGGTGGTGTATGCGGAAAGTACCTAAAAGCACTAAGCGAACCAGTTGCTACATTACTTCTATTGCATTCTCTCATTCCCATCTCAATCAGAGCAATTTTGCAACGTCACAACAGCCTCCAGCTGAATAATGTCAGGAAACATCAGATAACTGCATTTGAATTTATCCTCTCTCTATCATCTCCCGAACTTCATCGATCATAATTCAAAGCAGGAGACGCCAAGGATGCTGCGTCTAACTCCTGAAAGCTGAGCTTCGCACACTAAATTGTTCTTATTGCTGGCACATCAGTCTAAGAGTTGGACTCAGTCCCTCTTATGGTCACATTTTTTCCCAGATCTCGGTGATGCCGGGTAATGCCTTTGTCCATTCTCAATACCCTATGAATTATTGTATAGAGTAATCATAAATTTTGACACCAGTTGCAGTTGTTTCCGAGTGAACGGGGAAATTTGCGCAGGTAGATAAAACGTGTAGTCTTAAAAGCTTGATAAGCCTTAACTGCATGGACTAATTGGATTTACACAAATTCAAAACAAATAGAATAAGAAATCGTAGCAATCTTGTAGTCATTGGCCTTTCTCTCCTAATACTTTCTCAAACATCGGCACAGACCTTTGCTGCGTCATTGTTGCTACAGCCGGAGATGCAGCCCCAGCTCTTGATGCTCGGCGTTGGATTGACGCTAGAGCTACAGCTCACATGCGAGAATTGTACCTCCTTCCAGTTACTGCGATCAAAATTAGCTCTGAATGTGGTTCAAAAATCCTCCTGGAGAGAGGGGAGGGGCGTCTTCAGGGCTATGGAGATTCTCAATTCACCTTCCATCAGTGACTCCGTTAAAGAACGTGTTGTACTTTATAATAATTAATTTCAGATTCCTTCAAACGGTGGTGGTTTTCGGAAGCCTTACCTGAGAAGTACTCATTGCATCGATAGCAATATCGAAGTTCCAGGGCTGACCCAAGGCATTGGTTGCTCCGACAGTACATTGATCGCAGTTATAGCCGCCGGAAAGCGCTTCTGCAGCCGGACATTCATCAATAATCATGAATGTTAGAGCCTGAGACGAGAGCACTGTTCCAGACGACGATACTGGGGTCAGTTTGTAACAGATCCCACAGGCGCCGCCTGGACCACCAGCATCCGCTACAGTTTTGTCAGATCTCGCCAGTATTAGAGTGCATAAAATGAACTAACCGCTTGGGTTTGCACCAAAAGCTAGTTGATTGATTGCAGCCTAGTATTTAGGACGTGTATAAGTGAGAGTTTAACGTTGAAACACGAAGTGAATTTGGGCATACATAGAGGTAGCCAGGTCCACCACCTTGCTTCCCGCTTGTGGATTTTCCATTTGGAAGAGCATCCACGCCACAAGCGGTACCACCACTAAGTTCAGAACCAAGGTAGAATTGAGTTGTGGAAGCTGATCCAGAAGATGGCAGGTAGTATCCTGCAGAATCATAAGAGTTGAAAGTGACGCCAAAAGCGTGAGCGGCGAAGAGTAAGACCAAAAGTTTGGAAAGCATTTTTTGGAGTTTTATTTTGATGCTAAATTTTCTTGTCGATTTGTAAAGATGGTTCTGAGGTTTGATCTCAGGAATGAAGCTGTATTTATGTTGTGAAAGGCTCAAGCGTGACAATCGAAATACCTTCTTCTCCGTCCACTTCTTCTATGCTGAATGGCTTTAGCACGGAAGGTGAAGGTCCGTCTGAACTTGAAAGAAATCTTGAAGTTGAAAACGACTTACGCGTCCATTGGCATACGTCTGTGGGGTCAGATCATTTCCTAGGCATTTCTAAGTTTTGAAACACCGACTTTGCGTTATGACTGGCGCAATTTGATAAAGCATCTCCCATTAGGGGATCTCCGGCGTTCTGCATAAACACATATAACTGGTCCCAAGCTCAAATATTCCAAGAACTTGCTTTTGACGAATACTCCTCATCGAGCCATACAGATTGCTGCCCATCTTGCTCAGAGATGTTTTCCGTAAAGGGAAGAGGAAATAACGGAGCTCGATCTTCCGCGTGTGCATATTTTCCATTATTGAACTTGGAGGTATCAATAGTGGACTGACTTCTGAAACATGGCTGCTAGCTTTAATTTTACGTGGTCATCTTTTCTCACCGGCACTCTCCCTCGCCGTGCCCAGAGTTGCAAAAGCTGAGGCCTTGATACCCGCCAGCCTAAGCGAGCACTTTTTCCTAACTGAGTAAGGAAAACAAGTCTGTGGATCAAGTTACTATGTGAAGACATTCTTCCATCCTCAAAACAACAAATTTGCTATATTTTCAATGTTAGAATCATAATATGGAGGTGCGGCTTCGGGTTTACTTCTCAATTCGCCATTTCATTTTAAACTCAGCACCAATGCAGAAGATTATTTTATCCAAAAAGGGATCATGACTTATGAGTTGCGGTTGTTTCTTCTCATTTTGTGGTCATCCCCCTCATCCCACATCTCCTCACGCAAAATGTGCGATAAGTCATATCTCCTTGCTCGATGATGATCTCCTCTTTCTTTTATAATTACCCATCACTTAGGCAAAATGCTTGTCGGTCTTGTGACTATAAGTGGAAACTTAGAAAGTCCGCGTGCCGTCATAGGGCGGAATAATCATTTTCCAACCTCGAATTCCAAACAGTAATCCTTGCATCTTGGCAATGCATTGGTGGAAATGTGGCGCACTTTGCTACCAATTCCTGTCTACCCCATAAGAGCCCCTCTGTACATCCTTGCAAGTAAGCATAGTCAAGGACCTGATCCCAGTACTTCTCGCTTTCGTTGCCGTATCTCGCAAATGCGGAAGCTCAATTGACGGAGTTGTGTGGAGATTGGGGTCAAAGCCTGGGGAATGCTGGGAGCGCGGGGTTCACCCCCCATGGTACGGGATTGGCTACTAAAACTACAGCCTCTCAATGGCTGCGCAGGCCAGTGTTAAAGCAGAGCGCTTATCTGATCCGAGGGCCATTAACAGTAAGCCTTGATTTTGCTTGCGATGCCCAAAGATGAAGTAGAGTAAATATGATAGACCAAATGTCGTTCCTGTCTATTTTTCTCCCAGTAACACACACCCATTCCCAGAAATGAAAAAGCCCTAAACAATCAGGCCATATTAAAATAGTATTTAGATAGCTTTGTCTCATTGATAGGGTGAACTGTATGCTCGTTGGTGGAATAAGGCATTTTCACTGTGATGTTCAAAGACGAGATTTCATATATATCTAGTCCAGATCAGGCACTGGAAGATGGTTCAACAGCTTGACTTTCCTCCCAAGTTTCTTCATCGCCTTCAACGCATTTTCATCCCTCAATCTCTCTGTCTCCTTCTCATCTACCAGAACAAAATCATGTTTCAGCACCTTGCTTCCTTCCTTGACTCCGTACTTTTGTGCAATGCCCGCATCCGCTGTGCTAAAATCAACAACCAGGGATTTCTTAACGCCGAAGACTGCATCCGAGGTCTCGTACGGGTCGTTGCGGATGTAAAGGGCTCTGGAAGAAGAATATGTCAGCATCTCTGGCACAAGACAACAAACTTGTGTACCCACGTAATCAAATGATCCCAACCCTTCTTCTCAAACATAAAATGCATATGTGCCGGCCTCCAAGGATGTCTCTTCAAAAGCTTCAACAATTGCCCCACGGGCCCATCATGTGGAATCGGATACGGCACCGGCACAATCGCCTTAAACCAAAAAACTCCCTCCTTATCACTATTCATCACGCATCTCCCATCCGGACCCTGCCTATCACTGTGCTGCACATCGTAATGGCCGGTGCTATCCGTCTCCCAGATGTCTATCTTCACTCCTTCAATCGGGTTTCCTTTTACGTCCTTGATTGTGCAGAGAACGAGACATGGTTCGCCTTCGGGATCGTGTGACATTGATTCACCATTGGGGATTGTTTCTGCTTCGTGTGTGTGAAAGGGCCCGAGAACTGAGCCTTCGGTTGAAGCGGGGGGTTTAGGGTGATCAATTGCATCAACGAGTAGCGAGAGGCCAAGGATGTCGGAGAGAAGGATGAATTCCTGAATTAATTTTCAAAGTCAGCTTGCATCTCTAGATTTTGAGAGAAGAGATGGGGTGAAAGGGAATGGGGAAAGCTCACATGTCGCACATCACTGCTGATCTGCCCAACTCGCACTAGAAAGTCCAGTGCTGCCATCCACTCCTTCGTACTTAATCTCGTTTCTCGTGCAAAGTCGTGCAGATGCGTGACAAGCCGCTCCATTACGTAGGTGAGGCGTGGATCGGGACCTTGCGAGTTGATGGTTACAGTGTTCTCGGTGATGTTGTCGATGGTTAGGTCCATCATTGGAGGGACCTTGACGTCTGCGGGGTCCATTTCGGCAGATCGTAACTCTAAGTGTAGTGATAGTGAGATTAATTGGAAGAACTTGTATGAAGAGAATTGTTGTTGAGTGCGAAATTGAAAATCCGAGAACTGCTCTCCGGTGACGCTGATGGAGATTGTGGTGTGGGGTAAAGCTCTATGTGGGATTTTGCGGTATGGGGTGCAAACTGGCCGACGAGCCTCGCAGCTGCCTCTATGTTTCAATGCGGGCGAAGAATAAGGTTATATATTCAAGATAATCGACTTAAAATTTACTTAGACGAGTCGGTAGCTCTCTGTAGCTATGATCTTTGTAATGATTTGCAATTATCGGTTGTTCTATGTCATCGGTTCCTGGAGCGGCAATTGCGGGGTAATTATGGACCCCGGCAGAAGGGGATAAACACACATCCGGATCAGGTGACCTTTGCTCACTTCAAGTCTCTTTGGGACGACGAGAGCCCCCAGAATTTATATCATATAGAAATCTTTGCTTAGTAGAGTACATGGAATCCCCAAAAGCTCGAGATGGCGGCACTTCGTGAATAAAAAGGGGTTAAGCGAGTAAGCGAGCCCCTTTCTACAATTCCACAACACTGACTCAGCACTCGCGTCTCAAGCGATAGCTCACTCCATAAGGGTGATCTCAAAGCTTAATCAAATGCGGCGGAGTATTATTAGGACCTGCCACATAAATCAGGAACTCCGAAGTCAATTTTATGAGGTTACTGGTTGCCTTGCCGAGAGATCATCTCTTCGGGTGGGTCGCCGATATTGCTGGATTGAAAGAGTCAGTACTGGCTTTCGTTGACACAGAGAAGTACTTACGATCAGGACAAGTGGATTCGCAATCCTTCCATGGTTTCGAGCACCGATAACAAAATGCTGTCTGGCACCTGGAGCAAATCATATGCAGACAGCCACGGCTCCTCTCAATCAAGTGATTACAACCTGGACACATCTTCCACCCCTTTTCCTTTGCCAAGACCTTAACTGCTTCCGTCTCTTTATCTTCCGCGCAAAAACTGCCAGGATGTATTTTTTTCTTGCAGTGACGACATGTCTTCTTGGAGCATTTCTCGCAGGTAGCAACATCACCAACGATAAGCCGTGGTGGCACGAACTTTGCGCATTTCGTGTTTGAGCAGAACAACGGGTTCGGCGTTGAGAGCTCAAGCATCATTTCTTCGTACTCCATGGTGAACTCAGCAGTTAACCCCAAACAGTCCTTGATCTGAAGTGCTTTCTTGCAGCACTTAAAGGGCGCTCTCGACCCAAGCGCAGCCTTGAAGGCAGCCTGCAAACAAGTGTTGCAATATCCGTGCTCACATTCCCGCACAAGTTCCTCTCGAGCGTGCTCTTCGAGGCAGGAAGTGCACGTGTCAATATTGCTGCCCTTCCACTGCTCCCACGCCTCTTCATTCTTAGCTTCCTGGTCGAACTGCTCCTGTAATTTCTTCGCTTCCAGAAAACTCGCTTCATCAGCTTTGATCCTAGCCTTCATTTCCTTGTCGAGCTCATGCGCTTTGAGCCAGTCTTGATGCGCCCTTAGGTCCTCGACAGTTGGAAGTAACATGTTTGAATCGCCTTGCGTCGAAGACCTTGCGCCACTGGTTTTCGATTCTATTCGTCTAGCAGTATCCTGATGCATGAAGTATGCTAGCTCACGATCGCCATCATCTGCCGTCCCATTGGCGACTTTGTAGGCCAGCAGTAGGTCACGCTCTATCTGCAACTCTCTCTCTTCTTCCAATTGCAGTTGGCGTGCCAATTCTTGGTCTGCTGCCAGTTGGTCCTCCCACGGTTCACTTGAACTTGAAGGACTGGACGATTGGAGACGAGCAGAAGATGGTTTTTTGACGGGGCCTTCTGTGTTTCTTTGAAATTGTTGAGCTGGAGTATTCGTCGACTTCAACATACTGCGATGGCTCTGGTCTAAGGAGAGTTGTCTGGCAAGCATGGCGTCTGCGATAAGTTGGGCCTGAGCGAAGTTGCTAGAGCCAGCTTGCCAGCGCGATGCTGTGTTGGTCGCTGGGCGCCCGTCGATATTCTTTCTCGCCTCTTCCGCCACTGGACTAGTGCTCCATGACTTTATCGAGTAGGGGTTGACCTTTGGCGTGGGATGGGCAGTCGCTGAGTTATCGTCATCCGTGACCACTTGATTGATGTTAGGTAACGTAGGCGTCGAGGAGCTCCTCTGTGGGGAGGTTGAAATTGGTGAAGTAGAGAGCTGATTGTCTCTATTTCGGAGATTGAAGTTCAAGCTAGTGTGCGAAGTTCTTCTCGAATTTTGATTGCTGTCGAACTGGGGAACGGAAGGAGAGCTAGTGCTTGGAGACGTCGGAGATATGCTGGTCCGAGATGAAAAACCAGACGATAAAGACCATATACGACTTCTTGCATCAGATACGGTTGAGGCGAAGGAAGAATTTCGATGGATAGACAGCGTTTCGTATGCGGGGGGTAAGCTTTCCTGCGATTGCCTCCTTGGTGTTACCAGCACCGCCTCGCTGCTGGAGGAATAATCCGGTAAGTCCGCTGGCTCTTCTGCTTGCACTGCTAATTGTTGGTGTCTCGATCCAATCAGTGTGTTGTCCGTTGTCTGAGAAACTGATTGATCCATCGACGTCGTGCGGGAGATACTCCTGATACTTCCGGTTGCTTTCAATGCTTTTGAGGCAAGGTCTGCAATGTACCGCAGGTATCTATTTTTCTGCGAAAACATTAGAACCAATTCCCTGATATATTTAGCAGCCACTTTTGGTGCTTACGTGCGTAGTATTCACAACTTGACCCTGGTAGCTAGGGCCTGCTTCCCTTACGTCTTGAATCTCTGCCTCCCAATCATACGGAGACAACGATGGTGTCGGCTGGTGTATATTTGCCGTTGAAGATGTGCCAGGCGATTTATAGGACGGAACGATGGGAGCATAGTGTTCTCTGGCAATTTCTTGTGTGATGTTGTTTCTTGGGGTGAGGTCATATCCTAGAGGCAATGGAAAGTCTGTTATTTTTGTTTGTGATGATGGTGGTTCCGGAGCAGGAGGTTGTGGAGGCGGCATGAGAGGCATTCGGGGAGGTAGAGTGGCTGATCGACTCAGAGCTGAATACGAAGAAGACGGTGGGGGAGGCGGGGCAGGCCTCTTAGGAGGCAATGCTACCGACAGAGCGGATGTTTCTTGGGCATGGGTTACAGATCCCACACGCAAGTGCATTGGCTTTGGAGGAGGTCGCACGGGGGGGTCAGAAAACCTCCTTCCAGGGCGAGGAGGTATTATTGGTAGCTTTGGAGCGGTCCGTAGTGGTGGTGGTGGTCTGTTGGAAGGACCTGCTTCATATCCTGTTTCTGGGAGGACAGTAAGACCGGTGAAAGGATTGATATATGGCTCTTCTTCGAGATCATATGCATTTTGTGACGTTTCAGAGCTCTTCGCTGGTGGCTGAATGAATTTTGATATCGAACGATCGGTTTTCTCAGCGGAATTGTTCTCCCAATTATCTTCGAAACCGAGTGTGTATTCAGGCGGACCCTTTCCTGGATCTTCTTTCAATTCGCCCCAAGGTTCAATTGGCGCTGCTATCAACGATTGAACAACATTCTTGCTGGATTTGGGGTCAGTTATGCGATTGCTGAGGTCACCACAAATCTTGATTTGCTTTCGAATCTCTTCCTTGAGATCAACATCATCTTCAGCCGCCTTCCCTTTTCCTTTGCCCTGCTCAAGGTCCAATTGTTCCGTGTTCTTTGCCAGTAATTCGGCGTATACCGACAAGGCTGTGACCAACACGGATTTCGCTCCATCGTCCATCGTCCTAGAATCAATAACAGGAGTTTTGAGCGCTTCTGTAACACAAGAGAGACGTCGGCATGAGAACGAACAGACGATTTATTGATCATTCAATTGCTATCTCGATGAAGTGACGTTGGGAGAAAAGTGTGATGAGACAGAGGACCATGCATGTTCAGCCAGTAAAAGCAGTTAATTCAAAGCCACCACCACGTAGCCATTCATGATCACGTGCAGCCGATGAGGGGAAAATCTCAGCAAATTAGCTAGAACAAGACAATACACAATTCAATTTCCCACCCACACAAAAGTGCGACAGGATGTCTAGCTCGATGAGCGAAAATATAGCGCTCGAAAACTTCTCAGGCATCAGGCAATCTACACCCTCCAAGGAGACGGACACATTACTCATGTCTTCCAGTACCATCTTCATTCGCGAACTGGAAGACTATACCAAACTTGGCAGAGACAGTAGCTTCGCTTCTATAACAGCCTTCACAGGATCCAGTGCTGCGGAACTTCGCTCAGATCTATATCCTGCTGATAAGTCGCGCATAACTATACCTGTACTTACTGGCTGGAATCTAGATACAAATGGTCTATGTGTTGAAGACGCACCCGCTGGTCACGATACGTGGATCTATGAGCATGGTTCAATCTCAAAAGATCGTATTGAGCTCCTCTTGCACGACGCAAATTACAACAGCATCCCAGACAAAGCAAAAGACCTGGTAACACACCTGCGGAAGAAGATTGATCATGCAGTATGAATAAATTCCAGTGTAAAGTGTCCAGAGGCTCACAAATGTCAGCGTGCGATCATCTTCGTGGAGCATATATGGGGACGCAGCATCATTGAAGAAGTAATGCATCGATTTGGGTACCTCGAACATGTCACTAACAAGCAAGGTTATAACGAACCATCCAAGTATCCGCCACAGGGTTGTTGCTGTAGTTTCTTTAGGGAATTATGAGGTCGGAGGAACGTTCTGTCGCTGGGACCATTCCAAAGTGCAGGTGCACAGAGCATCATTCGATAAGATTCGAACGCACCTACAGCCTTTACCTTCTGCGAGTGGTCTAAAAATTGAGAGTTTTGCGCATCAAGAGCCAGGTGTACATGAGGAACAGGTACGTTTACCGCACCCCAACTCACCGGATACTCATACATCTCAGACACGCGGAATGCAACGGCTCACGTCACGAGTCAGCAGTCCGAGCAGTATCAACGACGTACAGGTCGCTTCTGCCCTCCGACAGATATTGTATGGCAAAGTATTTTGGCCTAATGACACATTCCTAGCGTCGAATCAACTCTGTCAATCCTGTTGCGACCTAAGTCAACGGTTAAGTCTGGCATGGCCTTTGAATCCATATTATCAGGACAATGGTAAGGGCAACGAATTTCATGGCCTGATCATATCGAGATCGATCATAGACTTCGCCGAAGAGACTAGCTGTCCGCTTTGTAACATTTTTCAATGCGGATTACTGCCCGGTTTCATTCCTTTGGAAAAGCCAGACAAGCAACGTGGAAGTGCAATTCGGTATCTATTGAAGAAGCAAAGTCATCGCATCCGTCCAGTAGGAACCGCGAAACTTCTTCCTACACAGGCTCGAATCAATATACTATCGGATTTCCGAGTTACGTATCAGCAGGAGAGGGAAGATGCCGAAGCAGCCGAGATCAAAATTGATTCTTATGTTAGTGTCTATCAAGGGCTGATGCGACTACGCCTGACCCTTGAGCGGAGTGATGGCACGGAGATCACAAAACGTTGCTTCCATCAATTTGCCGCGGATGATGTCAACCTACCAGAAGACGAGGCTTCGCAACGCAGTCCAGTGAGGGAAGTGAAATACACACTTGGCCGTCGTATGCAGGATGAGGTGAACTATGATCTTGTCAGGAGGTGGTTGATGCTGTGCGAGAAGAAGCATACCGACACTTGTCGACCTGGATCCGGACAGGAGCTGCCACAGAATTTTCGAGTCATTGATGTTGAAGCTCGGCTCATTTGTCGTCCGTCTAAAGGTACAGGAGTTGTTCAAGATTTCCGATATGCCGCCTTAAGCTATGTCTGGGGTCCGCCCAGCGTCGAACAGCTGAAGAATGTCGAAGCAGATGGTATCCGAGCTCTGCTTTACCAGAATGGAGGCCTCGACAAGCTGTGGTCGAAATTACCATACACGATAGCCGATGCAATAATCTTTTGCTCGAAACTTGGAGTGCGATACCTGTGGTGCGACGCTCTCTGCATTGAACAAGACAACCTTGAGGATGAGTGCATCTTCGAGATCATGGGTGACATTTACAAAGGAGCATACTTCACCATCGTCAATGCTGCCGCCTCTGATTCATGGAGTCGTCTGCCCGGAGTCGTACCAGGCACGCGAAGTGTAAACCAACCCGTTAGACAGATCGGCAATGTCTGGTATGGTGCCGCACAACAAAGTCGCAAGGCCAAATTGGAGAAAAGCACGTGGCACCATCGCGGTTGGACGCTACAGGAAAGCATACTCTCCACGAGACTGTTCATTTTCACCCATGACGAACTGGTCTTCGAATGCGACGAGCTGCATGCGGAGTGGGCGG
>Ga0302325_10030616_pt1 | contig 11093 bp, 14 predicted proteins | sample Palsa_T0_2_FD_201948 | JGI IMG/M metagenome (GOLD analysis project Ga0302325, IMG submission 201948) | Peat permafrost microbial communities from Stordalen Mire near Abisko, Sweden - Palsa_T0_2 | ecosystem: Environmental > Terrestrial > Soil > Palsa > Peat permafrost | place: Sweden: Abisko...
AAGCGACTTACGCAGACTGGCGGACGTAGACGATGCGTTTGCCGTCGGGTGAGATTCGCGGATCGGCAGCCACCTGAACCGAGAAAACATCCAAGGGCTCCAGCCGATTAGCATTTTCCTGACCGATGCTGGTGAGAGGGCAAAGCAGAAGAAAAAAGATGACTGCCACGGGGAAAGGACGAAATTCTTGAGACACGGGGCGACTCCTTTCGCGCAGGCATGGTATCACCTCATGGCGATTTTTCGCCAACGACGCAGTCGAACGACACTCCATCGGTCATTCCCGCCCCCGTGTACGATAATCAGCTCTCGGTTGGGAAATGCATATGGACTTTTTAAGGACTTTCTGCGCGACCTCAAGCTTTGGCGGTTCTCGCTTCGAATGACCGATTTTGGGAGTTTTGGTCTCAGCCACTTGGCGATTCCTCGGGCCGTCCAGCGCGGCCCAAGGTTTGTCTACAGTTCCCACGTTCACAGCGAACCGTCGCGCATGAGCTCCAGTTTTAATCGCTTCAACCTCCCGCGCTTGCGGCTGGACCCGACTCCGGGAACACCACAAACACTTTCTGGCATCGAGCCTCCTCGCCACATTGCCGACACTCTTTTTTAGCTGCGTGACCGTTGAGCCCTGCGCCGGTTCGCCGTGAGGAGTCCAGCCGGTCTCAGCCTTTGACGCCGCGCGTCGCCCGGCGCACCACCGTACCCAGATCGTGTGGAATGGCATGCCGCTCACGCCGCTACATATAATAAGGATGTCTTCACCAGAACGCCAAAAACTGTGCCATTCCCCAGGCACGTCCCATCTCCCGTAGGCATCTCCCTTATCACTTGCTGATTTCATGCCCCCTAAGACGCGGCCTGGAACCCCTGCTTTGCAGACTTCTCGAGTGTCATTCAGGAAAGAAATCGGACTCGAAGCTCACGGATGGCCAGCGATTCAAGCCGAAGGAAAGTTAGCGGGACTTTCCGGGGTCAACTGTTGCAACCAGGCGATTTCAGGTTTTGCCCGCTGGTCACTGCGTGTTGAGCCCGTTTTGCAACAGCTACCGATAACAGAATCAAGCGGTTTAGCCTTTGATAGTTGTCGTCGTCGATCATAATGAACTTGAAAGGCTGCAGGCACTTGAGGGTGGCCGAAACCGGAGTCAGCAATTCTGCGATTCCGAGGACGGGGCCACCATTGGACATGAATATCACCTCGATGAGTGTCCCGGGAACGAGCGGTTTAGACAGCCGAAGCAGGCCACCGGTTAAGGAGATTGTCCGCAATTTGCCCAGACCACGCCGACCGTCCTCGAACCGGATCGCGGCAGGAGCCATGTTGTGAAACGGCAAACGAACGGCACGATGGTTCTGGTGCGGTTGGGGGAAGTGAGTCTTAGGCACCCTGAAACTATGACTCCTCGCGGATGGCCTGACGAGATTACAAAAGAGCCTAGACAGATTCGAAAAAGGTCAGTCCGGCGTCCCGTCGCGGCCTTTGAGGAAACGAGGGCGCAAATTGAATCGCTAACGCTCGGTTCGGTGAAGCCCCTCTTCGCAGGGCAGATTTCATGTTTCTGCGCCGGCTGTTGAAAAACTCCAGTTCTTAAAAACAGCCCAAATTAGGGGGATGGAAAATGTCTACCCAAACCGAGAAAGTCGTTTGCAGGGCTTCCCAGCGGCGAGCGTTCGAAAGCTCGGCCCGCCGCCAGTGCAAAGTTTGTTTTGGCCATTTTAATGATGAGGGCAGTTTTTGAACAGCCACGCGCGATTACGCTCACGATCCCAGTCAATTCCGAGTGCCTTACTGGATCGCACTCGCTACGGCAGAAAACGCGTTGTTCGCATTGCTTCCGATCAGCCGCACCGTACCGACTACCAATATCAGAATCACGGCCAACATCACCGCATATTCCGCGATGTCTTGCCCTTTATCCTCCAGCCAAAGTTCACGTAGCGGAGCAAACATGGAGCACCTCCTCAAGCATTTGTAAACCAATAACGATTTATGAGGCCGATCAATGAGTACGACAGCCAAATCGGAGTGCGTGACAGCCTGCGTCCAGAATCCTGAGTTGCCGTGAGCGAACGCTAACCATGCCTGTCCATCCACACACACGAGCCGAACACTTCATGCTGCCTGTTTGAAAGCGCGTAGACATCGACTACCAACGTCAGGGCAATTTTCGGCATCCCCCTTGCAGTTTTTCAACTTGGGTGGCGCGACCGTGGTGTTTCAGATGCGCTCTGGCAATCCTTCGGATCTGGTGCGCACATACACGGTGGAACCGGGCAAGCACCTGGCCGATACGTGGGACGAGTCTTCGTCCTGTGATCTCTCGGTTTAAGGCCCCAATGGATTCGTGCGTCACTTCAAGGGTAGCATCGGCTCCAGCGCGGCAGCTCTCGACGTTTCCTCCAAATATCATACGCACGGTGGTGGCGCAATCGCGTGGAGTATCACGAATGTCGCCGGCGTTCAAGCCGAAGTGACCGTGCTCGATGCCTACTCGGGCAACTCGGTCACGCGGCCTCTCGGCTCCGAGGAGAAGTTTGGAGCTGAGTTGGCGCGGCGACAGTTCTATGGCTGGTATGACCTGATCGTGACGGTTGCCGGAGACCCAACTTTCAATTACCGGCTTGCCGGTCACGTTGAAACCGGAAAGGACAGCTTCTCGGATCCAGCTCTTGGGGGTCTTGTGACCCTCAAGGGCTGAGGTGAAGTCCGTTGATGGCGGTGGGAGCTGCGCTGGAACAAGCCGAAGAAGGCAATCGGTGTAGGACCAGCGAGGACCGGTTCGACGTTTAATCTCCCCGTAACATTCGAGTGCTAGTCTGTTTGCCGGCCGTTGCAGCCAGAGAAGGAGCTTCATTCTTATGTCAAAGAAAGCAGTCGAGCACCATCACAAAGCAGCAGAGCATCACGAACACGCAGCACGCCATCACAAAGAAGCCGCCAAGCACCACGAGGCAGGAAAACACGAAACGGCTGCGCATCACGCGCACCTGGCTCGCGGCCACAACGAACATGCAATCCACCACTCTTCGGAAGCGGCCAAGGCCCATGTTGACGATCATGGGGGACAAGTGAAAACGGCCCATAAATAATTGGTATAGCGGGACAGCGGCGTTCGGTCGGGCTGCTGCCCCATTTTGACTGGCTCGGCTCGCGGCCACGCCGAGCAGCACATCCCAAAAATTGACCCCGCGTGGCCCATGCACCGGGAAGCGACGCGCTGTCGTAGTGCCTCCCTCGGGTCTCTCACAGGACTTGTAATTCAGCGAACTAGGCAGGAATTCTAATCAAACCAATCGCTAAAGTGAGCACTGATAAAGGGAGGATGACAGCTCCGACAAAGATCAAGAAACTGTGTCGCTAGGTTTGAGTGGCCGTCGGCGACGGCTAGAAAAGAAAAATCCGGCGGAGATCGGAATCGCTGCAAGCGGCACTCCGATTCGAACCCCGACTAGCGAATGAGGGAAGAACCGCCGTATCCGCAAGCATCTGGCATACGAACGAAAGAATCACAATGACTCCTGCGTGGGCGTGTCCTACACGGAAAAACTTTTGGCGCAGTGGATATAACCGCTGCCTTTATCCATCAATGAGGTCAAAAGGAAATACCCGCCGCACTGAATCGTCGGGACTGTGATAAGGATGATCTCGGATAGCAATCTGGCTTCGCGTGTCATAGGTCCTCGTGGCAAGTCTTGCTTTCGAAGTTGAGCCTCGTAGTTCCTGCGCAACTGTTTTTTTTCGCATTCCTCGGTTAACTCACGATCGGAGGGACCGACCCTCCTCAGACATTGTGGCGCTTTGCTCACAAGGAGCCAGGGGCGCCAGACTTTCGGGAATACGACGGGGGAAGCCGCGCTTCGAATAGGGCGCAACTGTTGTCGTTACTGCGAAGGTTCGTCGCACATTTATGGTTCCAGATGTCAGGACCTCTGGGAGGCCGCGGCAATTGTGCTGCTGCTTCGCCCTGTGCGGTGCCATGATTGCTTCTTGCGCTTTTATCGTCCTGTGTTCATCAAGGCGCCGCCACCACCGGTTGCGAGCATGACCGAAAGGCAATCGAAAGAACCTGCGGATTCAGACCAAGATGATCGACGCTCGGCCTGACCTGTCGTCTTTTGCCTGCCGTTTCCGACTTCATAACTAGAGGGCAGAATTGGGGGGCCTGAGAGAACTTCTCAATGCCCGACCAGGACCGTAAACCAGCCCGGCTCACTTGACACTTCAGGGACGGGAATCGAGCTCGGCTGCAACACGATAAGTTCCAGCAAGGTGTGTGTTGCTCTCGATCACCCGGATTCGCTGGCAGCAACACCTGTGTCGACGTGGTCACCGATGTCAATCCTTGCACCCACCGATGATTTTTCGAAGAACGCAAGTGCCGCGGCTCGCCTGAAGTTGCTGGGCCAATCGCGGGGACAATGACGGCTGATCTCCGATCGGGCGCAGCGAAATCAAGCCGCGCCCGATCCTCCTCGTAAGGTCCTTGCTTACCCGCCAATCGAATCCCTAACCCTCTCGAACGCCTCGGCCTGTTGGTTCATGGGCAGGCGATCGACCACGTCCGGGTCAAGTGGGACTGCCGACGCCATTGTCGATATCGCGACGTTTGGTGGGGCATCTGCGAAAGGCAAGCCGAAGACAGAGCGGATTCTGGGCACCGGTTCCATGGGCCTGGTAAAGCCGGTTTTCGATGCCAGTGCTCTGATATTGAAACGGAGCGGGCGTCGCGCAGTCGCCAGGTTCTCGGGAACTCACAACCCAGTTCTGTTTTCTCAGCAGCCGCGCCGGTTATCAGCAATCATCAAGCGTTCGGCTGTGAACGCCTCTTTGTTTACAGGGAATTGGAAGTTAAGAACCCTCTTGACAGTCGATTATGTTCGGAGGAAACTTTTCTGGCCTCTCGAAGGGTTTAGCTTCGACGGCATCGAATCCTGGGCGGACTTCGGGAAGCATCGAGTTCCGGGAAAGAGGGACCAAAAACGTTGGCGCAGCTCTGGCAAAATTGGCAAGTATGGCTATGGCCTGCGATCATTCTGGCAAGTTCTATTTTCCTGGCGTTCATCGTCCATTTTGTTCTTTTTGCGCTCGCCAAGCGTGTGGTAAAACCCGTGGACGAAGCGATCGGAAACTCGCTGTTGCGGCGCGCCGAAAAGGCCACGCGCTGGATTTTCCCGTTGCTGGCAATCATTCTCGCCCTGCCTGCCCTTCCCGTCCGTTCCGAGCTGGTGGAAATGCTCCGTCATGCGGTGGGCCTGGGTGTCATTGCGGCGCTAGCCTGGGTGATTATTCTTCTGGCTGACGTTTTCGGCGACGCAGTCTATGCCAGGTATCGCACCGACATCGCCGATAACCTGACAGCGCGACAGGTTCGCACGCAGATTACGGTCCTCCGCAGGATCTTCGCCCTGTTGGTGATCGTCATTGCTTCGGCCATCGGCCTGATGACTTTCCCGGCGATTCACCAGCTCGGAACCAGTCTGCTCGCGTCGGCTGGCATCGCCGGAATCGTGGTTGGAATGGCCATGAAGTCGACCCTTTCGAGCCTGATTGCCGGATTGCAGATTGCGCTCACGCAGCCGATCCGCATCGACGACGTGGTCGTTGTCAACGGGGAGTGGGGGCGGATTGAGGAAATTCTCACCACTTACGTCGTGGTGCGCACCTGGGACTTGAGACGGCTCGTGGTGCCGTTGACGTTTTTCATCGAGAACATGTTTCAGAACTGGACGCGCCGGACGAGCGACATTCTCGCCTCCGTTTATATTTACGCCGACTACACAGCTCCCGTCGAAGAATTGCGGCACGAGTTTCGCCGCATCCTGGAATCGACGCCTTTGTGGGACCAAAAGGTGTGCGTGCTCCAGGTGAGCGACGTCTCCGAACACACCCTGCAGATACGAGCCTTGTCGAGCGCGGCGGATTCCTCGAAAGCCTGGGATCTACGCTGTTTGGTGCGGGAAAAATTGATCAAGTTTCAGCAGGAGAAGTACCCGAACAGCTTGCCGAAAGCGCGGGCCGAACTTTACAGGTTCCCGGCCGATGACAATCCAATGGAGGGTGCTCCCTTCCAGGCGGGGACAGGTAACTTGTAATAATGAACTGTAGAATATAAGTCGGTTGACTGTAAGCGCGCCGTTGAATTAGTAGCTGAACTCCTTCCGGGTTTCGGTTTAGAGTACACAATTACCAATAGACACTTATACAGCACTACAGCGGACGGGTTGGTAGCCGCAACAAAACAAAGAGAGGTGCTCCAGCGGCATTTGATGGTTCAGGCCGCCTCCGACGCGGAGACGATTTCACTCCGCGTGGTTGTTGACCAAAACGGAGTCCATGGCACTCTCGGTATCGCTGCTGCTACCAATACCCCTGGAGCCCACGTTCCGGCCGTCACTTGGACGGATGCTGCCGGAAATCTGTGGTTGTTCGGAGGAGATGGTTACGATTCGGCTGGGGATGTTGACGAACTGAGCGATGTGTGGAAATGCAGCGCCGGAGAGTGGACGTGGATAGGCGGATCAGACGTCGCTAGCCAGCAGGGAACGTACGGAACACTGGGAAGCGCGGCTTCTGGTAACACTCCAGGAGGACGAAGCCAGACTGTAGGTTGGACCGATGCGGCGGGACACTTCTGGCTCTTTGGCGGTCTTGGTTACGATGCTGTCGGCACTTTGGGCCAACTGAATCATCTATGGATGTACGAACCATAAGACTGGACCATCTCTAGGTGCCGCCTTTCGTGACCTGCGAATCGCCGCGACAGCGGCAAGGTTCTTGCTGAAAGTCGCGACAGAAGAACTTACCTGGGCAGCGGGGGCACCGACGGCCATGGCGCCGGGCCGGCCACCTACAATGGTCTGAGCGTCAACAATGAGTACTGAGTCTGGAAGACTCTCCCCGAAGTACTGCAGAAAGCCGGCGTGAGTTGGAAGGTTTATCAGGATCTCGCAGGGTCAACCTTCTCGCCTGATTTCGGAGATGGCACCGACAACTCCTTCGCTGGGAACTTCACCGATAATCTGGTGCTCTACTTCAACCAGTACGCGGCGTCCTCGCCGGGGTCGCCGTTGTTCGACAAAGCCTGTACGGGAACTGAAATCATAAACACTATCCCAGCCGCGGGGGCGCCACAGCAGAACTGGTTGGCCTGGGCCGACCACCTGTTTGATGAATTCCGAAGTGACGTGCAAAGGGGAAAACTCCCACAGGTCTCCTGGATTGTGGGGCCCGCCGGTTATACCGAACACGCGGATTGGCCGGTCGACACGGCGCCTGGTACATGTCGCAAATCTTCGACATCCTGGTGTCCAACCATGAGGTGTTCAGCAAGACCGTCTTCATCATCGACTACGACGAGGCCGACGGGAGTTTCGACCATCTCCTGCCGCCAACCACCGCCTACACGCCTGCTTATGGGGCCTCTACGGTCAGCATCGAGAACGAGATCGTCACGACATCGACTCCGAACGGCCCGATCGGACTCGGCACGCGGGTCCCGTTCCTGGTGATCTCGCCGTGGACCAAGGGAGGGTACGTCAATTCCCAGGTGTTCGATCGCACGTCGGTGATCCAGTTTATTGAGAAGCGCTTCGGGGTGTTAGAGGCCAATATCTCCCCGTGGCGGCGTGCGGTGGCTGGTGACTTGACGTCGATGTTTAACTTTGCCAACCCGAACGACAAAAACCTCAGTCTGCCGGACACGGCGGGCTTCCTGCCGCCTGTGGACCAACTCGCGGGGGCAAACGTCAACACTTTCATTCCCTCTCTGGGCAGCGTGATCATCGGCGTTCCGCAGCAGGAACAAGGTGTCCGGCCCGCGCGGGCCTTGCCCTATGAGTTGAATGTTCACGCGACGGTCGATGCTTTGGCGAGTCGCAAGCGGACGGAGCTAGCGATCAGTTCAAGCCGTCATGGGGCTGTGCGTATTTTCCGGGCGGGAAGACGGGCCAAGTCACTCAGGGAAAGGGACTTGCACGACGCCTTGGAGGTCCGTTGGTGGAGGAATGGGATCGCTCGGCCCCCTCCACAAGAGGAGGACTCCGCCCCGACGTTCAACGGTCCGGACCGAACGGGATGCTAACGTCCTCAATGGTGCGCGAATGGCTGGCGCTATAGACCCATTGTCTTACCGCCGCCACAGCAGAGTCTCCCAGGATCGGATTGCCGCCCAACACTTCGACGCCCTCCACATTTCCCTTGGGGCCGATGGTGAGCCGGAGGCGTACGGTCCCCCCAATGTTCAGGCGCTTCAGAGTGTCGGGATATTCCGGTTCGACCTGCGAGATTAATCTTCTTTGGGTGCCGTTGCCGCCGCGGACGATGGTCAGAGTCTTCACATCTTCCCCAATGGTCTCGGCGCTCACATATCCGATCGCACCTTTCGTCCTGGCCACATAAGCCACCACTTCGGCGTCGGAGCCAAGTTGCTTTGGCATGGAGCCTCTACCGGAGAACACCAGAGCACGATAGTAGTTCTCGAGGTCGTCGTCGGTTCCCCCGAGGTATTCACGTAGGAAGGCTTCGTGAACCGGTCCATCCCTTTCGAGTACTGGTTCGACGTGGGTACCATCCCTGAGCGAGTTGGACTCCTCCAGAAATATGCTTTTGACCTCAGTCGCGGAAATCGCCTCTTTGACACTTCCATTGGCAATCACCTTGATGTCGGCCGCAAGGACGCGGACTGGGGCGAAGACTACAACGACAGCGACGAGGGAAACTAGTCTGTGGTTCTTCATCGCGTTCTCCTGTTTCCCGGCCTCCCTCGGTTAGAAATTCAGACTGGTCTTGAGGACCAGGGCGTTCGTGTTGGGCTTGAAGCCCTGGGGGTTCACCTGGGGATAGAACCCGTCCGGGTATGTGCTGCTTCCATAGCCGTTCATAAAGTGCCCTCCAATTTCACGTCCCAGAATTTATCAAGATCAACCCATGCCGTTATGACTTTGTCATAGATGTGATTGGCGGGCAGGCCAGTATCAGTTTTGTTTGGGGACACTGCGGCCAGAGCGCCCCCAAAAACACTGGTTATCGTGTAGCGGGAGTAATAAGACCCAAGTGCCAGCCGCTTTCGAACTCTGTAGGCTCCCGAGACGTACCAGCCGCGCACATCGGTTATGTTCTCGAGGGCGAGGGTGGAGATGATTTGATCGCTTAGATAGCGGCGATACTCCGAATCGATCCGCAGTTTTCCCAAGACGTACTCACCATAGAATTGGTTGGTCCAGTCCGCCTTCGCACCCTCGGAGTAAGGAAGGGACCCGGCGCCCGGGTTGATGGGATTTCCCAATGTTCCGTGGCCAGTGACGTCCTCATTCATCCGGGATCCTCCGATCAAGAGACCATTCAGCGGAGTATCCCAGCGGAGATCGCAGCCATACTGTAGCCCATCAATGCGCGAATAGTAGATGCCGAACTGAGACGCGAGGTAGGGATAGCCGCTGTACAGGCTGTCACGGCGATGCCCGGCATAGGCTGTGTAGGAAAGAACTCCGAGCCGATGTCTGCGTGAAATATCTCCGTAAATATCCCCGCCCAGATGAGCGATGGCCGCGTCGCGGAGACCGGTCGGATACAGGCTTTGCGGAAGCAGGGCAAAAGTGCGGAGGAAATCCTCGCCTTGAGTGTCGTTGTAGAGACCGAGTATGGTCTTAACCTTCCCGCCACGAACCCCGAGCCAGCTCTTGAAGCGGTACTCGGCGACCGCCCAGTCGAGCGATGGATGGTATTGGCCGAGTGGGCCAAGGTTGCGATCATAGCCTTGCGCCCCAATCCGGAGCTTATCGGTGACCTGAGACGACATATTCAAGCCGAAATCGGTGAAGGCGGCGCTGCCTTGGCTGGTATTCATGGTCAGCCATTTGTTGTCGCTGGTATAGATGAATCCCTGCGAGACGAAGCCATGGACCTGAACCGTGCGGTGCAGAAGTTTGAACTCTTGTGCCTGTAGGGTGATTTGGCCGGCGTGGAAACACAAATACACAAAGACCGAGCTAAAAATTCGCTTGTGCACACGGCCCCCTGGTGGTGGATCGGGAAATTGGAACGAGAACTCAGAACCACGCTGCCAAGAAAGCGTGGTCCGAAAACCCTTCACCCCCGAGGAGATAGTGTGCTCCGGCACAGGATTTCAGCTCTGCCGAAAACTGCTCATTTCTGAACTTTCGATCATTCTCAGTCCCGAAAGGGGAATCTTGCGAAATCCGCTGCGGGAAATTGTCCGCGGAGAGTGAGCCCAGTAGTCAGTGATGGTCGCTCCGGCAAGGGTGGGCCAGCCCCCGGACTGGAGGTCAAAATCCCCGTCCTAACATCGCCCACAAGAATGAGGTTCGAGATCGGACTATTTTCGCGACGTTCGGGACGAGGAACCCTCGAGCGGAAGTTCCATGCTGGTGGAAGCTGGCGCGTCTTCCGCCGGGTCGGCGATGTTTCTCAGCTCGGGATACTTCTGAATCAGCGTGGGCGGAGCCGGCACTCGCTTGCCGCTGATCATGGCCTTCAACTCCAGAGCATTCACGCCGGCTTTGCTCTCGAAGTGATTGTTGGTGATCACGTACGTCGTATGCGCACGCTCGGCTACGCTCTCGATTCTTTGTTTCCAGCCCGCTAGTTCGCGCTGGTTGTAGAGATAGTTGTAGCGGTCGTTGCGATTGTCAGAATCGAACCACTGCTCGTAATTGCGGCCATGCAGGCGAACGTAACCGATCGCGGAGGTCACGTGTTCGGTGGGCGCTAGCGAGCGGCCCAACAGCGGCTGGTCAATGTTGCAGAAGCCGACATCCTTCTGGGTGAAGGCGGCCAGCGTTGCGGCATCGTTCCAACTGGAGTGGCGCACTTCCACCACGCGCGGATATTCGATGAACTGACGCAACAGGCGCTCGAGATATTCGCGGTTGAGAGAAGTGTTCTTAAATGAGACCGGAAACTGGATGAGCAGCGCGCCCAGTCGTCCGTCGCTGGCAATGGCGTCGAGGCCTTCGCGGGTGCGGGCTTCGTCTTCGTCGGTGGGACGGATGGTCGCGGCCGAAGTGGGCTCCATCACCGCGATGGGCGAGTGCGTGAAGGCACGGTAGAGCTTCGCCGTGAAAAGGAAATTCTT
>Ga0302325_10030619_pt1 | contig 11093 bp, 7 predicted proteins | sample Palsa_T0_2_FD_201948 | JGI IMG/M metagenome (GOLD analysis project Ga0302325, IMG submission 201948) | Peat permafrost microbial communities from Stordalen Mire near Abisko, Sweden - Palsa_T0_2 | ecosystem: Environmental > Terrestrial > Soil > Palsa > Peat permafrost | place: Sweden: Abisko...
ACAAAGAAGGAAGCAGGAGGTTCCAGAGGAAGCTCCCGCTTATATGCTAGCTAAGCGACCACGTGGCTAGCAAGCGAGCACGTGGTCTGGCATGTGACCTATTTACACGTGATCTTTGTTCCGACACTTATAAGAACCCGAATCGGTTATTTATAGCCAAGAACGAATTTAAGAAGCTTTTTATGAAATCGACCTAGTTATTCCACAAATTTTATACCAAGTTCTTGCAATTGGCTTTTGAAGCTAAGGTTGCACTTATAAAACTAAAGTACAAAATAAATAGCAAGCTATCCTTTAATTTCTAAAAGGCAGTTATTTCGCATTTTAATACCGAATTGACCTTTTATAAATTTGCAAAGCAATATACAATTTACAACTAATCCTTAAAGGCAATTAAAGAACGCGAGTCACGTGTATGCAAGCCTTATATAAATGCAAATAAGACAAACACCCTTATAATTGCACTTGCAATTACGACTGCAACTATAACTACAATTACCCTTTATACAAATACTTTCCCGAAGCTTATATACTAGAATCCTTTGCGCTAGCAGTTAAGTAATGCGGGCAAATGCTTTATTTGCCGGGAATAAGGTTATAGGATAAATGCTTGCCTAAAGTGTATAAATATTAAGGCTATTAAGCAATCGAAGGAGGTTTTAGTAAAGTCGGAAAACGACGACCCTTAAAGGAAGTCTTTACTCTAAGGTTATATAATATCGATTTGTGCAAAGTAGACTTTAGTTAATCGCTTAAAGGTAATTTATTTACTTTTTTATATATAATTAGCAGTAATAGACTAAGAATAAAGACACGTACACTTATTAATATTAGAGCAAACGGATATGCTTTTATTAATACCGAATTTGCGGCTCTTGCTACCCGATTCCTTAATATAAAAACATAACAACTCCTTATATTATGCAATATACGAGGATTTAATAGCAAAATTGCACAACCAATTACCGATTATATAAAATTAACACTACTTATAAATAGAAGACAAATAAAGGTCCTTATACTAGTTATACGGCTAAGGGGCTAAGATATAATATTAGGACGCAAATAGGCCGCAAAAATAAGAGTCTTAATTAACTACAAGAACCGGCAATTAATATAGCTAAAAGATTACTTTAAGGATAAGGGCTAAACTCGCATATTAGCAATTGCTAAGAAAAACCTTTTATTGCAACCGCTAAACCTTATATATTAAAAGGATGCTAATCGCTATACGAAGCTAATAGCAAAGGATAGCTAGAGACTTAAAGCTATACTTAAGCCTAAAGCGCAAATGACTTAAAGGACTAATTAAAAATAATAATATAAGGATATATATAACAATTTACAAGGTCGAACTAATAAGCTTGAGCTATGCAAGCAACTTGCAAAGCAACTTATAATCGAGAAGCTTATTATTAATATTTGCAAAATCGGATTTATAACATTTTATATAAGCCTCAAATACTCCGAAAATACGCTCTTCTTACTATCCTTATACAAATTAGACTATAAACTAGAAGACTATAGACAAGAATAAGGGCTAAAGGCAAAGCTTGTAATAAATCTTATAAATTAATAATATTATAAAACCGAATTATAATAGCTTTAGCAGATACTCCTAAAAGAGCTTAAAGAGTTTGTAGATATGTTCTCAAAGTAAGCATTAAATTAACTCTTACCTTATCGATTATATAATTATAAGATTTAGCTAAATAACCCGGAAGATGTTAGCAAAATAGGCTATTCCCCTTTGCGCTAATGGTTTACACAAGAGCTAAAGGAAATAAAGCGGTTTTTAGATGAGAATCTAAACCGGGGATTTATCGAAGCAAGCTAATCACTTTTTGCGTCCTTAGTCTTATTTGTTAATAAGGCTAATAGGTCCTTATAGTTTTGCGTTAATTTCTATAAGTTAAATAACCTTACTTGCAAGGATTAATATCCTCTTCCTTTAATCGACGAGACCTTAGCTAAGCTAGCTAAAGCTAAGGTTTATATAAAGCTAGATATTTGCTAAGCATTTTATTGTATTTATATAAACCTCGAATTAGAAGAACTTACTACTTTCCGGACCTATTACAAGTCTTATAAGTGTAAGGTTTTATAAGAAGGTTTAACTAATAGACTTGCTATATACTAATAATATATAAATAATATTCTTTTCGACTACTTAGACGATTTTTGTATTATATACTTAAATAATATTATTATTTACTCCGAGGACCCCTTAAAACACAAATGCTATATATAAAAAGTACTCGAATGCCTCTGCTAAGCAAGTCTTTAAGTCGATATTAAGAAATCGGAATTTAATATTACTTGTATAAAGTTCTTAGGGTTTATTATATTAACTAATAGCATTGAAGTCGACCTAGAAAAGGTTATAATAGTTAAGAATTAGAAGGAACCGACTATAGTTAAGGGCATATAATTGTTTTTGGGTTTTTGCAACTTTTACTAGCAATTTATTACCGATTATAAACAAATTGCTAAGCTATTAAATAAACTAACTTGTAAGGGGTTTATATACTTATAAATTGCGAGTTGCTAATCGGCATTCGACTAACTAAAGTTAGCTATATTAATTGCCCCGATTTTACGATATTATTAGCCCGATTTGCCAATTATAGTAAAAACTAACACATTAAATAAAGTTATAGCAAGCGTATTATCCTAATAAGACCTATAAAGCCAGCTATAGCACCTTATAGCTTACTTTTCTAAAACTATGCAATTAGCTTAGCTAAATTACAATATCCACGACAAAGAAATGCTAGCAATTATCCTTGCATTAAAAGAATAGCGCGCAAAACTCGAAGGATTATAATTAAAACTCTTCTTTATTTATTCGGATTATAAAGCCCTTAAATACTTTATAACTACAAAAAAGCTATTTGCAAAATAAGCTTATTAAGTAAAATATTTATCCCGATTTCATTTCTAGCTTATATATTGCGTAAAGAAGGCTAATAAACGAGCAAATGCGTTAAGTAAGAAGCACGAGGACGTGAAAGAATAAAGCAAAGTTATAAAGGAGTATAAGACCCAAGTTTTGCTCCCTTATACGAAAATCGACCTTGCAATTATATAAGACTTGCAACTAGCGCTTATCGAACTTATCCCCGAGAATAATAGTTAATTATATAATAGTATTTAGCTATTAGATAAGGTTTTATTAGCTAATCGAACCTCTCCCGACTTAGTAAAGCTTTATACGAAAGTAAAGTTCAAATAAGAGAAGACTTAGCAGTTAAGGGACGGGTTATTATTATAATATAAGAAGCTATATATACTAAATAGTATACTTACAAGTAATATGCTATTACGGATTGCAATAATCCGCGAAGCGCATAATTAGCCCCTTTTAAGACACTTAAAGCGTACAAAGCTACGATATTTACTCTAATAATGATATTATTAGCTAAATTAAAGCAAGGATATCGATTAATACCGAGCTAATTGCTATGCTTATCGCCATTCGCATATCCTTAAAGATAAAATACTAGGGTTTTTATACCCGTTACTAGTCCCGGATCGCCCTTAGTAGCATATTATAATTAATTTTAAGAAATGCCTTAAAAGTAAAGCTAGCTATAATATAATAGCTATATTTGTAAATAAGTTAGAGAAACAACCGATTACTATACTTATACGAGATACAATTATAGCCTACAAACTAGTTCCGCTATTCTTATTACATATAATACGGCATATTAGCGTTCTAGAGTTAATAGTATCCGATTGCAGCTTAAAATTTATATCCGATTTCTAAAACGAGTTTTGCAAGCGCATTAATACAAAAATCAAGCTATTAACTACAAATCACTTGTAAACGGACAATTAAACGGAGATTATAAACTAGTATTTTAATTAACAATTATAGCTATATATTAACTACTATTAAGATAACTAGGACAAATAGATACCGATAATCGACTATTAATAGGCCTCCTTATAGCACGAAACTACGGGTTAGTCTTTATTCTTAACTAAAAAGGGCTATAAACCGCGTACGTCATTCGATTAGGATACGCTTATAAAGCTAAAGTCTAACACTCTTAAAGAGAAGCTGAATTATATAGAAGCTAAAGCCTTAGTAAACTGCTTGCATAAATCCTAGGATATAGCGCAAGGGAATATAACTCGATCTTAGCAACAATACGCTATATAAGCTAATAAACGCTACTATGCAATAGATTTTAGAATAAGGGATAAAGTTTAAATTATAGTAAAGCACTAGAATAACAATTAACTAAGCTATAAACTAGCGCAACAAATAGATGGACTATACGAAGTATTAAAGCAAATCGGGCATTCCTTTCAACTTAAACTACTAAAATCGATTAAGGTTTACTTAGTATTTTATACTAAAAAGCTATATAAGGACCCTAATAATCCGCTTCTTAGCTAGACAAATCCTAAATCTAAGCTAATAAAGGTATAAGGGGAGGACAAATACGAAGTTTAAGAGATATTAGCAATAAAGCTATTGCGTAGTAAACTATAATATCGGGTAAATTAAAAGGGCTATAATCCTAATCCTAATTAGTATCTTGCTTCTTTGTTAAGTAATAGTCCTATTGCTTTATAGGATTTCTATCAAGCTTACCTTAATTGACCGGGACCCTTAAGGAACTTAGCATATTAGCTAAAATACACGCAAAAGGACCTATTTTTAAAGCTTAAAGAGGACGATAATTTAGAGGTTATTTTAGCTAAGAAATAGGGGTTAATGCTTGAAATTCTCCGGGGGCGGCTTAACGGGTGAGGCAGCAACGTTATATAACTTGATAGGATTGCACTTGTTTTGGGCTATATCGGGAGGAAGCTACAAAAATCGATTATACGATTACGGGATACGAAGCTCGAGGACGAGCTTACTCGGGAGGGGGGGGGTAATGTCACGGTTTTAAGCTATTCCTGGCTTAGTCACGTGATTGCGCGTACTAGCGTGTGGGCTAGTAGGCGGTGTGGAGAGGCAAAACTCGAGTATTCCTATAAACTAAACCCTCTATAAATAACCTCTTCTTTCTTTAGCTTTAAATCGTCGAATAGAGACCCTTCTATTATCCGCCTTCTAGGCCTAGGAGTTGGTGTTCGTGACATTAGGTGCCCCCCTTATATTATTATAAGGGAGACGCTTGCAAATAAGCCTTGCAAGTAACTTTTAAGAGAGATAAAGCACTAAACTACTATTATACAAGGGAGGGGGGCTTACCTTCTTTATACTAGCGAAGTTATTGCATAATTACTATTACAAAGTTTTAACCCGGAAGGATTGCTACTTGCCTCTTAGCCACGTTACTAAGCCCCTTTATCTCCTTATTAGCTATATAGTAAGAACTGCTAGATTTAGAGGGAAGAGGAAACTCTAATTAATCTCGAGGCTAAAGACAACGAGCAAAGTGGTCGCGCTACTTGCAGTTGCTATAGCACTTACCGAAGTGTCCTTGCGTATAACGACACTCTGTGAAAGGGCATAAACCACGCCGCTAGCAATTAGTACAATTGCCTTATAAAAGAACTACCTTAGCCCTTTAAATTAAGATCCTATTTATATATAACGGCCGATTACTCGCAATTTGGGCTTATGTGATATTACCGGCCACGTATAACACATCCCGCTTAAGTAATGCAAGAATAGCTTATTAAAGGCCATTTAAGGGCTAATTAGCAAAGATAGCAGCATTAGCGACTCTTAAGACTAAGGGGTTAGCGCCACTAATAGCCGCGCCGGCTACAAGTTAAAAGAGGACTAAAGCTCTAAGAGAACATGTTAAAGACTATCGTATAGTAGTAGTAGACGCGTACTTACTATTATTGATTAATAGCTATAATAAAAGAGAGAGAAGAAGTTCTACGTGAAAGTAAGTAAACAGATAAGGCAAAGGACGCATAAGCGCGTAAGGAATATATATAAGGAGTTAAATTAATTGGAAAACGGGTAATTATCTAATAGAGATTAGCCTTCCCTTAATTAGCCTGTCGTATAGCGCTCTTACTAAATGGATTTAGAAGTTAAATGATTAATAAAGAGGAAAGGATTGTTGTACGACAATTCTTTACTTTTAGTGGGGTAGCTAGCCCCGCATTAGGCCAAATCGATATTAGAACAATAAATCGATACCTGAGGCATTTAGGCTCGATTGTCTATCGATACGCCAAATCTGGTTATTTTGCCGAGCCTGCTGTGTTGACGTTGATGATGTGTTGATGTGTTGATGATAGGTTTGGAACATCGACTCTGCCATTAGACAATCACGGATACTGACTGAGGAGGTGCGTCGTAAGAGTGTGCTTGGCAGACATAAACGGGACTAAGCAAGGGAATCTTAGTCGAACAACGGCCAGTTCGAAGGCTCTCGCTCTCCCTGATATCAATTCTCGGACCTGTCCCCAATCCTCCATTTTAAGCCGTGCAATGACGTGCTACAAGCTGCAGGATCGTATCGTCGGGCATGTTCATTCCTCGGTATCTGTGGTTTTCTATACCACCAATTGATGGAGAGCCAGGGCACATTTTTCGAGATAGAAGGAATTGCATCCGCGATCACCGCACGCCGCTAAAATGAAGCCTCGGCTGTTGAGGGGGGTGAACAAGCTAGAGAACAGTGCCTCAAACACGTATTCAAGGGAAGGATATGTTCGTCTCTTTGACTGCCTTTCTATTTTCATGATGTTGGCGTTCTCGCTTTTCCCTCAGCCTCGTTACCTCCGAAGCCTTGCTGCTGGCAAGGAGGCTGATTCAGCTCGCCAATTGCTGATTGGCTGATCCCTCCAGCTTCGCCTTCCTCATCCCTCAGTGAGGAAATTAATGTGGCTTTTGGTGTCAAGGCGGGAGAAACAAAGTAAACGCCCAGATCTCTCTGCGCTCTCTACGATCTTTTTTCCTTTCTTCACTCGACACCGAAAAAGTACTCCTGTTGAAAACGCTTCTTTTCTATTCTTCATCCCTAAATTCACTTATAATTAATTCTACCTTTCAAGATGTTTTCCAAACTTTATACTGTGGTACTCGTCTCCTTCCTAACGTCGGCCGCACTCGCCGCGTCTCCAAAATACTACCGTATGCCTTCTGCGAACTTTGATCCCTCGCATTTATGCACCGTTGCTGACTTCACTCGTAGTTTCGTTGACCGGGGCCAAAAGCGGCGCTCTTTACCATAATAATGTCACTTCTTTCGTTAATGTCGTGCCAATCCTAGGCTTCAACTTCTCTGCTACCACTCCTCGAGATATTGCTACAGGAATAGCTACTGGCAGAGCTACATTTACTCCTGTTACGCTGTACAAGGAAATGGACATATCTTCGCCTCTCCTGATGCAGATCTTAACCACGAATGAGATTTTCCAAGCGACGATCACGGCAGTGGAACCAGCGACGGGTGAGCTCTGCCCTCCCATTTGGTTCTTCCTAGGAGATACAAATCTTTAACGGGCTCTTCGCATGAATGCTAATCCGTTGTGCTATGCAGATGGCCATCTGGCAACGACTCTATCTTGGAAGCTCACAAACGGTGCTCTTGATGGTGTTTCGTATTCTGCTGGAGCTACGGAGCTGGTGGAAACAATCGCTATGGCTTTTCAAAAGATGGAAATTGATGCGACAGCAGGAGGAAGTACAATGGCGACAACTTTCGATACAGCAGCTCCTGTTGCGTAGTGCATGAATGATATGGAGTGGTGCCTAGATCTCCTAGATTCGAGATATCGGTTGGATTTTATGGGATTTGCGGGGATGCTTGCTTACCACGAGCTACCAGATGGTTCGTTCCATCAATTAACTCAATATGAGTCTATCATCCCAAGTTTAAAGTTTAAACTAATTAATAATCCTGTGACAGCGCCTGAAAAGGAGAAGTCGACCCCTGAACTGGGCCCTAAGCGAACACGAATTTGTCCCCGCAGTACCTGGAGCCAGTCTATTATTAGCGCTGGAGCCTGGAATTTCGCGCTACCTCGCCACCGTCTCGCAGTGGCTGCCTATTCTCGTGACTTCGCGTTTCAACTCCCCTCAAGTCATGTCAATCTTTGTATATAACGCGTCTCTTCCCCTTCCTCGGTTTTTCTTTCATTCACTATCAATCATTCATTCCAATCACTCCCTTTGAGCACGTCAAATATCCCCTGAATCGCAATGGCACCAATCCAATCCCCAAGACCCGTCACAATTGACAACATCACTGAAGGGGAGACTGTGTACCAGGCAAGTGAAGCGCCAGTCAATTGAGCAATGAAACTCTAACATTTTACAGCGTGCTGTTCTTCTCATTGGCCAATGCCTTTCCACTGGATCCCCTGAAGACTTCCTCAGCATCACTTCCAGAGACTCTTCTGGTTCCGCCTCTTTCCCGACGCAAAACTGGCCAGTCTCCGAAGGGGGCTTCAAAGCTTTAGTCATTCTTTCTTGTGGAATCAATGAACTCACCCTCGAACTTTACCACAATGGCCAGGCCTTGGCATCCACAGAGTTGACTCTCAATTACATCCCTCTACTCCAAACACCCCCACTTCATCTGGCAATCATGATCGCTAAGGACTCCCCACTTCTTATTGATTGCCCACCCCAGAAGAGAGGTGGCATTTCCTCTGCCCACTCGGACCTAGACGCCGCAATTAACAAGTTCCGCATGACCGCATACATGTGGCAAGCTCTCACAGCTGAGGATATGCGCGTCAAAGGTCTTGGTCGTCGCTCTTTCCGTCTTGAAGAAGAGTGGACCACCGAGACTTTGAGTCGAGAATTCTTACAAGGTCCCTACGATTCACCTGCCAGCCATATGCGCTCCACGGCCAAGATCCATCTCATCCGAACAGAGAAAACCGTCGCGGAGCTCCGTGATGCCCAAGTGGCCCAACAAAACCGACAAGCCCGACGAAAGGATGACTTACATGAATATTTCACGGCCGCATTGAAGAAACATGGAGGTGCCTTCGCTTCTTCTTCTCATCCTATCGTTGCGGGTTTTATTCTTGACTCCACTTTCTCTCCTGAACAGAATCTTATCCTCGGCCATGCTGCACTTGGCTGCTCCAACCCCAATGGAATCTCTCTTGGGATGTTCGGGAGTCATCTTACCTACAGCTGGCCAAGATTTCTCGAAGAAGTAGCGAGTAGCTTATTTGATACTGCTGTTCCTGGAGACAACGTTGGCAACGACAATAACGAGTGCGGCACTATGTGGGAAGCTTGTTCTATCGGACAAGGTGCTTTCTTACATGAGGTCGGTCATGCTTTTGGTGCTCCACATACATCTGGCATTATGGCCAGAGGATATGCACAAGATTGGCCAAAGAATTTTCTCTCCTGCACAGCATACTGTTCACACACAAAGCAAGCCGGTGCAACAGTATTTGATGGTGAGACGAAAAACGATGCTCGTTGGGATTTGAGCGACGCTTTGTCGTTCAAGTTGCTGCCTCACTTCAAGCTACCCACCGATCCAGTCCTCTCTCGTGAAGCTCTCACAGCTGAGCCAAATGTTCAAGTCCTCTTCGAGGACGATCAGGAAGAGTTCCTAAGGTTGGTCATTAGCTCACCAGCACCGATGGTGCGCATCAAGTTCAATGGAGTTACCGAGGCAGAGCCAACGATTGCCACCCCGATCAGCAAGCTCCAATTTACTCTCGACGAGCTTGAGGTACGCTTCGAACGCAGCAAGCCACTCGCACTAGATGTACTTGGCCTGAATGGCAAATCACGAGCCATTGGTAATGTATGGAGATTGTTTTCAAACGTCTCCTTCGTCCGAGTTCCTGGTTCCTCCGTTGTTCTACAGAAGAAATCAATCATGTCTCCTAAGCTCGAAGCATCCAAGGATGGAAACCAGAACAAGAATAATTGGGACTGGGCTGTCTTGCTGAATGAGAAGGGCAAGGATGGTACACGTAAGATCCCTGTAACCAAATTTTCGAAAGGTGCTTTACTGATGCTTGGATACTGCAGTCAAGCGAGCAACTGCCATTGATTCACGAGTCGGCTGTCTTCTCGATGGAGCAGTTGTGTATTTTGAAGACGGCCATCGAACTCCATGCGGACCTCGCTGGAACAGATCAGGTAACCAGCATCACTTTGGTCAGTACTGATATTCCCAATTCCTCTCACATCGGTCTTCAGTTGACTAATATAATGAAATGAATAGGCGGGCACGCATCCGAAAAGTTCTCCATCCCAGACGGCGTCGAAATCACCAAAGTCGAAGTCGGCCGCAGCTACGAGCTGAATGGCCTTCGATTCCACATGTCGGATGGCAAAGCAGGAGGATACCTTTATGAGAATGATCCAGTTCACACTTTGGGTATGCCCCCTTAGTTCCCAAATACTAGTAATATGTATTCATCTAACGGTTTTCAGAACCCGCTGAAAATGAGAAAATCATTGGCTTCTACGGCCGCAGTGATTGGGGCGTCGGTTTCAATGGTATTGAGGAGTTTGGTATAATCACTAGTCCCAGAGATGTTAATCTGCCTATGACTATCTATGATTTGCCTGAGTTGCAGAATACGGATGGTGGGAATGGACCTGTAAGCTCTTCTACGCTAGTTGGTCCGTCAATGTGCTGATGTTGTTGGCTTTATAGAGAAAAGAGAATGGTGGGAATTATGACGAGAATGAGGATGATGACGAAGAAGATGAGAATATGGGATATTGAAGAAGGCGAGATGCTTTGGCAGAACACAATCATCCTCCTTTTTCAAGTGCCTAAAGAAAGCATTAAATATCTCAATGCAATGAAACTCCCCACAGAAGAAGTGTACTGTGTATCTTTTCCAAATTTATGAAGCTATATTGATGACACATCTACAAAAGCCTGTTTGACAGTCACAAACCATCTATCAAGAATCTCCTCTCAAAGTCAGTCAAACAGTACCTCAATTCACCGATCCACCACCACCAGTGTGTCAAATGATTAAATTAGATTAGATTAATGGCCATTAATCTATTCTAATCAAGGATTTGAAGCGTTAATCATATTCTAATCAATTAATCTATAATTAGATTAGAATATAATTGATTAGTAAGTCACGTGGGTACATATAATGCTTTATTTTATTATATTTTACTTTTAAATAACTAAAAGTAAGTCTAATTT